>Ga0268262_10002340_pt1 | contig 22084 bp, 16 predicted proteins | sample TergutNc150P3_FD_190354 | JGI IMG/M metagenome (GOLD analysis project Ga0268262, IMG submission 190354) | Nasutitermes corniger P3 segment gut microbial community from laboratory colony in Florida, USA - Nc150 P3 (SPAdes) (version 2) | ecosystem: Host-associated > Arthropoda: Insects >... | reverse complement strand
TTGATGAAATAAAGAAATTAAAGCCCTCGCCAGGAGGGCCACGGCGCAGCAAGCCTCCGCTTACTGTTGCTTCCTTCCGGACCTGGCAGGGTTGGGCGGCGCCCGCTCGCATGGTTCCTGGCAGGGGCATCAACAGGTTATCCGGTATTCATTGTTCTGTCAATATTAAGGCCCGGGGCAAGGTTGACTGGGCGCGAAGAGATTCGAACTCCTGACATCCACGGTGTAAACGTGGCGCTCTAACCAGCTGAGCTACGCGCCCCCCCTTAAGTTCATGAAAAGCATATAAAAAAAACAAAAAATAAGCAACATCCTTTGCCGCGGGGAGTACGTACCGGACAGGTACGGCTCAATTTGACCCGCAAATGTGCAAAGATTCGGTAAAAAGAGCGGAATGGCGGCTTTTAGTATAGAAAAAAAACCTGAAATGAAATCTTTAAGGAATATTCATTTATATCTGCTTTCTGATTCTTTTGCTTTTCGTAATAAATCAATAGTACCTAAAACAACATCCTGAAAATGAGGTGGTAAATCATTGAATAATGATAAAATACGAGCAGCTTTTTCATCAGTCTCATTTTTTATAAACATTTCACCATTTCCCAATCGCAGCCATTCTTCATTAACCCCAAATTGGGATATTATCAGCTTAATTAATCTATCGTTAACTTTCCGTAAATTGACCTCAATCCCCGCAATATAACCTCCGGATAATGAAAGAAGTTTAGAAAATTCTCTCTGGTTTAGCCCTATTTTTTCCCTTAATTCTTTTATTCGCTGATTAATAAAATACTCCATATCATTAGAATAACCAATTACAGGCTATTATGCAAGCAAGTATTGCCTAATTCTTGGATTTTGTTTGGATTAATACGATTTTTATATTGCAATGCTTACATTGTAGGTATATAATGCATATATTATATGTATAAGAATACGTTCGTAATGGCTGAAAATGTAAAAAAATCAAGATTATTGTCTCTTTTCAACACATTGGAAGAAAGAGACAAAGACATTGTGATCTCGATGTCTGAATCTCTCGTTGAAAGATGCAGAAATGATGGTTTAACGAAAATGATCTCTGATTTTCCTGCTAATAAAATGAAGGAGATTTTTTAATGAGAAACAAAATGAGGTTTTGGGGAATTATCACCCTTGTTGCGGCAATCGGGTTTTCTTTTTCTGCCTGCTCTGGCGGTAGCGGCGGCGGCGGCAGCGGTACCGAGGTAATTTTTATCCACGTAACCGCCAACGGTTCCACCTGGCAGACCACCACACAGTTGACGCTGACCTTTAGCCAGCCGATTCCCGGTCTTTCCGCCGCCGACATTACCCTGAGCGGCGTATCAGGCGTATCCAAAGGAACGCTCAGCGGTTCAGGGCCAACCTACACTCTGTCAATAAGCGGCTTTACCGCAGACGGAATCCTGAGCGTGATGGTGGCAAAATCGAGTTATACCATAAGCGATTCGCCAAAAACAGTAATGATTTACTACTACAACAGCGGCAATCCCGTGGTAACATTAAACAGCGTAACCGCCGATGGTTCCACCTGGCAGACCACCACACAGTTGACGCTGACCTTCAGCCAGCCGATTCCCGGTCTTTCCGCCGCCGACATCACCCTGAGCGGCGTATCAGGCGTAACCAGAGGAACGCTCAGCGGTTCAGGACCAACGTACACCCTGCCTATCAACGGCGTTACCGCAGACGGAATCCTGAGCGTGATGGTGGCAAAATCAGGCTATAACATAAACGGTTTGCCGCAAACAGTAGCCGTTTATTATTACAGCAGCAATGATCCTGTGGTAACATTAAACAGCGTAACCGCTGACGGCTCCCATTTAGAGACCACCACACAGTTGACGCTGACCTTTAGCCAGGTGATCGACGGTCTGAGCGCAGGCAACATCATCCTGAGCGGCGTATCAGACGTAACCAAAGGAACATTAAGCAATTCAGAATCAACCTACACTCTGCCAATAAGCGGCTTTACCGCAGGCGGTATCTTGAACGTAATGATAGCAAAATCGGGCTATACCATAAATGGCTTGCCGCAAACAGTAACCATTTACTACTACGACAGCAGTAATCCCGTGGTAACATTAGAGAGCGTAACCGCCAATGGTTCTGTTTTGCAGACCACCACACAGTTGACGCTGACCTTCAGCCAGGCGATCGACGGTCTGAGTGAGAACGACATCATCCTGAGCGGCGTACCAAACGTATCCAAAGGAATGTTAAGCAATTCAGAATCAACCTACACTCTGCCAATAAGCGGCTTTACTACAGGCGGTATTTTGAGCGTAATGATAGAAAAATCGGGCTATACCATAAACGATTCGCCAAAAACAGTAATCATTTACTTTTACTATGAGGTCTCTGCCGGAATAGTTATAAACCTGACAGGAACAGACGAATGGGAACTGATAGAAAAGACAGTGCATGCCTCTCCTTATGTAGATACAATATTCACCGCAGACGAATCTTATGTTACATACCGTTGGTATCTGGACGGTATATCTGTGGGAACAGCATCAAGTTATATTTTTAATGAACCGGTAGGCGCATATCAACTTGTTCTAGTAGTAACAGACAGTACCGGAGAAAAACGCTCAGGCCGCTGCTGGGTTAAAGTAGCGAAATAAGGAGAAAAACATGAGAAAAACATTATTACCGCGGATTTTTACTATTTTTGTAATATCCGCTTTAACGATTTTATTCTTTGCCTGTTCTGATGAATTAGAAATTCCGGAACAACAAAATAAAACCGCGGTATCATTTTCGGTTACGGGCAACCTGGCGCGAACCGTATTTCCGCAAGTCGATCTTTCTTATGTCGATCATTATGAATTACTGGGCGAAATAAACAACAAGGCGGGAGAAGAATCTCTAGGGGTTTTTAACGGTTCAGGGTTACTTTACGGTTGGGATAATACAGTTATGCTGGAAGTCGGAACATGGAATTTTACCCTGAACGCGTACAACAGTTCCGGCAAACACATACTGCAGGGAAAAGTCCAAAATAAAGAGATCACTATGACCGGACTCAATCAGGTAAGTTTTTCATTATCTGCTATAAGAAACGGTACAGGTTCAATAGAGATTACACTTGACTTTCCCTCCTCCGCCAGACTTACCAATATTATCAGTACAAATATCAGTTCAAACGGCGATGTTGATGTTGATGAATTTATCCTTGACGATTATGCTTATTCTTTTGTCTATACCAAAAACAATATTGAAGCGGGGGATTATATTATCAACTTCGAGCTTTATGCGGGAGATCTGCTCAAAGCTGTTGTTTCCGAACTGGTTTTGGTACGGAATAATCTTACCAGCAGTAAAACCATCTACCTTGCAGGTGAAAATTTAAAACCATTGCCTACCTTCGAAATAACAATAGATCCGAATATTATCGGAACAGATGAATGGGAACTGACAGCGCAAACCGCGCAAGCTGTTCCCAATGAAAATACCCTGTTCACCGTAACCGGAACTTACGCGGAATACCAATGGTATTTGGATGGCGAGTCTGCGGCAAATTCATCAGAGTATAATTTTTGTGAACCGGCCGGCGTATACGAACTTGTCGTAGTTGTTACCAACAGTAACGGAGAAAGCCGTTCTGGACGCTGTCGTGTTACGGTGAGCGTGAACACGCCTGCGGTCTATAAAGTAATCTTCGACGTAAATGGCGGGAGCGGCACAGCGCCGCCCGCCCGGTTGGTCAACACCGGTTCCAATATCATCATTCCGGGCGGAAGCGGGCTGACAAGAAGCGGTTATACTTTCGGCGGTTGGAATACCAATTCTGCCGGCACGGGAACCAATTACCTCGCTGGTTCTTCATATACGCCTGCCGGAAATACCACGCTTTATGCCAAGTGGACTACAGCCTGTACCGTCGAATTTAGAAATAACGGCGGAAGCGGCACAGTGCCTACCCGGACGGTTAACTTAGGTACCAGCATTGCCATTCCCGATGGAAATACATTATCAAGGACTAATTATGCCTTTGGCGGCTGGAATACCAGCAATGACGGTTCGGGTACCAATTATGATCCAAGTTCTTTATATACCGTTACGGGAAATAGCATATTTTATGCAAAGTGGAATGTAACCGCTTATACCGTCTCTTTTAACCTTAACAGCGGAAGCGGCACAGCACCATCCAGTCAGACGGTCACTGTTGGTTCCAATATCACCGCCCTTCCCGCCGGAACCGGGATAACAAGAAGCGGCTATGTTTTTGGCGGGTGGAATACTCTTGCCGATGGTACGGGTACTAATTATAATGCCGGTGCTTCATATACACCTGCGGGAAATACCCAAACTATCACCTTATATGTCAAATGGATTGTAGCCTATACCGTTACATTTAACACTAACGGCAGCGGCGGGACAGTTTCCAGTCAGACGGTCGGCTCCGGTTCCAGTATCGCCACCCTTCCCAGCACAACATGGACGGACTATGTCTTTGACGGATGGAATACCAGCGCCAACGGTACGGGTACTAGTTATGCTGCCGGTTCTTCATTTACACCTACGGGAAACATCACCTTATATGCCCAATGGTATATCTTTAAAGAAGATTTTGAAGGAACCAATTCGTTTACTATTGTTAACGGCTCAGAGCCTAATAAATGGCATGTAGGAACTGCTACTAAGTATGAGGGTACAAAATCCGCCTACATTTCCAACGATGGTGGTATATCAAATGCATACACCTCCACTAGTTACAGTGGAGTACATATGTATCGCAATGTAAAATTCCCGTCTTCTGGCACATATACGCTTACTTTTTACTGGAAGTCGATGGGAACCAAATATTCAACTAACTATTTTGATTATTTAGCAGTATCCCTGATAGAAACATCTTCTACACCTTCAGCAGGTTTAGAAGTAATACCCACCAGTACATTGGCTAGATATGCTTCAGACTACGGTACCGTCCCCGGTTGGAACTCCGCGACTGTTAGTATCACTATTTCAGAGCAATACGGAACTACAAAACGGCTGGTGTTTTCATGGATAAACACTAACAATGCTACTAATGATCAACCGCCAGCCGCAGTGGACAACATTGTGGTGAAGAGATAAAAGGAGAAAACCATGAGAAAAACGACATTATTACAGCGGATTATAAGTATTCTTGGAATATCCGCTTTAACGATTTTATTGTTAGCTTGCCCTGAAGAATTGAAAGAAATTAACTTTGAGAAACGGCAAGACAAGGCTCAAGTAACCTTTAAGGTTGCGGACATTTCGGCGCGAACCGTACTGCCGCAAGTTTCTCTTGAGGATGTCAATCGGTATACGTTGTTGGGCGGAAAAAACGGCGAAGAGGAAACAACGCTTGTAGAATCATTTTACGGTACCGGAATTTCGGTTTCGCTGGAACCCGGAACATGGAATTTTACCCTGAACGCTTACAACGGTGGTTATTATTCCCCCTCTCTCATACTACAGGGAAAAGTCCAGAATAAGCAGATCAATTTGACAGGAACAAATGAAGTAAGTTTTTCCTTGTCGGTATTAAATGACGATACAGGCTCAATACGAATAACGCTCAATTTCCCCAAAGACGCGGGAATAACAAAAATCAGCGCCGGCGGCGATGTTACTTCTCAAGATTTTACTTCTGGAGATTTTACATCTGGAAGTACCAGTACTACCACAAGATTCACCTATACCAAAAACAATATTAACGCGGGGGATTATTTTGTAACCTTCAAAATTTATCGCGGAGATATACTGCGAAGAACAGTTTCCGAGCTGGTACTGGTACGGAAAAATCTGACCAGCAGTAAAACCATCACCCTTGAAGGAGAAGATTTGAGACCATTGCTTACCGGAACGGTAAGCATACCCGCATCTGCCGTCGTGAATCAGGTATTGACGGCGGGAACCGCCGATCTTAACGGAACAGGCGAGATTTCCTACCAGTGGAAACGCGGGGCTGCCGACATTGTTGACGCTAACGCCGACACCTATATGGTGCAAACCGATGACGTTGGCAGTAGAATCACGGTAGTTGTTACCCGTGATGGCTATCTTGGAAGCGTTACCAGTTTATCGACAACGAATGTTCCGGCCCTCATAACCCGTACACTCAACAGTGTAACAGCGGACGGCAATGCGACACAGGCCACCACAATATTGACTTTGAACTTTAGTGGGACAATTACCGATCTTGCCGCCGACGACATAACTCTTACTCATAGTCTTGGTCAGGTTTTTGTTAAAGGAGTTCCTACCGTCCCTCCAGGTTATTCAACCTACACTTTACCAATCAGCGGTTTTTTCAGTGACGGAACAGTGAGCGTTGCCGTTTCTAAACCGGGCTACATTATTAACGGTTCGCCAAAGACAGATATACAAATATATTGTTATTCATTGACGCTTATCGGGACAGTGAGCATAAGCGGAACTTTCTCAACAGGTCAAACGCTTACGGCAGTTACTACCAATCTTGGCGGCAATGGAGCGATTACCTATCAGTGGAGACGGGGAACCACTGTTGTCGGCACCAACAGCAGTACCTATACAGTTGTAGCCGCCGATATAGGTACGACATTTACCTTGAGAGTAACCCGCGCCGGTTATGACGGATATATAGATAGCCCCCCTGTGCTTCCCGCGCTTACCGGATCGGTGAGCATAGTCGGAAACACTCAGGCAGCGCAGACGCTGACGGCAAACACAACGTATCTTAACGGCAGCGGAGACATTTCCTATCAATGGAAGCGGGGAGGAACGACCAACATCGGAACTAACAGCAATACTTATACCCTGCAATCCGAAGATATAGGATCAACTATCAGCGTAACCGTAACCCGTTCCGGCAATTCAGGCAGTGTTACCAGCGCTTCGACACCCGCCATTGCGCTTCCCTCGCTTACCGGAACCGTAAGCATAACCGGAACCACCAGGGTAGGACAAACGCTGACGGCAAACACCGCTTCTCTTGGCGGCTCCGGAGCGATTTCCTATCAGTGGAAGAAGAACGGAAGCACTATCTCCGGAGCGACCAGCAGTACCTATGTCCTGCAATTCGCTGACGCGGGCTCAACCATGAGCGTAACGGTAACCCGCGCCGGCACTACCGGCAGTATTACCAGTTTATCGACAACGGTTATTATGCTTCCCACGATTACCGAAACCATATTACCTTTCAGCGTAACGCTTTCGGATCGTCAAATAACCACCGCAAATGCCACAAACAGGTATGCGGTTGTTCTGGGTATGCCGGGTACATTAACTTTAAAGTTGACCAGTTCCGGTGTCGGCAGCGCGTTGCCCAACAACGGCGCGGATGTGAAATGGTATAACGTCAGCAATACGCAGTTGGGAACAACAGGCGCTGTACTCTTCCCCTACGAAGAGTCCAAGACCCTGGCGGCCGGTATATACTACATCGAAGTCATTGGACGGTCAGGCGCCGGCAATACCGGTTTATACAATATCCGCGTGGATTATTACAACGATGAAGCAGAACCAAACAACACAATTGCAAACGCGCAAACTTTAATATCAGGTTTAACCGTTAAAGGCACTCTAAATTCATCTGATATTGATATGTATAAATATGTCCTGGCAGAGCCGGGAAGGCTGACGGTGAACGCAGACAAGGGTACTTTATCGTATATGCGTGTGCGATGGTATGACGCTAATGGCACGGAGATTCGCAATTCTTTATTGAATTCTTCTTATGATTGGCCGTACAACGAGTATATGGACCTGGAAACCGGTACTTATTATATCGGGATTGAGCAATATAGCGGCTCTACCGGAACATATAATCTACGCGGTGATTTTATTGCCGCGGAAAACAATGAAATAGAACCAAACAATACACGTCAAAACGCCCAGTCAGTAACATCGGGGCAGACGGTGAAAGGTTTTATAAGTTATAAAGATAGTATTGATATGTATCAAATGAACCTGGCGCAGCCGGGAAGGTTGAGGGTGAATGTAGCCAAAGGTACTATATCGTATATACGTGTGCGATGGTATAACGCTAGCGGCACAGAGATTCGTAATTCTTTATTGAATTCTTCTTATGATTGGCCGTACAACGAGTATATGGACCTGGAAACCGGTACTTATTGCATCTCAATTGAGCAATATAGCGGCTCTACCGGAACGTATGATATACGCAATGATTTTACCGCCGCGGGAAACAATGAAACCGAACCAAACAATACACGCCAAACCGCGCAGCCAGTAACATCGGGGCAGGCGGTAAAAGGTTTTATAAGTTATCAGGATAGTATCGATATGTATCAAATTAACTTAACGCAGCCGGGAAGATTGACGGTGAATGCAGCTAAGGGTACCATATCGTATATACGTGTGCGATGGTATGACGCTAGCGGCACAGAGATTCGTAATTCTTTATTAAATTCTTCTTATGATTGGCCGTACAACGAGTATATGGACCTGGAAACCGGTATTTATTGCATTTCAATTGAGCAATATAGCAATTCTACCGGAACGTATGATATAAACGCGGATTTTACCGCCGCGGGAAACAATGAAACCGAACCAAACAACACACGTCAAACCGCGCAGCCAGTAACATCGGGGCAGGCGGTAAAAGGTTTTATAAGTTATCAGGATGATACCGATGTGTACAAATGTGTCTTATCGCAGCCGGGAAAACTGACGGTGAACGCAGCCAAAAGCACTATATCGTATATACGTGTGCGATGGTATGACGCTAACGGCACGGAGATTCGCAATTCTTTATTGAATTCTTCTTATGATTGGCCGTACAACCAGTCCATGGACCTGGCAGCCGGTACTTATTACATCTCAATTGAGAAATACTCCGGCTCTACCGGAACGTATAATCTAACGGCTACGTGGTAATTAACCCGCTTCGGTAACCGTAATTAATAGTGTCGTCATTAATTTGGCGGCACTATTTTTTTACCTTTTCCGCATACTCCAGTATCGCTTCCCTCGTTGTCATCCAGTTCCGCCTTATTTTAACGGCTTGCAATTTTCCGGTTCTTGCCAGAAAAGATAAATACTCTATGCCGTAATCACACAGTTTTGAGGCTTCCTGTAAACTTATATATCCGTATTTATCTTTTTTATCGCCTTTGCTTTTTAAGGCGTTTAAGTAAATCAATAATGAGCGTTCTATTGAGCGCCCGATAAAATTCATAAAGCCGTTATATTTTTCTTTGTCCGCGTCCTTGAGCGCGCGGTAATATTTTTGTCTGTCAACATTCAAGATTACCGCCGGCGGATAGCCGTTTTGAATCAGTATTAAATTCATCAGCAATCGCGCGGTTCGTCCGTTTCCGTCAATAAAAGGGTGAATGTGGACTATTTTATAATGTACCCATGCCGCAAGTTCGGCGACAGGCATTTTCTTTTTGTTTTTATAATACCATTCAGAAAATTCGCCCATCAGTTTTTTAATTTTTACCGCCGACGGGGGAATATGTACCGCTCCGGTTATCATAACATTTGAAGTCCTGTAATGTCCGGCTTCCGTATTATCAATATTTTTGAGTATTATTTTGTGCAGCGCCAATATGGCGTCTTCGCTTAATTCTTTTTTCTTTTTTATAAAATCGTATAAATACTGAATTCCCTCTTTATGATTTATCGCCTCAAAATGTTCACTGAGGGATTTTTTGCCGATTGTTAAACCTCTGTTTATTACTAACTCGGTCTCTTTTAATGTCAGGGTGTTTCCCTCAATGGCGTTTGAGTTATATGTCCATTCTACCGTAAATTGTTCTTCCAATTTTCGCGTTATTTCAGCTGAAAACGGCCTCAAAGAGTCTAATTCCCGTTTTTTCCCCTCAATGCTTTTTAATAAGTCAGGGTTCAATATATCGGATACCATAATATTTACTGTATCCGATGTTTATAAGATCTGTCAAGGCTTTTTTGTGGTTCCAGTTGAGTGATTTTATTCCCTACAAACCGCCGCTGATGACTCTTTGCTCGGTTTGCAATGTCCATCCGTCCGGGTGGAGTCTGAAAACGGCAAGGAGTTTGCCGCTGTGGTTTTCATACCAACAGATGTTGCCGTCTCCGTCAAGGCTGATAAGGCGCTGACCGCCGTCGAACAGTTTGAGGGGAAGGCCGGCTGTTCTTTCCAGCGGCTGAATGCCGCCGCCTGTGTAGATTGCCGCGCCTCCTCCGCCTATGGTTGCGGCAAGGCTGCCGGCGGTTCCGCCCGGCGATTCGGCGAGCGAGAACTGGGTATCTTCCCCCTGATAATCAACAAGGCTGATCGAAGCGGTGATGTTCGCGGGATCGAGATATAAAATCGAAGTTTTTACCCTGGTCTCAGCGGCGGACAGACCGTTCTCACGGCCCATATCGCCTGACTGGGGAGAAACCGCCACCGCGTAAATACTGCCCGACGCTCCCCGGTACATGGTTACTCCCGCCTGGCTTGGGTAGGGCAGAGGAACTGTTTCGCCGGTATTAACATTGATCGTTAAAAACGGAGTGTTGCCGGAAACCGCGCTGCGGCCAATGATAATCCGGTTACGGTCAATAAAAGCGGCGTCCATAAGACCCACCGAAAAAAAAGTAAACGGACGGCTCTTCCCCGCGTCAAGAGGCGAGACAACGGAGAGGTTCCCCGTGGAATCCAAAAACAGTATTTTTCCCCCGAAAGAAACCACCGAGCGGACCGGGGATCGGAATATAATGTCGCTTAACGTCAGTTTTTTTCCGTTGGGACCGGCGGACAGGATTACCGGCTGTATTCTGGTATTTCTGTCCTGCCAGAGAACAAACTGCCCGCCGGGATCGTTTTCCCCGGCGGCAAAAGCGCTGAGGCGGTTATAGGCTTCCTTGTTTTGTTCAACGGAGAGCGTTCTTCCCGCGGGAAGACGGGTATAGTCCAGGGGAATAAAACCCATTGTCCCGTTTTCAGCGAGAAAGGCAATGGTTGATCCTGAAACCGCCGCTTCCGTAATATTTGTTTGCGCTTTTACAGCGAGGGTGCGCGTCTGCCCGTTCATGCCGGTAAAAACAAGGGAACCGGCGCCGGTTCCCAGAACAATATTGTCGGCCCTGCCGGCGGACACTCCGGCGGTAATTGCGGTAAAACGGCTGTTTTCAAGGGAAATACGGTCGAGCGTGTTCAAACGCCCGCTGCGATCAATCGTATAACGGAACAACTGCGGGGCCGCTTTTTCCTTCTGCGTCAGGCAGATAAGATCGTCGCCTGAGGGACAGAGCAGCGAATTATCCGGAATCGAATCATCCCTTGCCAGCAGTTCCCCCGTTACGGCATGGATCACGGCCAGCCCCTCGGCGTTCACCCCGGCAAGGTAACGGTTATTGCTGAAAAGCGCCGGCGAATACAGATTCGGCGGCGCGTCAAAATGACGGGTTTCGTTTCCCGATTCCAGATCCCAGTATGACAGGGCGCCCGACGGTGAATAGAGCAGTATATTCCGCTCCGATTTGCCGGTAACGGCAAGGCTGACGGTTCCGGTAAGCGACGGAAGAGACTGAAGCAGAGCGCCGGTGTCGGCGTTAATAAAAACAAGCCCGGTTCTGCCGGTTCCGGCGGCGATGATAAAATTTCCTCCCATTGAATAGAAAATATGTCCAATGGGATCCCTGAATTGCAGCGAGAAAATATTCCGCCGTTCCCTGTAATTCCACGCTGAAACACGGCATGATCCCATACCGTCATTTTCAACCAGGCACACTTCGTCTTTTTCCGGCCTTCCCGCCATTGCGGTAATATGTTGTTGGCTGACCTGAAAACGTTCCAGAGCGTGACCGCGGACATTCCATATTTCCAGAAAGCCGTCATCCCCCGCGCTGATCAGAAAATCGCCTTTATGAACCAAGGCGTTTATCGGCCCGCGGTGTCCGCCGGGCATAATTCCGGTGAATGCCCAGTCGCTTCCGTAAAGGGATGGTAACCCCGCCAGGGCCGCTATGCCCATAATCACGGCGGAACAGAGCGCCTGTATGCGAAAGGTATATAATTGACTGTGCATACGGCTCCTTTTTGTTACGTGCTATCGGCGCGTCAGGTACAGTATATCTCCAAAGACCGCAAAAATCATGAGGCCAAAAATCAGCGCGACGCCGACCGTCTGGAATACGTTTACCGCCCGCGGGTGGAGGGGTTTGCGCCGCAGCATCTCCACAATGAACAGAATGATCATGCCCCCGTCCAGTACCGGCAATGGCAGCAGGTTCATGACGCAGAGGGCTACTGAAATCAGGGCGAGGAAATCCGCCAGGGAACGCAGTCCGGCTCCAATACCACCCTGCCCATAGCTTTCAGCGGCAATGTCGCCTACCATGTAGGTTATGCGAACCGGGCCGGAAACCGCTTCGGTAAGTTCTATGCCCTTAAAGAGCAGGCTGAGGCTCCGCAGTGAAATGACCAGGGTTTTCCAGCTTTCCGATACCCCTTTTACCACAGCCGCGGGCGGCGAGAGACGGGGAGTTCGGTACTGAACCCGCGGCCAGATAATGCCCAGGCCGTCTCCGTCCGGACGGGAAATGACAACTTCCGCCCTGTTCTCGGCCCCGTTCCGCGTATAGTCAACTTCAGCGACCCCGGAATGCGCTTCCAGCGCCTTCATTAAATCAATGGTGTTGGCAACCGCCTCGCCGTTTACGCGAATAATGCGGTCGCCCGGCAAAAGTCCCGCAATGGCGGCGTCCCCGTCGGGAACAAGATCGGCAACTACCGGATCGCTCCAGAAATAAACGCCTATCTTTCCCGCGCCGGTGCTTTTATCAAGATCGGGTTTGACGTATAACGTAATGGTTTCACCCTGCCGGTCAACGGTTACCGGAAGCACCTTGTCGGGATTGGTGGCTATGTTTTCCTGAACCTCGTGATAGTAAGCGGTTTTTTTGCCGTTTACCGCGATGATCCGGTCGCCGGTTTTAAACCCCGCCTGATCCGCGGGGTATATTTTATCGGTGGTGAATTCGGAGGCAAGCACTATCCGGCTGTCCAAAGTTTGCACCTCAAAACCAAAACCCCAGATGAATGACAGCACCAGCGCGGCAAACACCACATTGAACAGGGGGCCGGAAAAGGACACTATTATTCTTCTCCAGGGCTCCGCGCCGAAAAAAGTCCCCTTGACCGGCTCTATTCCCTGCGCGTTATTTTCCCACGCTTCCTTAAATTCATTATCACCCCGCATCTTGCAGTAGCCGCCTATAGGAAACATCCCCAGACGGTACTCAACGGCGCCGACTTTCTTTTTAAGAATGGGATTGCCCCATCCGATAGAAAACGCTTCAACATCAATACCCACCAGCCGGGCGGCGAGAAAATGCCCCAATTCGTGTACAAAAACGACAATCCCCAGGCCAAACAGCCCCAGGGCAATTTTTACAATTATCATGCTAATCCCTTTATTTCCTCTTCCGCCATTACCCGCGCCCGCCTGTCCGCTTCCAGAACAGCGGCAATGCCGCCGGGTTCGGCGCTCCAATCCTTATCTAAAACATACCGTGTAATACGGCTTATATCAAGAAAGCCAACGCGCCCCGCAAGGAATGCGCCTACCGCCGCCTCATTCGCCCCGTTGTACGCGCAGGGGTACAGCGCGCCTTTTTTTACGGCCTCATACGCAAGGGCCAGCAGGGGGAATTTTTGTGTATCGGGTTGATAGAAGGTAAGGGTCAGTGAGTCAAAGTCGAGTCGTCCGAAATCGGAAGAATTAACCACGGAGTACACGGAGTTACACGGAGTTTTGGTACGAGGATCATCTTTTCCTCCGTGAAACTCCGTGTCCTCCGTGGTTAAAAATTCTTCTTGGACAACCCTTGATGTCTCAGACCAGTACAGCGCCTTATGAATGGGCAGGCGCATATCGGGGCGGGAAAGCTGGGCGTATACCGCGCCGTCCTTCATCCTGACCATTGAGTGTACGATACTTTGGGGGTGAATCACCACTTTGATTTTTTCCGGAGGGAAAGGCTGTCCGTCGGACAGCGTGAATAACCGCGCCGCTTCTATTACTTCCAGTCCCTTGTTTGCCATGGAAGCCGAATCAATGGTTATTTTTGGCCCCATGTTCCATGTCGGGTGGGCAAGGGCGGCTTGGGGGGTGACTGTTTTCATTTCTTCAACAGAGTAATCCCTGAAGGGGCCGCCCGACGCGGTAAGTATAATTTCATCTAACGCATCGCTTCCATGCGCTTCAATAAGGTGAAAAACAGCCGAATGTTCTGAATCAACGGGAATGATATGTACTTTTTTTTCACGCGCTTTTTGAAAGACCAGCGGGCCGGCCATGACCAGGGTTTCCTTGTTGGCGAGGGCAAGGTCAGAGCCCGCCTCAATCGCCGCCATTGAAGGTTCCAGCCCCGCCGCGCCGCTGATGCCGTTAAGCGTTATATCGGCGCCGCAGGCGGCAATGGCGGCAAGCAGGCGCTCCCCGCCTTCCTTGGAAGGCGCGCCCCCCTTTTCCCCGCTGAGAACGGTAACGGCGCCGGGCCACAGCCGGCCCAGTTCGGCAAGATTTTCGGCATTGTTGTGGGCGCTTAACAGGACAACTTCAAAATCATCTTTTCCGCGGGCAATGACCTCAAGGGCGCTTTTTCCGATAGAGCCGGTAGCGCCCAGAACGGCGACTCGTTTTTTCATGTTGAGGTTCAGGGTTGGATAAAGAGCAGGCTGAAAATAAGGTAATATACCGGCCCGGCCAAAGCAATGGAATCAATGGAATCGAGAACTCCGCCCCTGCCGGGGATTATATTCCCTGAATCTTTCAGGCCGGAACTGCGCTTAATCGCCGATTCTCCCAGATCGCCCAGAACCGAGGCGGCGCCGGTTAACAGGCCCAGAAGAGCGCCGGCAACGGAAGGTATTCCCATAATCGAATCGAAACGGGTAACAAAAACATCAGGACACAACAGGGCGGCTCCCGCGCCGATGACAATCGAGGCAACGGCCCCGCCGATAAAACCGGCGATGCTTTTATTGGGGCTTACCGCTATGATTCCCTGATTCCCCTTTCCGAATAACATACCCGCTACCCATGCCACCCCGTCGGTAAAAAAGACCACGACCAAAAATATAAGAATTATGACGCTTGCGTTTTTTTCCCAGAGGCTTATCCGTATCGGCCACGCCATGAGCATACCGGGGTATAACAGCACGGCAAAACCGGCGGCAAGCTGATTAAGCAGATTATCCAGCATATTGGCGCGGTAAAATATCCGCGAGATCAACAGCCATGAAACAACGGCGGTAAATACTATATGGAACAGTATATCGCTTAACCCCAGATTGATATCCAAAATCATAACCAATGGCGGCAGCGCCCCCAAAATTGCCGCCTCAATTTTTGAGATGATTAATTTTTTCTGCGCCAGCAATACCGAAAATTCCATCGCGCCCAGGGCGCTTAAAAGGGCGGCAAAGAGGTTGAAGGCAAGATGGCGGTACTGGGGAAGCAGGAATACCATCGCGAAGATGATGGGAAGACCGATAAAGAAAACAAGAAGCCTCGGAATTATTTTTTTCATACATCCTTCTCCTGTTTCTGTCCGTTAGCCGCAATGCCGCCAAAGCGGCGGTCGCGGTTATGGTACGCGTCCAGCGCTTCGGCAAGATCATCGCCGGTCCAGTCGGGCCAGAATTTTGCCGAAACGTACAATTCCGCGTAAGCCCCTTCCCACAGCAAAAAATTGCTGAGCCGGTACTCGCCCGCGCTGCGGATGATCAGATCGGGATCGGGCACATCGGGATTGTCCATATAGGCGGCAATGTCCTTCTCGGTGATAGCCGCCATATTCTGGCCTTCGCCATGCCTCTGGGCGGCAAGCCGTCTTACCGCCCGCACTAACTCATCCCTGCCGCCGTAATTCAGGGCGACAATCACCTGCATGCCGTCGAATTTCCTGGTGTCCGCCATCGCCGCGGCAATTTCCGCCGCAATTTCAGGCGGCAGGCCCGTCGGATCGCCGGCATAGCGCACCCGTATACGGTTCTCCCGGTAAAAATTCATCTCGCTGCGCAGGTACTGTTTTACCAGGCCCATGATAAACCCCGTTTCCTCGGCGGCGCGTTTCCAGTTTTCCGTTGAAAACGCGTACAGGGTAAGGTATTGTATCCCCTTGTCGCTGGCGGCCTTAACAATACGTTTTGCCGCCTGTAAGCCCTCAAGGTGTCCCTGGGTACGGGCAAAACCGCGCTGCTGCGCCCAACGGCCGTTTCCGTCCATTATGATTCCGACGTGCATTACACTTCCATAATTTCTTTTTCTTTTTCTTCCAGAACATGATTCACCTTGTCTATATAACTGTCGGTGAGCTTTTGCAAATCGGCGGAGCCTTTGCTCTCATCATCCTCGGTAATGGAAGAATCTTTCAGCATCTTTTTAAGTTCTTCGATCCCGTCGCGGCGCAAATTGCGTATCGTCACGCGGAACTGTTCCGCCTGATTTTTGGCAAGTTTTACCAGTTCCTTGCGCCGCTCTTCGGTAAGGGGAGGAATGGCGATGCGGATAACTTTTCCGTCATTGGAGGGGTTCAGCGACAATTCCGAAGAGCGGATTGCCTTTTCAATTTCACCCATGAGGCTTTTGTCCCAGGGCTGAATCACAATGAGCCGGGCTTCGGGAATTGAAATATTCGCCACCTGGTTTAACGGTGATTTTTCGCCGTAATAGTCCACCCTGATCTTATCAAACAGCGCCGCCGAAGCCCGCCCGGTACGCAATGAGGCAAACCCGTCCTTCAGGCTTGCCAGCGTTTTTTTCATTTTTTCTTCGGTTGAGTCGATGACCTCTTGCATGAATTAAACCCCTACTTTGAAATACACATAATCGGCGATGCTTATCTTTGCCCCGGTTTTTTTTCCGCACTCGGCAAGAGCCTGGGCAACGGTAAGTTTTTCATCTTTCACATAACCCTGTTCCAGCAGGCAAATTTCCGAAAGGTGTTTGGTGATCTTGCCCTTGAGTATGCCGTCAAGCACATTGGCCGGCTTGCCCTTGAGCTTTTCATCCTTTTCCATCTGTTTGCGGAAAATTTCTTCCTGTTCGGTAACGTACGCGGCGTCAATTTTGCTTTTGTCCAGCGCGTAAGGATTGAACGCGGCGATGTGCAGCGCCAGTGAAAAGACAAATGACTTTATTTCCTCATCTTTGAAAATTTCCGGCTTGTCGCTGGCGCATTTGACCACGACGCCGATGTTGCCGTCGCCGTGAATATACTGGGTAAGGTATTCGCCGCTTCCCGCGCTGACGGTTTTCAGCCGCTTCAGGCCCATGTTCTCGCGGATTTTGGTGGCAAGCTCGGTGACCATGCCGGACAGCTCATCATTGGGGGCGTCATAGCCCTTATCCAGCGCGATACCGGCGATGGCATTGCCCAGGACGATAAAGTCGGGGTTACGGGCCACAAAGTCGGTTTCGGAGGAAAGTTCCACCAGAACGGCTTTTGCGCCGTCGTCCTTTATCTTTACAAAAATTTTGCCTTCGTTGGTCGCCCGGTCGGAACGTTTTTCCAGGGCGGCAAGCCCTTTTTCTTTCAGTAATTTTTCCGCCTGGGCAAAGTCGCCTTCGGTGCTCACCAGGGCGTTTTTACATTCCATCATTCCCGCTCCGGTTTTTTCCCGAAGCCGCTTTACATCCGCAGCGCTAATCTCAGCCATATCGATCTCCTTAATAATATGATTTGTTAAATGTGGTTGTCCAAGAAGTAAGAATCAACCACGGAGTACACGGAGTTGCACGGAGTTTTGATACGAAAATCTTTCTCCTCCGTGTAACTCCGTGTACTCCGTGGTAAATATTCTTCCTAAATACATCCATCAAGCATCTTCTCCGTAAATTTTATCTTCATCCACTTGAATGTGGTCTACCCGTTCCGGTTCCTCCGGGGGTATTTCATCCTTCTGGGCTTCCAGCATGGTTTCGGCGGAAGAATATTTTTCTATTGCCGCGGCAATATCAACTTCCTGATCGTCTTCCTTGCTGGACACATCGGTCAGCAGGCTTTCCATATCCTCATCCTCATCGCCGAGCGTTTCAATGATTTTCAGGCCGACTTCGTTATCCGCCTCTATGACCGCGTTGGCGATAATTGAGGTGAACAGGGTAATGGCCCGAATCGCGTCGTCGTTGCCGGGAATGGGATAGTCGATGCCGTCGGGGTTACAGTTGGTGTCTACCACCGCGACAATGGGAATGCCCTGGCGCTGGGCTTCGGCGACGGCAATGGCTTCCATGCGGGTGTCAATAATGAACAGTATGCCCGGCAGTTCTTTCATCTCTTTGATGCCGCCGAGGTTTTTTTGCAGCTTTGCCCGCTCTTTGCCGAGGGCCGCTACTTCTTTTTTGGTAAGGTTTTCGAAAGTCCCGTCAACTTCCATTTTTTCCAGCTTTTTCAGCCGGAGCAGCGATTTTTTAATCGTGACAAAGTTGGTCAGCATCCCGCCCAGCCAGCGGTTGTTGACGAAATACATGCCGCAGCGTTCCGCCTCTTTTTGAATGGCCTGCTGCGCCTGTTTTTTGGTGCCGACAAACAGCACGGTTTTGCCGCCCGCGACGGTTCTGCGGACTGCCTCGTAAGCGTCCTTGATTGCCTGAATCGTTTTTTGCAGATCGATGATGTGAATGCCGTTCCGTTCCGCGAAGATGTATTTTTTCATCCGCGGATCCCAGCGCTTCACCTGATGCCCGAAATGCACCCCTGATTCCAGGAGATTCTTCATGGTGACTACTGCCAAAGTTTCCTCCTCCACACTGAGGGCTGTCCAAAGAAAGAAGAATTAACCACGGAGGTCACGGAGTTTCACGGAGGGTTAAGATACCAGCATCTTATTTCCTCTTCCTCCGTGTAACTCCGTGTACTCCGTGGTAAAAATTCTTCCTTCCTGAAAAGCCCCTTTCCTTCCCTATGTCTCATTACCGAAGTAATGGAAATTTAGCTATCGCGAGGCTCAAGCCCCAAACCGATAGCCATTATCCCTGAGCATGACATAAAAATCGTGTAATGACAAGCCCGCCACGGCGCTGGGGGAGCCGTTTATTGAGCTAATAAAACAGGCCCCCAGGCCCTGCAAACGGTAAGAACCGGCAACCCCTTCCCATTCCCCGGTATCAAGATACCAGGCAATTTCGGCGTCGCTGAGGGGGGCAAAGGCGACTTCGCATGACGCGGAACGGCAGTCAATGTCGCCCCAGCGCCCATTGTACAGGGCCATAGCGGTAATAACCTCATGCCGCCGCTCCGACAGCCGTTTCAGCATATCTTCGGCGGCATTCCGGTCCGCCGGCTTGCCGATGATAGCGCCGTCAAGCACGACAATGGTATCCGCCCCAAAAACCCACGGAGCCGCCGGCTGTTTTTCAACAACCGTCCGTGTTTTCCGCCGCGCCAAATCTTCCGCCACCTGCCGGGGTGACAGTCCCGGCGACGGCGTTTCGTCAATTTCGGCGGGTGTGCACGTAAACGGCAGCCCCAACAGCCGGAAAAAATCCTGCCGCCGCGGCGAGGCGGAGGCCAATATAATCGGTTCCATGAACTTCTTTATACCAAAATTGGCTGATTCTGTCACACAACAAGGCGCTGTCTTAATATCATAAACTTAAGAATCTTTACCACGGAGGACACGGAGTTACACGGAGGAGGAAGAGAAGAATATAAATCAAGATAATCTTAATTCCTCTTCCTCCGTGTAACTCCGTGTCCTCCGTGGTTATATTCTTCTTAAGTTTCCCTCCGTCTTGTTTATGAACGTATCTTACTATATAAAACAAGAGTGAAACTTAATCCCGCTGAAATCCTCGACACCCTGTGCGAAGGGGGCAGTGTTGCCGCGCGGCTTGAACATTTTGAGCCGCGGCAGGCGCAGCTTGACCTTATGGAACTGATTATCCGGTGTTTTAATGAGGATGCCATCGGCGCGGCGGAGGCGGGAACCGGGGTGGGGAAATCGTTTGCTTATCTGCTCCCCGCCCTGCATTTTGCCGCGCAGAACAGCGAGCGGGTGGTCATTTCTACCGCGACCATTACCCTGCAGCAGCAGCTTTTTGGCAAAGATATTCCCCTGGTGCGGCAGGCTAGTGGATTAAACATAAAATCGGTTTTGGTGAAGGGCCGGGGCAATTACCTCTGTTTCAGGCGGCTGGAAGAAGCCCTGCGCGAACCGGAACTGCCGCTGGGCGGGGAACGGGACGAAATTGACCGCATCGCGCAGTGGGCGAATACCAGTAAAGGCGGGGGGCGGGAGGAAATCCCCTTTACCCCCGCTGAAAATATATGGTCAAAAGTGTGCTCCGACGCGGATCTGTGCATGGGGAAACGCTGCCCCCAGCAAAACCGCTGTTTTGTGGTTGCCCTGCGTAAAGAAGCCGCCGCCGCCCGCGTTATCGTGGTGAACCATCACCTGCTGTTTGCCGATCTGGCGGCGCGCCGCGAGGGCGCCGGATATGAGGCGGCGGTCGTACTGCCCCCCTACTCACGGGTTATCATTGATGAAGCCCATACCATCGAGGACGCGGCAACTTCGTTTTTTTCAAAAGAATTCAGCAAACTGAGCATTATGCGTCATGTTGGGCGGCTGTACCGCAGGCGCCGGGCACAGAAGAGCGGATTGTTGATCCGTTTCTGTTCATTGATTTCCGATGGGGATGGCAGTCTTGATACCCTTGTCACCGCGCTTGACGGCATACGCCTCGCCGCCGGAGAACTGGACAGTCCCGCCCTTGACCTCTGCGGAACCGAAGGGGTGTTTCGTTTTTCACCTGACAAGGAAAACGGCGGCGCGGATGGCGCTCTTTTCCCCCTGTTGAACTCCCTCAGAAAAAAACTGATCGCCTTTATTGAGTTGGCCCGCGAACTTCTGGAATTACTGCCTGAAGAATCAGGCGACGATTCTGTCGTGTGGGAATTAAGATCCATACTGCGCCGTTTTGAAACCATAGCCGGAATATGCTCCGCCTTTTCAGAGTACCGCGAGCGCCGGCATGAGGTGATGTGGATTGAGCGGCGGGGCGGCGATGACGCGGTATCCGGTGAAAAGGGACAGTGGGCGGTTTTTACCCAAAGCCCGATAGAGCTTGCCGAAAGCCTGAAAGAAAGTCTTTTTTCACCTAACAAAACCGTTGTTTGCGTTTCCGCGACATTGGCGTTATCCGGCAGTTTTAACTACTGGGCAATCCGCAGCGGCGCGGCCCTGACGCAGGAAAAGCCCCTGTTGACCGGCTGTTTTCCCTCGCCGTTTCCCTATTCCCGCGCGGTACTGCTTGCCGTCCCCGATGACGCCCCCCTGCCCGATGAAGCGGAATACCAGGATTTTGTCGATCACGCGGTGGGCAGCCTTGCCGCCGCCTCGGACGGTTCCGCCCTGATTCTGTTTACCTCGTACCAGTCGCTCCGCAGCGCCTGGAACGCCAGCCAGCCTGAATTGCAGAACCTGGGCATCCACTGTCTGAAACAGGGCGATGACGACCGCTCCCGGCTGCTGCAAACCTTTCTTGCCGATACCCGCTCGGTGTTATTTGCCACCGATTCCTTCTGGGAGGGAGTGGACGCGCCGGGCGACACCCTCAGGCTGGTAATCCTCTGCCGCCTGCCTTTCAGCTCTCCCAACGATCCGGTTTTTGAAGCCCGCCGCGAAGCGGTGGAAAAAAACGGCGGCAATCCCTTTATGGACCTTTCCCTGCCCGAAGCGGTAATGAAGTTCAAGCAGGGCTTTGGCCGTCTGATGCGCCGCTCCAGCGACCGGGGCGTAGTTGCCGTTCTGGACAGCCGCCTCATTAAAAAACGCTACGGCGCCTTTTTTCTGGATTCCCTGCCGGAAACCCGGACCAGTTTTTCGAATTTCTCCGGCATACTCCGCGACACGGAGGATTTTTTGTTTTCGAAGGCATGAATTGAAGAATTTTTACCACGGAGGACACGGAGTTACACGGAGGAAGAGGAATTAAGATTATCTTGATTTATATTCTTCTTCTTCCTCCTCCGTGTAACTCCGTGTCCTCCGTGGTTATATTCTTACTTTCCGGAAAGCCCCGTCAGCGCGCAGAAAACGAAGTAAGAGAAGATCACAAAAAAAGAGAAAATCACCAAGAGAGAAAGCGGAGATTTA
>Ga0268262_10002339_pt1 | contig 22090 bp, 18 predicted proteins | sample TergutNc150P3_FD_190354 | JGI IMG/M metagenome (GOLD analysis project Ga0268262, IMG submission 190354) | Nasutitermes corniger P3 segment gut microbial community from laboratory colony in Florida, USA - Nc150 P3 (SPAdes) (version 2) | ecosystem: Host-associated > Arthropoda: Insects >... | reverse complement strand
CGCCAGATACAGGGTTTTCTCTTTGGCAAGAGCTAAAGCTATCTCGCTTGCCTTTAACAGCTCAATTACGGCAATGCCACCCGCTACGACCAACACAATGGCGATCATCATGATGCTCAGTTTTATTTTTATTTTCATTTTTTCTCCTTAATTTACTTACAAAAAAACGGCAAAATTACTACGCATTAATTGATAATATTACGATTTATCATAAATTGTCAAGAAAGCCCCTTGAGCCGATCTGCAACCTCGTCTATTCCCGATATGACGACTTTTTCCTTTATCCATGACACTAAATCAGCTTCTTCCTCGTAGTCATATTTATTCAGTTCCGCTATGGCTTCATCAATACCGCTCATATCGTAACTTTTACAGCATTGCCGCAGCTTCGCAAGAAGCTCGCGGTCGGGGGCTTTTTGCCGCGGTTTCCCGTTCTTGGCGTCATAATCCTCCAGCCACGCTTTTACATTTGCCACAACCACTTCCGCATCGGCAATGAGTTTGTCGTTCTTCTCCAAAACAGCCTGCAGGTTTCCGGCTCTTGACAGATTTTCCAGTTCCAAAGCCTGCGCCCGTACCGTTTCCGCTCCTATGCCGGCGCACGTTCCTTTTAATCCGTGTACGGAAATAACATAGCTTTGCAAATTATCCGCCGTGACATTTTTTAACTTTTCCAAAGTTCCCGGTGTGTTGGCAATGTATGAACGCAGCAGAGGCATATAAATATCAACATCACCGGCGTACAGAGAAAGTCCTTTTCCCGTATCCACTCCCGGTATCTCTATTACTATTTCTTTTTCTTCGGGGACTTCAGATAACTCTGCGTCTGACAAAATATGAACTTCGCGGTTTCTGTCATACACCCATTTCTTGAGAACAGCGTCCATCTCCATTACATCAATGGGTTTTGTTACAAACGCCTGGAAATCATGCGCGTAGAACATTTTGTCTGTTCCCTGTATGGCGTTGGCGGTCAGTGCGATAATCGGAACTTTTTTAGCGTATTCAGTTCCTAACGCGCGAATCCTGTCCACCGTTTCTATACCGTCCATTCCGGGCATCATGTGATCCATGAATATCACATCGTATATGGGAGTCCCCGCCTGTACCCGGTCAATCGCAGCTTGTCCGCTGCTTAAAACATCAACCTGCATTTTGTATTTGCGCAGAATGCCCGACGCCACATCCAGATTGGTCTGCATATCGTCTACAACAAGCACTTTTGCGTAACTCAAATTTACTCTTACCAGTTTTTGGGTAATAATGCGTTTGTTGTCGGTATAACTGAAACTTTTAAGTTTTTCCGTAACATCCGCTCCAAGAACCGCATCTTCGACAAATCCCTGCTTTATGCGGAAACTGAATGTCGAGCCTTTGCCTTTCTCGCTTTCTACATTAATTTGTCCGTCCATCATTTCTACCAGTCTTTTTGTAATTGCCAAGCCCAATCCCGTGCCCTCAATGTGGCGGTTGGCTTTATCATCGACTTGGTAATAATCAGAGAAAAGATGGTTAACATTATCTTTGGTCATACCCATGCCTGTATCGCTGACGGTAAAATCCACCCACACAATATTACCTTCACGAACGGAACGTACTTTTAGTATGATGTGTCCCTGCTGGCTGTATTTAATAGAGTTAGTAAGCAGATTAGTTAATACCTGTTTTATACGAAGATCGTCGCCGTACAATTTGTTCGGCAGATCATCAGTGATATCCAAATGGAACTGTATGGGTTTTTCCCCAAGACGGGTAAGAGTAAGAGTAGCAATATCGTTCAATAAACTGGCTGTGTAGTATTCAACCGGAGATAAGGTTAGCTTGCCGGACTCGATTTTTGAGAAATCCAGAATGTCGTTTACAATGCTTAACAGCGTAACGCCCGCATTGCTTATTTTTACCAGATTTTCCGTAACATGTTCACCCAAATCGTCATCTTCCAGTACTAAGTTGGTAAGCCCGATAACCACATTGAGCGGCGTGCGTATCTCATGGCTCATGTTGGCCAGAAATGCGCTCTTATGCTTGCTCTCCGCTTCAGATTTGTTTTTTGCAGCATCAACGCGAATTAGAACAATTATTAACGCCGCCGCCGACAATACAACTATCGCCATCAGGATGACTGTAAATTTAGTCATTGCCCTGACATCTGTCAGGATATAATCTTCTGTTGAACCTATCATTACCGCCCATGTTGTCGGAGAAGCCGACAGAGGAATTGGAGCTATGCTCATATACATGGTTGTTTTCATCTCGGGGTCGTAATTCGAAACTTCGTATTCTTGTGCATTTTCAATAAATTTGACGACTTCGTTTAAATGATTGCCGTATTGCGTTTCTGTATGAATTGTTTTTCCTATGAACTCCGGCAGATAATTTGCCAAAATAAATCCGGTGTTGGTATAAATCGCCATACTGAAAACTTCATTGGGAGTATTGATAACCTCCATTATCTGGGGTTGTATCAGATCAATATTAAAGCGGCAGCCTATGACTCCGACTGTTTCATTCAGGCGTTTGTTAATAATAGGGACCATAATTCTTACACACCAGGTATCTTTTCCCACCCACTTAAATATTGTGGGATCAACCATTTCTACTTTTTTACCGTTGGGTCCGTTTATATGATCTATCGCTTCCTGAACAACGTTGCTGATTGTTTTCTCTACCTTCCCGTTTTCTCTTGTCACGGCAAAAGCAAACTGTCCCGTTTCGGTTGAACCTACCCTGCCTATGAAACGACTGTCCATGCCGTCAATGGCGTTAGGTTTCCAGACAGTAAACATTCGGATAAATTCAGGCATATCCTCAAAAACAGCCTGTATTGTATTTTCATAGTCTTCACGCCGTTCCATCGGTTCCAGGCTTTCATAAGCATTCATTACATTCGATAGCGCTTGTAACACTTTTATATAACCGTCTATTTTACCGTCCCAGTACTGAGCGTATTGACGCGCCAGATACATGGTTTTCTGTTTGGACAGATTCAAAGCTACATTAGACGCATTATGCAGTTGAATTACCGGAATACCAATCGCTATAGTTACCATAAAAGCAATCATTATTATGCTCAGTTTGACTTTTATTTCCATTTCTTTCCCCTTGCCTTTATGATTCCATATCGAAGGTGTTTTTTTAGCTCATTGGAAGAATGTTATCATTTTCTGTTAGAATCATCAAGTAAATAAGGGAGTATTAATATTATAACTATTAACCTAAATATGAATGCAGACGGTTCATAACTTCATCGAAGTCCAGCGGTTTACCCACATGGCTGTCCATACCGGAAGCGAGACATTTTTCAATATCTTCTTTGAATACGTTAGCGGTCATTGCAATAATGGGGATTTGCTTACGCAAATTCCCATTATTGTTTCGAGTTTCACCTTCGGTGAAACTCGTGCTCCCATTTTTTAATATGTTATTATTTAATTCTTCTTCAATAACTCTGATGCGTTTTGCCGCTTCGTAACCGTCCATTTCCGGCATCTGTATGTCCATAAAGATCATGTCGTATTTATCCGGAGCTTCGTTAAACATACGAACCGCCTCTGCTCCGTTTATTGCACATTCTATCTCCAGCTTTGTCGGTTCAAGTAAAGTCTGTACAATCTCACGGTTTATTTCCACATCTTCAACCAGCATTATGCGCCGTCCCGCAAATATTCCCGTAATATCCGCGGCTTGCGATTTTTCCGCTTGTTGTTTGTCAACACCAAGACATTCATTGATTACTTCCGCAATTGTGGAAGGAAACAGCGGCTTAGACAGGAATTTATCAACGCCCGCATCTTTAGCTTCTTTGGCAATCACGCCCCATTCAGCGGCGGAAATCATTGTTACAATAGAGTGTTCGGGCTTTCGCGCTTTTATTTCACGTGCAAGCTGTATACCGTCCATACCCGGCATTTTCCAATCTATAAAATAGATATGGTAACCGCTCTTTTGATCTATTAGTTCCAGCGCTTTTTCTCCGCTTATGGCAGTATCGCATGATAAGCCAAACTCCTGTGTTACTTTCATGAAGTAAGTTAATATATCCGGGTCATCGTCAACAGCTAAAATATGGACATCCTGCAAAATAATATCCGGTAAATGTTTCTTCTTCTCTTCCTTGCCGCTTGTCACTTTAATCGTAAAAGTAAAGGTAGAGCCTTTTCCGGGATCTGACTTAATTGATATTGTCCCGCCCATGAGTTCCACTATGCTTTTTGAAATTGCAAGACCTAAGCCCGTGCCGCCGTATTTACGGGTTGTGCTGGATTCGGCTTGTTCAAAAGATTGGAATAATTTTTTCTGCTGTTCGGGAGTTATACCGATTCCTGTGTCACTTACAGAAATTTGCAGGGTACAGTTGTCGTTTACCTTTTCCGCAAGACGTACGGAAAGGTTGATTGCGCCCTGTTCGGGAGTGAATTTAACGGCATTCCCCAACAGGTTGGTGATGACCTGCGCTATCCGCTGATCGTCTCCTATGAGAGTGTGAGGAATGGAATGGTCAATATCCACGGAGAACTTTTGCCGCTTCTCCTCAACACGGAAATTAACAACATTTACTACACGACGGAGCATTTTTTCAAGTTCAAATTCCGCAGGAGAAAGTTCAAATTTATTTGCTTCAATCTTGGACATATCCAGAATATCGTTTATTACACCTAACAAGTGGTTCGAAGCGTCCTCTATTTTTGTAAAACAGTAATCCTTGCGAATTGAATCAGAAGCGGACTTTCCTATTGTGATCATGCCGATTATGGCGTTCATCGGCGTGCGTATTTCGTGGCTCATGGTGGCGAGGAAGGTACTTTTCGCGCGGCTGGCGGCTTCCGCTTCCGTCTTTTGACGGTCTTTATCCATCATCATATTCTTGGTATCTGTAATATCCACAAGCGCGCCGGCAACACGTACGGCGTTACCGTTCTTGTCGCGGATAGACTCTCCGAAAGCGCGGTAATAGGCATATTCGCCGGTTTTGCGTAACAGACGGTATTCTATGTCGTAGGGCGTCTTGCCTGTTTTATCGAGTATATGTCTTGCGAAAGCGTCCAGAGATGCTTCCTTGTCCTCAGGGTGCAGCAGGTTACTCCAACTGCCAAGCAGGTTGGGAAAATCATTCACGTCCTTATACCCAAGCATATGCCTGAAATCATCCGACCACATGAAGGTATTGGACGGATTTACGGGATCGTCTTGTACCACTTCCATATCCCACAGGCCGATTTTTGACGCCTTAAGGACCAAATTCAATTTGGTAAGCTGAAGTTCATTTAGTTCTCTGGCATGTACTAACTGCAATTCCCGTTGAAAAATTTCGGTCATATCAAATATATAGCCGACTACGGCAAAGCTGCCTTTATAAGGTATTTTCCTGAAATCAACACTCAACCTGTGTATGCCGCCGCCAAAATGCAGCTCCGTCTCGAATTTAACCATGCCTTTTTCCGTAGCAGTCATTAGCCGCTGGGACAAAGACTGAGGACGCTCTCCGTTTGACAACACAGACGGAAGATTTCTGTATACAAAATCTACAAATCCGTCAAGGAATTCCTGTTTGGTACAGAAGCCGAAGAAAGTCAGCGCTTCCGGATTGCAGTCAATTAAATTGAAAGCATCATTAAATAAAATGTTGATATGGGGGTTTGAATCAAACATGGCCGACACAGTGAGCAGTGCTGTTTCCTGAGCATGGAGAGCGGCAGCAACGAAAGAATTAATACTTTCAACAACCTCACTGTACGCACCGTTGAAACGCGACTCGTTCAATTTTATGTCTACATTACCGTCAGCATAAACATGTTTGCTTAAATCTTTCAGGTCTGTTGTAAGCAAGTTGACGACATTCACAATATTTTCAAAACTCTTTGCCAGCATACCTATTTCGTCTTTTGCGGAAGTGTCGATATTTACATTAAGATTACCTTTTGCCACATTATTGGCTATGTTTATCATATTTTTAATAGGACCTGCGATAAGCAAGGCAATCACCATAGCTAATACAACTGAAATAACAACAGAAATCGCAGAAATTAAAGCCAGCAGCATCTTGGATTGATCGGCGAGATCCTGCGCATCTCTATTTGCTCTTTTCTCTACGAAATTTGCCAAATTACACATTTCATCGGTAACCGTGCTTACTTTATCCGCAAAAGTTATCACGTTGTTGACTATCTCTATGCATCGGTAATAATCGCCGATACGCGCCGCGTTCATTATAGGGTCGCAAACTTCGTTTTTGTATTGTTGCACATAATTCATAAGCGTATCGGCACGTTCAAGCCGTTTACTCCTCTCTATTTCATCCAAAAGAGAGTTTTCTTTTATGAGCTTTTCAAATTCCAGTATATTACTCTCAACCGACTCATAGGTCGATACAGCGTCCTCATACAGTTTATCGATCCTGTCGATGTCGCCCAACGGAGCGAACGCGACAATAAGGCTCATAATACGGCGCAGATCATTGAAAGCGGACTGGGTCCCTATAATGGAGCTTCTTATGGTTATAGGGTATTTGATTGTTCTGTCATATAGGTCTGTAACTTCATTTAACCGGTTAACGGCGAACAAAGCCATACCCGTTAACATGATGATAATCAGCATAAAACCGATAATCATCTTTGACTTGATCTTCAGATTATAAAACCATTTCATAGTACAGCCGTGTTAAAAGCGGTTAATTTTGCATCACAATTTGCGGAATTTGGTTATAACGGATAATTTTTTTATTCATTAAGTATAATATCATTTCAAGGTGAAAGTATCAAGAGCAGACACAGCAACGCAATTCACGTCCGTTTTCCGCAAGAAGAGACGGAACAGTCTGCGCACATTCAGGTCTTGTCTGCGTACAGCGAGGGGCAAACGGGCAGCCAGGTTCGGGATTTGCAGGATCGCTTACCTTTCCGGGAATGGTAAGCAGCGGCTCTTTTGAATAATGACTGCCGAAGCGGGGAGACGCGGCAAGAAGCGCCTTTGTGTATGGGTGACGAGGACTGCCGATAATTTCCGCAGCGCCTGCGGATTCCATTACAAGGCCTCCGTACATAACCATGATGCGGTCGGATATTTCAGCTACCAAATCAATGTCGTGGCTTATAAAAATAATCGATATGTTTCTTGTACGGCGCAGGGTTTTTAAAAGTTCCGTTATCTGCTTTTGTATAGTAAGATCGAGAGCGGTGGTCGGCTCATCAGCGATTAAAAGCTCGCACCCTTGAGCCAATGCGAGTGCAATGCCTATTCTTTGAAGCTGCCCGCCTGAAAACTGATGCGGAAAATTGATGAGCCTTTCCCTGCCGTTATCAAGTCCGGTCTCTTCAAGCAAGGCCGCCGCACGTTTCGCGGATTCTTCTTTTGTTATTTCAGGCTCGCTGTTTCTGAATGTTTCCAAAAATACACTGCCTATGTTTTGAAGAGGATCAAAAGAACGCCCGGGTTCCTGAAAGATAATGCCTATTTTTTTCCCCCGGTATTCACGTAACGCACGCACTCCAAGGCCTGCAAGTTCCTTCCCGTCATAGCAGACGGAACCGCTGATACTTGCGCTGTTCGGCAGAAGGCCCGGAATTGCCAAAACGCTGACGCTTTTGCCTGATCCGCTTTCTCCCACAATGCCAAGCGTTTCGCCCTTTTGCAGCGTAAACGAAAGCCCCCGCACAGCATGAATACCGACAAAATCCCTGCCGCGCAGGACGCTGAAAGTAACAGCCAGATTGTTTACGGCAAGTAATGCGGTGCGCATATCGATTGCTGAAGTATTCTGAAGTTTGTTTGTTTTCTTGTCCTTCAATCTGCTGTTTCTGACAATTCTTGTGTGATACGGATCAAAGAAATCCCGCAATGCGTCTCCTATAAAATTGAAAGCCAGAGTTACACCTAACAGAAACCACACGGGGCTTAACAGCCAGGGGAACGCCCGCAAGTTTGAAATTGTGGAAAGATCACGCTTGATAAGAGAACCCCAGCTTACCGCCGGATCTGTAATACCAAGCCCGAGGTAGGAAAGAACTGTCTCCGTCATAATAAAACCGGGAATACTGAGCGCAACGCTGACAATCAGAAGACTCGCTATCTGCGGAATAATGTGTCTGAAAATAATTACTACGGAAGGAATCATTTCCAGTTTGGCGTTAAGGACAAACTCTTCGCGCTTGATTGCGTGAACCATGCCTCGTATTGTGCGGGCGGAACCCGGCCAGCCTACCAGCGAAAGAATCAAAGTGATCATCATGTAAGACTGACCTGAGTCCATGTTATTCGCCATCAGCGAGCGCAGGAACAGTATAAGGTAAAGCGTAGGGATTAACATTAAAAATTCAGACGTTCTCATTATAGACCAGTCTGTAACGCCGCCGAAGAAACCCGCAAGTCCGCCCGCAAGAGCGGCAAGCACAAGCGAAATTGCCGTCGCCACAAAACCGATGGTAAGCGAGACACGCGAACCGTAAACAATACGTGAAAAAAGATCCCTGCCGAGATTATCAGCGCCCATTAAGAAGATGGGGTAATCGCCTTCTTCGGTTGTAAAGAAATGCCGCTCGGCGGGAATTATTCCCCACAATAAATAAGGCTCTCCTTTGCCGAAAAGTTTTATTTCCGAATAATGATCCCGCACACGGGCGTACTTCCATATTACCGAGTTTGTTATCCGCCATTCCTGCGCCTGAATCTTCCCTTTGTATAAACGTATATTCGACGGATGATAACTTTTATCCGCAAACGAAGTGTTAGGCGAATATGGAGCGAAAAATTCCGCAAAGATCATCATAAAGTAAAGCAGGGCAAGACAGACAAGAGACACAGCTGCTACAGGCCTTGTTTTCACATAATTAATGAACTTCTTCATGTTACTCTTTTCCGTATCTAATGCGGGGGTCTACAAACGCAAGGGCTATATCGGCAAGCGCCATACCGACCAGCACAAGGAACGAAATGAACATTATGTTGGCAAGCACAAGATTAATGTCCTGTTGAATAACAGCTTCGTACATAAGGCGTCCGATGCCCGGGTAGGCAAAAATAATTTCCAGTATAAGTGAACCTGAAAAAAGACTCGCAAGCAGGTTTGCGCTGCCTGTAATGTAAGGGTTCAGCGTATTCCTGAAAGCATGAGCGAAATAAATGCGCCATTCGGCAATTCCCCGAGAGCGAAGGTTTGTGATGTACGGCTGTCCAAGCTGGTCAAGCATTGTCGCCCTGATCATGCGAAGCGAGCCGCCGATTCCGCCGAGAAACATAGATAACAGCGGTAGGAAAATATGATGAGCGTAAGAGAAAACAAATTTTACAGGAGCCGCAGAAAAAGGAAACGAAGGATAGGCGGTAACCGGAAAAAGACCTGACACCGACGCAAAAAGCTGAAGGAGTATCAGAAGCAGCAGCCCCGGAAACGCGTGAAGCACAAGAGCGAAGAACGTTACCGCAATATCAATTCTTGTTCCGGCTTTGGTAGAAAAATATATACCTAACGCAAATGAAAAAATTGTAATTAATACAAGCGATATAAGGTTAAGTGCAAGCGAGTTGACAATACGTGAAGAAATTAAAAAAGAAACCGGCGCTCTGGATATAAGGCTTACTCCGAGATCATGATGTAAGATAACACGGTTAAGCCAGCGGAAATATTGCACATAAAACGGCTGATTAAGCCCAAGTTCAATTCTGCGGGCTTCAAGCTGATCAGCGCTCATGCTTTGCAGGTTAACGCTTGCCCTGCTCTGATTTTCATTGAAAAGCTGCTGCATCATTATTTGATCGACAATGTCGCCGGGGGCCAGCGCCATTAGGCCGAAGACCGCAAATCCCAGAAGGAAAAGCATTATCGTCATTGTTATAAGCCTGTTTACAATGTAGGAAAGAAGCGGAAACCTCCGTTTAAAGGCGTAAAAGGGTTTTAATGCAATGCCGAAAATGTTACGGATACGCATGATACTTCTTTGTGATTTATGCCGATGCGATAATCCGTTCTCGCACCATTTCGCTGATAATATCCGCGGGAGTTTTGTGGTCGGCTATAGCTTTAGTCAACAGCCATTTCGCTGAAAGATCATCAACGGTTACGGAAAGAGCCGTCTTATGTCGTGTGAAAAAGCCTGTTCCCTTTTTTGAAGGGTCTATTTTATGCGGGTTTTTAGTGTAGTATTCGTCTAGTGCGTCGTATTCTTCTTCGGTTAAGTCTGCCATAATTACTCCCATTAATAATGATAACATCCATGTTTCCAGTATATTATTCATCATTATAGGGGTCAATTACTTTTTATTCTGTTATTTTGCCGTTTTTGGTTTTCTTAAACTTCTTGACGGCAGATGGTTTCTTTGTTTGAACTATTTTCTTCTTCGTCATAATAATACTCACTTTTCACCGAATGAGCGGCTAAATAAATTAAAACATTTGTTGAAAAACAAGCGCAGTTGCTTAAAAAATAGCTGACGCCGCTTAAAATTTAGTTGACGTTGCACGTTTTTTAACCAAAATTGTATACTTTTCAAGCAATTGTGATCATTTTTCGTCATAGTGTGTCATTTTTACACGTTTTCTTTCAAAGATCGTTTTAAGTAGTGTACTTACATAAGTAAGCACACTACTTAATTTTGATGCTTGGTACGTTTGCGCTAAGCTTTGTTGTTTAATAGTCGATTTTTGCGTTAATGTACAAACCTTCCCAAAAACCATTTTTATAAACGACAGTCTCCTTATCAGTAGTTGTCTTATATGGCTGTATTAGGTTCTGCAAATCCCAACTTACTTCAAAAGTAACGGAAGAAGCGTTGGAAGGGATGGTTATTGGTGAAAAAGGAACGACAACAGTTTTTCCAAAATCAATATGGGCAATAAAGTAGTCATCATACCCAGTTAAATATTTTCCATATTCAATTTTATTAACTCCCGGAATAATATCACTTACAGGAACATCCTCGTCATAAAGTTTCCTTGAATCTCCGCCATAGATAATACTGTCAGTAGTATGTCCCCAACCCCAGCTTCCAGCTACCTCAGCAGCAAATACAGGGTCTAAAAAATAATTAAAAATATTCACCTTGCCGTCAATTACTGTGGTATTAAAATAATCATATTTACCACCCTCTTCTTCAATGTATGCTAAGTTTACCATATTCATACGATAATACTCGGAAGCATCGTAATTTGTCTTCTTGCCATTATTATCGTTTGTGCCGGTATAAAATGGCCAGTTAAATTCTAAAAAGGCTGTATCTTCCACACTACCGACCATTGACAAACCAGAGAATTTTATCGCTACAATTGTTACGTCTCTTGGTACTTCTTCTCCTAATGTAATTGTATTACCGTTTGCGAAATCAAAATAACCATTTCCAAGATTAATATACTTTCCTGTACTTGTATATGCTTCAATTCTTACAAAGAGGTAAAATTTAGTTGGGGTAATTCCTGGACCTTGTTTTGTGCCCAAAAAGTCGTAAATCTCGTTATACATGGCAAAATTAGTTTGAACTGAACGAGCATTTCCTCTCATTTCCGCCGCTCTTACGTTGAAAACTTCAGACTTTGACGGCGTTACGCCTTTGTTGTTGTAGGCTTTGATTTTTACAGGTATTGTGTCGCCTTTGCTGCCTTTGCCACTATTGTCTACTGGGGTAGTTTTGCCGCTACCACTGCCTCCCCCTCCGCATGAGGCCAATGTGATTACCAGTACCAAACTGATAATGCTTAAAATTTTAATTACGTTTTTCATAAAAAACTCCTTAAACAAATATAAAAACAGGGAAACTCCCTGTGTTTTGCCTTGAGTAATGTTGCCTTTTGGACAGATCTATCCCATGAAAAAAGGTGTAGAGGTAAAATTGAAAAGTTTCTTCTATTATAAGAGAGAGAGAGAGAGAGAGAGAGAGAGAGAGAGAGAGAGAGAATCAGAATTCACATGAAGTTTTGGTTGTAAAATAGCATTCCTTTCGCTCATGTTGTAATATTGCGATTAATTGTGTTTTTTGTCAAGTAAAATTTATGCGTTGCAAGAATTCCCCCGTATTAAGCAAATATACCTTGCAGGCGGCAGGGCAAGCTCACTGCGGTGGTATTTGGCGCACAAGAGAAAATGAAACTCTTAATATTGAATGATGACCTTAATAGCTATCTAACCTACCACAGTAAATAAAGGCTGCGACACCGACCGCCGCAGGGGGCTTGCCCTGCCGCCGTAAGAGAGATATGTGTACTTTTAAGCTTTGCTATAAATTGAAATACTGTATAATGAATTTGGAGAGAATAGCGTAAATGTATTTCACGCAATGGCGTGTCAAAACCGTTTTTTACGGTTGTTTGAAGAAGAGGAGTATTATGACAGAAGTTGAAAAAGAAACCGGAATGACAGAAAAGGAAGCATGGGAATTGGACGATTTGTTAACTCGTACCGAGCCGGAACTTGGTCCCAATGGTACCGGTTATCTTAGTATGCTGGAAGCCCGTCAAATGGGTCTTGATAATCTGTCAATTAACTATTTAATAACCAAAGCATCAGAAGCACATACAACGCCCGCCCAAATAATAGGCGAAATGGTGCGTGAACGGATTGCCGCTTCAGTCGCAGCGCAATAAACAACTTAGTAAAAAACATTTTATTTATGAAAATACCCGTACCTTAACTAATTCTCTGTGTACAATTGTTTATACGGATTCCTCGCATTAGGCCTTAGAACATAGAATCTGTCCTTCAAAAGCCGCTTGGCGTCCATGTTGAAATGTTCGGCAAACTCGCCGACATACGGCGCAATTTCCTGTAAATCACTGTCGGTTGCAATATCCTCAATGACCTGCGCCGGAAGCGAAGTGAGTTCTTTGTCCGTTCTTATAAAGATTTTTCCGCCATGCATACCGGTTCCCGTAAAATACCAGACCGGAATATCTTCTGAACCTATACCCAGCACTACAATCAACCCTCCGGCAAGATATTCGCCCAGAAAACTGCCGGCTTTACCGCCGATGACGATTACCGGTTTTTTTTCTTTGTATTCCTTCATGTGAATGCCGGTTCTGTAACCTGCGTCGCCCCGGACAAAAATACAGCCGCCGCGCATGGCGTAGCCAAGCGCATCGCCGGCATTGCCGTGAATAATGATTTTGCCGTCGTTCATTGTATCTCCGACAGCGTCCTGTGCGTTGCCGTGCACTTCAATGACTCCGCCGTCCAGATAAGCGCCCAGAGCGTTACCCGGCGTTCCTTTTATAGTAAGGTGCTTGCCGCTCATGCCGCTGCCAATATACCTTTGACCGAAACAATCGTCTATGTAACAAACAGTTTCCTTTGCGGCTTTAATCCGTCTGTTTAATTCCCTGAAATCAAAATTCTGCGCTAATATCATGATGCTGCGCCTCCTAACTTTATCATTCTGTCTTCTTTTGTAAACGCCATAAGCCCGGGTTTTTCACAGACAAGCGCAAAGTCGATGGTGTCAAGCGGCGTACGCTCCCGGATAAGGCTTGTATAAATCCCGGCTTTTTCAACATTGCCGATAAGGATATAACCGTTCAGTTTGTTATCGCTGTAAAACAGGCGTTTGTAATTGCCGCTGCCGTTTTGTGAATATACATCGCCTGTGTAATTGCCCGCCGTAATAATATGAAGACCGAAAAAACCGATGGCATTCATTGGGATTGCCTTGCTGAAACTTATATCGCCGTCTGCCATATTGATTCCGGCAGCCTCGCCCTGCATATAGGCGTTAGGCAAAAGCGCCATGATTTTATTCTGCCCGCTCGACACGTCAAGCGTTTGCGTACAGTCGCCTGCGGCGTAAATGTTTTTAACGGAGGTTTCTGATTTTTCATTGACGATGATACCTCGATCAATCTTCGCTATCCCGTTCAAGAGAGCGATATTGGGACGCACACCTACGGCAAGGACTAGAATATCAAAATCAATCGTTTCACCGTTTTCAAAAACAGCCGTTTTATTATTGAATTTCTTGACGTTAGCTGAAAGCTTGAATTCAACGCCCTGACTCTCCAGATGATTTTGTACCATTTTTGCGCCGTCTTCATCAAGAATACTAGGTAAAATACGAGGGGCAAGATCAAGCACCTTGATATGCTTTACCCGTTTGTGAATACCTTCCGCGCATTTCAAGCCGATAAGCCCCGCTCCGATAATCAGCACTTTCTTGTTTTGTTCAAGACACGCATCCAGTTTCTGCGCATCATCAAGGCTCATGAAAGTAAATTTTTCCTTTACTGTATCAAGCCCTTCAAACGGGGGAACAAACGGCGAGGAACCTGTAGCCACAAGCAGTTTGTCATAGGGAAGCTTGCTGCCGTCCTGTAAAATCACCTTTCCGGCTGCGGCGTCAATTCCGGTTACGGTAGTATTTCGCAGCAATGTACATTTGTTATCCGCATAAAAATTATCGCCCCGGTATTTCATCCCCTCTTCTTTAACCTTGCCAAGCAGGAGATAGGAAATAAGCGGACGAGAATAGGTATGGTGCGGCTCGTTGGTGATAATTGTAATCTCTCCGTTCTTGTCAACCTGACGGATACCTTCTACCGCTCCTACGCCTGCCGCCGAATTGCCGATAATAACATATTTCATCATGATAACCTCTGCTTAGCGCCGTCTTGCAACCGCACAATTAAATCGAACATAAAACACAGTTTCATGATTATCCCCTTTCCTCAAAAACAATTGCGTTGTTCGGGCAGCCCTTGACGCAAGCCGGAGTTCCGGTAACAGTGCTGGTACACAGCTCGCATTTTTGCACTGCGCCGTCGTTTGAAGGGGACACCGCTCCGTACGGGCAGCTTAAAATGCAGGTATAGCAGCTAACACATTTATCCCTGTTAATCGTGATTACGCCGTCACTGATTGTCAAAGCGCCCGTAATGCAGCCCTTGACGCAAAAAGGTTCCTTGCAGTGCCGGCAGGAAACGGCGAAACTGATACCGTCTTTTTCTTCTATGCGGATTTTCGGATTAATTTTTATGCCTTTAAGCGCCCGTGCCATATCGCTTTCGCTTGATTCCGCAAAAGCGCAGTAATATTCACACAAATGGCAGCCCAAGCACCACTTTTCATTTACATAAACTCTTTTCACCGTTTCACCTCTCCATAATACACCGCTGTCAGTATTAACCGGTTATCTTTTTCAGACATTCTGCATATATCTCTGACGTTTTTCTTAATACATCGTCAGGCACATTGTCAAATTGCATCTCGCCGTCTTTTTTGTTATTAAGGAGCCAGTCCCTGACAAGCTGTTTATCGTAACTCTTGGGAGAAACTCCTACCTGGTAATCGGAAAGACTCCAAAACCTGCTTGAATCAGGCGTGAAAACCTCATCCGCAAGAAAGAGATTACCATTTTCATCAAGGCCAAATTCAAACTTTGTATCGGCGATAATTATATTTTTACTATAGGCGTAATTGTAACAGGCTTTATAAAGCTCGAAGCAGACTTTTTCTATTTTACCGGCAAGCTCCGCTCCGATAGTATCCGCTACATATTTAACAGTTATATATTCATCATGCCCGACATGGGCCTTTGTTGACGGAGTAAAAAGCGGAGCGTCAAGCTTTTCCGCAAGTTTGTAGCCTTCCTTTATTCTCTGCCCGCAGAATTCCTCTCCTTTGGAATAGGCTGCCCACATGTTACCGAACATATATCCCCTGACGATAAATTCAAACGGAAGGATTTTCAGCTTTTTTACCAAAACAGTGCGTCCCTCGAACTCGTCCTTTTGGAAATAATCAGGCATATCCTTTAGATTACTTGAAATTATATGATTGGGGATAATATCTTTTGTAAAGTCAAACCAAAACAGGGAAACAGCGTTCAAGACCTTCCCTTTGTTTGTTACAGGTTTCGGCAAAATCACATCAAAAGCCGAAATTCTGTCAGTTGTAACAATAACCAGTCTGTCGTCTGAAATTTCGTATACTTCCCTGACTTTCCCGCTAATCAGTTTTTTCACATTTATTTCCTTTCTAATAAAAAAAATGCTGCGGCTTCCTGTCAACAACCAGAAACCCACAGCGCCATTGCTGTTTATATTTGTTCAGATACGGCGTATTTTTGATACGCAGTTTCCGTATAACTTATACTTAGGAATACTATTGATTTGCGGTATTTTTGTCAATATTCCGAGCCTTTTCCAAAAACTGAAGTTTTGGAAAATCCTCATCTAGCAACGGGATAAAATATCTATAATAGCCTCTTCATTTTGAGCGTTTTTTATCATTGCGGGCGCATTTGATTGCGCAAGCGTAATAAGTTGATTTAACACATTTAGATGATTTTCATGCGCCTTTCCTCCGATTATCAGCATAAACACAATATTGACCGCCTGTTGATCCAATGCGTTATATTCAATGCCTGTTTGAGATACACCGATTGCTCCTGTTATTTTGTCAATTCCTTCGTAATAAGCGTGAGGAATTGCAATACCGGAACCAATTCCGGTGCTTAGTTTATTTTCCCGTTTCCATAATACTGAATGTAAAGAAGATTCGTCACATTCAGGGTGAACCTTTGTTATTGTTTTTATTAGTTCACTAAAAACAGCATCCTTGGTTTTACCATCAAGATTTAAAATTATGGATCGTGAATCAAAAATTTCACTTAAGGAAATCTCCATTATAGCCTCCTTTCTTTAAGCGGCAGATCGCCGATATTTTCGAGTATAGAAAAACATAAATCGGAAAGAAGGGATTTAAATTCTTAGTTTCAGTCGGATTGTATTTTTATTATTACAGGAATAATCGGATTTTGCTGTATGTGCGGAGAAGAAAATAAAACGTTCACCGTTACTGTGTATTTCAACAGGCATCAACAGTCCGTTCTGTATTGCGGAAGATGAAGTCTTACCGGCTCTGCCCACAGTGTACGTATCTTCAGTCAGCCAATCAATAGTATGGTTAACCGGAGAAAAAATACCGTTTGAATAAGGTTTATTTCCGTCCAATTCAATAGTATTGGAGGTTTCAGTTATTGAAAAAGCAAATGCCCCGAAAATCGCAATAACAAGAATTGACACCTTAACGGAATAAAACCGCTTTTTCTCCGCTGATAAAAACATCTGTTAATTATACCATTGGGAAATATTTGTTGCAAGATTTCGAATATCCCGTAGTACGCATTCTTAATCTTTACTCAATACTGCCGGTTGTTCCTTAAGTCCGCAAATAGTTTTCCGGTTTGAAGTCCTTCGCCGAAACAGGATTTTGCATCCAGCGGATTACCATGTCCGCAGAAACAAAAAAGACATCTTTTATTTGGGTCGCCTGTCTGATAAATTCTTCAAATGCCTCGCGTCTTTCATGCGGGAGGATTCTCGGAAAGTCGGTTTCCTTAGGTTCAAAATAAAACTGCGAATGAAGGCCGACAGTAAACGGAGCTCGGTTGCCCGCAATATTTTTTTTAAGCGTATACATGAGCGTATCAACAGTCTGCATTGAGTCCATTTCAGCGTCAGCCCAGAGATTCCAGTCAAGGCCTTCTACATATCCTCTGTACGTATAATCTTCTCCGTAATGTTTTTTTAAAGAGCTTTCAACAAAGTCATGATCTTGCGGAGGTACCGCAAAGTTAAAGACGGGCAGTTCCCAAAGGCCTTTATACTCGCCCACCGGGCTTGTTTCTCCATAGGTATTTACTTCCGCATTGTTATCGGGCGGCAAATTGCCGTTTTCGTCAAGTTCCTGCTTTCCGGGTATTACATCAAGCGTATACGGCCAGAAATTATCTCCCACAACATTATTGTTAGCTGTAGTTATTGAGCAATCATACAAAAACCCTATTTGAGTCAAGGCGCGGAAAGTATCATCGGAATATCTTAAATACGGAGTACGAAAACCGAATTGATGTTTTTTGGGGATTCCTTTGGCTGTTAAAAGTTCTTCCACCCTTTTGATTTCTGCATATATTTCTTCCCTGCTTGCTCTTTTTCCGTTATCCACGCCGTTTTCGTCAACTTCTCCGAATTCAACGCAGTATAAATGCGTTGACGTGTGATTGCCTACCTCATGCCCCGACTTGTAGACATCGTATATTGCGTCCGGCAGATCTTTTTGTGTTTCCCAATTGAAGCCTGGTTGGTCGGTATTTGTGTAAAATGACATATACATTTTACTTCCGTCAGCGTTTTTGTTTTTGTCAACAACACCCGATATCCATTTAATTCCATCCGCTATTGTATTATCATCGCTGCCGACCACTACAAATTGAGGAGGATTTTCTACCGGCGCTTTTTTTGACGCCGCAAAACATGCTTTCTCCATATTTATTCCTTTTAAATAAAGTTGATTGGCCTGAACAAATTTAATGTATTCTGTGTTGCTTCAAAAGTCAAGCAAAAACTGACTTGTTCAACAACCCGGTAATTTGTTTCCTATAGACGCAGATGTTAAATCTTAAGTAAAATATTTTATTGTATCAAACAGTTTTAAAAAGAAGACAAAAAAATGAATTCCATTGACGGACGCCGTTTTATTCCTTCCTATGTGCTTACCTTTATCGCTTTTTCGGTTGTTACGCCGTATCTTTCAATCATGATACGGAATTTGGGCTACAGTCCGGTTTGGGTGGGGATACTGCTTGGTATCTATGAAGGTTCCGCTATAGCCGGTCCTTTTGTTTTCGGTTACTGGGCGGACAAAACCGGTAATTTCCGGCCCGCATTAATAGTTACCTGCATTCTTTCGGTTCTCGTTGTAATTCCCCTGGTATATTGGGTTTATCCCGTTGTCAGCGCTGTTTTGCTTGCGGCGCTGGCTTTCGGCTTCCGTTCCAGAACTTCTCTTTTGGATGCGATAACTACTATTCAAATCGGGGAAAGCGGCGATTACGGAAAGATACGGGTATGGGGCTCGATTAGCTTTATCGTTTTTTCGCTTGTTCTTCAGTGGGCTCCGCTCTTTAAACCCGACAGCGCAGTGAATATAGCGTTCTGGATAGCTGTAACTTCACTTGCTGTCTTAATCCCCATACTCTTTCTGCCGCGCGCCTCGCTTACTTCGGTTAAACAGCATACCGAAGAAAACGATAACGAGGGAAAGGGAATTTCGCTTCTTTCAATTTATTTTATCGGCGGATTTGCAATTATTTTCCTGTGCTGTTTTGCCATGTCATCGGTCTACACGTATTTCCCGTTGTACCTTACCGAAACACTGCAATGGAACGCGGTCGGCTTGATGTTCGCCTTATCTTCGGCTTCGGAAGTTCCCTTTATGTTCCTTTCCGTAAAACTGCTGCGCCGTTTCGGAGCGCTTCCGCTTCTCGCTCTTTCCGCAGGAGGAATCGCTGTAAGGCTTTTGCTGTGGGCGATTTTCCCGTTCAAAGCCGTCATCATCGCAACTCAACTTCTGCATTCACTGTGTTTCGGTATTTACCATCCCGCAGCAGTGCGGTTTATTTCATCGATCTTTCCCGCCAAAAAACGCGGCATGGGGATGCCTGTGTATCTTGCCCTTGGATCAGGGCTTCCCGCTCTGCTCGGCAACATGACAGGAGGCGTAATAGTGCAGACTATCGGATTTCGTCCGCTCTTTGCCATTTACGCCGGTACTGCTGTAATAGCTGTAATGATTTTTTTTGTTATGAGCGCCAAAAATCATAAGCGTTAATTTGAAGGTGCTGGTATTTTTGCAATTTTGCGGTAAGCTAAATTAACATCCTATGAATGAATCAAAACCTCCGGTTTTTTCCAAAAAGACGGTCTTTCTTGCCGCTATTAAATACTCTGTTCCGGTACTCCTTGGTTACTTGACAATCGGAGTAGGTTTCGGTCTTTTGCTTACAGAAGCCGGTTATCCCTGGTGGCTGGCTGTATTTATGAGTCTTTGGATGTACGCCGGCGCAGGCCAATATATAGCGGTGGGACTTTTTACCGCCGGAACAAACCTGATCGAAGCTTGCCTTATCCAGCTTGTGGTAAACGCCAGACATATCGCCTACGGTTTTTCCATGTTGAAGCGTTTTGAAGGTACAAACCCGTTCAAGCCTTACCTTATCTTTTCCCTTACTGACGAGACCTTCGCCTTACTTTCATCGCTGCCTGAAAAATTTGATTCAGGCGGTGAGGAAGAACGGAAACTGTTAATGTTCTATATTTCTGTTCTGGATCAATGTTATTGGACATTCGGTACGATTATCGGCGCTGTGGCCGGAACCCTTATTCCCTTTGATGTGAATGGTATTGGTTTTGCCCTTACTGCGCTCTTTGTGGTTCTTATGATAGAGCAGATAAAAAGAGTAAAGCGTCCCGGCGTATTTATTGTATCAGGCGCTGCGGCGCTGCTTGGGGTATTATTCCTGCCCGGGAAAGCTTCACTTCTTGCGGCTCTAACTCTTGCCCTTCTTATTTCATTTTTTATGGAAAGAAAAATGAAATTATCAAAGAGAGTGGAAAATGAATAACCTGTATGAAGCTGTTGGTTTTGTCTTTACCATGGGCGCAGTTATAATTTTCTGCCGGGCTTTTCCCTTTCTGTTCTTTTCAGGAAGCATTTCCCGAAAAGAAAGCGGAAAAACTTCCATAAGGGAATCGTTTATTAACTTTGTGGAAAAAATCGTACCTCCGGCGGCCATGACTGTACTGGCATTTAACGCCTTGGGAGCGGCGTTTAAGGAAAATCCAAGCGATGGGCTTCTTGTACTTACCGCTTCGGTATTTACAGCCCTTATACACATTTGGAAGCGGAACACCCTGATCAGTATCATCGGCGGAACTGCGCTTTATATGATTTTGATTAGAATTATGGTATAAAAACTCACGAAAAGGAGCAAAAATGCTGTCTCACAACTCTAATACATCAATATTACGGCGATTTCAAGGCAAAATACCGCCCTCTATACAATTCTTAAAAAAAAGCCCTTATTTTTTGAAAAAACATACCTTGTCAATTATAATTAAAGTATCAGGAGGCGGTATGAAGAGAGCTGTCAGTTTACTTGCTATTTTTTTGTTTAGTACGGTCATTTGGGCGCAGAACAGGTACGCCCTGGTCATCGGAAACGCAAACTACCCGAACGATGAAGAATTCTACTCTTTAGATTCGACAGGAGTAACTCCTTTGCCGCTCTCTTCCGCCAACATGGTGCGGATAGAAGGCGGTATGTTTACAATGGGCAGCCCTTCAAATGAACCGGGGCGTTACAGTAATGAAGCACTGCACAGAGTAACTGTAAACTCCTTCCACATGGGAAAATATCAGGTAACGCAGGCGGAATATGAAGCCGTTATGGGAACAAACCCAAGCTATTTTAAAGGGGCGAATTTGCCTGTAGAAAACGTAAGCTGGTACAATGCGATAGAGTATTGTAACAGATTGAGTCAGATTGAAGGACTTACTCCCGCTTATACAATAGATAAAAGCCGCAGCGATCCAAACAATAAAAACGATAATGATGATGTCAAATGGCTTGTTACACGTAACCTTGACGCCAACGGTTACCGCCTGCCTACGGAAGCTGAGTGGGAGTATGCCTGCCGAGCCGGAACAACAACAAGGTTTTGGAGCGGTAATGATGAAACTACACTGTCCGGGAAAGCAAATGTGGCGGATTTAACAGCGAAAGAAAAAAATCCTGATTGGATATGGACAATTGTAAATATTCGTGATGGTTATGTTGAAACATCGCCTGTAGGCATTTTTACTCCGAATCAATGGGGTTTATACGATATGCACGGAAACGTGTGGGAATGGTGCTGGGACTGGTACGATGATTATAAGAGCAAGGCGCAGATAAACCCGACCGGGGCGGCATCCGGCTCTTACCGTGTGTTACGAGGAGGCAGTTGGTTCAATTACGCTGCTGACGTTCGTTCGGCTTTTCGGAACAGCTATAACCCTTCGGACAAGTATATCAATATCGGGTTTAGGCTGGTGCGACAATAAGTTCAGTTAATCACATATCTCTTACGGCGCAGGGCGCAAAGCCTCTGCGGTGATTCGTGTCGCAGCCTTTACTCAAATATATCTCTTACGGCGCGGGGCGCAAAGCCCCTGCGGTGATTCGTGTCGCGGCTTTTGTTTACGGTGGTAAGGTTGGACGCTATTAAGGTCATTATTCAATATTAAGAGTTTCATTTACTTACGGTGCGCCAAACATCACCGCAGAGGCTTTGCGC
>Ga0268262_10002338_pt1 | contig 22115 bp, 12 predicted proteins | sample TergutNc150P3_FD_190354 | JGI IMG/M metagenome (GOLD analysis project Ga0268262, IMG submission 190354) | Nasutitermes corniger P3 segment gut microbial community from laboratory colony in Florida, USA - Nc150 P3 (SPAdes) (version 2) | ecosystem: Host-associated > Arthropoda: Insects >... | reverse complement strand
AAGAAGCCAAAGACCTTGTGGAAGGCGCTCCAAAGCCCCTGAAAGAAGGCGTTTCCAAAGAAGATGCCGCGAAGATCAAGGAGCAGATCACTGCAGTCGGCGGTACGGTTGAAGTTCAGTAAGAACAAACCAACTGACCGGTACAAAAATTTTTATTTTCTCGAAAACAATTAATTGGGGGAAGGAATGGCCAAAACTAAGCCCAGCGGTAAAAGGATATACATCGGGAAAGATATCCAGGACGTAATGGAACTCCCGGATCTTGTCGATATCCAGCTCAATTCTTACGAGCGGTTTCTTCAGCGTGAAAAATTAAAAAAAGGCGAGAAACCCGAACTGCAAGGGTTGGAAGAAGTTTTCAGGTCTACCTTCCCCATCGAAAGCCCAAACAAAGATATGGTACTCGAATACGAATACTATTCTCTGGATGAGGAAAACATAAAATTCGGCGAGCAGGATTGCAAGCAAAAGGGACTTAGCTATGCGGTGTCCCTAAAGGCCCGTGTAAATCTTGTCTTCCAGCAAACAGGCGAGATTCGACAGAAAGATATTTACATGGGCGATATCCCGATTATGACCGAGAGGGGAACCTTCATTATCAACGGCGCGGAGCGGGTTGTTGTTTCGCAGATCCACCGTTCGCCGGGAGTAATATTCAGCCATGAAAAGGGAGTTTATTCTTCCCGCATAATTCCATACAGAGGTTCCTGGCTGGAATTTGAAATAGACAACAAAAAAGAGCTGATTTACGCGAAGATTGACAGAAAAAAAAGAATCCTGGGAACAATATTCCTAAGGGCTCTGGGTTACGAAAACCGTGAAGAAATAATCCGTGCTTTTTATAAGACCCAGACCCTGAAATTAAAGGACGACAGCGAAACCAGGGAAAAATTCTTTAACCGCGTTTTGGCCCAGGCTGTTTGGGTCAAAGACCCAAACAAGACGGATGACAGCGGAAATGAAGGCAAGAGAAAACTTTACAGAGCCGGGGATAAGCTCCATCCACATGATGTGGATGAACTTCTGGCAAACGGAGTTAAAACGGTAGAGGTTATCAAGTTTGTCGATCCGGCGGATCCCAAAAACGAAAAATCCCCTAACCTTTCCCTTGATTCAAATGTGCTTTTGAACTGTTTTGAAAGGGAAGAGATCAAATTCGTCAGGGACGATCCCACAAGGGACGAGCCTTCCAAAGAAGAAGCCCTGTCATCGGTGTATTCGGCCCTTATGCCGGGGGAATCCATTACGGTGGAAGCGGCGGAGAAAGACCTTGACAGTATGTTCTTTTCTCCCAGGCGCTATGATCTGGGCAAGGTAGGGCGTTACAAGCTGAATAAAAAATTCGCCTTTACGCCTCCGCTGGAAGAATTAACAATGACCAAGCAGGATATCATCGCAACCATGAAGTACCTCATCAATGTACATTCCGAGGTTGAAAAAGTTGATGATATCGATCACCTGGGCAACCGCCGGGTTCGTTCTGTCGGAGAGTTGATGGGCAACACATTGAAAACCGCTTTCAGCCGCATGGAACGGATTGCCAAAGAGCGGATGAGCCTTAAGGAAACGGACACCATTAAGCCGCAGGATCTTATTTCCATAAAGCCGGTTGTGGCGGCGATCAAGGAATTCTTCGGTTCCAGCCAGCTCTCCCAGTTTATGGATCAGGTAAATCCCCTGGCGGAGCTTACCCACAAAAGGCGCCTTAACGCGCTTGGCCCGGGCGGTCTTTCGCGGGAAAGGGCAGGCTTCGAGGTTAGGGATGTCCACTACACGCATTACGGAAGGATGTGCCCGATAGAAACCCCGGAAGGCCCGAATATCGGCCTGATTGTTTCTTTGGCCAATTATACCCGTGTGAACGATTACGGTTTTCTTGAAACTCCTTACCGCAAGGTTGTAAAGGGCATTGCTACAAAAGATATTGAATACCTGTCGGCAATGGAAGAGGACAGGTACTACATAGCCCAGGCTTCGGCAAGGTTAAACAGCTCAGGAAGTTTTGCGGACGCCCAGGTGCCTTGCAGAAGGCAGGGGGATTATACTACCCGATCTCCCGGCGATATTGAATACATGGACGTTTCTCCCAAGCAGATTATTTCGGTTTCCGCTTCCCTCATCCCGTTCCTGGAGCATGATGACGCAAACCGCGCCCTTATGGGCTCCAACATGCAGCGGCAGGCTGTGCCCCTGGTTTTCACGGAAGCGCCCAGGGTCGGTACGGGAATGGAAAGCAAATGCGCCTACGATTCGGGAGTTCTTTGCAAGGCCCGGCGGAGCGGGACAGTGATCAACCTCAGTTCCCAGGAAGTGTGCATTGAGCCGGACGATAAAGGTGAGAACATTCCCGAAACAAACGCCGACGGTATTGACGTGTACCGCCTGGTCAAGTATCAGAGGACCAACCAGGACACCTGTTACAACCAGAGGCCGATAGTCAAGCTTGGGGATAAGATCGTCAAAGGGCAGGTCATCGCCGACGGGCCTGCCACAAAAAACGGTGAATTGGCTTTGGGCAGGAATATTCTTGTTGGGTTTTTACCCTGGAACGGTTACAACTACGAGGATTCAATTTTAATTTCCCAGAGGGTGGTAAAGGATGATATGTTCACCTCCATCCATATAAAAGAATTTTTCACCGAAGTAAGGGAGACCAAACTTGGGCCTGAAAAGATAACGCGGGATATCCCAAATACTTCCGAAAAAAGCCTGGATAACCTGGACGCGGAAGGGATTATCCGTGTGGGAGCGAAAGTCCGCTCCGATGATATCCTTGTGGGCAAGGTAACCCCCAAAAGTGAAACCGAGACTACGCCGGAATTTAAGCTCCTTAACTCGATATTCGGCGAAAAGGCCAAGGAAGTGCGGGATTCTTCCCTCAGGGTGCCCCACGGTATTGAGGGGACAATTATCGATATTCAGAGGTTAAGGCGAACAGAAGGGGATGATCTTAACCCCGGAGTGGATGAGGTGGTTAAGGTCTTAATTGCCACAAAACGTAAACTCCGGGAAGGCGACAAGATGGCTGGCCGCCACGGCAACAAGGGCGTCGTTGCCCGCATACTTCCGGAAGAGGACATGCCTTACATGGAAGACGGAACGCCGCTGGATCTTTGCCTTACTCCCCTGGGGGTTCCTTCCAGAATGAACATCGGCCAGCTCCTTGAAACGGAACTTGGCTGGGCCGCTTCAACCCTGGACGAGTGGTATTCTGCGCCGGTTTTCCAGTCGCCCTCGACCGATCAGATTGAGGAGAAGCTGAAAGAAGCGGGGCTTCCTGTAACAAGCAAGGCCATACTCAGGGATGGCCGCTCCGGAGAGCCGTTTATAAATCCTATATTCTGCGGGATTATTTACTTTCTTAAGCTGCATCATCTGGTAGATGATAAAATGCACGCCCGCGCTACAGGCCCCTACTCGCTGGTAACCCAACAGCCGCTGGGCGGCAAGGCCCAGTTTGGCGGTCAAAGGCTGGGCGAAATGGAAGTCTGGGCCCTTGAAGCCTACGGAGCGGCCCACACTTTGCAGGAGCTCCTTACCATTAAATCCGACGATATGACCGGAAGGTCAAAGATCTACGAAGCCATTGTAAAAGGCGAGCCTTCAACCACCGCGGGGATTCCTGAATCCTTTAACGTTCTGGTTCAGGAACTGCGGGGTTTGGCGCTGGATCTTACCATTTACGATAACAAAAACAAGCAGATCGCCCTCACCGAGCGTGATGAGGAGCTAATCGCCAAGAGCGGGTCCAATTTTTAATTGGATCGAATTTTTAATTTTGGGGGAAGGATATGCGGGACATTCAGGATTTTGATTCGATTATGATACGGCTGGCTTCCCCGGAAATGATCAGGGCGTGGTCTTACGGGGAAGTCAAAAAACCGGAAACCATTAACTACCGGACACTGAGGCCGGAAAAAGACGGCCTTTTTTGCGAACGTATATTCGGAACCACAAAAGAATGGGAATGTTACTGCGGAAAGTTCAAGTCCATCCGGTATAAGGGCGTAATCTGCGACCGCTGCGGCGTTGAGGTTACCCACTTTAAGGTTCGCCGTGAACGTATGGGGCATATTGAGCTGGCCGCTCCTGTTTCCCATATCTGGTATTACAGATCCGTGCCTAGCCGCATGGGGCTTCTTCTGGACATTCCCCTGACTGCCCTTCGTTCCGTACTCTACTACGAAAAATACATCGTCATTGAGCCGGGGGAAACAGATCTTAAAAGGATGCAGCTCCTTACGGAAGAGGAGTATTACGAGGCCCAGGAACGCCACAGCGGGAGCTTCACCGCCGGTATGGGGGCGGAGGCCATAAGGACGCTTTTGGAAAATACTGATCTGGACGAGCTGGCAGCGGAACTCAGGGCAAAGATGATTGAAAAGGGGCCAAAGAGCGACAAGCGCCTTTTAAAGCGCATAGATATAGTTGAAAGTTTTAGAACCTCAAAAAACAAACCCCAATGGATGATCCTGGATGTGGTTCCCGTAATCCCACCGGAGTTGCGCCCCATGGTGCAGCTTGACGGCGGCCGGTTCGCGACCAGCGACCTGAACGACCTTTACCGCCGGGTGATAAACCGCAACAACCGCCTGAAGCGGCTGCAGGTTCTCAACGCGCCGGACATAATTATCCGCAACGAAAAGCGGATGCTGCAGGAAGCGGTAGACGCCCTCTTTGACAATTCCAAGAAAAAGCGGGTTGTGAAAGGCGCTTCAAACCGGCCCCTTAAATCCATAAGCGACATGCTTAAGGGCAAGCAGGGACGTTTCCGGCAAAACCTGCTTGGGAAGAGGGTGGATTATTCAGGCCGCAGTGTAATTACCGTCGGCCCCGATCTTAAAATGTGGCAGTGCGGACTGCCGACCAAGATGGCTTTGGAACTTTTCAAGCCCTTCATTATGAAGAAGCTTGTTGATAAAGATGTGGTTTACAATATCAAAAAGGCAAAGATCCTTGTGGAGCAGGAGACCCCGGAGGTTTTCGCCATTCTGGACGAGGTGGTAAAAGAGCACCCTGTACTCCTGAACCGGGCGCCTACACTGCACCGCCTGGGTATACAGGCGTTTGAGCCGGTTCTTGTGGAAGGAAAGGCAATTAAGCTGCCGCCTTTGGTTTGTTATGCCTTTAACGCCGACTTTGACGGGGATCAGATGGCGGTTCATGTGCCCCTGACCCAGGCCGCCCAGATGGAGTGTTGGGCCCTTATGCTCAGCGCCCGGAATCTTTTGAACCCCGCCAACGGCAAAACAATCGTGTTCCCTTCCCAGGATATGGTTCTGGGGATTAACTTTCTTACGCGGATTAAATCGGACGGCAAAAGGCCGCTTTCCGACAAGGCAAAAATCCTCTCCGGAAAGGGAAAGGCAAAAGCGCATTCTGAGGCAAACGCTTTGTGTGAAAAATGCGGAAAAGAGCTGCGTGAAGGCTTGACCGCCTGTCCATATTGCGGAAAGTCCGTTGGGGAGCCGCCCCGCTATTCTTCGGTTGAGGAAGCATACCTGGCGGTAGAAACGAAAGCCCTGGATTGGGAAGCGGTTATCAAAGTTAAGGTTCCAAAACTCCCGGTATGGGAAAGGGTTGGGAAAAAAGCAGAAGTCAAGGAAGACGGGCTTATCGAGACTACGGCGGGACGCCTTGTTTTTAACGAGGAAATGCCGCGTGAAATTCCTTTTATCAACTATGAACTAAAAGACAAGGAGCTCCGTGCGCTGATTGAATATATCTTTGCCGAAAAGGGCTCCTGGACTACCGTGAAGATGCTGGACGCGATTAAATCCACAGGTTACAAATACGCCACTGTTTTCGGTTCTACCATCGGCGTTGACGATATTGTTGTACCGAAAGAAAAGGCGGAGATGATTGAAAAGGCCAACGAGGAAGTGGAGGCCATCCAGAAGAAGTTTAACTCAGGCCACCTTTCCGCGGAAGAGCGTAAAAGCCGCGTAATTGAAGTCTGGCAAAAAACAAACGAGGATCTTGCCAACATACTGATGAAAACCCTGGAAGCCGACCGCAACGGGTTTAACTCAATCTACATGATGGCCAACTCAGGCGCCCGCGGAAGCCGGAACCAGATTCGCCAGCTTGCGGGAATGCGCGGCCTTATGGCGAAGCCCTCAGGCGATATTATAGAGTTGCCGATCCGCTCCAGCTTTAAAGAAGGTCTTTCGGTTATCGAATTCTTCATTTCAACCAACGGCGCTCGCAAGGGCTTGGCGGATACGGCGCTCAAGACAGCCGAGGCCGGTTACCTAACCCGCCGCCTTGTAGACATTGCCCAGGATGTTGTTGTGAACGAAGACGACTGCGGTACCATAAACGGCATTGACCAGTCGGCAATTAAAAACGGCGAAGATATTCTGGAGCCGCTCAGGGATCGCATAGTGGGGCGCTACACTCTGGAAAGGGTCAAGCATCCCATAACCGGAGATATCATCGTAAATGTGAATCAGGAGATAACCAAAGAGATTGCCGCTCAAATTGAGGAAGCGGGGATTGAATCTGTTTACATCCGGGCAGTACTTACCTGCGAGGCCGAGCATGGGGTTTGCAGGATGTGTTACGGCCGGAATCTGGCTACCAACAGGACTGTGGACATAGGTGAAGCCGTCGGGACAATAGCGGCCCAATCCATTGGCCAGCCCGGAACCCAGCTTACGATGCGGACGTTCCATACCGGAGGGGTAGCTTTTAATATCAGTGAAGAAAACCGCATATTTCTTAAACACCCTGTATATGTAAAAGAAATAACCGGCGCTCACGTAGATAAGGTTGATGAAGAAACCGGCGTACCCACCGGAGTTATGCTCTTCACCAGGAAGGGTCATGCGACTGTAAGCAGAATTATGGAAAGGCATCAACTGGACAGCCGCGACGAGCTCCTTGTTGAAAACGATCAAAGGGTAATTCGCGGGGTTCCGATTATTAAGCGTGGAAAGGAACAGATCCTTTCCCAGGAAAACGCCCTTGCAATGGTGATTATAAACGGAAAAGAGACAACGCTTTATCTGATTGGCCAGGATCAGAAGATTGAAATCAGAAACGGTTCTGAAGTCATTATAAAGAAAGGCGATGTGGTAGAGGCGGAAAAAACCATCGCCACTTTTGATACCTTCTCGGATCCGATTATTGCCGAAGTCGGGGGAACAGTCCGCTACGAGGACATAATTCCGGGTACTACCCTAAAGGAAGAGATTGATGAGGAAAGGGGTGTTGAAAGGCGTATCACCGACATCCAGCAGCTTGAAAAGCAGCCAAGGATTATAATCGTTGATGAGCAGGAAAACCAGATTGCTTCCTACTTCCTGCCGGGCGGGGCGATTTTACAGGTTGACGAGGGTGAAAAGATCAGGGCCGGGCGTACCATAGCGAAAACTCTTAAAGAGTCGACTCAGGCAATGGATATTACATCGGGTCTCCCAAGGGTAAACGAGCTGTTTGAAGCCCGCAAACCCAAAAGCCCCGCGGTCCTGGCCGAGGTTTCTGGCGTAGTCCGTTTTAAGAACATCGTAAAAGGCAAACTGATTATAATTGTTGAAGACGCTTTCGGAAAGGAATACAAACACCTTATTCCGATGACCAAGCGGCGTTTGGTACGGGACGGCGACACTGTCGAAGCCGGCGAACCTCTCTGCATGGGCGCAATCAACCCGCATGACATTCTCCACATACTTGGCGAATCAAACCTTCAGCGCTATCTTATGAACGAAATCAAGCAGGTTTACAACCTTCAGGGCGTGTCTATAAATGACAAACATGTCGGCGTTATTATCCGCCAGATGATGAGGAAGGTTGAAATCCTGCGTGTAGGGGATACCAGGTTTATTTACGGCCAACTGGTTGATAAATACACCTTTAAGGAAGAAAACAACCGTGTAATTAACGAAGGCGGACAGCCCGCCGTTGCCAGGCCCGTGTTCCAGGGGATCTCCAAAGCGGCCTTAAATATTGATTCTTTCCTTTCCGCCGCAAGTTTCCAGGAAACAACCAGGGTGCTTACCAACGCGGCCATTGCCGGTTCCACAGATTACCTCCGGGGCCTGAAGGAAAATATCATTATCGGCCATCCCATCCCAGCGGGTACCGGCATGAAGCGTTACAGGGACGTAAAGCTCTTTGACGAGGATCAGCAGGATCTGGACGAATACCTGGATGAAGTTCTTGAAAGGCGCAAACTTGAAAAAGCCGCAGAGCTTACCAGCGACGACTTTTCGGTCGAGGATGTTGATACTGATACCGATAACGAACCTGAGGTAGAAGCGGATAGCGAGGATTAAGCTAACACCTTTAATTAATCCGAATAAGTCCGACTAAGCTCGAAGCCACCGTGCAAAACCCTGCTGCGGGCTAGACGGTCGTGGCCTTATTGGACGCACGTTTTGACGTGGCCTTTGTGATCTCACGCCGTGCGCCCTTGCAAGGCTTCGCACGGCGGCTTCAGACAGGCCAATATTAATTCGAATAAAAGAGGCTTTATAATCGGTAATATTTGGTATCCGTCAATTTAAGCGGTGATAAAGATCTCGGCGGGGTAAAAAATAACGAAAAATTTGCGATTTGAAAATGTTCCAAGGCAGTAGTTTTTCCCAGCCTTCAGGAGTTAAAGCAAGCGGAACCCTTTCAAAAACAGCCATCTGATATTTAAACGGGGCAAGGCTGTAATATACCGCCTTCCCCAAAAGAGAGCTTTCAAGAACTTCATCTTTACGTTTTAAAAGCCATGCCTTGAACTTCTCCAGTACAGGCCCTGCACGGGCCTTCCTTTCGGACAAGAACATGCCGTTATCCATATTTTTATCCCGCAATTCATTTTCTATTGCGTATAGGCTGCGGATATATTTTATGCCTTCCCCGCCAGACAGGCTTGTTTTTTTACCATAGGCATAAGAGCATCGTAAAGCGCTTCATCAACACTTATTGTTAGTTCACGCAGCATTTTATACCTTCTTGCTATTTAACCTACTGTACGCAAGTACTCTTCTGGTACCAAATTTCAGTATATAATTCCGAAATTATATTTCAAGGGTATTCTTTCTCGCTATCCACGCCCCGCTTTTCGCGTCCACCATCCCGCTTTCCAGGGCCAGATCCTCAAGCGTCCCCGGCTGGGACGCTTCCAGCGCCCTCCTGCTTCCTGTTACCAGCGCCAGCCCGCGCTCGCAGCAGCCGTAACGGCCCCAAGTCTTACTTTCATGACCTCTTGCGCCCGGCGAGTCTGCCGATAGGGGAAAGCAATCCGAGATGACGCGAATTTTTACTCGTTCTGCGCGCTTCGCCGGATTCTGCGCCGTTGCTGATTTTGCCTTTCCTGTTGTTCCCGTCAGGATAAAGCTCAGCGCCGCCCTTTCCTTTGGGAGCTTTAGGGCCGCCGAAAGCCTGTGCAGTTCTTCTGGCGCGTCTTCGGTGTTCAAAGCAAAGTGGCACCACTTGGCCGGTGAGCGGCCCGAGGCAGGTCTGCCGCCGGGGAAAGGACAAGGCCCGCAGTGGGGACAGGGCGAAAGAAGAAGGCGCTTTTCCTTTATAAGGGAAGAACGTAGAAGGGAGATAAACTCCCCGGAGCGGGGAATGCCCGGTTCTACGACCAAAACGGAACCGGAGCTTTCAGTTAGGGATGAAAGCAGCTTGGCCTGACTTGAGGCAAAACGTCTAAGGCCTTCTTTGTCCATGGGAGAAAAATCCCAGAAAAGTTCGTTGTAGACATTTACCGCCGCGCTCAGGGCCGCGGGCTTTCCCCTGATTTCCACGGACAGCGCTTTGCCGCGCTGCCTGCCAAAGCCGTGGATTTCCCCGCGGATGGTTCTTACAGTCCAGGGACAGGCAATGTTTGCGGTAAGGGCGGCGAAAAGCTTTTTTCCGGCTTCAAGAATTGCGGCGGTTTTGTCCAGACAGCGGAATTCCAGGGGAATGTTCCTTAGATCCGGGCGGCTTATCCATAAAGAAGCCGCCAATGTAAGGGGCCCTGCTCCCAAGTCGTTTATAGCGTCGTTGCTCTTTAACTCGATGGGCAAGGCGGCGAAAAGACGGCAGAGGCGGTAGATGTTCCAGGGCAGGTAATAGCGGAGGTAAGCTGAAAGAAGGGCGGGCCTGCCAAGGTAAGAAGCGCCGCGTTCCGTCCGCTCATAAGTGAGGAAGCGGAAAAGTTCCGCCACATCAGCCGGCAGGGCGGCGCGAAAACGCGCCGGTATGGGAAAGGTCTTTTCGATAAGGGCCGGAATTGCGGCAAGGGTTTTGCCGGCTTCTTCCGAAAGGAGAGGAAAAAGGGAACTCAAGTATCCTTCTCCGCCTGTTTATCTCTATCCGGATCATGCACAAGATAATAAAGCGACATTAGTTCAGAGCGAAGCGCGGAAATGCTGCCCCTTAAGTCCTGCTGTTCCCCGGCGAGTTCTCTGTAAAGCTGATCCCTTGCGCCTTCAATGGTGAAACGGCGTTCGTACAACAAATGCTTAAGCCTGAAAAAAAGCTGCAGATCCCGATCGCGGTATATCCGCCTTCCGAAGGTGCTTTTTGCGCTCTGAATCAGGGGTATTTCCTTTTCCCAATAGCGTATAACGTGGCCCTTCACCCCGAGCAGCTTTTCCAGCTCTCCGATACTGTACGAAGCCATAACATCACCGCTTCTTTCCGGAGCCGGATTTTTTCTTTGCTCCGTCCGGCGGCTTGGCCGAGGCCCGGATTTCGATAGCCACCGGAATGAGCGAGAAACCAAGGTCTTTGCGGATACGGTTACGAAGGTACGAGATGTAGGCCTCGGTTACCGCGCCTTGCCTGGATGCAAAAAAAACAAACCTTACCGGATTTGCTTCCGCCTGTATCGCGTAACGGATCTTGAACCTGCTTTGCGGCCCGATGGGCGGGGGGTGTTCGGTAAGCCATTTTTCAAGAGCGTTGTTAAGGTCGGCGGTTTTTATCTGCCTGTTGAGCTGAGCGTACATTTTCAGGCTTGTATCAAGAAGGCTGTCTAATCCGCTTCCGTTAAGGGCGCTCAACGCGATTATCGGGGCGTATTCCATCTTCGCGAAAAGAAAATGAATTCTGTCCTTTACGGCCTCAAATGTATTCTTAACCGTAGGCATGGTGTCCCATTTGTTCAAAACCATGATCAAGCCCCGGCCTTTATCGTGGGCCAGAGCCGCGATTTTCTTGTCCTGATCCGTTAGGCCCTCGTTGGCGTCAATGATGAGAAAAACAATATCCGCGCCGTCAATGGTTTTTATGGCCCGGTTTACCGAATAGTACTCGATGCTTTCGTTTACCTTTGACTTCCTCCTGATACCGGCGGTATCCAGAACCTGGAAGTTCCGCTTCTTCCAGGTAAACGCTCCCTCAACCACATCCCGCGTTGTACCGGGAATATCGCTGACAATGGAATCGGATGATGATGTAAGCCTGTTGGAGAGGGTGGACTTCCCGGTATTTGGCTTGCCTAAAAGGGCAATCCGGATTGGCGTTTCCTCCTGCTCTGCTATGGGGGGAGTTGCCTCCGCCGCTTTGCTAAAGTCCAAACGGCTTATAATCGCCTCTTCCAACTCCTGAATGTTGTCGCCATGTTCTGCGGAAATTAAGTAAACTTTTTCAAAGCCGTATGAAAGCAGGTTCCAGGCGTCCGCTTCACGCCTGCCCCCTTCGGTCTTGTTCACCGCCGCGATTAACTTGCTCTGATAAGGCCTTAAAAGCTCTATAAATTCTTCATCCTCAAGAGTGGGCTCTCCCGCCTCTAAAAGCAGGATGATAAGGTCGGCTTCTTTCAGCACTTCAAGGGTGCGCTCGACAACAACCCTTTCAAGCTCCCCAGCGGCGGAATCGCGTTCACGATCCAGCTTAAAACCGCCGGTATCTACAAGCGTAAGACGCTTTTCCAGTATAGCGGTGTCCATTGCGACCGCGTCTCTGGTTACGCCTGGCGTAGGATCGGTAATGGCTCGCCGTTTGTGCAAGAGCCTGTTAAAGAGGGTTGATTTGCCCACATTCGGACGGCCTGCCAAAGCAACGATCGGTAGATTTTTTTTCATCGTGATTTCGCTAATCTTTTGGAAACTTTTCGGCCATCCACCCTTTCAATAGGGCGTTATTCGCCATGAAAGAGACGCCTTTTAAAAGCTCTTTCGCAAGCTCCTTACATTCAGCGATGGTTACTTCGCGGATGATTCTCTTTACAAGGGGAATGGACGAGGCCGCCATGCTGAACTCGTCAAGGCCCAGCCCCAAAAGCAGAACGGTAACCGCGCTGTTGCCAGCCATCTCACCGCACATGGCGGCCTTGATGCCGTGCTTGTGGGCCGCGTCAATGGTGGTTTTTATAAAACGGAGTATAGCCGGATGGGCGCTCTGGGCCAGGTAGCTTACTTTTTCGTTTCCCCGGTCAACGGCCATGGAGTATTGGACAAGGTCGTTGGTTCCAATCGAAAAAAAATCAGATCTCCTTGCCAGAATATCCGCGACCATAGCCGCGGATGGTACTTCGATCATCGTTCCAACTTCGATATTGTCGGCGAAAGCCTGCCCCCTTTTACGACATTCGCTTTTGGCTTCTTCCAGCAGGGCGAGGGCCGCGTCAAGTTCCTCAAGCCCCGAGATCAAGGGAAACATTATCTTCATGTTTCCGTTTACGCTGGAACGCAGTATGGCCCTAAGCTGGGTTTTAAAAAACTCGGGCATGGAAAGGGAAAAACGTATTGCCCGCCAGCCCAGGAGGGGATTCTTTTCCGAGACGTCGGAAAAACCCGGCAGGATCTTGTCGCCGCCTATGTCAACGGTGCGAATCGTTACAGGCAGTTTTCCCATAACCAGAAGAACACGGTTGTAAGCTTCGAGCTGCATCTCCTCCCCGGCGGCTTGCCCTGGGTTTAGAAAAAGGAACTCAGACCTGTATAAGCCTATGCCTTCCGCGCCGAAACGCTGCAAAGCCTCAGCTTCTTCCGGTATTCCGATGTTTGCCTTTAGGGCAACCCGGAGACCGTCTTTGGTCTCCGCCGCCAGCTCGCTTGTTTTTAGGGATTCATTCAGTTTTTTACTTTGCTTCGTTTTTACCCGTTCCCATTTCTCCATTTCTTTTTGTTCAGGGTTGATGAAGACCTCGCCCGCAACGGCGTCCAATACGAGAGTGTCGCCGTTATTGATCTCCTTTGTGGCTGACGACAGGCCAAGCACCGCGGGAATGTTGAAAGCTCTGGCCAGTATAGCGGTGTGAGAAGTCGCCCCACCCATGTCCATTACAATTCCCTTGACATGTTCGCGGTTCATAGTAAGCACTTCTGAGGGCAAAAGGTCATGGGCTGTCAGAATTACATCGCTGTCCAGTTCGGCAAGGGAAACTCTTTTTATTGAAAGCAGCCTGCCCAAAACCCGTCGGGAAACATCTTCAATATCGGCCGCTCTTTCCCTGAAAGATGAATCCGGCGAAGAGAGCATTTTCTGCGTTATAGCTCTGGAAGTATCGTAAACCACCCATTCAATGTTTTCCTGGGTTTCTTTTATCCGTCTTTCAATCTGATCCTGAAAATCCACGTCTTCAATCATCATTAATTGAGCGGCGAAAATATCGGCGTGTTCCTTGCTCATCTCGCGGACAGCCCGCTCATGAAGGGCCCGTATTTCTTCCGCGGCTTCGGCGGATGCGGTTTTAAGCCGTCTGAGTTCGCCTTCTATCTGATTTTTGCGTATGCTGCTGCGCGGAATTTCGGGGATATCCTTTTCCATAAAGAGGAAGGCCTTTCCGATCGCTATCCCCATTGACGCGGGAATCCCGGTGAGCTTTTTCATGATCGTTTTCTATATTGAAGGATACCCCAAAGCGCGTTATGCTGTCAAACATTAGATATATGATGAAAGCTGATCCTTCACCGGTAATTCCCGACAGGGCCCCCGATTGTATGCGCTGTAGTCATTACAAGATTACCTGGGAACCTGCGTTTCCCCACGCGTGTACGCTGTTTGGAATAAAATGCCGGAACCGCCTGCCTTCGATGGAAGTGTTTCTCTCTAACGGCAAACATTGCTTCTCTTTCCAGCAAAAAGAATTTTTAAAAAACGATGACTGAGAACTCTATAAGCAAGGTTGTATTAATTCAGCCCCCTTTTGTACAGCTTAACAGTCCGTATCCTGCCCCTTATTACCTGAAGAGCTTTCTTGAGCAAAGGGGATTTCATGTAACGGTTTTGGATCACTCCATTGGGCTTTTTGAAAGAATTTTCTCCCGCGCCGGCCTTGAGCGAATTTTCGCCGATGCCGCAACCGCCGGATGGGCAAGTAAAAATTCCGCATATAAAAGCGAGGCAGAAAGATTTCTGTCCGAAAGGGATCTGTGGTGCGTTTCAATAGACAGGCTCATAGCGTTTCTGCGCCAGAAGGATCACGAGTGGGGGCATTTCCTGGCCCTTGCCAACGGCTACATCCCCGGCGGCACGCGCTCTGACGCTTTCATTTCACAGCGTAGCGGGGAACTATCTGCCGACGAGGCCGGGCTTCTTGCGACGAAACTCCTCTCTGACCTGGCGGATTTTATCACCTTCACCCTGGATGAAAATTTCAGCCTTATACGCTACAGGGCGGCAGGGGAGGAAAGCTTTAGCACTTTCTCCGCCGTTCAAAAAACCTTTGACGGTTACATCATGAAGAACTTTTACCGCCCCCTTCTGGAAGAGGAATGGAAAAGGCTGGAAAGTTCCGGCTTCGCAAACGATCGGTTTTTGCTTGGCATTACCATCCCATTTCCCGGCTGCCTTTCCGCGGCGCTTGTTTGCGCGGAGTCGGCTAAAAAGCACTTTGGCGGGACGGTTAGCACCATCGCTGGCGGCGGCTATGTAAACACCGAATTACGTTTTCTCAATTCACAGGAATTTTCAAACTATTTCGATCATATTTCATTTGATAAAGGTTACGCATCGCTTGTCTCCATTTTGGAAAATATTGAAATAAATGAAACAGCGGAAGCTTCTTTTGTTAAGACGACTTTTCCCGACTATTCGGAAGTGGATTTTAGCCGCTACCTTTATCCGGTCGATGACGCCAACCCCATGCACAGGCTCTGGTCTGACGGGCATTGGCTCAAAGCTTACCTTGCCCACGGCTGTTATTGGCATTCCTGCGCCTTTTGCGATGTTACCCTGGACTACATAAAAAACTTTATTCCGGTTGACGTGCCCGCCCTTTTCTCTCACTTAAAAGATCAGGCAGGGAAAACCGGCGTCAGGGGAATTCATTTTTGCGATGAAGCCGCTCCTGTTTCGTCGCTTTTGGAATTTGCCATCTTGAACCGCGAAGCCGGCCTTCCCCTTAATTTCTGGGGCAACATTCGTTTTGAGAAAAGCTACGATTCGGACACGGCGGCGATCCTCGCGGCGGGAGGGCTCTTGGGGGTTTCGGCGGGCCTTGAGGTTGCCACCGAAAAGGGCATTAAGCGGCTGGGCAAGGGCATCGACCTTGAAAGCGCCGTAAGGGCGCTGGCCGCGTTTAAGGAAGCCGGGATTTTAACCCACGCCTACCTTATCTACGGTTACTGGGACGAGGACGAACAAGAGCTGATCGACTCCGCCGAAACCCTAAGGCAGCTTTTTGAGCAGGGGCTTTTGGATTCCGCTTTTTGGCACAAGTTCATCCTTACCCGACACTCGCGAATCTACTCCGAAAAGCAGCGAGGTCTTCACCCGCTTTTAAAAGTGAAAGATGAATGCCCACAAAGCGATAAAACTTTTGCGCTTAACGATCTTTCTTTTAAAGGCGAGGAAAAGTTTGATAAATACGGCGGGGGTCTTGAAGCGCTGCTTGCCGTGTGGATGTCTGGCGAAACAGAAGCGCCTGTTCGTTCAGCCTTTCCCTTCAAGGTAAAAGCCCCGTCGGTTCCGCCGGATCTTGTTTCCGCCCTTTTGGATAAATACGCCCGTACTCGGGACAAGGCCAGGGCGGTAAAACCTGAGAGTGGCAGGGTTTTGTTTTTGGGAACGATTCCCCAATATGAGGGGCGTTCGCTTTTTTGGCGCTGGAGGCTGGCCGACAGGAACTTAACTGCCGCCGGAGAAGTCGAAGCGGAAAGACTCGCCGCCCTGTTGGGAGCCGCTTCCAAAGGCAGAGACATGGACGCAAAAGAGTTTTACGCTTCCCTACAGCGAATTTCAGGCGAAGACAGGGCAAAGAGAATTTGGAAGCAGCTGAGGGAAAGCGGGCTTTGCTGTTATTGTGCATCTGAGCCGTTGAGATGAATCGTTAAAATGGTTATTATTGCAAACTAATGGAAACTAACAACACTTTTTCCCGCTTTATCGGTGATTTCCTTGACGACGCGCTTGCCGAAAAGGCGGGAATCACTGAAATACGTATGGGCGCCGCCGCTCCGGTTCACTCCGCCGCTTCTTTCCCCTGGCCCGCCGCATCAATCATTAACGGGCTAAAATACGATTCCCGAAACATCACGCCCGGGGATCTTTACTTTGCGCTGCCCGGTTTGCATACTGACGGCCACGATTTCATTTCGCACGCCATAGATCGCGGGGCTCTGGCGGTGGTCTACCAAAGGGAATGTGATGGATTCCGCGAGGGGATTATTTACATAAAGGTAAAAGATTCCCGTTTTGCCATGTCCCCAATAGCGGACGCTTTTTATAATTTCCCGTCTCGTAAAATGGGAGTTATAGGCGTTACAGGCACCGAGGGTAAGAGCACTACCGTCTACCTTATCTACCAGCTCCTGAAACTTCTGGGAAAAAAAGCCGCTTTTGTTTCAACTGTTCAGCATGGGGACGGCCTGACTGAAAAATGGAACAGCGAGCATCAAACCACGCCTGAAGCCGTAACGGTTCATCTTCTTTTGGCGGAAATGCTCCGTAACGGCGCCGAGTTCGCCGTGCTGGAATCAAGTTCTCACGGGCTTTCTAAAAAAACCAACCGCCTGGGGGACGTTGACTTTGACGTGGGAGTGATGACCTGCGTAACTCACGAGCATTTGGAATTCCACGGCACCTGGGGGCAGTACCGCAGCGATAAAGCGGAATTGTTCCGCGCCTTGGGTACTTCTCCTACAACGCACAGGAAGCGGGGTTCGCAAATTCCCTCCTTTGGCGTGGTAAACGCCGATGACGCAAGCGCGGAATTTTTTGCCGCTGCCGCCGGGCAGAAGACATATTCATTCAGCGCCAAAGGAGCAGAAGCGGATCTTTCAATAAAAAAATCGGAAAGCGGGGCAGGCGGAAACGATTACGAGGTATTTGTTTTTTCAACAGGGAAAACCGTCAGCATAAAGGATAATTTAAGCGGAGCGTTTAACATGGGAAATGTCCTCGCTTCAATCCTGGTGGTTTCAAACCTGCTTTCAGTGGATATTGAAAAACTCATCTCGCTGGTTCCCCTTTTAAAGCCGGTGCGCGGCCGCATGACAGCGGTTAACCTTGGCCAACCATTTGAGGTTCTGGTTGATTACGCCCACACCCCTTCATCTTTTGAGACGGTCTTTCCCCCGCTATGGGAGAGGATAAAGCGGTCGGGGGGCAGGCTTATCAGCCTTTTCGGTTCCGCCGGGGAGCGGGACACCAAAAAGAGAAGCCGGCAGGGGGAAGTCGCCGCACGCTATTCAGACTTGGTTTTCCTTACCGACGAAGACCCGCGTGGAGAAGAGCCAATGGCAATTTTGGAGGAGATATCCCAAGGGTGTGAAACAGGCTGCGAAAACATGATCCGCGATGAAACCCTTTTCCTCATCCCAGATCGCCCGAAGGCAATAAGAAAGGCCTTCTCTTTGGCACGGCCTGGAGATCTTGTCTTACTTTTGGGGAAGGGACACGAGAACTCGATAATCTACGCATCAGGAACCATAAGTTATGATGAAATTATCGAAGCGGAAAATGCCCTAAAAGAAGCTGGATATTCAGGAAAAACTATGCGATAATACTGTTATGCCTATTCGTTTAAGGGCCATTCTTGTTATAGCCCTCATTAATCTGGTCATCATTTTGTTCAGTGTTTTTGCCGGTACAGCTTATGTTACAGACAGGCTGGAAAAATACACAGACATAAGCATGTTGGAGATCAAAGAAGTTGACAGGGGACTTTATCTCGTCGGGCTTGTTTGTTTTGGTCTTGGTGTTATTGCGGCGATAATAGGTTCAAATTTTATAAAGAAACCTTACGAACAAATAGCGGCCCTGAAAGTAGAGGCGGAAGAAAGTTCGAGAACCAAAACTACTTTCCTTGCTACCATGAGCCACGAAATGCGTACCCCGCTGAACGCCGTAATCGGGTTGTCAGAATTAACCCTGGACGGGAAAATCTCGGGCGAAGAAAAGGAAAACATCGAAAAAGTATATACCGCGGGGATGGTCCTCCTAGGAATAATAAACGACATCCTTGATATTTCCAAAATTGAATCGGGAAAGTTTGAATTGAATCCCGTAGTGTATCATTTACCAAGTCTTATCAATGACACGATAACACTTAACACCATGCGTATAGATGAAAAGCCCATCAGCTTTAAGTTATTTATCGAAGAAACTCTTCCTTCCGAGCTATACGGGGACGATCTCAGAATAAAACAGATCTTTAACAATATTATTTCAAACGCCTTTAAATATACCAAAGCCGGAACAGTTGAATGGCACCTCTCATGGGAGAGAAACGGTGATGATGTATGGCTTATATCGAGCGTCAGAGACACCGGCATCGGTATACGCAAGGAAGATATGGAGAAATTGTTTGAAAATTACTCCCAGGTTGACTTAAAATCACATCGAAAAATTGAAGGTACCGGCCTTGGACTCGCGCTTACCAAGCGCATGGTAGAGATGATGGGCGGGAACATCACCGTGGAAAGTGAATACGGCAAGGGCAGTACCTTTACCGTTCAATTTAAACAGGGTCATGTTAATGATGTTCCAATTGGCCCAATGGTCGCGGAAAAATTAAAGCATTTTCATTTTATCGATGAAAAACACCAGCAGCATACCAGACTGGTTCGTCTGCCGCTTCCTTACGCAAGGGTGCTGGTAGTGGATGATGTTGAACCCAACCTGGTTGTTGTGAAGGGGATTTTAAAACCCTACGGCATGCAGGTGGACTGTGTTACCTCCGGTAGAGACGCGATCGCGCAAATCAGAAAAGAAATAAAATACAACGCCGTTTTCATGGATCATATGATGCCGGAAATGGACGGCATTGAAGCAACCAAAATTATTCGAAATGAGATTGAAAACGAAATTGCAAAAACCGTACCCATTATTGCCCTGACCGCAAACGTAGTCCGCGGCAATGAGGAGATGTTCCTTAAAGCGGGCTTCCAGGCTTTTCTTTCAAAGCCTATTGATATAAACGTGATGGACTCTGTTATACGGCAATGGGTAAGAGACAAAACACAAGAAGGAGATCAAGCTGTGTCCGAAAACAACACCGAGCTTAAGACAGAGAGCGGCCATGAGAATAAAAAAGAAATTCCCGGCATTAATATGCAGCAGGCAATGGAACAGCTTGGGGATGATGAAGAAATTCTTGAGATGACGCTGCAGTCTTTTGTGAACAATTCACCGTCAGTGCTTGAGAAATTAAGAAGTTTTACCGTAGAAAAAGTTGCCGATTATGTTATTTATGTACACGGCGTAAAAGGCATTTGCAGAAACATCTGCGCCGAAGAAACCGCCGAAATGGCGGCGCGTCTTGAACAGGCCGCAAAGGCGGGGGATGTTGATTTTATTAAAGGGAACAATGACGCCCTCATTAGTAAAGTCGAGAAGTTAATCGCCGACACAAAAGTCTGGCTGAGTAAAACGAATCTCTGATACCTTTTCACGGCAAGTCAAAATGATTTTTTAATGATTTAAAGCCGCTTAATAGCAACCGCCTTCCTGCTTTCCGCGTCAATTTCCGCGACAATTCCCTGGACTGCGGTCTTCCCTTCAGAAGACGCTCCCGCAACTTCCATGCGGTAAAGCACCTGATTCCGGGCGCGGTCAAGGCATATTTTGGTGTCCATGCCGATAATTCCGTCCATGGTTCCGGTCATTCCAAGATCGGTGATGTAGGCGCTGCCTTTTGGAAGGAGTCTCTCATCGGCAGTTTGGACGTGGGTGTGGGTCCCGGCTATTACGCTGACCCGCCCGTCAAGGTAATAGGCGAGGGCTTCCTTTTCGCGACTTGACTCGGCGTGAAAATCCACCAGTATAATGGGGTTTTCAATAGGCAGTTCATCTGCGTTAAGATCCGGGTTATTAATTTCGTTTTCAAGCAGGTCAAACGCCATAAATGGGCAGTCGATGGCTTTCATAAAATCCCGGCCCTGCAGGTTTATCGTAAGCCAAGTAACTGGTCCCCAGGGGGAAGGCTTTTCAAACTTTGTCCAGCCTCTGCCTACGCTGGCTATATCCAGGCATTTCGATTCCGGGTAATTCATGGGACGCAAAACCCGGTTGTCAGTGTTCAGGGTAGGCCAGAATTCACGCTTTTCCCAAATGTGGTTGCCGCTGGTCACAATGTCGGCTCCGGCGGCAATGATTCGTTTAAGAAGATCTGATGTGAGGCCGAAACCTCCGGCGGCGTTTTCGCCGTTGACAACAACAAAATCCGCGGAATTTTCCCTGATTAAGACGGGCAGGCGGCGTTCCAGGACTTCCATCCCGGGATCGCCGACCACATCGCCTATCATTATTGCCCTTAGGATCTTACCTTGCGTACTCGGTAACCCTCGTTTCCCGGATAATCGTTACCTTTATTCTGCCGGGATAGCGGAGATCGCTTTCGATCTTCTGGGCTATTTCCCTGGCCAGCTCCCTGCATCTTTCATCGTTAAGCGTTTCGTTGTTCACGATGATCCGCAGTTCCCTGCCGGCCTGAATCGCGAAGGCCTTGTCAACGCCGATAAAGCCTGTCGCTATGCTTTCGAGATTTTCCAGCCGTTTGACGTAGTTATCCAGGGTTTCCCGGCGCGCTCCGGGCCGGGCGGCGGAGATGGCGTCCGCAATCTGAACAAGCACCGATTCCAGGCAGGTGGGTTCAATATCGTTGTGATGGCTTCCTATGGCGTTAATGACCCTGGGATCCTCCCCCAACTTGCGTGCCATATCCATGCCGATTTCCGCGTGGTTCAGGTCGGAGTCGGATTCCACGCCCTTGCCGATGTCGTGTAGCAGGGCGGCCCGTTTCGCCAGTTCGCGGTTGCAGCCCCCGATTTCCGCCGCCAACATTCCGGCGATAACCGCCACTTCTTTTGAGTGGTAAAGGACGTTCTGCCCGTAACTAGTGCGGAAATAAAGCCGCCCAAGGGTGCGAATCGCATCCTGTTTGATGTTGTGAATTCCAAGATCGAAAAGGATTTTTTCCCCTTCTTCAAAGATCTTTTGGGAGATGTCTTTCGTTACCTTGGTAACGATCTCTTCTATCCGTGCCGGATGAATGCGCCCGTCGGCAATGAGCCTTTCCAGGCTTACCTTGGCAATTTCCCTGCGAACCGGGTCGAAACAGGAGATAACCACCGCTTCGGGTGTATCGTCAATGATGATGTCCACCCCCGTAAGGGTTTCCAGGGTACGGATATTCCGGCCTTCCCGGCCAATGATCCGCCCTTTCATCTCATCGTTTGGAAGGGTAACGGTAGCTACGGTGACTTCTCCGGTTACTTCCGTGGCAAGGCGCTGAATAGTGCTCAGGAGTATATCCCTGGCCTTTTTCTCCCCCGCCGTGTTTGCGTCCTGCTCAATCTTGTTTATTAGAGCCTGGGCGTCATGCCTTGCCTCACTCTCCAGATTCTGAATAATAAGGCGCTTGGCTTCTTCCGAGCTAAGCCCTGAAACACGCTCCAGCTCGGAACGGTAACGTTCTTCTTCCCTGGTCAGCGCTTCTTCCCGCTCCTGGCAAACTTTTTCCTTTTCCGCCAGGGCCTGTTCAATCCGCTCCAAATGAGCGGTCTTTTTATCTATACTCTCTTCTTTCTGAAATACACGTCGCTCATAGCGCTGTAATTCAGCCTTACGCTCCCGGGTCTCTCTTTCCTGCTGGTTTCTGTCTCGGATTACTTGATCTTTTGCTTCAAGAAGTATTTCCCTCTTTTTAGCTTCAGCTTCTTTTATAGCATCCTGTTTTATACGGTCGGCGCGTTGCTCCGATGCCGTAAGTTGAAATCTGGCGTACAGCCATCTTATTA
>Ga0268262_10002337_pt1 | contig 22122 bp, 22 predicted proteins | sample TergutNc150P3_FD_190354 | JGI IMG/M metagenome (GOLD analysis project Ga0268262, IMG submission 190354) | Nasutitermes corniger P3 segment gut microbial community from laboratory colony in Florida, USA - Nc150 P3 (SPAdes) (version 2) | ecosystem: Host-associated > Arthropoda: Insects >... | reverse complement strand
AGATGGCAAAACATGGATGGCGGAGAATTTGAACTGTGATGTTTCGGGTAGCGTATGCTATGACAATGACCCTGACAACTGCGTTAAATACGGCAGGCTTTGCGTTAAACCAAAATAAAGCCAAGAAAGGAGGTTCATTCTGTTAATACTGAAAATTCTGATAATTCTGGTTCAGACAAAAAGCAATCAAATCAGCAATCGGGAAAATCCTCTAATCGGGGGGTATCAAGGTTCAGACAAATGGAAACAACAACCCCCTAAAAAACCCCCATTGCGCTGTTGTCATTTTTTCCAGCGTATAATTTTTTCCATGTTCCACGCAAGCATCTCGCATCTGTTCGTACTCCGTGCTTCCAACCATTTCGCAGCACTGTTTTAATTGCTCTTTCCAAGCATTTAAATTTCCGAATTGCAAAACCCAGCCGCATTTTTTGCTCGCGTTGTTGATTATATCCTGAGGGCCGCCTTTATCGGTTACCAGAGCGGGAGTTCCGCTTGCTATGGATTCCACTATCACATTTCCAAAGGTATCTGATGCGCTGGGGAATAAAAAGAAATCTGCATTTGCGTAAAATTCCGCAAGTTCCCTGCCTACTTTTACACCAGCAAAATGCACGTTTGAATATTCTTTCATATTCTCTTTCAATGTTTCCAAATACCAACCGCCGCCAACAAAAATAAGTTCTGCCTTTTTATTTTCCTTGCAAAATTCTTTCCACAACTCTTCCAAAAAAGCAATATTCTTTTCAGCAGAAATTCGCCCAACATATAGGAATGTAATATGAGTGGAATTTTGTTTTCTCAGTTCCGGTGAAAAATTTTCAAGAGGTATTCCCCTTGGCAATACCTTTATGTGTTCAGGTTTCACTTTTATTTCTGTTTCCAAAATTTTGCGATATGCTTCGCAGGGGCTAATTACAGGCGTGGTGTTTTGGTAAAAAATACGCATATAAGAAAGCACATAGCGTCTCATCCAAGCTTCTTTCACCAGCGAGCGAGTGTAGCTTGGCACATCGGTACGATAGTGGCTCAAAACTTTCATGCCTATTATTTTGCCTGCTATGCCAACTAGCCATGCTCCGGGGCTTGGGGTTTCAAGTTCTATCAAATCTGCTGGATAACGCTTCAAGAATTTTATCACAGGAGCAAGATATGGAAAGGCTAGTTCAGAATCTGCATAGCCAAGCTGTTCCATGCTTGCAGCGCGAGGAAAAAGAACCACATAACTATTTTCAACAACGCCGTTTGTGCGCGTGTGGAATGCACTTCCCCAAAGGTGCGCTCTTTTGCCTTTTGAATTGAGGTATGGCACAACGGAACGCAGGCTGTTGGCTATGCCGTTCACTTCGTCTAAATTATCGGAATAAAAAACTACGGAAAAATTTTCTGGCTGTTTTTTTCTTTTTTTATACACTTTTCGTTGGTTTAAAAGAGATGGCAAATTTATCAAAAGCTGCCAAATCATTCGCATCAAAAGCAAAGTAGTTCGCACATTTCCTGGACGATAGTGCGGTCCTGGTTTTATATATTTGAACACAGAAGTAACCGTGCGCCCTTCTATGGGCTTGCGGGTGTCGCCACCATTAAACGGTTTGCGCGGTGCTTTCATTGCCCTCAAGTTAGAAATTTCTAACTTGAAAACAATGCTCTCCCCCGAAGACCACAAATGGATGACCCAAGCCTTGAAGCTCGCAGAAGATGCGGCTGCAAATGGAGAGGTTCCGATAGGCGCTGTTATTGTTCTAAACGAAAAGCAAATAGGAGCCGGGCAAAACAGAATGGAAGAATTGCAAAACGCAACTGCACATGCAGAAATTCTGGCTATAAACGAGGCGAGCAAGCAATTAAAGAATTGGCGTTTAGATGGTGCAACCATTTATGTTTCTCTGGAACCATGCCCAATGTGTTTGGGCGCAATTAAAAATAGCCGCATATCAAGGCTTGTGTTTGCTGCCCGCGACACTTCTTGTTGCTGCAATTCAACAGAAATCGAAAATGGTTTATTGGAAAAAGATAGCGTGGAAATTTTACAGAAATTTTTTCGCAATGTGCGAAGAATCAAAGGAGATTCGGGGGCTAAAGCAATGCCCTCAATTCTTCCACAATAGAATATGGCAAGTTTAGTTCTCCAAGCAATCCGTGACCATCGTGATAATCGCTGCCGCCCGTTTCTACAAGAGAATATTTTTTTGCAATGTTCTTGTATTTATTTATGTTCTTTGATGTTTTATAGTTATAAACCTCAATGCCTTTAATACCGTATTCAACCAGTTTTGGAATCAAATCGTCTGCATTGGTGTATTCTGGATGAGCCATCACCGCAAGCCCTCCAGATTTATTTATCAGTGAAATAGCAGCCTCAGGGCTAAGTCCCATTAGCGGAACATAAGCAGACGCGCCTTCTTTTAGGTAAAGTTCAAAAGCCTCCTGAAAAGAGCTAATGTATTTAGCCTCCATCAAAGCGCCGGCTATATGAGGTCTTCCTATGCTAACTCCCGTGCAATGCCTTTCAACCTGCTCGTAACTTATGCAAAGCCCCAGTTTGCGCAGTTTTTCAATGCTTTCCCTGACCCTGTCCTTGCGGCTCTCGTGCTGCACTGCAAGGGCAGCCAAGAACTCTGTATTCTGGATATCGCAGAAATAACCCAGTATATGAATATCCCTGCCTTTATCCACAGAGCTTACTTCTATGCCTACCACAAGCTCCATCCCCAGGCTCTCCGCAATTTTTGGAGCGGTTTCATAGGCTGCAAAGGTATCGTGGTCTGTTATGGAAACGCAAGATAGGTTCTTATACTTGGCAAAGCTTAAGAGAGCTTCTACTGTAAGAGCGCCATCTGAGTGAAGGGTATGTATGTGGAGGTCTATGCTCAAGTACCCTCAAGGGGAATTGAACCCCTGTTCTGGGATTGAAAGTCCCATGTCCTAACCTCTAGACGATGAGGGCGATTAAAACATACACAAATATAGCAATAAAAAGCCCAAATGTCAAGGTTTCATTTTTCTATATTTCCTTTCTATGAAAGCTGAACATATAAATCCATTTCTAAAGTCCACCATAGAGACATTCAAAACTATGGTAAATCTTAATGTCACACCCGGCAAACCTTATTTGCGCAAAGAACCGGGCAATGCAGACATCTCCGGCGTTATAGGTCTCTCCGGTGATATAAGAGGTGCTGTCATTATGGCATACCCTCTAGATACAGCTCTAAAAATAAGTTCCAGATTTTTGGGCGAAGAAATAAAGGAATTAAACGCGAGTGTTGCCGACTGCATTGGCGAGATAGCGAACATAATTACCGGCTTTGCAAAAAAAGATTTGCAATCTCTGCATTTATCTATTTCCTTGCCAAGCATTGTGCGCGGGCAGGGTCATGTGGTTGATATGCCAAAAGAAGCTCCAGTTATGTGCATTCCCATCGATAGCGAAAGCGGTAGCTTTGCTATGGAAGTAAGCATGGTGGATAAATAATTTAACTTAGGTGAGGTTGAAATGAAAATACTGTTAGTGGACGATTCTTCTACAATGCGCCGCATTCAAAAGAATACTCTCGCATCCCTTGGCTACTCAGATGTTGTTGAAGCCGAAGACGGGGCAGACGCCCTTGAAAAGCTCCGACAGGCTCCAGACATTCAGCTTGTGCTGATGGATTGGAATATGCCTAATATGACTGGCATAGAATCTCTGAAGGCAATAAAGAGCAACCCTGCAACAAAGGCTATTCCGGTTATGATGGTGACATCAGAGGCGGAAAAATCCAAGATTGTGGAAGCTATTCAAAATGGAGCCAGCAATTATTTGGTAAAACCTTTTGAGGCAGATGCGCTGAAAGAGAAGATAGCTGGAATTGTTAAATAGCCCAAAAAACGGAGCTAATATGCCTAGCTTGGTCTATATAAACGGCGAATTTTACGATAGGGAAAACGCCAAGATTTCTGTTTTTGACCATGGCTTTCTCTACGGAGATGGCGTGTTTGAAGGTATCAGAGCCTACAATGGCATGATTTTTCGTTTAACCGAACACGTGGACAGATTGTTTGACAGCGCAAAAGTTATAGCGCTTATACCTAGCATTTCCAAAAAGGAAATGGAAGATATAATCGTTAAAACCTGTGCGAAAGCAGGCATGAGAGACGGTTATATTCGCCCTATAATAAGCCGAGGAATCGGAGACTTAGGTTTAAATCCATATCTCTGCGAAAAACCAAATATTATTTGCATAGTAGATAACATTTCGCTTTATCCGCTAGAAGATTATGAAAACGGATTAAAAATCATAACTGTTGCAACTCATCGCAACTATAACGAAAGCCTCAACCCAAGGGTCAAGTCTTTAAATTATTTAAACAATATAATGGCAAAAATTGAAGCCGTGCAAAGCGGAGTGAAAGAAGCCTTGCTTCTCAATCCTCTCGGCTATGTTGCCGAATGCACGGGAGATAATTTGTTCATAGTTCGCAAGGGAAAAATTTACACGCCCTCTGTGCAAAGCGGTTCACTAGACGGCATAACAGCAGCAGCCGTTGCCGAGCTTGCAGTGAAGAGAGGTTTTGAAGTTATACCCGGACTTATGAGCCGCTTTGATATTTGGACATCAGACGAATGCTGGCTAACCGGTACCGCAGCCGAAATGATTCCTGTGACAAGCGTTGATGCCCGCCTTATAGGTGATGGAAAAGTTGGTCCTGTTTACAAACAACTTTTAGCAGATTTCAAACATCTAACTGAGACTACCGGAACGCCTATAGCCTAGCTTACTATATTACCATAGATGCTAGACTTCTGCCCAATTCATATATATTACCCGCTTGAAGAAGCGGAGAAGAAATACAAAGAAGGTAATTTGAAACAAACGGAGAATTATCTGCTGGATTTCGTTGAAAGACATTTAGAAGAAATTATGGATTTAGCAAACGACAGCGGGTATGCAAATGACGAGGATATTATAGATGCTGTGAAAGGCGAAATTCTCGCAAGAGGCTCTATACAACCAGCAGCCGAGCTTGCAGACATAATAAGGGAAATAAACAAGGAAATTTGGTATAGAGGCGAAGTGGAACATCACAGCCAAAACCCAAAAGACATAGCCGAGCAGTGGCAAGTGGAATACGCAGCTAAATGGCACGAAGCCAGACTCTTTGAAACATTTGTTGTTTTGGAGCATTGCACAAATATAGTGCTCGCAAAATTCAGTGGGGTTCGCCAGTGACAATATCTGTGGAAAATCTCTACTTCAAGGATTTGAGCCAGTATCAAACTCTTTCTACTCAGGAGGAACTAGCTCTTATACAGATATTGCGTGATAACAACAAAAAAAATATACACAACGCCGCTCTTCGCAAACTTATATGCGGCAACCTGCGATTTGTAGTGAGCGTAGCTCGCAAATATCAAGGGCGGGGGCTTAGCTTGCTAGATTTGATAAACGAAGGCAATTTGGGGCTTTTCAAGGCTGCGCTTAGATTTGACTGCGCAAAAGATATTCGCTTTATAAGCTATGCGGTATGGTGGATAAGGCAAGCCATACAAAAAGCAATCTTTGAGAGAATTGGAGTGATGAGAATCCCGCCTAACAAGTTAATACTTGTGAACCGTTTTAAAAAAGCCTTATCTAGCAACCTTGGCGACTACGAAAAAACATTCAACATTCCAGAATTCAAAGACAGCGAAAAAGACATAATAGACATAATGGAAAAAATGATGGAAATTTCGCTTGATACTCCATCAAATGATGACCCCAGCTCCGATAACGTTGGAACGCTTTTGGATGTTTTGGAGGGAAGGGAAGACAACCAAGACGATTTTATGAGGGAAGCCGAATTGCACAATATGGTAAGCGATGTGCTTTCTAAATTGCCAACAAGAGAAAGCGAAATCCTTCGCATGTTCTATGGCATAGATTCGGCAGAAGACAATACCTTGCGCAATATTGGCGAAGATATGCGGCTCTCGCGGGAAAAAGTGAGGCAAATAAAAAACAAGGCTATTCGCAGAATGCAGAAAAATAAAGAATTGCACGAAAATTTGAAAGACTTCTTTTTTTGATAAACAATGAAAAAGTATTTAACCATTGCAATTGCAATTTTAATGATTATAGCCATTGCGCTCGCTGTTTCCAAGAGTTCAATAAAAGTTTCAGCTGTTCCTTTTGGCTTGCCTGCCAAAACGAAAATATCCATTGGCGAAAAAGCAAAATTTCCGCAAGCACCAGCAGCAGCAGAAATAGATCTGCAACGCGCAAACGATTTGCGAATTGCCGGTGCCTTTGCCGCCGCCCAAGATTACTACGAAACCATATTGCTTAAATATCCGAATTTGCCCATAGCGCTTTTTGGCGCGGCATATTCCATTATAGCTCAAGATTCCATTTCTGCGGAAAAAATCGCAAAAACAAAAAGTCTAATAGAAAGCCTTGCACAGCAAATGCCCGGCTCCGTGTGGGTGAGGCTGCTTTTAACATTCTCCAGAGAGCGTGAAGGCAATTTGAGTTATGCGCTGGATATGGCATCTGAGCTTGCTGTTGCATCACCTGCCTTTTCCGAAGCTAGGCTTAGATATTCTGAGCTTCTTTTGAAAACCGAACAGCCTTCCAAAGCGGCAAACGAAGCTAGAGCCGCAATTTCAATATCTGCTGGTTTAGATGCAAGAGCTTATGCAAATTTGGCTTTTGCACTGCATAAAATGGGAAATATTGAAGAATGTTCCGAGCTTGTGAAGTATGCCTTGCCCAGATTTCCTTCGCAAACAGGACTCTTGCTTTTGCACGGTTATCTGAGCGAATATTCCAGAGACTTTGACGTTGCGCTAAACGATTACAGAAAAATTCTAGTGTTAAAGCCAGGGGATGCAAACGCTTTAAATGCCATAGCTACCTTGGGTGAAAAAAATTCCTCTAAAACAGATGCCGCAACAACTTACCAAGGTGGCATATCTTTGAAAGACCAAGCAAGAGAAGCTGCAAAAATAATTTTACCTTTAATAAATGAATACCCAGAAAACTTGCCGCTTCGCGAAGCACTCGGGAAAATTTACCTCAAAGCCAGGCTAATGCGAGAAGCCCGTGCCCAGTTTTCTGAAATTTATTCGCAAGACTTTGAATACCCCAATATAAAAAAACTTCTGGAAGAATCTTCTGATGAACAATATAAATCAATATCTCTGTCACCTACGCTATACAACAAAACTTTAACTGATTCGCTTGCAAAAACCTTTGCATTGCTACGCAAAAGCGAAAACCTGGAATACGACTATCTTGGCCGCTATTTGGTGCACTACGGTTCAACATTCAAGGATTTTTTTTCAAAATATTCAATAACCAGATTTAAAAAAGCAGACGACAAAACATTTGTTGAAAAGTACAAAATAGATTCCTTTATATACGAAAACACAGTTTTTTTTGATTCAAAAAAAACATTTTATGCCGTTCGCTCCGTTATAAAGGATTCTGCGGAAGCTGGTTCCTTTAGTTATATTCAAGATTTATTTGGGCATTTTTTGAAAAAGGAAACCGAAATTCTAGGCGATGGCGTTACTGTGGAATCAAAAGAATGCTATGGCGATAAATGGAACGGTGCCGTATGGACATCAAGAGATAATCTTGAAATTCTTATGCACAGTGCCAAAAAACCTAGAACAATTTTTATTATGAGGTTGTATGCAAAGCGTTTTTCCGATACTGGCAATTTATGTTTCTATGTAGCTATGGCTTTGGACAGATCTAGGATGCTTAAATTTATTTAGAACGCTGATTTACTTACTATATTATCCCTATATGTTTTCAATATACCCATTTCGCGCCTTGCGACCTAAACCGGAATTGGCCGCTGAAATATCATCTTTGCCTTATGATGTAATGAACCGTGAGGAAGCTGCTAAGATGGCAGAAGGCAAACCAAACTCTTATTTGAGAGTTACTCGTGCTGAAATTGAACTTCCAGAAACAACAGACCCTCACTGCAAGGAAGTTTATGACCGCGCAAAACAGAATTTGAGAAGAATGGAAAAAGATGGGATTATTTTCCAGGAAAACAAGCCCTGCTTTTATGTTTACCGGCAAACTATGGATGGCAGGGAGCAATATGGGTTGGTTGCTTGCGTAAAAACCGAGGATTATTTCAAAGGCTCTATAAAAAAGCACGAACTCACCAGAGCCGAAAAAGAAGAAGACCGCTTAAAGCATATATTGGCAACAGGCGCTCAAACTGGTCCTGTGTTTTTAACATATAGAGATAAAGGGCAATTCGCTTTGATAAAACCCATTGCAAAAAAAACTCCTGTTTACGATTTTATTGCAGAAGATGGCATTGGGCACACGGTTTGGGTAATAGAAGATGATGCCTTGATAGAGAGGCTCCGCATATCTTTTTCTTCACTGCCTTGCACATATATAGCAGATGGTCACCACAGAAGCGCAGCCGGAGCAAGGGCGGCTGAGGAAAGAGCAAAGAATAATCCAGAACACAAAGGAAATGAGGAATACAATCGTTTTTTGGCTATACTTTTTCCCTCAGCACAGCTCAAAATTTTGGATTACAATAGGCTTGTGAAAGATTTGAACGGATATAGCCCCGAAGAGTTTTTAAACGCCCTTGCAGAAATTTGCGATATAGAAAAGTTGCCCGGTTTAGCTGCACCACAAAAAGCAAAGCAGTTTAGCCTTTATTTGAATGGAACTTGGTACAACTGTGTTTTTCACGAAAAGAAAAATTCCAAAAAAGACCCTGTGAAAAATTTGGATGTTTCGCTTTTGCAAAATCTGGTTTTAAAGCCATTGCTTAGAATAGGCAACCCCCGCACATCAGATAGAATAGATTTTGTTGGCGGAATAAGAGGGCTTAATGAATTGCAGGCAAGGGTGGATTCTGGCGAATGCGCCGTTGCCTTTGCTATGTATCCCACTTCTTTGGAAGAACTTATGGACATAGCAGATGCAGAAGATATTATGCCGCCTAAAAGCACTTGGTTTGAGCCAAAACTGAGAGACGGACTTTTGGTTCATCTTTTAGACTAGAGTGGAGAGTTGAGAATTGAGAGTTAAGAGTTATGCTTGCATATTAATATTGGTTGCAAGTGTTTTTGCTTCCATAACTCCCGGTGGGTATTATGGTTATTCCTACACTCCAACTCCAAAGTCCATAGAGCAGGGAGAGCTTGGCTATGCCGCTCGCATTGATTTTATAGGGAGCAGCGATATTCATCATTCCATTGCAATGCGCCCTCTTCTGTTTATGGAACTCGGGCTTGGAATCAGCAGAAATCCCACTCCTGCTGCAAAAATTATTCTTCCCTTTTACGAAGAAGAAGGGCAAAGAATGGCTTTTGGGTTTTCTGGCAAGAGGTGGTATTTCACAGGGATGTTGGATTGGCTAACCATAGCTGGAATTTACGATATAAATCTGCATGCTCCCGTTGGTTCTGTTGCCGGAGAGATAGATTTTGGCTATGCAGCTTTTAGCGTTGAAAATTTTTGGTACCTGAATAAGTATGGAGCAGCAGCTACATTTACGCTAAGGCCTCTTGCTGCATTTGCTCTTCCACCTTACTTGGAGGCAAGCGCTGGAATTTCATGGCGTTCCCCTGAACATACGGATGATTTTTATGCTTATGCTGCTGTTCAGGCAAAGGCTCCTTTATTGAAAACAGAAAAGGAGCCAATTGCATATTTAGACATTAATCCTGCTTTTGACCATTCGGTTTCTTTTGTAAGAAACAATTATCAGCTTCGTGCAGTTTTTGATATGGATGCTGTTTTGACAGTGCCTTTTGATTTTTTTCTGGTAGGCTCACTCTCGCCTTCGTTAAAAACGGAAAATCAAGAACGTTTGCTTGAAAGAGATATAGTAGACCGCTATTATTTATTGTGGAATTCAGAAAAAATTCCGGTTTGGATGGCTTGCGGTATGCTCAACACTGATATTTACGGTTGCCAAACAAATATAGAAAAAAATTTTTACAATATTTTTGCCTTAACCCTTGGTTACACAAGGGGCGAGCAAACAGGCATAAATGCAATTGGGCAAATTCCTTTGCATCCTAAGTTCTCTGGTTTGTTGTCTAATAGCCTGCTTTTTGCCGAGGGTGGAATGTTTTTGGGAGAGAAACTTGCCGCTCAATTGAATTTCAGGCAGGGAACAGAAAAAAAATATTTGCAAGTAGGGAGCGGTTATGATTTTGAAAGAAAAAGCATATATGGCGAACTTAGCCTTCAATACGATTTTTCCATTTCAACTCAAATAAGCGGCATGGCAATTCGCTTGGCACCTAATGCCAACCATAGGGAAAGCTCTGATTTTTATGTGTTTGACTACGATGTGCCTATTTATCAGGAAAGCAACGGAAAGCGACTTGGAAAACGGCTGCATAACTTCCCTTGGAAAAAATAAATCCTGTTAATTTCTATATTTCCCATTATGACTTCCCAATACTGGATTCTTTTGGTTTTCCTCTTTTTAGGCGCATTCATTGCTGCTGCTGCCATAATAGTTGGCAAAATTTTGGGTTTTACCTCAAAAGACGGCACGGCAAAGTACAGAGCTTATGAATGTGGCATGGAAGCTTTTGGAAGCGCTAGGGTGCAGTTCAAAGTTGGCTATGTGGTTTTTGCTATTATATTTTTGGTGTTTGATGTTGAGGCTCTCTTTCTTTTTCCAATAGCGGTGCACTGGCGAGGCATTGTGGATGGAACGCTTGGCATTCCCGTGTGGTTTGCTTTTGTGGATTTGGGGATATTTTTTGCCGTTTTAACGGCGGCTCTTGCTTATTCTTGGAAAAAGGGCTGGCTCAGGTGGGAATAAGTGCGCATAAATCAGTATATATCGCAATGTGCGGTAACTAGCAGAAGACGTGCGGAGACTTTGGTTTTAGAGGGCAAGGTTTCTGTAAATGGCGTTGTTGCTAAAGAACTCTCGCGTAAAATTGGCGAAACAGATATTGTGGAAATAGAAGGGCAAAAAATTTCGCCAGTAAAGCAGCACATAACAATAGCGTTCCACAAACCACCCGGTGTTATATGCACCTCCACAGACCCGCAAGGGCGAAAAACCATCTACGACTTGTTGCCCAGCGGCTTTTCAAGCCTCAAATATGCAGGCAGGCTAGACCTGCAAAGCAGAGGTCTCATCTTGCTCTCCGATGATGGCGAACTCATTTACAGGCTAACCCACCCAAAATACCAAATTGAACGCAGTTATCTCGTTTGGACAAGCCGGGAACTCTCGCGCCGTGCAATGGAAAGCCTGCTTGCAGGCATAGATATAGGTGATGGAGAAATAGGCAAGGTGAAAGATATTTTTTTAGACGATGGCTTTGTTGAACTTGTACTTACGGAAGGCAAAAACAGGGAAATCCGCAAAATGCTCCACTCTTTGCATTATCATATAGAAGACCTAAAAAGAATTGGCTTTGCAAACATTGAACTTGGCGATTTGGCAGTTGGTGCTTATAGGGAAATAAAGGGCGAGGAGTTAAAAAAGCTAAGAGAGTGCGTAGATTTTTTCTAAGTTATTACCCCTAATTCATAACCGGAGCAAAATGGCAGATTTCATAAACGAAAATATTCGCAACATAGCAATTATTGCACACGTTGACCACGGAAAAACAACACTGGTAGATCAGATTTTAAAGCAGTGCGGAGCATTCAGGGAAACCGAAGAAGTTGCCGAGCGAGTTATGGATTCAAACGATTTAGAACGTGAACGCGGCATAACAATTTTATCTAAAAACGCAAGCGTGTTTTACAAAGGGTATCGCATAAATGTTGTGGATACACCCGGTCACGCCGATTTTGGCGGGCAGGTTGAAAGGGTGCTTGGCACAGTGGATGGGGTGCTTTTGGTTGTTGATGCTTTTGAGGGACCAATGGCGCAAACCCGTTTTGTTACCCAAAAAGCAATTGAATTGGGATTAATTCCCATTGTAGTGGTGAATAAAATAGATAGAGATGGTTGCAACCCAGACGGTACGCTTAACAAAGTTTTTGATTTATTCTGCGATTTGAACGCAAATGAAAAACAATTGGATTTTGGGGCGGTTTTTGCAAGTGGCCGCAAAGGAATCTGCCGTCTTAATATGAGTGAGCCAGATAGCGATTTGCGCCCATTGATGGATATGATTTTGCAAAAGATACCTGCACCTAAAGGCGACCCAAATGGAACACCGCTTTTGCAAATAGCCTCTCTTGAATATTCCTCTTTTTTGGGCAGGCTTGCAGTTGGCAGAATACAAAGAGGAATTTGGAAAGCAGGGCTTTCGGTTGCTCAATCTCTTCCAAACGGGAAATTCAAAAACCTTCGCATTCAAAAAGTTTTGCGCTATGAGGGCATTGTTCCCAAGCCAGTGGAAAATGCAAACCCCGGCGATATAGTTTTGCTTTCGGGTTTGGAAACCTTTGATATAGGAGACACTCTTTCCTCTGTGGATGCACCGGAATCCCTGCCGCGCATTCAGCTTGACCCTCCCACAATTTCAATGCTGTTCACCGTGAACACCTCGCCGCTTGCAGGCAAGAGCGGCGGAAAATTTTTAACCGGCAATCACCTTTTAGAACGTTTGGAAAGAGCAAGAATGGCAGACCCGGCTTTGTTCGTTGAAAAAACAGATGGAGCAAGCGCGTTCAAGGTTAGCGGCAGAGGCGTTATGCACCTCACAATACTCATTGAAAATATGCGGCGCGAAGGCTACGAATTCACAATAGGCAGCCCGCAGGTTATTTTCCAAAGAGCCGAAGACGGAAGTGTTTTGGAACCAATTGAGCAATTCAAAGTGGAAGTTCCCGCTGAGTTCAGCGGAGCCATTATTGAAGAGCTTGGAAAGCGCAAAGGCGAAATGACAAATATGTTCCAAGACGACAATAACCGCGTTTTTTTGGAATATAATGTGCCGAGCAGAGGTTTGATAGGAATAAGAAGTTTGCTGCTTTCACTCTCTAAAGGCTATGCCATATCCCAATCCATATTTTTGGAATACCAGCCGCACAAAGGTGAAATCCCAAGCCGCGTAAATGGTGTTTTAATTGTAAAAGACCCCGGCATTGCTAGTGCGTACGCACTGTGGAAATTAGAAGAACGCGGCTATATGATTATACCACCTGGCGCAGAAGTTTATGCCGGAATGATTGTAGGTGAACACAACCGCGATGTGGATATAATTGTCAATGTGACAAAATCAAAGCATTTAACCAATATGCGAGCCTCTGGCAGCGATGACAATATTTTGCTAACTCCATACCGCAGAATGAGCCTTGAGGAATGTGTTACATTCATAAACGAAGACGAATGTGTTGAGATTACACCAAACGTTTTGCGGGTTAGGAAAAGCGAACTGGATGAGCATAGGCGGAAGGCGGCGGCTAAGGTGGAATAATTATATCTCCACCACGCCCTCAAAAACTTTCACGCAGTTGCCTGTCATGTAAACAGATTCGTCTGTGTATTTAACAATTAACTCGCCACCAGGAAGTTGAACTTTTATATCCGTGTCTTTGTCGCAATACCCGTTCAAAACGGCTGCCACAGCCGAGGCGCAGGCTCCTGTGCCGCAAGCCTGCGTTTCTCCGCTGCCACGCTCCCATACTCGCATTTTCAAGCAGTTCCTGCCTAAAATCTCAACAAATTCGGTGTTTACTTTTTCTGGGAAAAGAGCATTGTTTTCAAATAAGGGACCTATTTTTTGCAAATCAAGCCTCGCTACATTCTCAACAAAGCTCACAGCATGGGGATTTCCCATAGAAACACAAGTTATTGCATATTCCTTGTCGCCAATAGTCATCGGCTTTGCTATTATGTTCTCGCCAGTTAATTTTACAGGTATTTTTTCAGGGGCAAGCTCTGCTCGCCCCATATTTACTTTTACAGAATATACATAATCATCCTTTATAAATAAGCGAAGCTCTTTCACTCCGCTTCGCGTTTCTATACGCATTTCTTCTTTTTGCGCTATTCCATTATCGTAAAGATATTTTGCTACACATCTAATAGCGTTTCCGCACATATTGCCTTCACTGCCATCCAAATTGAACATCCTCATTTTTGCATCGGCAACATTGGAGCGCAAAATCAACACAACTCCATCGCTGCCTATGCCAGTATGCCTATCGGACAACTGCATTATTTGCGATTGCGACAAATTTACATCTATATCAAAACAATTGATATAGATATAATCATTGCCGCAACCGTGCATCTTCGTAAAGGGCAACATTGCTGAAGGCTAATCAGTTTATGGCTTGGGTTCCAGTTTCCTTAGTGCGAATCCGCATAACGGAACGCAAGTCATAAGTGAAAATTTTCCCGTCGCCCACATTCCCTGTATAGGCTGCCTCCTGAATAGCCTTGATGGTTTTATCAGCCCATTCTTCAGTTGACACCACTATTTCGAATTTCACCTTTGGCCTTAGGGCATAGTCAACCTGCTGCCCACGAACCAATTCGGTATATCCTTTTTGTACACCGCATCCCATAACTTGGAAAACGGTAATACCGGTGACTTCAATTTTGTTCAAGGCTGCCTTGACATCCTCAAGCTTTTCTTCGCGAACGATTGCTTCTACTTTAATCATAACTGTTACCTCCTTAATCCAAACCGTTATATGCCGGATATGCATTTTCACCGTGTTCTGATATGTCTAGTCCAGTAAGCTCGTGCTTCCTTTCAACGCGAAGCTTTGTGAAAATACGGACAATTCCCGCACAAACCAACGTACCCACAACTGCAATGGAAATGCTGATGGCAATGGCCAGTGCCTGACGTCCCAATTGTGCGGCATCTCCAAAGAACAAGCCTGCGGTTTCATTTACAGCGGGGTCGGCAAACAAACCGGTCATAAGCCCACCGAACATACCTCCTATGCCGTGGCAACCAAAGGCATCTAGTGAATCATCTATCTTTAGTTTTTTCTTAACAAGCAAAATACCACCATAGCAAATAGGGCTTACCAAAAAGCCGATGATGAAAGCTGCCCAAATTGGAACATATCCCGCCGCTGGAGTGATGCCCACCAGACCAGCCACAACTCCTGTGCAAGCACCGATTAAAGTGGGTTTCCGGCTGAAAATCACATCCATCGCCATCCACGAAAGCATTGCCGCAGAAGCCGAAATAGACGTTGTCGCAAATGCATGTGCAGCCAAGCCGTTTGCAGCGCCAGCACTACCGGCATTAAAGCCGTACCAGCCGAACCACAGAAGAGCCATACCGAGCATAACAAAAGGAATATTGTGAATTCTATATGAATGAATCTCATATCCATAACGCTTGCCTAGCAATAAGCAAACCACCAATCCTGACACACCCGAAGAGATATGCACCACATTGCCACCGGCAAAATCCACAGAGTTTAGCCAGCCTCCGCCCAGCAAACCGCCATCACCCCACACCATGTGTGCCAACGGGTAATACACGACTATAGACCAAAGTGCTATAAAAGCGAACAATGCTTTGAATTTCATTCTCCCCGCCAATGATCCAGTGATAATTGCAGGCGTTATTAACGCGAACGTCATCTGGAAAACTACGGTTACAAATTCTGGAATGCTACCATCAAGAGTTCCTACGCCAATGCCAGACAAGCCGATTTTGCTAAAACCGCCTATAAACAAGCCTTCACCACCGAAAGCCATAGTGTAGCCTATAAGGCACCAAAGCACCATTCCAAGCCCCATAATAAATACGGAGTTCATCATGTTGCTCACCACGTTCTTGCGGCGGCCTAGGCCACCGTAGAAAAAGCCCAGCCCCGGTGTCATTATAAACACCAATGCTGTGCAGATTATCATAAATGCAGTGTCTCCCGAATTTAATTCTGACACTACTGCTGTTACTGTTTCCATTATGTTCCTCCTTGGTTTAGGTTAAATTACGCTATAAAGCAATTCCGCATAAGTTGGGAAGGGCCAATATTTTTTTGCAACTAATGTTTCAAGCTCATCCACAACAAGCCGCAGTTCAGATATGGCTGTGAAAACCTTATCCCTGTAGAAAGTTGCTTGGGCAAGAATTGCTCTATCTTCTTTGGTTTCCAAAATTGCACTTTCCAAAACATTCAGATTTTTTAGCAAAGTAGCGGAGAGTTTTGAAATTTTGTCTAGCAAGTGCGATTCAAGCGAAATATCGTAGTGACCCCCGGTTGCTTTTTTCTGGTTCAAAAGATTTGCCAGTTCGTTTTGGTAATCTATGCAGGCAGAAATAATTTCTCCCTTAACCATATCTACTATTGTGAGGGCTTCTATATGAATGACTTTGCAATAGCCCTCCATAAGAATTTCATAGCGAGAGTGAATTTCTTGCTTGGTGAGAACACGGTGATGAGTGAACACTTCAATGCTCTTTTTGGAAATAAAAGTAGGCAGTGCTTCAACGGTGTTTTTCAAGTTTGACAACCCGCGATTATTTGCTTCTGTTATCCATTCATTGGAATAATTGTTGCCATTGAAGACAATTCGCTTATGCTCGTGGAAAGTGTTTTTCACAAGGTTTGCCATATCTTTTTTGAAATTTTTGGATTTTTCAAGGTCATCTGCAAATTCCCTCAAAATTTCTGCAACCACCGTGTTCAGCACAAAGTTTGGTCCTGCAATTGAGAATGCCGAACCCAACATGCGGAATTCAAATTTATTGCCCGTAAACGCAAAAGGCGAAGTGCGGTTGCGGTCGGTTGAATCTTTTGGGAAGCTCGGGAGTGTGGTAACGCCTATTTCCATTTGGTTTTTTCCCTTGCCTTTATATTCCGTGCCTGCTTCAAGAGCTTCGAGAATCGCGGTTAGTTCGTCTCCGAGGAATATGGATATTATGGCGGGAGGGGCTTCGTTTGCGCCAAGCCTGTGGTCGTTTCCGGCACTTGCCGCTGAAATTCTCAGCAAATCCTGATATTTATCCACCGCTTTGATTACTGCGACCAAGAATAACAAGAATTGAGCATTTTCGTAAGGTGTTTCGCCTGGTTCCAATAGGTTTATGCCTGTGTCGGTGGAAATGGACCAGTTATTGTGCTTGCCGCTGCCGTTGATGCCCGCGAAAGGTTTTTCGTGAAGCAGGCAGGCCAAGCCGTGCCTGTCCGCAACGCTTTTCATAATTTCCATTGTTATCTGGTTGTGGTCAGTAGCAATATTGGTAGTGGAGAAAATGGGAGCAAGCTCGTGCTGGGCAGGAGCAACTTCGTTGTGCTTTGTTTTAGCATAAACGCCTAGCTTCCAAAGTTCTTCGTCTAAATCTTTCATAAATGCAGAAATTTTGGGTTTTAAGGTGCCAAAATAATGGTCTTCGAGTTCCTGTCCTTTTGGCGGGCGGGCACCGAACAAGGTTCTGCCGGTATAAATTAAATCCGGGCGTTTTAAGTACATTTCTTTGTCAATAAGGAAATATTCCTGTTCCGGACCAACGGTTGTTATAACTCGCTTGGCGGTTGTGTTGCCAAAAAGCTTTAAAATGCGCATTGCCTGTTTGTCTAAGGCTTCCATTGAACGCAAAAGCGGGGTTTTTTTATCAAGAGCTTCACCGCCATAAGAGCAAAATGCGGTTGGAATGCAGAGGGTTCCGTCTTTGACAAATGCGTAGGATGTAACATCCCAAACGGTATATCCCCTTGCTTCAAAGGTGGCGCGAAGCCCGCCCGAAGGGAAACTGGAAGCATCTGGCTCTCCGCGAACAAGCTCCTTGCCCGAAAATTCCATAATGACTTTTCCGTTGCCGGAAGGAGAAATAAAGCTATCGTGCTTTTCGGCTGTAATGCTGGTCATGGGTTGGAACCAATGGGTAAAATGCGTAGCGCCTTTTTCCACCGCCCAATCTTTCATGGCATTGGCAACCACACTGGCAACCTCAGGGCTTAATTGCGAACCCTCTGAGATTATTTTTTTCAACGCCCGGTAAATATCCTTGGGCAATCTGGTTTGCATAACCGCATCGTTAAAAACGCAGCTTCCGAAAAGGTTTTGAATATCTTTCATAGTTTCTCCTCAAAATAAAAAAGGCACGTATTTTTCCCCATTACGGCAACCGCAACAAGAAAAAACACACGCCTTTGTGTGCCACAATCTGCCTACGCAAATTATCTGCGTAAAAGATAGAAATTTTCTTTTGGTTTGTCAAGGGGAAAATGCGAAAAAAATGGCATATTTTTTGCATTGTAAGAAAGTTGGTCTTTAAATTAGAGGTTTTTTATGAAAATAGCCATTTGTAGTCGCTATTCCAGTGTTTTTTTTGAGCAAATTCTTATAGGAGATATTGCGATGGTTTAAATTTTAATACTCTAAAACAATAATAGAGCTTTGATTAATATGGGAATTAGAGATATAATTCCCATATTTTGGAATTTTTGTGTTATGCTTTAGATGGAAGGTCTGAAAATTGAAGAATAGAACTGCATTCATGCATCCTACGAAGGAATTTCTTGAGAAGAGTGTTCCCGCAGAGAATGTTTTGGTTCTTTTCGATGAACACATGGAACCTGGCAAGGTTATAAAAAGAATTGCAATAATACTTGATGCACAAAATAAATGCCTAATAATTGACAGCCTTGGCGAAATAGGGGTAATTGATGTAGCAAACAGACAAGACGGTTATGGAAATATAATGTGGTATCCTACCCAAGAAATTGGGCTTTTACGCAAATTAAGCGTAGAAAAATTGATTGAAAATGGCACTATCACAGATCAAGTAGCAAAAAACGTAGTCACTAAAATTTGCCAAGCAGAGAAAGAAAAATCAAAAGCTGGTATAACCATTCTAGAAGTATTTACAATTGCAAAGAATTATATAGAACGCTACCCTACATCTGAAGGGGGTGCGTAATGGCTGTAAGCAGAAGCGGTCTAGACAATACAAATGTCCAAGATATGATTAATCAGAAGTTTGCAAGCGGACCCTTGGACGAGGCAGGCAACAAGCTTTCCAAATCTGCTATTCAAGCGGAATTTGCGCGAGCACTTTTAAAGGCCGGTAAAAAACAAGACGAGATAGATTTTTTAGTATATGGCATTGACAAGTCATAGCAATTCTTCTATTTTTTTGCAAAGCGTTTCTGCTTCATTTACTGTGGGAGCTTCAGCAATTATCCTAATCACTGGCTCTGTGTTAGAAGCTCTCAAATGCACAAAACTCTTTTCCTTGCCAAGCCACAAACCGTCTCGCTTGTCTGCTTTCCAGCCTGCAAAGGATTTTTCTGCCTTTTCCATAGCCATAGACACGGGATTTTTTATTTCAAATTTCTTTTTGAGCATTGCATAAGAAGGGTGGCTCTTAACCCAGCCCGAAACTTGTATATTGTGCCTTGCGAGCAAATCTAAAACCAAAGCGGCAGAAACCAAAGAATCCCGTCCGTAGTGCAAAGCGGGCAGAATGACTCCCCCATTGCCCTCGCCGCCAACTATGCAATAGTGCTCAATCATATCCAAACTTACATTTATTTCGCCCACGGCGGCTCGGTAGCACTTTGTCCCGAATTTCTCTGCTAAATCTTCGCACATTCTGGATGTGGATAAGTTTATGGAAAGGGGTTTTGCCTCTCGCTCCAAAACCGTTTCTGCCGCTATTGCCAAAGTATATTCCTCGCCAATAGGCTCTCCACTTTCGTCAACTATGGCGCAGCGGTCTGCATCTGGGTCTAATGCAAAACCTATATCGCATTTATTCTCTTTAACCGCCTTGCTCAAATCACCCAAATTCTCTTGCAGAGGCTCTGCACCTCTTGGAAAAACCCCGTTTGGCTCGCAATGAACTTTAACAACTTCGCAGCCAAGAAATTCCAATAATTTTGGCAAGGCAAAAGAACCCGCTCCATTCACGGCATCTACGGCTACTTTGAATTTGCGTTCCTTTATTTTTTGCGTGTCAACAAAGGGCAGTGCAACAGTCAATCTTATGTGCATTTCATCGCCATTAGATATGTTCTCTTTTTTTCCAAAGGCATCTGCTCTTGCAAAGAGTTCTTTTACCTCGCTTGGACCTAAAAACATTCCCCTGCTGTTCAAAAACTTCAAGGCATTCCATTCAATTGGATTATGGCTTGCGGTCACTATTATTCCGCCGTCTGCCTTGAACTGCTCAACCAAAAGCTCTACCGTTGGAGTGGTGGCAAGCCCAGCATCCACAACCTCAACACCGCACAAGTTGCAAACGCCGCAAACCATTTCGGTTATATTGTTCCCTGTTGGGCGAGAATCCCTGCCTATAACTATTTTTTTTGCCTTTAGCAAATCCAAAAAAGCTTTTGTGTGGCTTATCACCGTTTGCGGAGTGAGGGTTTTCCCAACAATGCCGCGAATCCCCGAAATAGAACGCATTAATTTCATGGGGGGAATTTAGAAAAATATACCAACTATACCTTGAAAAATTCCTAAAAATTTACTACTTTTTACAGGTATAGGTTGAAAAAATAGGGATTTTTATGGTTATTCGCAAAAATTTATTAAAAAAGATTCGTCCTTTTTACGAATCTTTTGATTTGGTGAAGGTTATAACAGGCATTCGCCGTGCCGGAAAATCGATTTTTTTAACGCAAATTATAGATGAATTGAAGAAAAATGGGGTAAAGGAACAGCAGATAATTTTTATGAACTTTGAATTATTTGAATTTTCACACATAAAAACCGCACAAGATTTGCACAAGCACATAAAGCAGCGTATTAAGAAAAGCGGGAACAAATTTTACGTTTTTCTTGATGAAATTCAAAATGTTGAACAGTTTGAATTGGTTGTGAATTCATTGAGAACACAAGGCAATGCAAGCATTTTTATAACAGGTTCAAACGCTCACTTGCTTTCTGGGGAACTTGCAACTCATTTATCTGGTCGTTATGTTACATTTTTAATTACTCCATTTACTTTTAAAGAAACTCTGGAAATAACAAAAGAACCAAATAAAAAACTAGCCTTTGAAAATTATATGCAATGGGGAGGCTTGCCGGGGCGATTTGCCTTTTCAAATGAAAACGAAATTCAAAAATATCTGCAAGATGTTTTTGATTCCACCATTCTCAGAGATATAGTTATGAGAACAAAAATAAGAGATTTAAACCTCCTAGACAATGTGATTCAATTTTTACTTGATAATATAGGGAACATTTTTTCTGCAAACACTGTTTCAAAATATTTAAAATCTCAAAGTCGCAATGTATCGGCAGAGGCTCTTTACAACCATATAAACCACATTGTGAATTCGCTTATTTTCAGCAAGGTAAACAGATACGATATTAAAGGGAAAAATATTTTTTCCACGCTTGAAAAATATTATGTTGCCGATATGGGATTGTTGCAGTTAAGGCGTAGCTATATTGATGAAAATTTGTCTGCAAGGCTTGAAAATATTGTTGCCAATGAACTTATATCGAGGAATTACACAATAAATGTCGGCATAATGCCTAATGCTGAAATAGATTTTGTGGCAAAAAAGAACAACAAAACCGAGTATATTCAAGTTTGCTACAAAATAGACTCCGATAAAACCTTTCAAAGAGAATTAAACGACTTTAAAGGCATCCCTGACAAAAAACTTCTCATAACAGCAGATACCTACAATTATAGCCAAAATGGAGTGGAATGCGTGAATGTATTGGAATGGTTAACGGACTGATAATTTTCTACATTCCCCTTATGCACCCATCCATACCAAAAAAAATTATAGACTTTTGCCTTGAGGCTGGGGCGGATTTTGCTGAGATTTATGAAGAAGAAACGAGAAAATCGCATTTGGCACTCAAAGACAATGCAATAGAGGGTGCTTCTGCTTCCATCATTTATGGAATTGGAATTAGAATGCTATATGGAACGGAAGTTCTTTACGGCTTCACAAGCGATGACTCGGAAGAAGTGCTTATGAACATAGCTAAAAATTTATCTCTCTCAAAAAATAAAAAAGGAGAGGTGAATTTTCAATTTGGCAAAGAGCAAAGTTATGTATCTTACATAAAAGACAATTTCAAAGACCCCCGCAAATTGGGGCAGGAATATAAAAAGGATTTTCTGTTTGCGGCAAATTCAGCGGCTAGAATGGATTCAAAAATTTTGCAGGTAGAAGCCTCAATTGCAGATGCCGTGCAAAACATAAATATATGGAACAGCAGCGGCTTGCAAGTTTGCGATAATAGAGCCAGAACAAGGTTTTCTGTAAACGTAACAGCAGGGGAAGA
>Ga0268262_10002336_pt1 | contig 22124 bp, 14 predicted proteins | sample TergutNc150P3_FD_190354 | JGI IMG/M metagenome (GOLD analysis project Ga0268262, IMG submission 190354) | Nasutitermes corniger P3 segment gut microbial community from laboratory colony in Florida, USA - Nc150 P3 (SPAdes) (version 2) | ecosystem: Host-associated > Arthropoda: Insects >... | reverse complement strand
CATCGCCGTCGTGTCCCGATTCTTCGGGAATGAATACGCGGGTGTTGCCGCCGTAAACGTATTCATATCCTCCCGCGACAAAATTTTCTTCAAAGAAAACGAATTTGCTTGTGTCGGGCGCTTGCGACTCAATCAATTTTCTTTTCGCTTCTCTCGCGTTAACTACTTCGGGGAGCGGCTGAAGTTTTGCAAAACTCAACGTAACCGCGCAAAGAAGCGTCGAAATGAAGAAAACGTTTATTCTTTTTTTTGACATTATCACTCCAATTTTAGAATTTCACAGTCAAATTCAAATCAAGACGAAGCGCTTTGTAGTTGTTTTTAATCGCCTTGTTATTTTCGGTTTCGTCATTTGCGGAGTAATCTACCATTACCTGCCCGATTGTCGCGTTCAGCACTCCTCCTTCGGCTACGGTATATTCAAATCCCGCCGCCCATTGCGACTGGGTCGTGGTCATTTTGTAAACTATATTGCTGCCGTCTTTATCTACTTTGCTGCTTACCTGTTGATAACCGCCCATAAGTCCGGCTCTTTTCCAGAATTTCCAATACAGACCGCCGTTGATAAACGAAATGTCGTTTTTATACCCGCGCATACTCAAATAATTGCTGACGGACGTTTGTTTGAAACTTCCCGAAAGAATAAACGGATAAGCCCACCAATCGCCGAATTTCGCAATATTAAGCGACGCGCCGCCGGTAAATTCCATAAAACTCTGCTTTTTTGAATCGTCAGAAAATTCTTCAATAAATACCGTATCCCAACTTTGTTCTTGGAGGATTTTTACGTCGCCGCCGACCAAAATCGCCTTGTCAAGAAAATCCAATCCCAAATTGCCGACAACCCCGACTCTGTTCGGAGTCGCTTCGCCAAACGGCATCGCTCCGCTGATATTCTGTTCTATTAAGCCGTTGCGGTAAGCGCCGCGGATTTCTTCCCACGTAAGCGTTGAGCGTGTCCAAGCGGACTTTTTCATCGGTTGTTTTACGCCTTTTTCTCCTTCCGCAGGAGTATAACTGAAAACGCTCGTATAAAGTCCGTCGAAAACGTTGGGATTCTGCCGCACGCTTTGATTCATAGTGTTGAGTATCGCACGGTTATACAATGCAGGACTTTGCGCCAATTCGTTGCGGAAATTAAGCCCGTTCATAAGAAATCCCAAATCAAGATTCAATTCGTGCCGTCCGAAATTAAAGTCCCCGTCCAAACCGCCTTTGAACGCCGAACCGAAAATCGTGTAATTTTCTCCGTCTTCAGGATAATTATACGTATAATTCGACCCGGCAAATTCGCCTTTCAATCCAAAATTAATTTTTTCGGGGTCTATCGCCGGAATCAATTCGCTTCCCACTCTTGCGCGCCCGCTGAAAACAACGTCTTTATTCGCTTTTTCTTTGGCGGCGTCATCTGTCATATTTGCTGTGCGTTTTGCGTCGCCGACATACAAAATCGTTCCGCCTATCTGCGCTCCGGGAACAAACGTCATCTCCGTATTGAACGCGAACGAATATCTGTCCATATCGACGTTAAAATTGTCCACGCCCTGCATCGTGCTTTCGTCGCTGGACAGCATTTCTTTTCCGACCTGACGAAGACGTGTAGCATATCCGCCCAATTTAAGCACTTGAAGACCCGGAGCGACTTTTGCGCCAAAGTTAAAATTCGCTCCCTGCATAACTCTGTTATTGCCGCCCAAAAATTCTTCGCCCATAGCGATTTCTCTTTGACGGGCGAAAACGGTCGGCTCAAACATAATTTCCGGTTCGGGAACCCAAAGCGTGAATTTTGTATATTTCTGCGCGAAATCGCCTACGTTGTAAACTAAAAAGTCCTTCGCGTTTCCATCGACGCTAATCCAGCGAAGCGTAAGCGGATTCGCCATACTTCCAAACATATTGCGCCAATCGTTGTGCATTCGGATAATCGCCGTTGCGCCAATCGCGTCTAACGGACGAGCGTTCACGCTCAAATCAAGCCCCGTGTAAAGCACGTCTTCCGTCGTTTTTGCGGTCGCATTACTTACGGCGCTGCCGGAATCTCCCGAAACTTTGGAAGACAACGCTCTGGAATAAAAATTCCCGCCGAAATAAATTCCCGACTTTGCATAAAGCGGCTTCAATTTCGCCTCAATCGAATCAAGACGCTGCGAAGCGCTTCCCTTAACCGGCTCGGCGGCACAAACGGCTGCAGCCAACCCGAAAACCAATAAAAATCCGTAAATCAAATTTACCCTTCTCATAATTTCTTAATCTCCTTCTATTAGAAAAACGCTTTTAATTCAAGTGAAACGACATTGCCAATGTAGTTGTTAAACGGCAAGTTAGCATCGTCGTGTTTGAGCCATTTGTACCTTCCGTGAAGGGATACTCTTTTCATAATATCCCAATTAAACCCGATACCCAACGCCAAATCGGTAGTTTTCAAGGTGCTTTGCCTGATTCCCGTAAGCGTATATCTTTCTGCGGCGGCGTTGTCCACATAATCAGGTTCGTCTTTAACACCCGTAACCACAAGTCCGCCGTTTGAAGGTTTTCCGTCAAAACCACTATCTCCGCCTTTGTACTCATACTCGCCCGTCCAAGTTTTTCCGCTAAGCCACCTCTCAAAACCGATAAGAGTGGTTATGTAGAAATTTTTCGTAATTCCGATTGTCGGCTCGCTCCTTAAAAAATGCGACATAAGTAAAACGTTGTTGCTTGCGTCCGAATTGAAAGCAAGCGGCGCAAACGTTCTGGTTATGCCGTTAATTTCGTAATACAGCGACAAAATCAAATCGTTTTTGTAGCCGATGTATTTTGCGATGTTCAGCGCCCAGTCCACGTTAAAGTCAAAACTTTTCTTTGTCGAGACGGGAACAAATCCCGATTCGCTTGTAATATCAACCCGTTTTCTTTCTTCTTTTCCCGATTTTTCATCGCGAATGACAAGGTCGGCATAACCGTCGTCCGAAACGTTTTCAAGCGAGTAATAACTGACTTTCCCGTCTTTATCGGTTACTCTTATGTCCTTTATGTATTCCGTAACGTCGTTAAATTGTCCGACTTCAAGCCGATGACGTTCTCCGTTGGCTTCGGCACCCGAATGCCAAATATTTTTCAAATCACGGGAATTACCGACAACGGCGCTTCCTGCAAAATAGTTGAATATCGCTTGTTCGGGAGTTTCAAACGGCACAATAATTTCGCTAATCGCGTCAAAATTCGCACGCAAACCGCCGATATGCGGAGCGTTAGCCGCCGTATAACTTTGGTCGCCGAAACGGATTTGCGGATGTTTTGCCAAAGTCCCGCCATTCCCTTCGCCGCCCTGATGGTGCGTAAAATCATATCCTTCCGTAATCGTTCCCAAACCCCACTTGCCATACCAATTATTAAGCGTCGAATGCATTGTCGCGCCGTTAAGACGATAAGGCAGCACCAAAATATCCCGCGCTTCCTTGTTTTGCGTATTCAGTTGATAGCCGAATTTCAAATGTCCGTGCCATGACGTAGTTTTCGGCACAAGTGTTAGTTTCAAAGAACGCAGGTTTTTGGAGTATTCCGCCGCTTCCATATTTTGAAACGCCTGCGTTCCTATCATATTCGAACCAAAAGCCCAAAACGCGTCGGTATTATTCACCATAGAATACGGCGAATAGAAATTTTCACCCGAATAAAGCATTTCCAAACTCGTCTGAATTTTCTTAAAATTGTAAGTCGCGTTTGCGTAAGCGGCAAGGTCAAGCGGACTTGTCCGAGTTTCTTTCGACAAAATTCGTCCGGGTTTATTTTGCGTTTCTGGTCCCGTATTGAAAATATCCGCATTGACATCGTTTCTAATGGAATCGTTTCTGGCGGCATTGGAATTATATTTATACGAATCGGGGTCAATTTTCACAAAATGCGTATCAATCCAAGACGTTCCCACATCCAAGCCGAAACTGAAATTTTTACCGATACTTCCCCGCATATCGACCGTGAGAATATTCGGCTCGACCAAAAAGCCCTCGCCAAGCGATAAAACCTGTACTTTACCGTCATAATCATTTACTCTATTAACGTCGTTTCGGGAAAGTATTTTTATCGTATCGTTACCGACTTTCCACTCCGAACCGTAACGCCCTATGTTAAATTTTTGATTAAACGAAGCGCCGTGTTCAAAACCTGCAAAAACCGCGTTTTCGCTCGAACGTGTGTAGCCGTTGTTTACGCCGAAAGTAAGGTCGTAATTTTCAAGACGTTTGCTCAAACGATAAAAGATGAATTTGCGGTAAGAATCGCCTATACCGCTTTCGATAATCGAACCTTCATCGCCGGCATAACCCAAATCCACCGCCATATCCATATGGTAGCGGTGCGTCATATCGTATGGATTTCCGATGCCGTAAAGGAAAAATCCGCGAAGCCCCCACGGCAGGTCGATAACCGAAAAATCGACGCCTTGAAACGGTCTTTTATTCCAAACGCCGCGACCGACCTGCTCCAAATTAGTTATTTTATTGCTAAAATAATTCCCGACCGGCACTTCTTCTTCGTACGGCAAATATTCCCATGCGAACATTTTCGGCGACGCGCTCCAAATCGAAAGCGGCGACGCTTCCATCCAGTTCATACTTCCCAATTTAGCCATAAAACTCGCCGCACGCGTACGAACCGCCATTCCGGCGGACAAATCTTCGTATGAAATCAGTCCGCGTCCGGCAGAACCGCTGCTGTGATGCTGAAAATCGTAATACCAACCCTTGTCCCAGGTTTTTCCGGCAGGACTCAGGAATTGATACGAATTATATCCGGGGAAAATCGCGTTCAAACCGACCGTCGTCCATAGCGTCGTATTTCTTCCGGGGGATACAACCATACCCAATCGCATTAAGGGTTGGTCGCCATTTAACAAAATCCCCTGACGTGTAAGAAACAAATACGACGAGTCCGCTAATCCGCTGTAATTATGGAATTGCGAACGAACTTGTATCTGCCCGTCAAGCGAAACAGGCACGGACGCTCCGTTTCTCATCGTGGAAGCGACTTTCGCCTCCAAAAACGGCAATTGCCGTTCAAGTGAATCTATTCTGGCGCTATCGGTTTCGTGCGCCGCAATCATCATGTCAATCGAAGCGAAAGCCGCGGAACACAACAAAAGCGAAAAACCGATACCGGCAGAAACACATTTAGCCCGCCTTTTCAAAAAACCTCCCTGTTTGAGTGTTTTCAAAACCACCACCATTTTGAAATATAATTTATAGCAAAAGTATTATGCGATATTATTTGTTTTTTTTCAAAAATAAGGCGAACGCCGATTAATTATGTATTTTATTATATCCTTTTGAATATTTATTATTTTATGGCGAGATTTATTAAGGCGGAGATTATGCGCGGTTTTTGGACGATTATTTTATTGACTTTTTCAAACGTTTTTATGACTTTGGCTTGGTATGCTCATTTGAGATTTGCGGCTATGCCGAGATTTTCAAAACTGGGATTATTCGCGATAATTCTGATAAGTTGGGGTATTGCGTTTTTTGAATATTGTATGCAGGTTCCGGCTAACCGCATCGGCTTTTGGGAAAACGGCGGACCGTTTTCGATGTGGCAGTTAAAAGTAATTCAGGAGGCAATATCGCTTACGGTCTTTACGATACTTGCAATATTCGTATTGGGCGCAGGAACGATTAAATGGAATTACGGCGTATCTTTTTTGCTGATTGTCGCGGCGGTTTATTTTGCTTTTATGAAATGACGATTAGAATTGTTTCAGTATTTTCACAAAATTTTCAGGTAAATTCTCAGGTAAATTCTATTTTATCGCTATTTCTGCGTTTATTGACGCGGATAAACGCCATTTGTTTTCGACGACGGCGTTCTTGTCTGCGCGTAAAAATCCAGCGAACCTGATTTTCTCGTTTGCCTTAATACCGATTATACTTTGGATGCGGTGGTTGCCGTTTTTGGCGAATCCGTCCGCCATATTGTATAGCAAATCGCCGTCAAATCGAACAAGCGCATAAGTATATGAAATCTCGGCGCTGCCGTAGTTTTTCGGCAGAAATCTTATTCCGGGGCGAACGGCGAAATATCTTCCGGAAACGCTGTCTTTTGCGGTTAAGCCGAAAGTTTCTTCGACGAAAACGTGCATAAATTCGCGTAAAATAATTGTTTCTATCGGCTTAACGTTTATATCACGGACAGAAAAATTGTAATTTACAAGGTCTGTACGCTTTTCAGTAAATCCCCTGTTTGAAAATCCGAGTATAAATTTGTCGAATTTGTATGAAAAATCGTCTTCAACATCAAAGCCGTTGCGAATATTGCCCAGTTCGACCGATTTGGATGCCGTAAGACGCACATTTGCGGATAGTTGCGGCGCGTTTTGCGGAAGTATGGAAAGGTATTGGCTATAAGCGATAGCGGAATACGACACGTTTTTTTGCATTTTCTCGTTCAAATTGGCGACTACCGGCAGAAATTCGTACCATCCGCCGCCGTCTTTTGGCATTTTGCTTTCGGCATAGAAATTGCCGGATAACTTGACGCTTTTGAAATTATTATGCCACGAAATTGAAAAATCGTTTGAAACGGCGCTTTTTTGCACTCCGTCCGACGGCTTCTCATAAACAAATACCTCTTTTATGACGTAATCGCCAAATTCGCGCTCGACAAACAGTCCCGATATTGTGTCTTTGATATGCGTTCCCGTTCCGGTCGGTACTTTTACGTATTCAAAACGCTGCTCGCTTTGGGTCTCGTAACCCAAGTCCCATTTTGTATTTATTCCTCGCGTTAGGTCTTGCGAATTTATTCCGTGCGTAATCGACGTCAGCGTTTCAAAAGACCCCTTGCGCAAAATTACGCTCGCGTCCGCTTTGATTTGTTGCAACGGGCTTATTTTTTTGTCCGCAGACGTGGAAATAAGTACGTGCCAAAAGTCGTTTTTAGCAGAAAAATGTTTGTCGTCGGGCGAAGAATCGCGGCGTTTGTATTGAATTAAGCCGCCCAAAGTCGCATCGGGATTTTTGAGCGATACTTGCGAAGTGAAGTCGCCTAAATACGCGCCGTTTTCTTTATACCAGTTTTCTTCCAAGTTCAAATCAAGCGCGATTTTGTCCGAATTGAAAGCGGCGGCGAAACGTTGCTGTCTGCCGTCGGAATCCTGTAAAATTCTTTGGGTGAAAAGATAGTCGAAATCAAGCGGCAGGACGCTGCCCGCCTCAAATCCGCCGCTTATTCGCCGTGAGTGCGGGCTATGCGCAGAGTTGAGCGCGGCGCGTCCGTATCCGCCTTTGAGAAAAAAGTATTTGGGCAAGCCGGCGTAAAATATGTTTTCCCAAAACGAATATTTGGACGCGCTGTCAGGTATCGCCCACCTGTAATCTAAAACGTACGCGTCGGAAACGTCGTTTACAAAAGCGTCGCCTGCGACCTGCGCTTCAAATTTGTCTTTTACGGCGAATATATTTTCCTGATTTGACGAGACGAACATATCGGTTTTGAGCGCCGAAGAATTGTCGTATTTGTTTTTTTGCGTCGAAAGCGTGTTTTCGTCAATGCTTGCGCCAGCCGCGGTTATACCGATTTTGATTTGCTCGCTTGGAGAATAGAGCGCCGAGATTTGCGCACGGGCGTTCTGTTTCGGCAGGACGGTCTCGCCGAACGCCGTGTGGCTGCCTTCGTTTTTGCCTGTGAATAAATAAATCGGCTCAAGCGCAAAACTCGTCGCGTTTTCGACGCTGTCCAAATACTCTTTTGAATAAGTTAAAAATTTTGCGCGCATATCGGGAGAATACGGAGCGTAATCGCCGCTGTCGGACGGCTGAAAATTTACCGAATATAAATCCTTTTGCAAATAAACCGCTTCGGGATTTCCTTCCCAGCGATAAACGTTTGACGAAGAATCCAAAGAGTATATGCGGTTAAACGCCTGCGCTTTCAAAACGTCGTTTTTGTGTATTTTGTTTCCCAAAAGAACCTGCGGCTTTTTGCCCGACTTCATTTGCGAAATTTCGTCGGCGCTAAATTCCCGCTGGGACGACGAAAAAACGTCTTTGTCGTAAAAACCCGAAATATTTACGTTAAGCGTCGAGTCGAACAGCGAAAATTCGTGCTGCGTTCCGGCGGAAAACGTGTTGTAGTCGTAGTTTCTGTATTTGTATCTCACCTCGACGGTCTGTCCGTCGGTAATCGGCGTGTTGGCGCTGAATCTTATCGCAGCCAAATCGTAATCGACGACGTAATTTTCGTTTTCTTTAAGTAATCTTCCGTCTATCGAAACGGAAACGCTGCCTAAAATTATTTGGACGAATATCGAATTTTTGCCGGGTCGCAAATTGAACATTCCGTTTTGGATGCCGGCGATTCCGATAAATTTCGCATAACCGTCTTTTGCCGCAGTAATTCCTACAAAAGCGTTGTTTTTGCGCCCGATTTCGCCATTTCTGGTTTCCGCAAAAAGCCCTTTGGGAGTATAAAATTCCCTCAAAACGCCAAATTCCGCGCTGCGAATTTCCAAATCGCCGGCGGTCACAGTCCATTTGGGGTTTTCGACGGTGATATAAATTTTATCCAATTCGCCTATTTCGCTCGTCTGCCCGTCAAGCGACGAACTTTGGTCGTTTATGTGCGCCGAAATCGTGGTAAGGGAGTCGATGTCGCCGTAAATTTTAACGTCAAGCGCCTGATTTATCGCCGCCTCGCCGTTGCTTCCAAGCATAACGCCGATACTTTTTACCCCCTCGAAAACTATATTGCCGCCGTCTGCGTTTTCGCCGCGGCTGTTGTTGTCATAGCCGTTTTCGGCAAAGTTTTCCGCGTGATATTTTGGAATATTTAATTCGTAAGTTTTTGAAATTCCCGGATATTCGATTTCGTACTCGACGACGTATTTGCGATTGGGCAAAATATTTTCTGAAAAATAAATCGTATTGTTTTCTTCGATAAAACGCCAGTTTGGAATTTCGCAGTCGCAGTTTATTTTCAGTAAGCCGCTTTTTATGAATTCGTTAGGGAGGATTATTTTATCTGTCGAGGCGCCGCTTGTGAAGACGAATTCTTTTTTTACGCTGCCGAACGCCAAAACACAAAAGATAAGGACAAATATAAAATTGTAACCGCCGTTTATTTTCGTTTCGTCCCCCTGTTTTAATGCGTAAAATACTATTCGTCGCATAAGAACGTTTTTTATAATTTTGAAACAAACGTTTAACGGTTTGGAAAGCGGTCTGGTATAAAAATCAAAAAATCTAAATACGGTTACAAAAATTTAGCGAATTTTGCGGAAAATCAAAACATCGTTTCTGATAAAGCGCAGGTGTACGATGAGCGGAACAACAAAAACGGAACGGATTTCTCCGTTCCTGTTTTGTTTTTTGACAAGAATGTTTACGCTTTATTGAACGGGAACGATTCTCACGTATTTTCTATCGTCAATTTTTTTGAAGAAATCGACTTTGCCGTCAATTTTTGCGAACAGGGTGTCGTCGCGTCCGCGACCGACGTTTTGTCCGGGATGAACTTTCGTTCCCCGTTGACGAATAATAATGCTTCCCGCGCTCACCAATTCGCCCGCGTATTCTTTAACGCCGAGACGTTTCGCTTTACTGTCGCGTCCGTTCTTTGTACTTCCTTGACCTTTTTTGTGCGCCATAGAATATCTCCTTAATTACGCCGCTTTAATCGAAATAATTTTAATTTTTGTAAATCCCTGACGATGCCCGTTTCTTCTCTGGTAGTCCTTTCTTCTGTGCTTTTTGACCACCAAGATTTTTTTTGCCCGTCCGTGTTCCACGATTTGTGCCTTTACGACCGCGCCTTTTATGTCCGGCGCTCCTATTGTCGTTTTATCGCCGTCGCTCAAAAGAAGAACGGATTCAAGAGTAATTTCCTGACCGACTTCACCCTCTACAAGCGGAATTTCAAGCAATTCGCCTTCTGCGACCTTATACTGAAACCCGCCTTGTTTTACAACCGAAACCATTTTAGTTTCTCCTCATTTATAAAATCCAAATTTATCTTCAAAAACAAACGCTAAAATAATACAGCGCCAAACAAAAAAGCAATACCTATAAATGTTTTTCTGTAATTTGTTCGTCCTGCTCGTCGGTATATATCTCAAATTCGTATTGGTCAAGACGCGGAGAAATCTCAAAAAGCAGTTTTACCTTGTGGTTATTTTCCAACTGCTGCTGCAAATTGTTTCTTTCAATGTAGTCAAAAACCGATTTTGACACTAAAATTTTTACTTGCGAAGAAATATTGTCCGCTTGTGCGCGATGAAGCCAGCGGTCGATTTTCGACGCTACGGTTTTTGTCGAAAAAATTCGTCCGAAGCCGTTGCACGACGGACAAACTTCGGTCATAAGTTCGTTTATACCCGGACGTACTCTTTTTCGCGTCATTTCCATAAGTCCGAAACGCGATAAATCCGAACACGCGGTATTTGTTGAGTCGTTTCTAAGAAGTTCGCGCATTTTTTGTTCAAGCGCCGCACGGTTTTCTCCTTTTTTCATATCGATAAAATCCACGACTATAATTCCGCCGATGTCTCGTAATCTGAGTTGTCGGGCGATTTCTTTCGCCGCTTCCATATTTACCGTAAAGACCGTGTCTTCAAGATTATCTTCGGAATTATTACGTCCCGAATTTACGTCGATGGCAAGCATCGCCTCGGTTTTGTCGAAGAACAAATATCCGCCGCTTTTTAGCCAAACTTTGCGCCGAAGCGACTTGTCCAAATCTTTTTCAATATTGTATAAATCAAAAAGCGGAGTGCTTTGCGTGTAGAGCGTGACGCGATTTTTTAACTCCGGCGCGACTTTGCCCAAATACGAAATAATTTCTTCGTACACGTCTTTATCGTCGGCGATAACTTCTTCGACCTCGTTTGAAAACCAATCGCGTATCGCCTGCGTCGTAATATTCTGTTCTTTGTAAAGCAAACACGGCTCGGTTCCTTCAAGCGCTTTTTTTTGAATCAACTCCCATTCGCTGACTAAAAGTTTCAATTCTTCGTAAATAAGCGTTTCGTCGATGTCTAAACCTATCGTTCTGACAATGCAGCCCATACCTTCCGGCAGCATCGCCCTAAGCGACCTTTTGAGACGTTTGCGTTGTCTTCTTTCGTTGTTTCTTTTGGAAATTCCTATATTGTTAGAGTCGGGAACAAGAACGGAATACCTTCCCGCCAGAGAAATTTTCGTTGTAACTTTCGGACTTTTGTCGCCTATCGGCTCTTTCAAAATCTTGACTAATATTTCCTGACCTTCTTCGATAAGATTTTCAATGGCGAAAGGATTTTCTTTCGGCAAATCTTCCTCTTGCGAATCGTCTTCTTGTAAATCTTCCTTCGGCAAATCGTTTTTTTGTGAATCGTTCTTGGGTGAATCTTCCTTCGGCAAATCGTCTTCTTGCGGAGCGATTTCGGGAATCAGACCCGTTTCAATATCGACGACGTTCAAAAAAGCGTTTTTTTCAAGCCCGATGTCAATAAAAGCGGACTGTATGCTTGGAACTATGTTTTCGACCCGCCCGCGATATATGTCGCCCAACATTCTGCAATCGTCCGGTTGCTCGACAAGGTATTCCACCACTATATTTTCTTCAAGAACGGCGACTCTTTTTTGCGTTGCCGTCGAACTGAACAATAATTTTTTTACCATCTGAAATTACTTTCTTTAATCTGTAAAAAACGTTTTAATTACAGCACCCGCCGCTCAAATTTTCATCGGCGGAAAGCGGTAAAACCACGTTTTTTTTCTTTTCGTTCTGCAATTTTTTCGTTTGTTTTTGCGCTTCCTGCGATTCGTAATTTCTAACCGCTTCTTGAATTTCCCCAAAAATTTCGCCTAATTGCACTTTTTTCAAACCGTCGGCAACAGCCGAAACTCTGTCTTTGCCGACTCCCAACTGTTTTACGTTTCCCGAATAAATTTGTTTGCCGTTTTTATCCTCAACGCTAATCTGCGCGGTTGCGTCCAAACGATAAAACGAACGCGATGCCGACACACCGTCAATCGCATCTTTTTGTTCGTCCGAAACCGAAACCACAATTTTTATACATCCGCATTTGTCGTCCAAAATTCCGTTCTGCGAAAGCATTTCTCGCGTTGCCTGCTCAATTGTTTGGACGTCGTTTTTCGGCGTAGATTTATTGACGGAAACGGTAATTTTCGCCGAAATCGAAACGTCCCGCGCTTTTACCGAATATGAAAAATCCGCAGTCGCGAGATTTTGCGGCGCGCCGGACAAATCAATTTTCGCGTTATATTTGTAAATTCCCTTCGACGAAGGCGATTTTTCGTTCAAAAACAAATACGCGAGTCCGTTGTTGTCGGATTGCGCCGTTGCGATTTTTTTGTTTTTATCGTCAAAAAGAGCTACGGGAAGATTTTCGACCGGAGCATCGTCCGCCGAAACTTTTACGACGAACGGTTCCGCAGGAATTTCACCGACAAAAACAACTTGTTTATTGCCGTCCACCGCGCTTATTTTTATTGAATGCCAAAGTTCGGCGATTTTCGTATCTACGTCCGCTTTGGAAACGGGAAGTTTCTCGTTTTCCGTCAAAACCGCCGCCGCAGATAAAAGCAAACGCTCGTAACGAATTTCCGCAATTTTTTCGTTAGCCGCGTTGAGAAGGGACATTGCAAGCGCCGTCTTTTTTTCCGAAATCGCTTTGTTTGCGCTGTTATATGTTTGGGTCAATTCTTTTTGCAATTCCGATATTTTCATTTTTTGCTGAGAAATAAATTTCCCTTTTTCAAGAGCCGCAAACGCATAAAAATTATTCTTGCGCGTCGAAGCGGCTATTATTTCAACTCCCGCTACGTCGCCAAAAACCGAAATTTTGTTCCTGACGTTAAAAACCGACGAATCCCTTTGTACGCCGTCGGTTTGAAGCGAAAATTCTTGAGAAATTTGCTCGGATTTGATAATCGCGGAAATCTGTCTTCTAATTTCTACGACAGCGTTTTCGGACGCGATTTTCTCACTGTTTCCAACTCCCACGGCGGTAAAATATTTATTTGACGGAAATCTCAACATTTGTCCGCTCTCGACCCAATCATCGTCTTTAATTGACTGAGCGAATACGACAAACGCAATAAAAAACACAAACAGAAAATTCTTTTTCACAGCAAAAATCCCTTAAAAACCATAACTTTGCATGTAAAATAATATATGTATTCTATAATATTTGATTTTTTGAAAAATTTTAAGGTTTTATTCGGCTTTCCCCGACACATAAAAATAATCGACGTTGGCTATTTCTAAAATTCCTTTGTTTTTTCCTCCGTAAAAACCGCTTCCCTCAATCGCTTCCAAGACACCGTTTTTCTTTTCTTCTCTGACAATCATTTGGCAGCCCTCTTTGTTTTGATATGAACGAACCTCTTTTTCTTTTCCGTCATAAAAATGCCCGTTGTAATTTATGCTTGTAGCGCCGCCGACACCTGTTTCCAACGCCATTTGAATGGTCTCTTCAAGCGATTCTTCTTCGGCAATAAGCGTAAAATTACTGTATTTTCCGCTGTTTTTCAAAATCGTTTTTGCAGATTTCGCCGACGAACGCCAATCGGTCGAACCGTGCATAACGTCGATGGAATTTATTATCTGGTCCATAGTCGCCGCCTGCCTCTGCGTTTCAATATGAATACGGATGTTTACATTCATAGCCCTGACTCCTCCGACTAAAATAACGCCCTGTCCGGGAGTATCTAATTGCGCCGATTTTTTCACTACGTCGATGAGCGGGCGCGTATTTGACGGCGATACTACAAAAAACATCATCTCTTTACCCGCCGGAACAATTATCCGCAAAAGTCCCAATTTTTGACGCAGTCCTATTCCTTCTCCAAAACAAACGGCGGGGACTCCATAGCCCATTTCCAAAACGTTTTTTGAAATCGCGTCCGCGCTGCCTCTTTGGATTATCGCCTTGACCAAATTATAATCGAACAAATTGTTTTCTTCGCGCAGCGGAAGTTTTTTCAGAAGATTTTCATCGTACAATTTTTGATTTTTTACGAAAACTTCGGCGGTTTCGGCGAATAAACTCCCGTTTCCCGATGTTTTCAGCGCAAGATTTTCCGAAACGTAAGAAAGAACGCTTTTTTCGTAAGCGCTTGGAACGTAAAATCTAAAAATGTCGCTTCTACGCGGCAAAACCATGTATCCTTCGGCAAACGGATTTGGAAATCTAATCGCCCGCCTCAAAAAGTTTTGCCGACTGACCGTGCTGTAAAAATCCAAAATTCCAAAACTTGGAAGCAATTCGAGAACGTTTTCGTTGTAGTTGCTGTCGATAATTAAAGTAATTTTTGAAACTTGCTCCGACCTCATACTTCCGTTCCTCCTATAATTTCATAAACCTTATTTTTGCCGCTCTTTTTAGACGGGGTCTTATTTATCAATTTAATTACTATTCCTGAAATAAGAACGGTAGTTATCGGAAAAACCGAAGCCGAAGCGATTACGCCGAAACAATCCGCGACACCCGCCTGCGAACCGATTCCCATTCCCGTCGCAATTACGAGCGGAACGGTTATAGGTCCTGTCGTAACGCCGCCGCTGTCCCAAGCGATAGCGGCGAATTCGTCGTTGGAAAATATTGTCGCGATAAGCGCCGAACCGTAGGCGGAAATGAGAAGATACATCGTCGGAAAATCGTATAAAATTCTTGCGAACCCCGCCGCTATTCCGATTGCAACCCCTGCGGCGACTATATAAATCAGCGTTTTGCTTTTGTAAGAACCGCCGGTCATTTCTTCGACCTGCAAACTCATCGCGTAAAGAAGCGGCTCGGCAAGCGTCACGCCTATTCCCATAACGAACATAAATAACAAAATGGTTATGTATCCTCCCTGCGAAGCGTTTTTATTCCAAAGCGGCTTATCGACGGGAATGTATTCGTAAGTTTTTGTTTTAGCGTCGTATTTCTCGCGGTTGAAATAAATGTATTCCACTTTTCCGTTTTCTCTGGAAATCGGCATAACTTCTACTATCTCGCCGTGGTCTTTAATCGCTCTTATTATGACCGACTCATCGACATTGATAAATATTTCTTTTTTGTCTAAACGAGCGACTTCTTTGTACGCTCTCGGCAGTGCCTCGCCCGTTTGCGAACCGAGCGACTGCAATCCGTGCAGCATTCCGCCGTTAAACAGCGCAAGCCCGACAAAACATAAAACGATTCCCAAAAGCACTTCGTCGCCGTTTTTAATTTTCTCCCTCATAAAAAAAGTCAAAACCGCAAGAAGAATTATCGACAGCGGCAAAATCGCTTTCAGCGCGTCAACTATAATGTTAAATATTTTTGTTTCGTGATTATGCGACAATTTCGCCGTCGCGGCGCTTATATCGTATTTTGCCAACTCGGCTATTTCGTCAAATTTTTGATTGTCGTTAATTCCCAAAATTTTCATCGCGTAAGGTTTGTTGTTTTCGGAAAAAAATTGTTCCGGCGACGACGCTTCGGGCATTTGGCTTCTCAAAACAAGCGCCAAAATCATAACCATAAGCGCCGGAAGCGCCGAGGCGAGCATAACTACGCCGAATCCGTCGCCGCTTTTGCTGTTGTTTTTTCCGTTCATAGCCGAAATCCCCAGCCCTAACGCCAAAATAAGCGGAACAGTAACGGGACCGGTCGCGACTCCGCCGACATCCCAGACAAGCCCCGCCGCTGAAACCGTGCGCGGGTCGGTTCCTATGAGATACGTTAATACAAGCATAACTGGAATTATTGAAAAGATGAAAGGTTTTAGCGACAGCAGATAAAGCGCCCTTATTACTCCGAATAAGACCGAAATTCCTATTCCCAAAGCGACGGTAGCGATTGTAAGGTTTGTTCCGGCGTTGAGCAAATAATAAAGCATAGGCGCCCGCCACGGCGATATGGAAGAACCCTGCGCCTTCAAGAATCCTATGGCGGGTTCGGCAAGAGTGGCGGTTATTCCCAAAATCACCGAAAACATCACTATTGCGTAAAGTTTCATTTTGTTTGGAATGTTTCGTCCGCACATTTCTCCAAGCGGCATAACCGATAAAAACAATCCCTCCAAAAACGCCGCAAGACCTATCGCGACAACTATTATTCCAGCCGTAACAACTATCGCGTCGACTATGGGCGCTTTTAGGACAAACAACTGAAACGATGCCAAATAAAGCACTACGAAAATAACCGACTTTAACTGCGCCATAACTTTGTTTTTAACATAACTGAAAACCAGAGCGGAAATCTTTGGAAGAGAAAGTTTTATTCTTTGCGTTCTTAACGTTTGTGTTTCCTGCATAAAAAAGTCCCTAAATAAAAATTTACAAATAATTCGACCGAAACTCGTATAATATAAATTTCGGCAGAATAAGAAAATGTGTTTTTTTATTTTTTTTTACAAAATTATGAAAAAAATCCGCATACCGTTTTACAAAATAGTATTTTTGTCTCAAAAATTCCCAAAAACGAGAGGAAATTATGCCAAGTTCAGAAAAATACAGCATTTCTGCCGACGAAGAAAGTTTGAAATTGTACCTCAAAGACATTACGAAATATAATCCTTTGACACCAGATAAAGAAAAAGAGGTCGCAAAAAGAATAAAAGGCGGCGACGCACGCGCCGAAGAAGAATTGGTAAAAGCAAATCTTCGTTTCGTGGTCGGGGTCGCAATCGGCTACCAAAATCAGGGGCTTGCGCTTGCGGATTTGATTAACGAGGGAAACTTGGGGCTTATCCGCGCGGCAAGAAGATTTGACGAAGCAAAAGGATTTAAGTTTATTTCTTATGCGGTTTGGTGGATTCGTCAGGCAATTTTACAGGGGCTTGCCGACCATTCGCGAATCGTTAAAGTTCCGCTTAACCGCGTCGCAACTATTTACGAAGTAAGCAAAACCCGCGAAAAATTAACGCAAAAATATTCGCGAAACCCTACTAACGCCGAAATAGCCGAAGCGATGGGAATGACTGAGAACGACGTAATAAATTCGCTTAAAATCAGCGGAAGGCACCGCTCGCTTGACGCGCCTCTTCGCGACGACGACGGCGGCGCATTGCTTGATACCATAGCAAGCGAATCGGTGGAAGATACCGATATGCGAGCAATGGGAAGTTCCGTTTCGGACGAGTTTTGCAGGATTTTGCGCTCGTTTTTGACCGAAAGAGAGTATCTGGTCGTCCGCAAATATTACGGAATAAACGAAGAAACGCATTATACTCTTGAAGAAATTGGGCAGCAAATGGATATTACCCGCGAAAGAGTTCGCCAACTGAAAGATGGAGCGCTTCAAAAACTTAAACGTTCTCAAAAAGCGCAAAAGCAAATGCGCAACGTTGTAATGTAATTTCTATCGCGGCGTTCTGATTTCTTCTAAAACGCTCAAAAAATCGATTGTTTCCAAAACGTTATGGACTCTAAAAATTTTTGCGCCGCACAAATACGCCTGCGCCACAGCCGCAAGCCCGCCGCAAAGGCGGTCGCGAGTGTCGCTGCCTATCGCCTGCGCCAAAAAGCGTTTTCGCGACGCTGCGTATAAAACAGGATAGCCGTCAAACGCAATTTTGTCCAAATTAGCGGTTAATTTTATGTTGTCGTCGTATCTTTTGGCAAAGCCGATGCCGGGGTCGATGATTATTTTTTCTTTGCCTACGCCGCTGTCCAAAAACGTTTTTACGCAATTTTGCAGTTCGGTTTTTACCTCCGAGACCACGTCTTGATAAGACGGGTCGTCTTGCATAATTTGCGGATTTTTACGGCTGTGAACCACTATTACCGTCGCGCCGTATCGGACTATCGGCTCTGTGATTTTTTTATCGAAACGCCCCGCGCTTACGTCGTTTATCCAGTTTGCGCCAGCAGAAAGCGCCGCTTGCGCTATCTGCGATTTACGCGTATCCACCGAAATTACGACATCGAATCTTTTGCGAATTTCCTGTATTGCGGGAATAACACGGTTTAATTCTTCATCTACACTTACGGGTAAACTTTGCGGACGGGTAGATTCTCCGCCGACATCTATGATTTGCGCTCCTTCGACGACGATTTGCGCGGCGCGGTCGATGATTTTGTCCGGCGAATCGAAATATAATCCGCCGTCGGAGAAAGAATCGGGGGTTACGTTCAGTATCCCCATAACCCTGAAAGTTCTACTCATTATTTTCTTTTTTTCCGTCGTTGTCTTCGGTAGGAACGTCGGCGTTTTCGTATGATTTCTTTATTCTTTCGGCGTTGAAAACAATGTCTTCGGCAAGCCGAATGTTTCTGTCGTGGAGTTTTATTTCGATGTTTATTTTCTTGATACTTCTTTCAAGCGATTTGATTTTGTTCTTGTCGATAGGATTTTTGCTTTTTTCGGTGTCGATTTGCGCTTCAAGAAAGACAATTAAGTCCTGTGCGGATTCTAACGCCTTTTGACAATCTTCAATCATTTTCTCGTTTTGCCGAATTGTTTCGTCCAAGTATTTGCCGCAAGTATGTTCGTGATTTGAACCGCCCGCCGACGATATTTCGACGCGGTCTTCAACGGCGGCGCTTTCTATCTGGGGTAAGTCCTTGTCGCGGTTTTTCTTGGCTTTTTCCAAAATGTCGCCCGAAAGAATTTTGTCTATTTCCTCTTTGTCCAAAAGTTCGTGTTCGATTAAGGCGTTAGCCAAAAGTTCCAATTCGTTTCTGTGCTGCGTGAGAATTTGGGTGGCGCGTTCTTCCTGTTCGGACATAATTTTTTTCATCAATGTGTCGATTTCTTCGGCGGTTTTTTCCGAAAAATCCCTGTGGTTGGCAATTTCTCTTCCCAAAAAAATCTGGTCTTCTTTTTCGCCCAAGGCGATAGGTCCCATATCGGTCATTCCGTAGTCGCAAATCATTTTTCGCACTAAATCGGTAGATACCTTTATGTCGTTCGACGCTCCCGTCGTGAGATTGTTAAATATTATTTTTTCCGCCGCGCGTCCGCCCATCGCGACGCAAATTCTGTCCAAAATATATTCTTTGGAATACGAATGTTTGTCTTCTTCGGGAATGGAATAAGTTATTCCCAGCGCGCGTCCGCGGGGTATAATCGTAACCTTGTGGAGCGGGTCGGAATGCTCGCAATGAAGCGTGCAGATGGCGTGTCCCGCCTCGTGGTAAGCGGTCATTTTTTTCTCTTTTTCGGAAAGCACCAAACTTTTTCTTTCGGTTCCCATAGCGATTTTGTCTTTTGCTTCTTCAAAGTCAATCATAGTGACTTTTTCCTGATTGAATCTTGCCGCAAGAAGCGCCGCCTCGTTGACCAAATTCGCCAAATCCGCTCCGACGAATCCGGGAGTCCCTTTTGCTATGACTTCCAAACTTACGTCTTCGGCGATAGGTATGTTTTTCGTATGGACGTTCAGTATTTCCTCACGACCGCGCACGTCGGGGACATCGACTACGACCTGCCTGTCGAACCTTCCCGCACGAAGCAAAGCGGGGTCTAAAACGTCGGGACGATTCGTCGCCGCGATTACTATAACTCCCGAATTTTCCTCGAAGCCGTCCATTTCCACGAGCATTTGATTTAGCGTTTGTTCCCGTTCGTCGTGTCCGCCGCCGAGTCCCGCGCCGCGCTGTCGTCCGACCGCGTCTATTTCGTCGATGAATATTATGCAGGGGGACTGTTTTTTCGCCGTATCGAACAAATCCCTGACCCTCGACGCTCCGACTCCTACGAACATTTCCACGAAATCGGAGCCGCTCATTGAAAAGAACGGAACTTTCGCCTCGCCTGCGACCGCTTTTGCAAGCAGAGTTTTTCCTGTTCCCGGAGAGCCCAAAAGTAAAACGCCTTTTGGAATTTTTCCGCCTAATTTCTTGTATTTTTGCGGCGATTTCAAAAAGTCAACGATTTCCGCAAGTTCGTTTTTTGCCTCTTTCGCTCCCGCGACATCGGCGAACGTTTTTGTATTGTTGTCGAGAATATGTTGCTTCGCCCGCGATTTTCCAAAGCCGAACATCCCGCCCTGCGTTCCCTGAAAACTGCGAAACATCATAAACAAAAACACTATGAAAAATATGGGCCAAAGTCCGCCGATGACCTCAAAAATGCCGGTTTTTCTTTCTTTGAAAACGTAAGAAATTCCCGACGCTTCCCATTTTTCCAAAACTTTTGAGTCCACGAACGGAAGATTTACCGAAAATTTTTCGGAAAAAAACGGTGCGCTTGTATGCGAAACTTTTTGTAAAACGGTGCTGTCGCTTATCTTTCCCGAAAGTTTCGCCGTACCGTCGTTTTTTTGTTCGATGCTCGCCAAAATATCAAAACCGCCTTCGTTCTCTTTAAGTTGCAAAAGCGATTGAAATTGACTGTAATTCAATTCCGTCGGAAGCGACATATCCGCCGAATCCATAAACTTCATAAACAGATAAATTCCCGAAATCACAAAAACCCAAACGAGAATCGTATTAAACGGCTCTTTTTGTTTTTTCGATTTGGGCGGAAGCGAAATTTTTATCGGCTTTTCGTCCTTTTTTTGCTCGTTTTTGTTTTGTTCCGGCAACTTTTACTCCTTTTCAATTTAGGATTAGAACGCTACACCAAAAAATTTTTCGGCGTTTTTTTGCGTAATTTCTGCAAACTTTTCTTTATCCATATTTAGAATCCCCGCTATTTTTTCTCCCACAAAACTCACAAACGCCGGTTCGTTTTTCTCTCCTCTGTGCGGCTCGGGAGCAAGCCACGGCGAATCTGTTTCTATTAGCATCTGTTCTATGTTTACCGCTTTTATCGCATCGTCCAAACCGCCGTTTTTGAACGTCGCGATACCTGAAAACGAAACGAAATATCCTCTGTCGCAAATTTTTTTCGCTATTTCCTTATTTCCTGTAAAACAATGAAAAAGCGCTTTTTCCACTCCTGCCGAAACGCAGATTTCAAGCGCTTTTTCGTCAAGCATTCGAGAATGAACGACAATAGGTTTGTTTATTTTTTTTGCCAAATCTATCTGTTTTTCAAAAACGACCATCTGTTTTTCTATCGGCGGATAACCGTTTTTCTCAGCGCCGTCTATTCCGGTCTCCCCTATGGCGACAACATTTTCAGAAGACGCAGTTTCTTCAAGAGTTTTTACCCAATCGTCGTCGTTCGCAAAATTCACGCTTTCGGGAACGCATATTCCAACGACCGCAAACGTCTTAATCGGGGTATTCCAAAACGAACGTTCGACGGCTGTTTTCGATTCCGCCAAATCGGTTCCTATATTTATAACTCCCGCGACTTTCGCGTTTTTTGCGGACTCAAGTTTTTTCATAAATTCGTCGTCCGAAACGTCCGCAAGATGCGCATGCGTATCAATCCACATTACGGTGAAACCCTTCTAATCCTATCCCAGTCGTTTTTGCTCATTACTTTCACGGAGTCCTTAGTAAATTTCCAGACACCGGTCGCACCGGTTTTATCTATCGGTTTTCCGTTTATATTTATTTCGACGACTCGCCATGCTCCAACGTGAATATTTATGCTGTCGAAAGCCGACACTTCAACAAATTTGGACGGTCCGCGAATGATTTTATCTCTCTGAAAAACTCCGTCAGCCGCGATTTGAACCCACGACGAATCTCGCAATACACGCAACTGCATTTCTATCGGCGGCATCGACTCTTTTCCGTCTAAAATCGTGTCGCCCCTTAAAAGCGAATCCGGTAAAAAATTCGCCATTGAATCGTCTAAATCCTGCTCGTCGTGAATTATCGTTTCGGCAAAATCGTCCGTCCGGCTTTGCACGATGTTTCTTTGTCTGCCGTTTGCCAAAAAATACGCCATTATCAACAGAAGGATTATCAATCCTCCCGTTATCGCGAATTTTTTGTTTCTGTCATCCTGTGAGATTTTTATCGCTTTGGTTTCGTTTATTACTTCAGCCATACTTTTTACCGGAATATTCAAATCGGTATCTCTCTGATTGTTCCTCTCGTGGGAAAGTTTTTTGAGAAGTTCGTCGGCATCAAGTGAAAGATATTCGGCGATGGTTTTTACGTAAACTCTTATGTATGGTTCCGCCGGAATCGCGCTATAATCGCCGTTTTCTATCGCCTGAACGTAGGTTTTGCTAATCCTTAAATCTTTTGAGATTTTTTCAATCGACAAACTCATCGTCAATCTTTGCTTGCGAATGGTATCGTTTACCGCCTCTTTTTGTTCTTCCGAAGAATTC
>Ga0268262_10002335_pt1 | contig 22130 bp, 16 predicted proteins | sample TergutNc150P3_FD_190354 | JGI IMG/M metagenome (GOLD analysis project Ga0268262, IMG submission 190354) | Nasutitermes corniger P3 segment gut microbial community from laboratory colony in Florida, USA - Nc150 P3 (SPAdes) (version 2) | ecosystem: Host-associated > Arthropoda: Insects >... | reverse complement strand
TGGCTCCCTGCGCCAAATTCGATTCAAAGCCGCCGGGCCTTTCTTCGATAAAGTCAAGCGCCTGGGCAATTTCCGCCCCCTCGCGAATCTCGGTGTCATCAGCGTCTTTTTTCCCATAACGCAGATTAAAGGAAACAGGCCCGGAAAGAAGCATACTTTTTTGAGGCACATACCCAATCAATGAACGGAGATCTTTCTGCGGCAGATTTTTTATATCAACCCCGTCAACTGTAATACTGCCGCTGGTTACATCGTAGAATCGCAAGATGAGATTTGCTATTGTGGATTTTCCCGAGCCTGTCGGGCCGATGATAGCGGTGGTTTTTCCTTTCTCGGCGGTAAAGCTAATGTGTTCCAGGGCATATTCCGCGGTGTTCGTGTAGCGGAAAAACACGTCTTTAAATTCTATACCGCAACCACGGTTCGCACCGTCAGCCGTTTCGTTTTTTTCGTTTCTAACGATAGCCAGAGGCAGTGCCGGATCTTGAACGGAAATTTTTGTTTCAAGCACCTGGACAATTCTGTCCGCGGAAACCGCGGTTCGAGGAATTATCATGAACATCATTGAAAAGAAAAGGAAGGAAAAAATGATCTGCATGGTGTACTGAATAAAGGCCATCATGTCCCCAACGCCCATAAGGGACGACGCTATCATGTGGGTTCCTGTCCAGATTATCAGGAGTATCGCGGTATTCATAATAAACTGCATACCGGGCATTTGGATGATCATGATCCGGTTTACAAAAAGCGTGGCGTTTGCAAGATCCCTGTTTACGCTGTCAAATCTTTTCTTTTCGTGTTCCTGTGCGCTAAAGGCCCGTATCACCATAAGGCCGTTCAAAGTTTCCCTGGCTATTCTGTTAAGGCGATCAACCAGATTTTGAATAATTTTGAATTTGGGCATGACAATGGAAATTAGCAAAGTTACAAGGCAAATTAGGATGAACACCGCCAGAACAATAATCCAGCTCATGCTGGGAGCCTTGTTTATCGCCATAATTATCCCGCCAATCCCCATGATTGGAGCATAGCAAGTCATTCGGATTCCCATTACAAAAAGTTGCTGTACCTGGCTAATGTCATTGGTACAGCGGGTTATAAGAGACGCTGTAGAAAATTTATCGAATTCAGCGGTTGAAAAGCTTTCGACTTTTTTGAACACCTCGAACCGTAAATCCCTGGCAATGCCCGCGGCGATCCTTGTTGAAAGAAAACTTACCCCCACCGCAGCGGCTCCTCCGGTCAGGGCTATAGCCAGCATTTGAAGGCCCAGAGAAAAAACATTGCTGTCGGGAAGGCCCTGATCTTCAGGGTTGGTTTGACCAATAACCATGTTCACAAGGCGGGACATAAGATTGGGCAGGCTAAGATCGCAAAAGGCCTGTAAGAAGAGAACCAAAACCGCAAGAATTACGAGAGGTATAAACGGTTTTAGATATTTTGCCAGTTTGAACAAGTAAATGCCTGACCTTTTTAAATAATCTACCGCTTCTGCGATTAAAGTCAAGGTTGCTTAAAACCCATACACAATTTTCAATTATTGGTGTATCATACTCCTATGAACATTAAATTTTATTCCCTTGGGGCTGCCGAGGAAGTTACCGGCTCAAAACATTTGCTGGAGATTGACGGGAAGTCTTACCTGATTGACTGCGGGTCTTTTCAGGGGAGCCGCGCGGAAGCGGACCGGAAAAACCGGGAATTCGGGATAGAAGCCGACAAAATTGAGGCTGCTATTTTAACGCATGGGCATTTGGATCATTGCGGGCTTTTTCCCCTGCTGACAAAGAAAGGCTACAAGGGAAACATTTACGCAACCCCGGCAACCAGGGACATTGCCAGCCTAATCATGATGGATTCGGCGAATATTATGGCCCGTGACGCTGAGTATCTGCGTTCTCAGGCGGCAAAAAAAGGGGAGAAGTTTAACTGGACGCCGCTTTACGAAGAAAAGGACGCTATCCAGGCCACTAGCCAGATGATGGGGGTTTCGTATAACAGGCCTGTTTTCATCGATAGCAATATCAAGCTGGAGTTTTTTGATGCCGGCCATATCCTGGGTTCGGCGATGGCTTACCTGACGGTCAAAGGCAGTGACGGAAAGGAAGTGAACATCCTTGCGTCCGGCGATCTTGGAAGGCCGGGCAAGCCCATCATCCGCGACCCGGCCAAGCCGCCCGCGCCGGACTACATTGTCCTTGAAAGCACTTACGGCGACAGGCTGCATGAAAACACCGATGACGCAATGGATAAGCTGGCGGAAATAACAAAGCGCATTGTAAGAACCAAGGGGAAACTGCTCATTCCGTCTTTCGCGATTGAAAGGACCCAGGAGCTGGTGTATTACTTCCATATACTTACAGACGAAGGGATCATTCCCGAAATCCCCATCTTTGTTGATTCACCTATGGCGACTAACGCAACCACAATTTTCCAGGTGCATCCTGAATGTTACAGCGAGGAGATCAAGGAAGCGTTCATAAAGCACCACAAGAATCCCTTTGGGTTCAACTCGCTTCAGTTTACCTCCAGCGTTCTTGAATCCAAGGCTTTAAATGACCGTCCGGGGCCGCTTATTATTATTTCCGCAGATGGAATGTGCGAAGCAGGCAGAATTCAGCACCACCTGATCCACAACATCGCAGACCCCAACACCACCGTCCTGATCGTGGGCTTCATGGCCGAAAACACCCTGGGACGCCGTATCCTCGAAAAAGCCGATGAGGTAAGGATTCACAGCATGTTGTTTAAACGTAAAGCCGCCGTCGAGAAGATCAACGCTTTCAGTGCCCACGCGGATTATGGCGAGGCGATAAAATGGCTTAAGTCACTGGACACTTCCCACCTGAAAAAAATCTTCATGGTTCACGGAGAACCCAAGAGCCAGGCCGTTTTTAAGAAACACCTTGAAGACGCGGGCTTTCCAAACGTGGATATTGTGAAGTATGGGCAGGTTTATGATTTGAGCTAGGGGATTCTGAATAGCTTGAATTTGTTTTGCAAAAAACGCTTTGATCATGAAGAATAGTGAAGTAAACTCTCAGATTATTTGATTGTAAGTAGGGAGAAGTTTCATGCACAAACAAAAAGTTTACCTTGAAACAACTATGTTTAATTACTTTGTTGAAGAAACAAAGGAAGACAATCCTATCACAGTCGCTTTTTTTGAAGCAATCAAGTCTGGTCAGTATGATGGATATACTTCAACCTATGCTATTGAGGAAATGGAAAATGCGACAGAACCTAAAAGATCTGAAATGCTTGCACTTGTTGATAAATACCAAATAACTGTTTTGGATGCTTCAGAAGAAGCGGATCGTCTTGCAAGTGTTTATATACAAAATGGAATTATTCCAGAAAAGAAAAATCTTGACGCCCAACATATTGCTATTGCTACTATTCATGACATAGGAATTATTTTATCCTATAATTTCAAACATATTAATAAACTAAGGACGAAAACAATGGTTCCGGCTATTAACCAGAGTGAAGGGTATTTGCCAGTTATCATTACACAGCCTAAAGAGGTAATTTAACGTGAAAGAGTCAAATGATATTGAAAATGAGATTGACGCGATAAGAGATAAAATTTATTTAACTACTAAAAAAATGTCCGTTCAGGAAAGAGTTGAGTACATTAATTCCCGCGCTCGTGAAATACTAAAAGAGCAACAAAAGTCAAACCGTATTTCGGCTCAGATTCAAAAGGTTTAGAGCTATCCCCTGTCAAACAAATCCTTCAGCTCCTGGTGGCTCATCCGTGCCAGCCAGGACTCGCCTGAGGCAACAGTCATTTCCGCAAGTTCCTGCTTGCCGGAAATCATGGCATCAATTTTTTCCTCAAAACTGTTTTTGGTGATAAAGCGGTGGACAAAGACATTGTGCTTTTGGCCGATGCGGAATGCCCTGTCAGTGGCCTGGTTTTCCACTGCGGGGTTGTACCATAGATCGTAGTGGATCACACGGCTTGCCGCTGTTAGGTTTAGGCCGAGGCCCCCGGCTTTCAGGCTTACAAGAAAAATCTTTGAAGCGGGATCGTTTTGAAAACGGTCTACTAAGACGGAACGGGCATTCTGTTTTATGCCACCATGATAAACCAGAGCCGCTTCTTTCATCTCCTTTCTGATGATTAGGTCAAGGCAATTCAGCGTTTCGACGTATTGGCTAAAGATCAGGACTTTTTCGCGGCTGGCAAGAATCTCTTCCAGCAGGGTAAGAAGCAGTTGCGCTTTTCCTGAGAGCTCCGAAACCGCCGGGCTTTCCTTGTCAAACACCCTGGGGTGATCGCAGATCTGCTTTAACGAAGTGAGCAGTGAAAGAATCAAAGAAGAACGTTCCTTGCTTTCCATTTTCGCCGATTTCTTTATTGACTCGGAAACAACGCTTTCGTACAGGGCGGCCTGATCTTTTTCCAGTACCGCGTATTCGTTGGTAACAATTTTCTCAGGCAGATCCTTGATGATTGCCTTGTCCGTCTTTAAGCGCCGCAAAAGAAAAGGCGCTGTAATTTTTCGCAGGGCTTCCGCCTGCTCGCGGCTTCGCAGAACCTCGATGGGGACGCGGTACTGCTTTTGGAAGCTCCTAGCGTTTCCCAAATACCCAGGTATGATAAAATCAAAAAGGGAGCGGAGGTCTTCCAGGCGGTTTTCCACGGGCGTCCCTGAAAGCGCAAGGCGGTATTTGGAGCGCAACAGTTTCACAGCGCGGGAGATGCGCGTTTCGGCGTTCTTCATCAAGTGGGCCTCGTCAACCAAAAGCACGGAAAACGCGACATCTTTGAGTTTTTCCACATCGCGTACCGCCGTTTGGTAGGTGGTAAGGAAGACGTTGAATTTTCTGTTGATGACGCGGTTGGGCCCGTGAAAGCGGGAGACAAGCAGGGAAGGGGCAAAACGCTCAAGTTCTTTTTCCCAGTTGCTTAAAAGGGAAGCCGGAGCTACCACAAGACAGCCTTTGTCCAAATGCCCGTCCTCTTTAAGCTTCAAAAGCGTCGCGATGGACTGAACGGTCTTGCCCAGCCCCATGTCGTCCGCCAGTATACAGCCAAACCCGGAAAACAAAAGCGAGCAGACCCAGTTAAAGCCGCGCTTCTGGTAAGGCCGGAGCTCCGCCTTTAGGGAATTCGGAACGGGCAAGTTTTGCTCTCGGAAAAGAGCATCAATGATCTTGCGCGTGTCAAAAGCTAAAATTGTGTCGCCAGAAAAATGCGCCTTTAGGAAATCGTTTAAGTCCGGCTTTGTATCTTTTGCTTTTTTCAATAAACGCGCAAATTCTTCCGTGTCTATTTTTATGAAGCCGTCCCTGAAACGAACCAGATCCTGCTTTTGCTTTACCAGCTTTTCAAATTCCTGGATGCTGATTACGTCATCCCCAATCGCTATTTGCCATTCAAAGTCTTGTAGGACATTCAAGTCCAGATAGCGCTTGAGCGAGCCAGAGCCTTTTGCGGCAGTGTCTCCCCTGACCAGAAGCCGGGGCTTTAGTTCCCTGTGCAGGCTCTTTGGAAGCTCCACAGTCATGCCAAGGCGACTGAGCAGGAAAGAGGCAGATTCCAAAAAATAAACAAGCCTGGCCTGCGAAAGCTCAACGCTTTCTTTCCGCGTCTTTTCGGACACAGAGGCAAGCAGGCGAATTTCAGGCAGATAGTTTGACAGGGCTATCGGGGCTTTTAGCGCTTCCAAATCTTTGCACTGGCAAAGGGGGATTTTTTTTGTTTCGTCTTTTTCCTCGGTGATAACATCCATGGAAAGGGAGAATTTAAAATCAGTTCCGAAAGAACGTTTAGCGTGGGCATCTTTTACGGTAAGGCTGTAACGATGGGCGGTAAAATCAATGTGCAGAACACTAAGCCACCTATCAATAGCCTGTGGCAGGCTCCGCCTTGCCGGAGCTGAAACATCAATTTCAGTTTCGTAAAAAAACAGGTTTAGCAATTCTAGGTATTCCTGGCCCCCGCTTTGCTTGCCAAAGCTGTTTCGGAACGCCAGTGAGCGCCTGTAAACCCACTCGTTCAAAAACGCCGAGGCAAGCAGATCGACGACGCTTCTTCCGCTTACCGTATTTAACATTCCAGTTTCAATCGCGTCTATGGCATCCAGTATTTTACGGACATCGGGCAGAGTTTCAAAAGGCCGCCAGAGTATTTTTAGCGTTTTGCCATTTGCCAGCACGTATGGAATGAAAGCGCTGGCGGAGCAAAGCAGATTAAGAAACTTAAAAAGATAGAAAAGAAAACTGTAGGATGATGTTCCGTCTTCCGATGAAAAGTGGACAAAGTATTCGAAAGCGCCGCAGGGCGTAAACCGCCTGATGTTGCCGTCAATGTCCTGGGCATCCAGAAACAGCTTTGCTCCGGGGCCGGGATCGAGGCAGTGAATTGTCCAGATCGAGCGCGAAAAGTTGTGTTCAGTTTCCGCCTGCTCCATAGCCTCCGCCGATTCCCATGCCCTGTAATGGGCTGTGCGGTGGTAAAACTCCGCCATGACAACGGCGAAGTCTCTTTTGCAAAATGCCGGAGCGGAAGGGAGCAAGGCGGTAATAAGGTTAACGCAGTTTGGAATTTCTTCTAGCACTGGAGGGGAAGGCCGCACAATAAGCGCGGTACTTTCTTTTTCGCCAATGCTGTCGTTGCCGTTGATACGATGGCTAATCGTGAAAGGCGGCAAAATCCGCTGAACCGCCGACTTTCCGAATCGCGCTGCCAGATCCATTCCTCTGAGCCTGAAGAGCAGATGGGGGTCAGTGTCTATCTCCCTTGCGATAATAAAATAAAGAGCCGCCAGGTGCTTGCATGGGTCGCCGTACTCGTCAGGGCAAGTGCAGGACTTTTTCATTTCGCGCCAGTGCCGAGGGATAAGGCTGATGTTTCTTTGCTTTAGCTTTTGCAAGAAGGTTTCAGGCAGTTCGCCAGAGGCAATGTGGGCGAGCAAAAGCGGGTCGTTCTCTATCATTTCGTAAACAAGTTCCGCTTCTTTTAAAGGCGGGAAAATTATTTCAACCTGGTATGAAGGGCGGTACTTGCCCTTAACTTTCGCTGTTGCCTTGCCCGCTTCTAGCTTAAGCGAAAGCACCTTGCCTGTGTTGGCGTAGGTTCTGCCCCTCTCAAGTCGGCCTTCCAGTCCGTAGCTGTTAAGCACATCGACAAACCAGGAACCCCAGGGGGTAATGCCGTAGCGGTTTTTCATAGAGGCACCTGAGCCTGAGATAGATAAGATTTCAATTCTTCCCGATCAATGCCCCAGTTCCTGCCGAAGTGTTCCAATAGTTTGTCAGAAAGATCCATGAACCTGTCGAAAGCAGGTTCCCCCGCAGGCAGAAGAACGGGAATCAAAGCGGGGAAGGGAGCGCGATTGACGATGAGCTCCCAGAAGCGGGCGAAGTTTTTTATTCTGTCCAGCTCGGTTTTGGAGAGCGCGGCTGTTTCAATCACTTCGTAGGGTGGGGCGGCGGAGTATTTCATTTTGTAAGTTTCATTGTGGCGCGCAATGGGTGTTCCGGGAAGGCACTTTAAGATGCCAAGCTGAATTTCAAAAAGCCCGCCCGACGTTTTATCTTCGCCTTGTTTCGATAAAACTTGCCAGAGCTGGTCAAAGCCGCTTTTGAAAGAAGCAAGGCCCTCGCCCGGAAGACCGGCGATAAGATCGACGTGAAGTATAGCGTTAGTTTTCTCTCTTAGAAATTCCAGGGTCTTAAGCTCTTCTTCGATGTTCCCAGACATTTGAAGCAGTGTCCTGGTCTGCGTGCTGAGGGTCTGGATTCCAAGTTCCAAACGAAGGGTTCCGGCAGGAAAGCGGCAAAGCAATTCTTTTAGCGATTCGGGAAAGCGGGAAGGAACCATCTCAAAATGGACGCAAAAGGGCCTGTTATTAATTCGAGCAAGAAAAAATTCGATTATCCTCTGCGTTCGATCGATGTCCAGGTTAAATGTTCGGTCTAAAAATTTGAAGGTTTTGGCGCCTTTTTTAATCAGAGTCTCCATGTCCGCCAGGAAAGGCTCAAGCGGAAACTCGCGTACCCTTTGCGCTACCATCATGTTTCTTGAGGAGCCAAGACAGAATTCGCAATTAAAAGGACAACCCCTGGATGCTTCAACATAAATGAGTTTTCGCGTTAGGTCTTCATCGGTATAAAGCCGGTATGGGGAGGAAATTTCATTTACATTTACAATAGCGTCACCTTGACCTATAAAAATTGTTTTGCCGGTTTTTGTTTTTTCTGTGGTTTGGCTTTCGCCTAGCAGTTCAAAACAAAGGGAATGAAAACTCTCCTCGCCCTCGCCCCGGATCACATAATCGGCGTAGCGAAAAATCTCCGTATCTTCCGGCAGCCAGGAAACTTCGGGGCCGCCAAGGACAACGAAAGGTTTACGAGCCTCATTTTTACATTCCGCTTCCAGGGCCTTGAGCAGTTCCAGAGTTGCCAGATGATTCCATATTGAAACAGAAAGACCGATAAGCCTTGGATGCTCCGCGATTATGGGTGCGGTTTTTTCTTTTAAAGGCTGTCTTATTGCAAATTCCAGAATCGCGCAGTGAGTTTCAAGGCTTCCCAGATTCGCCTTTAAGAGCCTTAAGGCCAGTGAGGGATGAATCCATTTGGCGTTGATTGTAGCAAGAACAATTGCGCTCATGGTCAGGGAGCGAACATATCCCTGGTACCGGTTTGCCATTCCTTATAGGCTTCCATAACAAGGCGTTCTGTGTCTTGCCAGTTGTATGCTCTTGGGCCGTCCAGTTTCAGGTTGGTAGAGTTGGAAAAAATAATTGTGTTGCAGCCTTGATCCCTAAGACGCACAATGTTGGCCGGGGAATCATCGATATACACATGAGCGCCCACAGCGCCCTTGTCGGCCATAAAGCAAAGATCCCAATAGGGGATGTCCCAGGAATCAAGCCAATCCACGGTCTGGGTAATTGTCTCTTTGTGGGAGTATTTAAGAAAAAGCCTGTGCGTGATGATGCGAATTCTAATGTCACTGTTTGAAATTTTTCGCAGAATGGCAGGCGCGTCTTTGATGGGCTCCATGTCGCGGAAAAGGTGGCGCTGGGTTACGGCGAAACGGTGAAGTCTGTCATAGCCGCCAAATTCGTCAAGACCCCATTCCTCAAGGCCAAAGCTGACATCGGTTGTAAGGGCCTCCACGGGTTTATTCAGCCAGGCGGCGGCAATCTTTCGCATCGCGCCGTAAAAGTCCCCTACCACTCCGTCAAGGTCTACGCCGAAAATAAAACTGCTTTCGTCCATTAATATAACAACCTGGATATAAGTATCACCATGCTTTTTTCCTTAATAGGATAAGCGTATGGATTTTCCAATATTACCTCTTCACCGCTTTTCAGAATATCATTGGGCGAAGGAAGGCCTGTGTCCACAGCGCGTACCCATTTTTTGCCTGCCATTGGTTCGCATACCTTGAAGCTTAGGGCTTTCTCGCTTCCGTTGAACATGATGAAAAAGTCGTTGTCATCCCTGTCGGCTAGTATGTCAGCGTGAGAGCCGTCCATTCTAAAGGCAAGACACGGGCCGATTTCGTCCCAGTTCGGCGTGTCTCCGTTTTCGTCAAACCAGCTTATGTCCGGAATAGCGTTGTACTTTCCGTCCCGGCCTGTAAAAAACTCAGGTCGCATAAAACCGGGATGGCGGCGGCGGAAAGCGATTATTTCTTTTACAAAGCGGAATAAAGCGTAATTCTTATCGCAAAATGACCAGTCATACCAGGATGTTTCATTGTCCTGGCAGTATGCGTTGTTGTTTCCCATTTGGGTTCTGCCTATCTCGTCTCCTCCCAATATCATGGGTGTCCCGAGGGAGACCATCATGCTTGCGATAAAATTTTTCATTTGCTTAAAACGGCGGGTTTCGATTTTTTCATTCTTGGTGTAGCCTTCAATTCCGTTATTGGCGCTGTTGTTGTTGTCCCCGCCATCGCGGTTGTTTTCGCCGTTTTCATCGTTGTGTTTTCTTTCATACGAGACAAGATCCTTTAGCGTAAAACCGTCATGGCTCGTAATAAAATTCACCGAATGGAAAGGCTTTCTGCCGTCTCGCAAATATAAGTCGGAACTTCCTGAAAGCCTTGTCGCAAGGTGCCTGGTTAGTTTTGAATCCCCGCGCCAGTAGCGGCGCATATCGTCCCGGAAGCGGTCGTTCCATTCCGCCCATCTGCCGCCGGGGAACCAGCCAACCTGGTATGCGCCGCCAGCGTCCCAGGCTTCCGCGATTATTTTTGTGCTGCTCAAAACAGGGTCTTCGGCTATGCGCTGTAACATCGGCGGGTTTTCCATCAGATTACCATGCTCGTCCCGGCCAAGAATTGAACCAAGGTCAAAGCGGAAGCCGTCAATATGCATTTCCACTACCCAGTAACGCAGGCAGTCCAAAATAAAAGTGCGGACTACCGGGTGGTTGCAGTTTACCGTATTTCCGCAGCCTGAATAATTTTGATAGTACCTTTTGTTTTCGTTCAGCATGTAATAGATGGTATTGTCCAGGCCCCGGAAAGAAATTGTAGGCCCCCATTCGTTGCCCTCCGCAGTGTGGTTAAAGACAATATCCAGAATTACTTCTAGCCCCGCTTTGTGGAGTTCTCTCACCATCTCCTTGAATTCCCGTACCTGGCCTCCGGGACTGCGATCATAGGCATAGGAACCCTTTGGAGCGAAAAAGGCCAGGGTAGAATAACCCCAATAGTTTACCAGCTTTTTTCCTGTCTGCGGATTTGTTGAATTGAGTTCGTTCTCGTTAAATTCCTGAATAGGAAGGAATTCCAGGCTGGTAATGCCAAGGTCTTTTAAATAGGGAATTTTTTCGATCACCCCTTTGTAGGTTCCGGGCGCGGAAACGCCTGAACTTGGATGTTTTGTAAGCCCCTTTACATGGGTTTCGTAAAGGACGCTGAAACGCAGTGGATAGTTGAGGGGAAGATCGCCCTGCCAGTCAAAATCATCATCAATTACTATACATCTTGGCTGGGTAAATATATCGTCGATGTAAGAATAAGAAAGATCTTTGGATGCCGAGTATGGGTCGTAGCCTACGCAGGATTTTAAATCCCAGTTGGATAGATCCGTCAGGGCCTTGGCGTATGGATCTATTAGAGTTTTATTGGAATTAAAACGGAACCCCTTTTCTGGAACATATGGTCCTTCGGCGCGGTACAGGTAGCAGGTATACTCTTTAAGGCCTGGGATAAAGCAGTGCCAGATGTCTCCGGTGCGGTTCTTTTTGCTGTCCAGCTTGATTTCTGAGTAGAGGCTTCCCGGTTCCGCCGATTGAAAAATGATCAGCGTAATCGAAGTGGCGTGTCGCGAAAACACGGCAAAATTAACACCCCTGTCCGTCACCGTCGAGCCCAGGGGCAGGGCTTTTCCGTTTTCTACGGTGAAGTTACCGGAGGCCATAAGATAAGTATAGCAACATTGGATGGAAATAGCAATTAAACAGACACAGGGGATTAAAAGTCGCCATCTGCCCGAACGTCAATAATCCCTCGCCCCCCTGAACAGCTCCACAAAGCGGCGCGGCAAAATGTCTTTCGCCCCCAGGCCGGTCTTGTAATCCAGAGGCATTCCCAGATCGAGAAAAGCAAAACCGTTTTCTTCAAGCCATCGGGTCATAAGGATCATCTGAACGGTTCCCGCGTTATCTTCTTCGTAGTAGCCTGAATAGCTGGTGTAAACCCGCCCGATGACAACGCCGATTTCGCCGGCTTTTAGCTCGCCTTCACGGTAAACCGCGAAAGAGACTGGCTTTGTGTCTGCGTTGCTGCGGTGGATCTCTTTGATGATTCCAACTAGCGGCGGGGTAAGCCAGTCTGAACCGTGGATCTTTACGCATTTATCAAGAATAAAATCAAAATCTGTGTTTACCCGCAGTTCGTAGTGTGAAAGAAAGCGGCGGATGCTTTTTTTTATGTGCAGATCAGAAAAAAACAACGCCGAGCGAACCAGGTGGAGCTTGGGAAGCAGAATGTAAAAAGGTTCTGCCTCTTCGCTTTCATTTTCATCGCCGGAATCATCGTCTTTAAGTTCAGTGGACATAACCAAAAAACCGGCCTTCATGAGTTGGCAGATAAACGCTTCATCAAAATCCTTCGCAAGACAAAATTCTTCACCGTAATCTGTTTCCAGCATAGCATCGACAAGAAGATCGCAGTCGTCTGTTGAATCGATAAAGATATGACCAGTGGGCAGATAGCGAAGGGGATACATTTAATTACTATACACGACTTATTGACTATTTTCCGCTTTATTTGCAATCATTAAGCTATGTTTGCGTGTCCGCCTTGCACCAGTAAATTTCTCCCAAAGGAGTACCGGGGCATTGCAGAAAAGTTATTTCCTCCCGGCGGTTTTTCCAATGGCAAAGGGCCTTCTGTTGAAGCTGCCGGAGCTTTCGCCAACATACTAGGCATTGGAGAGGATTACAAGCGTCTCTGGAATAATTATAAATCCGGACTTACCGTGAGGAATTTTCTGGAGCATTTTCAGAATAATCTGGATCTTTTAATACAAAAAACCTGGGTGGAAAAATCGGACGAGGCGCGAAAAGAGGATTTACAGGATCAGGTTCCGCCTTTTATCGCGTTTATAGAAAGCGGGGATTACGCCAAGGCCCTTGAAGAATTTGGCGCAATACTGGAAGAACTGGCGTATCTCTTCTTTAGCACTCAGAGCCAGAAGGACGATTTTGCCGAATACGTTTTGCGGATTGATACTCAAATGGGGCTTTTTTGGTGGTATGGGGGACAGATCAACGGCGTAAAAGGAGCGCCCTGGATAAAGAGCGTTGACAGAAACGTGATTTATGCCCTTCTGCTCCTTGGGATATGCTACCTTACTAATTTTTAATCATGGAAACTACAAATACTTCTGAAAATTTAAATTCCGGCGGATCAGACCCGAAGAACCCTGGTACGGATTTTATCAGCGACTTTATAAAAGAAGACCTTAAAAACGGGCGATACGATCACGTCCACACCCGCTTTCCCCCGGAACCAAACGGCTGGCTGCACATCGGCCACTGCAAAGCGTTTTACATCGACTTCCTTATGGCGGAAAAATTCGGTGGCAAGTGCAACTTGCGCTTTGACGACACAAACCCCGAAAAAGAGGATCAATCCTACGTTGACGCCATCAAGCGTGATGTCAAATGGATGGGCTACGACTGGGAAGACAGGGAATACTACGCTTCCGATTACTACGAGCACCTTTACGAACTCGCCATAAAGATCATCAAAAAGGGAAAGGCCTATGTTGACGATCTTTCCGATGTGGAGATAAGCGAATACCGCGGCACGGCGGTTCCCGACAAGAACAACATTACCGTCACGCCTCCGGGGCGCAACAGCCCGTGGCGGGATCGTAGCGTGGAAGAAAACCTTGACCTTTTCGCGCGCATGAGGGCCGGGGAATTCCCCGACGGCGCGAAAACCCTCAGGGCCAAAATCGACATGGCCCATCCGAACCTTCTCCTGAGAGACCCGGTCATGTACCGAATCCGCCGCGAACACCATTACCGCGCTGGGGACAAGTGGTGCATCTATCCCATGTACGATTTTCAGCATCCCCTGTCTGACGCTAAGGAAGGAATAACCCACTCGCTCTGTTCCCTTGAATACGAAATTCACAGACCGCTTTACGAGTGGTTCATTAACGAGGCGGAAGTCTTTCAATCGCGGCAGATAGAATTCGCGCGGCTCAACATGACGCGCACCGTAATGAGCAAGCGCTGGCTTTTGCGCCTTGTCGAAGAAAAATACGTTTCCGGCTGGGATGATCCCCGTATGCCCACAATCGCGGGGCTTCGCCGCCGCGGTTACACGCCTGAAGCCATACGCAGTTTTGTCTCGCAGGTGGGAATCGCGAAAACCGACAGCATGGCGGACATCGCCTTTCTAGAGTACTGCCTTAGAGAAGACCTGAACAAAACCAGCCTTAGGGTAATGGCGGTTATAAAGCCCCTGGAACTTGTTATAGACAACTGGCCTGAGGGCAAGGTTGAAGAAGTTGAGGCAGTGAACAACCCCGAAGACGAATCGGCAGGCAAACGGAAAATCCCATTTTCAGGGAAACTGTGGATTGAACGGGAGGATTTCGAGGAAGTCCCGCCGCCCAAGTACTACAGGCTTTTCCCCGGCAACAGCGTGCGCCTGCGTTATGGCTACATCGTTACCTGTACCGCCTGTGACAAGGATTCAGCGGGAAACGTAACAACCGTTCACTGCACTTACGATCCTGAGACAAAGGGCGGGAACGCGCCGGACAACAAAAAAGTTAAAAGCACTATCCACTGGGTTTCAGCAGTTCACGCGATTCCGATTGAAGTGCGTATTTACGACTATCTTTTTGCCGTTGACAGGCCAATGGAAGTGGAGCCGGGCAAAACCTTCATTGATAACCTTAGTCCCAATTCCCTTGAAGTGATAAACAACGCCTGGGCCGAGCCCTGCCTTTCCAAAGCCAAAGACGGGGATCGTTTTCAGTTTGAGCGGCTGGGCTACTTTGTAAAAGACCCCGATAGCGATAAGCCCGGAACAGACGGCAAGAGCCGTCCGGTTTTCAACAAGACAGTGGGCTTGAGGGACACGTGGGCCAAAATTATTAAGAAAGTATGATACATTATTGAGGCCCACGCCGTGTTACATTTTTACAGAAACGCCCTCACCGGTTCGGGCGCGTAATTTGGCGGGGCCAAAATCATTAAGAAAGTGTGATACGTTATTGAGGCCCACGCCGCGTTACATTTTATGACTTAATAAATTTCCGTCCCTTTCTGCCTTGCCTTGTTGTCTCGCGCTATGGACTTATGAAACTCCTGCTTTTGTTTCAGGTAAGCGGAATGATTCATTACAAAAGCGTTCTCTTTACTCTGGGCTTTGTAATTCTTCCATTGCTCAGGTGAAAGCCTGCCGTCTTCCAGCGCCGCCAGAACCGCGCAGCCAGGTTCGGTCTGGTGGCTGCAATCAGAGAACTTGCATTGGGAAAAAAGTTCCTCCACTTCCGCGAAGGCAAGGCTTATGCCTTCTTTTGAATCCCAGAGACCGAGTTCCCGCATTCCGGGGGTATCTATTACTAGGGCTCCCGATTCAAGCCTGAAGAGCTGTCGGAACGTGGTGGTATGGCGGCCTTTACTGTCATCCTCGCGTATAGATTTTACTTCCATTAGTTCTTCACCGGCCAGCCGGTTTAAAAGGGAAGACTTCCCAACGCCGGAAGAGCCAAGGAATATTACAGTTTTAGCAGGCTCAAGGAAGGGCGAAAGCTCTTCAACGCCAAAGCCTGTCTTGCTGCTTACGCAAATTACAGGTACTTCCCGGGCCAGCTTTTGAGCCTCGGCGGCCAGAACGCTAAAGTCCTCAACAAGATCCGCTTTGGTTAAAACAAAAACGGGGAAGCCTCCGCTTTGCATTGTGGCGGTAAGGTACCTTGCCATACGGCTGATGTTAAAATCATTGTTCAGGGATGAAAGGATAAAAACATAATCGAAATTCGCGGCGTTTACCTGCTCCCTGACATTTTTCGCGTAACCTTCCGCGTGCCCCAAAAAATCCACCCTTGAAAAACGGGAACGCCGGGGCAGGACAGCGTCAATTAGTGAAGCGCCCTGACTGTTGTATTTTAAAAGGACAAAATCCCCTATTACCGGGAAAAGATCCCCTTCTTTAAGGTTATTAAAAAAACTGCCTTTAATTTCCGCGCTTACTTCACCGTATTCACAAATAACCTTGTATTGTTCACGCCTGCTCTCTATTATTCTTCCGGGAATAAAATCTTTTGGGTTTCTGTTGTTTAAGAGAGCATCGAAAGCCAAAAAATCCGTACGGGAAAAACCGTAATCAATTAAATCCACAAACAAACCATTGTTCAACATGCAATTCTCCTGTGTGTCGGCAAAACCGGAAATTAATGAGAAAATAAACGGACTAAAGGAGCCCGTCGGGCTCCTCGTCCGCCGCATGTTGGATTAAACTATTACCCTATCAGACTTAACAGAAAAGAGAAGGAGTCCGCAACATGCGGTTTAGTTGATGAGTGCATCCCTAACAGTCATATCTACCCTCCTTCAAAAACTTGATTAAAATTTTTTGATCTTGATTGTTTATGAGATTATTTATAAATCGATTTTTTTTAGTTGTCAATAGTGTCGTAGTGTAGAAAAATATCTAGGGAACAAACTCCACATCTATGCCGAAATCTTTATTGTTTTCACCAGAATTCGTAACCGGACTTGTGTTTGGTTCCACGCCTGCTGGTGATTGAGGTTTTAGGGTTGCGGTACCGTATGTAGCTGGATTTACCGCGCTTCCGTTTTGGCCTATCGAAGCGTTGGAACCCGCGCCTACGGGTGCGCCCTGGCCTATTGTTCCCTTGAAAATAACATTGCCTTCATTGACTTGAAGGTTGCGGGTGTCTAATTCAAAACTTGTTCCCCTAACTGAACATGTGGCTACATGGCTGGCAACGGACAGGGAAGCTTTATTCCCGACCGGTGGGTTCAGGTCTACCCGTACCCTTCCGGCCTGGAGACTCACGTTTATGATTTCTGTTTCTGATGAAATTTGTATCTCAGTCAGGGTAAGGCGGGTTAGGGGACGTACAGTAAGGATGGCGCTTCCTACGTCGATAATAGCGACACTTTTAAAGCCGGTGGAGATGACTGTGTTTTCTGTCAGGCTGTCTCCGGTTTTCGCGGCTATGAACGATGAAGAGCCTGGGGCTTTCAGTTCTACCTGGCCGGTTATCTCTTTTATTACTCCGCTTTGGGCAAAAACGCTTACTCCCGCTAAAATCAAAAAAAACGCGCAAACTGCTTTTTTCATTTTCCCTTCTCCCGTTAAAACAATGATAAAACGAGGTTAAGCTCCACCTTCCAAAAGATTTTCCCGTCAGGTGTAATATTCCCCAATGAAGGCAAGAACGCGCCGCCTCCCAGATTAACGCTAATGTCCGGTAAGGGGTTCCAATAAAAAGCCCCAAAAAATTCGGCTCCCAATAAATTACCGGAAATAATGTCAGAGGCATTATTAAAATTACTCAATAAAAAATAAGACGAGGTAAGACCAAAGGTAAAAGTCCGGTGGAGTCGGGCGGTATAATCCAGGGAAGCCATTGAAAGGCCTGAAAGCTTTGCCGCTAAAATTTGTCCCTGTTTATTGGTGGTGACGGGCAAAAACGCAACCAAAGAATCGCTTTTCGCGCTTGAGTAGCGCGCCAATAACGAAAGGCCCTGGAAAGCGGTTTTCCAGGAGAGTTCCAATTCCGTAGCAAACGCCATGTCCATGTTTTCTGAATTTTCAATGAGCTCAAAACAGCCGCCAAAGGTCACGGCAAATATCCTGAAAGGCACTATCATCTTTCCTATAGTATATTGGCTGTTCAGTTTCGCGTCGGTAAGGTCAATCTGGCCGAGAAGAGAAAGCCTTGCAAACACGCGCTCTCCAAGGCCCTGGTGTTCCCAGTCAAGGGCTATCAGAGCGCGGCGGGGCGCAAAGTAGCTGCCGAAAAAATTGTCATAGTCAAAGGCTGTATTGTTTGACTCCTTTTCGTCGTATGTCATTTCGATATTGATCCGCTTTTTATAAATGAAGCCTGTATACCAGGCTCCAACGCTGAGGCTTCCCGCTTTTGTGTGAAGGGAAAACCGTCCACCGTCAAGCAACCCTGACGCTATGTAGCCCAGCGGATCGGAATACGACATACGGCCAAGAGATAGTTCCACGCCGCTTCCGCTCCAGGAAAGCTCAGTACGAAGCAACTCGGGGACAAAGTTCCAGGGATCGTATTGGTAATTTATACCGGCGGAAATGTAAAATTCGCCTATATTGCCCATAAGACCGGAAAGACGGGGGATAGCCACACCCTTGTAAGCAAAGGCAGTATCGCTTTCCACACCTGAATAATACGCGTTTTGATCCAGCATCAAGCCCACATCAAACGCCCAAACGCGAGAAGCGAATAATGAATAGCAAAGGACAAATAGCAAAGTGAGGATAGTTCTTTTCAAAAAATAATCTCTACTCCCCATTTCCTACTCCCAACTCCCATTAAAATACATCGCCCTGTTCACCATGAAAAGCAAAAACTCCCCTGAAACGTACATGAGCGGGTCAGCCCTACCCTGAATAATATTGTAGTAAACTAACGTGCGGTAAGCATAATGCTGGTTTTTGAAAATGCTGTAAAACAGCCCGCCTTTTATGCCAAACGCCCGCACAATAAGGAGGGACAGCCCTTTTGTGTTTACCTCTTTATCCGCCTTCGTGTTGGCAGGCAGCCACCTGCGTTCCCTGACAAAATTAAAAGCGTCTTCCGCTTTTGTGTTATTGGCCGGATCTAAATGCCCCGAAGCTTCCAGCACCAATAAAGCCGCTTCCTGATAGCTCACCGTCTCTTGTTCGAGAAGCCGCTCGATCCTGGCCGCAGTCTGCGCGTGAAGGAAACATGGAACAGATACAAAAAAACAAATTATTATAATTCTCATTGTTATCGTTTTCCTTTCATGCTATACCTTCTTTATGGCAAGAATGACCGAAGAAGAAGCGGACGCGCTTGACGAATTTGTTACCAACAATGAAATTACTCTCGGTCCAAACGGCAGCGACTGGCTTAGCCAGAGGGAACTGCGCCTTATGGGGCTTACCAACATTACTGTAAATTACCTCATGACCAAAGCAATGGCGGACCATAAGAGTCCAGCTCAGCTTATTAACGAACTGGTAGCGGAAAAAATAGCCGCCGCTGGTTAATTCCGTATTCCTCTTTATCATGGCCGAACCACCGGATTCTGCGTTGCTGTGCCGGGCATATTTCTCAAAATCGGCAGACCGTTGGAACGCCACTCCCAAACAGTGCTGAAATTCCATCCGGCGGTAACCCAATTGCCCGCCGTAGTCCACCAGCTTTGGTTGCCCCAATTTGCCGATGTAATGCTTGCGCCGTCTTTATCATCCAAATCATTTGTCCAGGTGGTACTGCCGCCATTCTTCTTCATATCGCTACGTCCGTAATTGTTTGTCAATGTGGGTGAGCCATTGTAGGTAGATGTAGATAAATACCCCATAACACGCATATTAACACCAGTACCATCAGTAACGGAGACATCAGGATTCAGCGCTACACAGTTTTGCATTATAGCTATCTTGGATATTGTAGTTACTCCGGTTGCATAATAATTCTGGTGACGCCCCACCACTCCGCCTGCAATATTGCCGCCTGAAACATTTCCTGTGGCGTAACAGTATTGCACTGTACCACCAGAGTTATATCCCACCACTCCGCCTGCATAACCAGGTGAATCAGTACTGTAAACATTACCTGTGGCGTAGCAGTCTTGCACTGTACCACCGTTAACTCCTACCACTCCGCCTGTATGCTTGCCTGAAACATTACCTGTGGCGTAGCAGTTTTGCACTGTAGAACCATTGTTATCTCCCACCACTCCGCCTGTTGCACGGTAGGTACTTGTCGAAGATAAATTGCCTGTCGAGGATACACTGCCTGTCGCATAGCAGTTTTTTACTGTACCATGAGACTCTGTACCATCGGTATAACTCAAAAACCCCATCACCCCTATCACTCCGCCTACCGTTTCATTGCCTGAAACATTGCCTGTGGCGTAGCAGTCTTGCACTGTACCACCATAGGTACCTGCTACCACTCCGCCTACCGGTTTATCGCCTGAAACATTGCCTGTGGAGTAGCAGTTTTTCACTGTACCACCATGATTTAATCCTACCACCCCGCCCCAGCCAGAAACATTGCCTGTAGCGTAACAGTTTTGCACTGTACCAGAGTTATATCCCACCACCCCGGCGCCGGAAACATTGCCTGTAGCGTAGCAGTTTTGCACTGTGCCTCCGTTCCTCCCCACAACTCCACCGTCGCACTCGGTGACACTTGCTTTGGAGTAGCAATTTTGCACTGTACCAATGTTATACCCCACCACTCCGCCACCCCTAGACGTAACTGAGACAATACCTGTAATGAAGCAGTCTTGCACTGTACCATAGTTATACCCCACCACTCCGCCTTCATAATCGTTGCCAACGATTGTGCAGTTCACCAAGCCAACATTTTTCACCACCGCGCCAGAATGGATATAACCGAACAAGCCCTGATAGTCTTCAGTTGGGGCATTAATGGTAAGGTTGTTTATTGTTTTGCCATTTCCGTCATAGCTGCCGGTGAAGCGTGCTGAACTTGTACCAATAGGCTTCCAATTTGAAACTGAAGCCAGATCGATGTCCGCCGTTTGTTTGTAATGCGCGTCTAACGTCCAGCCATCGGTTCCGGAACCGACTTTTTTCAGGCTGGCAACGTCGTAAACCAAAAAGGGGTCAATAGCTGTGCCCGAACCGCCGGATCCGGGTTGCCCGGGCTGGGGTACGGTACCGGGATTAAAAACAAGGCCTTTCAATTTCGGCAGGTTGTTGGAACCCCACTCCCAAACGTTGGTGAAATCAAATCCAGCCGTAGTCCACCATGTTTGACTGTTATACTGACTGGCGCTCACATCCGCGCCGTCTCGATTATTCAAGCCGATATTTGCCCAGGAGGTACTTTTGCCATTCATTTGCATATCGCTACGTCCGTAGCAATTTGTCAATGTGGGTGTACCATTGGAGGTGCTTAAAGACCCCAAGACTCGTCCAATAGAAGTACCGGAGCCAGAGACATCCGGATTCAGCGCTACGCAGTTTTGCACTGAACCAGAGTTATCTCCCACGACTCCACCTACCTGGTGACTGCCGGAAACATTGCCTGTGGCATAGCAGTATTGCAATGTACCTCTGGAGTTCTGTCCCACCACTCCACCTACCGCGCTGTTACCGGAAACACTGCTTGTGGCATAGCAGTTTTGCACCGTACCCGAGTCACTGCTCACACCCACCACTCCGCCTACCGCGCCGTAACCGGAAACATTGCCTGTGGCGTAGCAGTTTTGTACTGTGCCACCCATGTTACTTCCCACGACTCCGCCTACGCAGTTGTTAGCTATTATTGTACAATTTAACAGTCCAAGATTTTTTACCACTGCATCAGAATAATTAAGACCGAACAAACCCTGAAAACTTTCATTTGAGGCGTTAATGGTGAGGTTGCTTATTGTCTTGCCGTTTCCATCATAGTTGCCGGTGAAGGGCATTATATTTGAACCAATCGGAGTCCAGTTTGGCACTGAGGATAAGTCGATGTCCGCAGTCTGTCTGTAATGCGCGTCCAAGTTCCAGCCGTCGGTTCCGGAACCGACCTTTCTCATGGTTGTAACGTCGTTCACCAGGAATGGGTTATCCGCCGAGCCTGTACCACCGCCTGTACCGGGATTATCGGTTATTGAGACAGGAACAGTGCTTATTGTTGTAGGCTTGCCGGTACTGGTGTTTGTAACAACTACGTAGTGCCAAGGGGTTCCCAGCGTTGCCGTGGGCGGCGTATAGCTGGGTGAAGTGGCGCCGCTGATGGCTGAACCGCCTGAAGCGCTGTTAGTTGTATTATTGTACCATTGATATGAAAGCCTACCGCTATCGTTTACCGAGGCTGTAACGGTTAAAGCAACAGCTGTAGCTCCGGTAATGGATGAAGCGCCCTGTGGTTTGGCGCTTATTACAGGGGGAGCCGCGTTATTTACGTCGAATACATAAACCTTGATCGGGTTTTGCCCTGAGCCTATTTCTATCGGGTTATCATAGGCGACGCCGCGCGCGTAAGGGCTGCCATCCGAAATAAGCGAAACGTCCATTGTGACTATGTAGTTTCCTACCCCGATCTTGCCCTTGATTGATCCGCCTCCATTCGAAGTAAAGGTTGTCTCTGTTTTACTTTCGGTACTCCAAAATCTCAATGAAAATCTAAGGTCGCTGGAGTTGACCGGAGGGAAAACCGCCCGCGTGTTTTCATTGGCGCTCAGGTTAATAGTAAAACTGCCCTCTTTTGTTTCTTCTGTGGAAGGCTCGAAACAGGCGGTTAGCATAAAAAAAGAAAGAACCGCCGCAATGCCTAAAGCTTTTCTAAGGTAAAATCTCATCAGTTGCACCTTTTTGGGGAAAATTATTAGTAGAGCTAATAAAACAGAATTCGTCATAAACCGTGTCGCTATTAGGGTGATTCAGTCCATCTGACGGGGGGGGGGGG
>Ga0268262_10002334_pt1 | contig 22145 bp, 13 predicted proteins | sample TergutNc150P3_FD_190354 | JGI IMG/M metagenome (GOLD analysis project Ga0268262, IMG submission 190354) | Nasutitermes corniger P3 segment gut microbial community from laboratory colony in Florida, USA - Nc150 P3 (SPAdes) (version 2) | ecosystem: Host-associated > Arthropoda: Insects >... | reverse complement strand
TATTTTTTTCATCGTCAATTACAAGCAGACGGAATTTCATGATTTTCCTCCGTTATATGCAATAAGCCGCGTATCTTTTTGCGGTACCGGCAAAATTATTCTAAACTCGGCCCCGGTTCCGGGGGACGAATCCACCGTTATCTCACCCTGATGCTCCCTGATAATTTTATACACTTGCGTAAGGCCAAGCCCCGTTCCCGTTTCCCTCGTTGTAAAATACGGTTCAAAAATCTTCGCAAGATCTTCCTTGCTTATGCCGATACCCGTGTCGCAAAGTGATATTCTAATTTCATTATCGGCGAATTTAGTGGCTACGGTAAAAACTCCGCCCTTGGGCATCGCAGCTTGCGCGTTTTTTATTAAATTAAGAAGAGCCTGTTTCATGTACCGCTCGTCAAATAATATTTTTGGAAGATTCTCGTCAAGTTCAAGCATGCAGACAATATTTGACTGTTTCATCTCAAACTTTACAAACTCCATAATCTGCGCGATTAATTCGTTAATGTCGCCTTCGCGTAACTCAAGATTCATCGGGCGCACGGCAAATAAAAAATCGACTACAATGCGGTTAAGCCTGTCTATTTCTTCCTTGATAACAGAAAAATATTTATCCGTTTTCTTTTCGGAAGCATCGCTTTTTTTAGCCAGCGCTTTTTGCAAAAGCTGAAGATGTATCGAGATCGAGCCAAGAGGGTTTTTAATTTCATGCGCTACGCCGGCGGCTAAAGTTGTAAGGCTTGCAAGATTTTCGGCCCTTCTAAGACGCGCCTCTCCCCTTCGCTTCTCAGTAATATCTTCTATATAAATAAGAGTCCCTGCAATTTTTTTGTTGTGGACAAGGGGGACGACGTTAACTGAATATAATCTTCTGCGCTCCTGTTGATCTATTTCTATCTCTTTATCAATTATTTTTTCGCGGTTGGCGATTATGTCCTTAAAAGTTTCAATAAATTGATCGTCTAAAATGGCGTCTTCCAACTTGACTCCTTCGATGTAATTCATCGAAATCATTCTAAGGGCGCATTTATTCGCCAATACAAGATTATCCCTGTTGTCACAAACAAGAATGCCCATGTCTATTGAATCAAGAACATTTCCAAGCAGGTCGATTTCTTCCACGGCGGAAATTAACAGTTCCTTGCGCTGCTCAGCGTTGAGTCTGTCAAGTTTTTTTAGGGCGCGCCTGAAAAAATCAACCATAACGCCCTCTTACCGCCGCCGTTTTTAATTTATATAAAAGATTTTCAAGCGTAACGCCTGAGTTTATATTAAGCACGTCTACAGAAGTCACGGCCTCGCTGACATATTTTTTAATTAAATCGTTATATGCAATATATTCAGGATTATTCACGGAACGCAGACAATCGCCGATTAATTCAAGGGTGATACCCATAAAACGCGAGAATGAAACTTCTTCAAAGTTTTTACTTTGGGAGAGTATTGTTTTTACAATAGCGCTGTTTTTTGAATAACGCTCAAGACCGGCGGTTTCCGCGGCGGGAGCGTACTGTTCACCTAACGCAATTAACCAGGCAGGGGTATGTCCTTTGTTTTTTGCGTAAATAGATGCGGTTCGCGCAAAAGAAACAATAAACCATGCGGCAAGCGGATACAATTTTTCCGCGCTTTGCGGAAGAAATGAATCAAGGTAAGCGCTAAGAATTGAACCTTTATGATTAGCGTAATTTAGCTCTGATTTTTCTTGAAATACCCTCCTAATCACTTCTTTTTCGCTTTCCGCGCTCCGTTTTAAGAAACGGTACGGCCGCAGGCGGGATAAAATTGTCTGCATTATCGCCTCACGTCTCTGGGCGGTAAGTACAATGCTGACGGAAGGGGGAGGCTCTTCAAGGAGTTTTAAGAGCGAATTACGCGCGTCATCCCTCATGATTTCCGCGTTCTCTATTATCAGCGTTTTACGCTTGCCGCGAGAAGCTAACCTGCACCAGTATGAAGCGCTCCTTATGTGGCTTATCGGAATGCCGTTAATTCCATCGCTTTCAAGGGTAAGCGCGTCTTTTATAAGGGAAGCGCTTAATTTATTAATGGCGGCTTCCTCGACAGTATCAGTATTAATCACTAAAAGTTCATTAAGCCCTTCATCCAGAGACTGCAAATTTGAAGCGGCCGCTTTTGCCGTTTTTGAATCATTCTCCATTAATACGGGAGAAAAGCGAATCTGTAATTTTCTAAGAGATCTAAAAAATAAAAGTTTAGTCGTATTTGACGGATTTCGCAGAAAAGCCTTTTGACACGCGAGTATTTCAGGGGAGAATGATTTTTCGCCTAACATTAAAAGGTCGTCATGCTGTAAAAACCTGTGCTGAGTACATGAGGAACATTTGCACTTCCACGAGGCGTCCGTTTCGCAGGAGAGGCTTCGCGCCAATTCAAGCGCGGCGCTGCCTTTTCCGCTGCCTGAAGGACCGAAAAACAACATGCTGGGAGCGTCGCGCTTTGAGAGAATATCGTCGCGTAACTGAAGAACTGCGCTTTGTTCAATAATATTCTCAAACACTTGTGATTATCTCCTTGCCGGCAATCAAGGGCAGTATTAGCCTTGCAAAAAAACTATTCTCCAATATAGCGCTTGCGTCAAAAAGCGGCTGTATCATTAACAGGAAAATAACTAAACTTACCACTACTATGCCTTCCGCAAGGCCAAAAACAAGTCCAAGAAAACTATTGGCGCCGGAAAGGCTTACTTTGTCAATTATATTAACCAGCATTTTTTCTATTATTTTAACAACCAAAAAAACAATTATAAACAGAATGACAAACGCGGCAATTTCAGGGATTACTTTTAATTCAGGCCAAAATTGACTTCTTAAAAACGCGCCGCCGTTTTTATGGAAAAACAACGCGGCAAGAAGACCCAGCACCAAGGCCGCCATGGATAATAGTTCGCTTACAAAGCCTTTCAAGAAACAACGGATCATAAAAAGCCCTATTAATCCGATAAAAATAAAATCAATGGCTGAAAAATTCACCTGTCTCCTCCGAAACGCCGCGCAATATCGTCCGCAAGTTCTCGCGCGATAATCACAGCGCCGTCCCTCTCTCCTATTTTTGCGGAGGCCTCGGACATTTTCTTTCTTTTTTCCCCGTCCTGCGCAAAAGAATTAACCGCGTTTATTAACGCCCACGGCGTTGTTTTTTCACCTAACATCTGCGCGGCTCCCGCTTTTTGAAAATATTCGGCGTTCTGCACCTGATCGCCCCTTGTGCCGGAACCTCTTAACGGTATTAACAGCATGGGCTTTCCAAGCACCGCCCACTCCCAAATACCCGCCCCGCTTCTGCCCATAACAAGTTCCGCCGCCGCCATTACGTGCGGCATTTCATCCTTAATATACGGAAAAGGTTTGTACCTTTTGCTTGCGGGAACGTCCCATGTAAGATTCGGGCCTGTTTGGTGGACAACGGTGTAAATTTGAGTCAGTTCCGGCAAGACGACGCGGATAAGTTCATTAATTTCAACCGCCCCCTGACTGCCGCCAAGAACGAGGAGAATCCGCTCGTCTTCTTTATCAACGCCCAAAAAAGCCCTGCCCTTTGCGGCGTCGGCGTTATGAAAAACGCTCCGCACCGGATTGCCGCTGACCGTTATGTGATCACGGAATGATTTGCCTAAAAACCGCCCTGTTTCTTCATAAGCGGTAAAAATCCTTCCCTTTGTACGCGCCGCAAAACGGGCGTTAATTTTTGTGGCAAGACCGGGACTAAAATCCGACTCATGTGTAAAGACTTTTATTCCCAAAGAAGAAGCCGCCGCGCATGGCGGTACGCTAACAAAACCGCCTTTGGAAAACAGTAAACAACAGTTCTGTTTTTTTAATATTTTACGCGCCGCAAAAAATCCGCCGATAACTTTAAAAAAATCAACAAATGTCCTAAGTGAAAAATAACGTCTTAATTTTCCGGAAGGAATACGGAAAAATTTAATTCCCGCTTCTTCCACAAGAGAGCGATCCAAATGAGCGGAGGAACCAATCCAAAACAACTGAAACTCACGGTCAGAAAGCAATTTTTTTAACTCCGCCGCAACCGCAAGAGCGGGGTAAATATGCCCTCCTGTCCCTCCGCCAGTAAACGCGATACTTACCATAGAGGGAATTATATAGGAATTAGTGAGGAGTGGGTAGGGGATACAGGTAAAAAGTAACAGGTAACAGGTAACAGAGGAAGAGCGAAGTTAGCAAGCATAGCAGGTTGGCAACACGCCCAGATAGCGAACAACGACGTTGTTACCTGTTAACTATTAACTGTTCCCTATTTCTTCGCTAACTCCGCCACGCTGGTAACAAGTCCCGCTAAATTCTGAATCTCCGAGGGGATGATAATCTTCGTCGCTTGGCCGTCGGCTACTTTTTGAAGAGCTTCAAGGCTTTTCAACTTTATAAGAGGATCGTCGGCGTTTACGCTCTTTATCATGTTAAGGCCTTCCATGGTGGCCTTCTGTACGTTAAGGATTGCCTGCGCCTCTCCTTCGGCTTCGCGGATTTGCGCTTCTTTCGCAGCTTCCGCCTGCAGGATAACCGCGGCTTTTTCCGCCTCGGCTTTTAAAATCGCGGACGCTTTCTGGCCTTCGGCGACAAGAATGGCTGACTGCTTTTCGCCTTCGGCTTTCAGAATGGATTCCCTTCTTTCGCGCTCGGCCCTCATCTGCTTTTCCATCGCTTCCTGAATACTCTTTGGCGGGGCGATGTTTTTTACTTCCACGCGGTTTACCTTGATGCCCCAGGGGTCTGTGGCTTCGTCAAGCACCGTGCGCATCCGCGTATTGATCATGTCGCGGCTTGTAAGAGTCTCATCAAGTTCCAGTTCACCTATAATATTGCGCAATGTGGTGCTGGTAAGGTTTTCAATGGCGCTCATGGGGTTAATAACGCCGTAAGTGTACAGCTTGGGATCCGTTATCTGCATATAAATAACGGTGTCGATCATCATGGTAACATTGTCTTTTGTAATTACAGGCTGGGGAGCGAAGTCAGCAACCTGCTCTTTAAGCGAAACTCTGCCTGCGATACGGTCAAGGAACGGTAATTTTACATGAATACCCGTACTCCACGTAGCGTTGTAAGCGCCAAGACGCTCAATTACATACGCGTTGGATTGAGATACAATCCTGACATTGGAAATAATCAGAATTAAAACAAACGCTGATATTAAAATAATTGACCACATAGTATACTCCTTAAAATTAATTTTCTATTAATGATGATTTATCATCTAACGGTGGTTTATCGGCAGACGATGATTCATCACTGTTCTTTTCTTCGTTATACGCTTTAACAATCGCATGAACGCCTTCAATTCGCACTACTTCACATTTGCTTCCTTCGTCTAAAACTGAGCCGTTTTCCGTTTTAGCTGTCCAAATTTGACCGTTTAATTTAACCTCTCCCCTGTCAAATTCGGTAATTTTTTTCGTTACAAGGGCGGATTTCCCTACCAAACTGTCAACATTGGTCTTTTCCCTGCCAATTTTCAGCTTTTTCACCGCTATTGGACGGGTAAAAAAGAGCAAAACTGCCGAAATGGCAAGAAAAATCATTACCTGATAAACCAGTTGTATGGGCAGGAAGGACAAAAAAACCATGACTAGAGCCGCAATCGCAAACCAAATCGTTGTAAGCCCCAAGGTAAAAACTTCGATAATGGCGCATAATACTGAGAGGAAAACCCAAATCCAGCGGATGGAAACAAAACCCATATTGAAAAGCATAGTTAATTTAAACCTAAAAACAGGCAAATGTCAATAACAGATAACAGGGAACAGGGAACAGGTAAAAGAGAAAAGAGAAAAGGGGACAAAGAATAGGGGGAAATCTAGGGGTTTTGTGCAAATTCCCTTGACAAAAGTTAAAAAAAATATGACAATAATTGTAATGATTATAAATTACGCCAAAAAATGCTAGAATGTCAGAAAGGTAAAGGAGTGACCTAAATGAAAATCAAAATCAAGCTAAGCATTATGATGATCGCCATTGTATTGGTCGTAGCCGGGGGCATTGCCATAATTGAATTGGTTAAGTCATCCAGCATAACTATGGCTCTTGCCAGGCAGAAAACCATGTATCTGGCACGCCAGCAAGCCCAGTATTGGGACGGTCGTATGACCGGCTATATAAATGTGCTGCAAACATTATCGTATGTTATGAATTTTTATGAAAACATACCGGCAAACACACGACGGCAGACGTATGAAGATACGCTGGAGTCTGTTTTTGGGGACATACCCGATTTTGTGAAATTATCTACCGTCTGGAAGCCGAACGCCATTGACGGCAATGATGCCGCGGCTATAGGCCGCTCAGGGTCAACCGCCACAGGACAATTTGCTTTTACCCTGTCAAGGGAAACCGGGCAGATAGTAGAAGGTGCCAGCGCGGTCGTTCAGGAAACAATGGCATGGATAACAGGACCTCAGGGAAATTTAGTCGCAATGAGCGACCCCGCTCCTTTTAAAAATCAAGGAAAAGATACCTATGCCGTCAGAATCACATGCCCCATTCTCAATAAGCGTATTAATGAAGTAGTCGGAGCGGTAGTTGTTCAGTTGGATATTGCCATGATACAGCCAATTGTAATGGATACTATTAAAAAATACGATGAAGTTACAAGTATGGTAATTTACTCCGACAACGGGTTTATTCTGGCAAATTACCTGCCTGAATTTATTGGAAAGAAAATTGACGAAGAAACTCAATACGATAAATACTTAAAAGATGTCAAAGAGGCTATTAAAAACGATCAAGAATGGGAAGGTATAGCTTTCGACCCTGAGCTGAAAATGAACATGGTAATGGCGATAGCCAATATTCCAATAGGCGTTTCTCCGACAACATGGTCTGTAATGGTCGGTTCAACCCAACCATACATCTTAAGAGAAGTCAACGCCTTAAGAAATTTCGTCATCATTTTGGCGTCGATAGCCCTTATAGTGGCGGTGGTAATTATCTACCTTGTCCTGAGCAACACTACCGCTCCCATCGTCAAAGTGTCTGAGACCCTGAAAGACATCTCCGAAGGCGAAGGCGATTTGACACGAACCATACCGGTCGGTTCCAAAGACGAGGTAGGCGACCTTGCCCTGTACTTTAACAATACCATCCAAAAAATTAAAAACTTGGTGCTTCTCATTAAAAAGCAGGCCGGCGTACTGCAGGAAATCGGAACCCAGTTATCCAGTAATATGACGGAGACCGCCGCGGCGATTAACCAGATTACCGCAAACATCCAGAGCATCAAAGGCAGAGTCATTAACCAGTCCGCCAGCGTAACAGAAACAAACGCCACAATGGAACAGGTCATCACCAACATCAACAAACTCAACGGCCATGTCGAAAACCAGAGCAGAAACATTGCGCAAGCGGGATCCGCCATTGAGGAGATGGTGGCGAATATCAGTTCCGTCACCAACACGCTGGTAAGCAACGCGACCAATGTAAACCAATTAAAAGAAGCCTCCGAAGTCGGACGCGTCGGATTACAGGAAGTGGCGACGGACATTCAGGAAATATCCCGCGAATCCGAAGGATTATTGGAAATCAACTCGGTAATGGAAAACATCGCAAGCCAGACCAACCTGCTTTCGATGAACGCGGCAATTGAAGCCGCCCACGCCGGTGAAGCGGGCAAGGGCTTCGCAGTAGTCGCCGATGAAATCCGCAAACTGGCGGAGAGTTCCAGCGAACAGTCCAAGACGATTGGCACGGTACTGAAGAAAATAGCGGAATCAATCAAAAAGATTACAAGCTCCACCGACAACGTATTGCACAGGTTCGAGGCGATTGACGGCGGCGTTAAGACCGTTTCACAGCAGGAAGAGAATATCCGCAACGCGATGGAAGAACAGGGACAGGGAAGCAAACAACTTCTGCAAAGCGCGGGCGGTTTGAAAGAAATAACCTTGCAGGTAAAGACCGGCAGCGAGGAAATGCTTGACGGCAGTCAGGAAGTAATGAAGGAAAGCCAGAACCTTGAAAAGGTAACGCAGGAAATAACCGGCGGCATGAACGAAATGGCGAGCGGAGCGGACCAGATTAACGTGGCGGTACACAATGTCAATGAGATGACCACAAAGAACCGTGAAGCTATTAACGATTTGCTGACTGAAGTTTCGCGCTTCAAGGTGGAGTAATTTCCATAAGATGGAAATCACGAAGAGGCGGTAAAACATAAACTTAGAGGCGTAGAATAATAACTTTTCTGCGCCTTGTGTTTAAGTTTTGCCGCCTTTTATTATTTATTTTTGTAAAAACTTGAAATCCGGAAAATAAATATTATAAAAATTCTTGACAAAAACAACTTAAAAGTTTAAAATAAAAAATGTGATTTTTGGTTATGATGATATGTTACAAGACCCCAATTCTATTGTATCTTCAGAAATAAGTACCCACCCCCATTTTCCTATGGATTAAAAAAGATGAAAATAATTTTTATAGTTGACGACAGTGATACCAGTCTTTCAATTGCGAAAAAAGCGCTTGAAAACCAATACAGAGTTTTAACAATGTCATCCGGCGCCCGAATGTTTAAGTTCCTGGAAAAAATTATTCCTGATTTGATCATTTTAGACATCCAAATGCCCGAAATGGACGGATTTGAGGCGATAAAATTATTGAAATCCAAGCCTTTATACGCTGATATTCCCGTCATTTTTCTTACAAGCAGTTCGGACGGCGATATTGAGGCAAACGGTTTTGAATTGGGCGCGGTGGACTTTATCTTAAAACCTTTTTCCGCGCTCGTATTGCAGGGCCGCATTAAAATGCAATTGGATATTGAAGACGTAATCAGCGAGCGTACAAATAGAGTTAAACTTCTTCAAAACAACTTTATGACCGCTGTCGCAAATACAATAGAAGAACGCGACAGATATACCGTCGGCCACAATGATCGTATTGAAACGGATATTAAGATACTTTTAACCGCTATGAAAGAACGCGCTGTGTACGCCAATGAAATATCCGGCTGGGACATTGATAAAATCGCGTTATCCTCCCGTTTGCATGATATTGGAAAAATCAACATATTGGAAACAATTTTAAACAAACCAGGAAAACCGGACGATAACGAATATAATCTGATTAAAACCCATCCCGTTGCCGGCGTAAATTTAATCGAAAATATTTCAAAGCAAACCGGCGAAGAAGATTTTTTGCATAACGCTAAATTGTTCGCCGCTTCCCATCATGAACGCTGGGACGGCGCCGGTTATCCGCATGGGCTGAAAGGAACGGATATCCCCCTGCATGGCCGTATTTTGGCGGTTATTGACGTATATGACGCTCTTATTTCCAAACGCTCTTACAAAGAACCGCTTCCTGACGAAGAAGCTGTGAAGATTATTTCATCTGCCTCCGGAACACAGTTCGATCCTAAAATAATCGAAGTATTTATTGCCGTACAGGAGTCGTTTAAAAAAGCAAGAAGAGCATTGTAGCTTAAAGAATAACTTTATGTGCGCGTTATAGGTTTTACCTGTAATTTTAAATAGGAGAGGATTTATAATGAATAAACGTTCAATAATAACCGTAGCTGCAATTATTTTTATTCTCCTTTCACTGGCAGCTCTTCTTGTTACCGACATCTACAACAGTAATGCCCTGGAGCATGAAATCGCCATCTCTTTAGTAAAAGAAAAGCTCAATGGCGACATGATGCATTTTGAAACAATGTTAAAGAGTGAACACGGTTTTCCGTTTGAATTCCACCATGGTTTTATTGAGCATCTGTCGCATGATTTGAAAATTGAGGCTGCTGTTTTTATTAAAGAAAATAACAATTACCACTGTAAAACTTCCGGGATTATTGATTCAGACGGGAAGCCGGTAAAAAACATCTTTTTAAATTCAAACAGCGCGGCATACGCTTCTATTGAAGCCGGTAAAAAATATTCAGGGAAAGACGTTATTCTTGACAGTGAGTACTATACCTTATACCACCCTATTTTTTATGACGATATAGACGAAGCTGTAGGCGTTATTTTTATCGGCATTAAAATGTCAGCGATAGAAAATATAATATCGCCGAAAAACAATGTCCGAGTTAAATATATGCAATTGTTAAATATAGGGCTTGTAGTAATGGGGGCATTACTGGCGGGAATTCTTATTTTCATATTGCTTCGAACTAACTCAGAGAAAAAAAATGCGGAAGAACACCTGCGGGTTATATTTGACACTATGCCGTTAGGCGCAACTATTCACAGCAGAAATATGGATTTTTTTGAATGTAATGAAAGCGCGGTCAAATTATTCGGAGTATCAAGCAAACAGGAACTTATCGAAAATTTTCATCAGCTTTCATCCATGTATCAGCCGGACGGAAGACTGTCAAGCGAGAAGATGCAGGAAGTTATTGACAAAGCTTATGACGAAGGTTACTGCCGTTTTGAGTGGATTCACAAAAAAATGGATGGAGAGCCAATACCATGCGAAATTACGCTTGTACGGACTAAACATGAAAAAGATTTTTTTATAACCGCATACCTTCGCGATTTACGCGAATCAATACAAATGCTAAAAGAAATCCGTCAGCGTGAAAAATTATTGAATACGGTAAACAGGGTGGCCAATATTTTATTGTCTGTCAATTATGATATTTCTTTTACAGAGTCGCTGTTAAAGAGTTTTGAACTAATAGGACAATCTTTTAATGTTGACCGCGTTCAAATTTGGCGTAATGAGATGCTGGACGACGAACTTAATTTTGTCCTCAGATACGAATGGCTTAGCGAAAACGGCAAGAGCAACGTAAAGATTCCCATGGGTTTGCACTTTCCCTACAGTCTTAAACCGGAGTGGTTAAAATTATTCCTACGCGGCGAATATATAAACGCGCCGTTATCAGATATGCGGGAAGACGACCGTATGTTTTTGTCTTCATACGGAATGAAATCCATTGTTATTATTCCGATGTTTATAGAAAACACTTTCTGGGGTTTTTTCAGCATTGACGACTGCCTGCAGGAGCGTATTTTTTCAGACGATGAAATCCATATATTAACATCCCTGGGTTTGATGATGACCAATGCCATAGACAGAAATTTACGTTTATCCCAAATACGCGAGGCTAACGAGCACATACAGGTTATGTTTGACACTATGCCTTTAGGCGCTCACACTCACAGCAAAAACATGGACTTTTTTGACTGCAATGACAGCTCGGTCAAATTATTTGGATTATCAAGCAAAAAGGAACTTATAGAGAAATTTCATCTGATTTCACCCGAATATCAGCCGGATGGTAAACTGTCAAGCGAGAAAATGCATGAAGTTATCAGCAAAGCTTATGATAAAGGTTACTACCGTTTTGAGTGGATGCACCAGAAACTGGATGGGGAGCCATTACCATGTGAGATCACGCTTGTTCGAACCAAGCATGATGATGATTTTTTAATAACCGCCTATCTTCGCGATTTACGCGAATCAAAGCAGATGATTAAAGAAATCCATCAGCATGAAAAATTATTAAATACGGTAAACAAAGTGGCCGACATTTTGCTGTCCATCAATGATGAAAAATCTTTTAACCCGTTAATTTCAAAGGGTTTTGAACTTATAGGAAACTGCATGGATGTTGACCGCATTCAAATTATGCGTAATGATATGCTCAACGGCGAACTGCAAGGCATCTTAAGTTATGAATGGCTTAGCCAATACGCCAAGGACAATCTCGTAAACGGACCTATCGGCACAGGCTTCCCCTACAGCGTAAGCCCGGGGTGGACACAATTATTCCTGCGCGGCGAACATATAAACGCCTCGCTGTCAGATCTGCCGGAAATAGAAAGAACTTTTCTTAAAACATTTGGAATAAAATCAGTTGTTATTATCCCGATAATTCTGGAGAATAATTTCTGGGGGTTATTCAGCATTGACGACTGCCGGACAGGGCGTATCTTTTCAGGCGATGAAATCAATATATTAAGTTCCGTGGGTTTGATGATTACCAATACCATAAACAAAAATTTACAGTTAGCCAAAATACGCCAAGCCAATGAGCGCGTACAGATTATGTTTGACGCCATGCCATTGGGCGCAAGCTATATTGATATTGATCTTAATATTATAGACTGTAATGAGGAAATAGTTAAAATATTCGGCTTATCAAGCAAACAGGAATACATGGAAAAATTTAAAGAGCTTAACCCTGAGTACCAGCCGGACGGAAATTTAACGCAAAATAAGATAGCTGACGGCATTGAGAAAGCTTTTGTAGAAGGTTATTTACATAAAGAGGTTATGCACCAGAATCTGAAAGGCGAGCCGATACCCTGTGAAATTACGCTTGTGCGCGTTAAGCACTATGATAATTTTGTTTTAGCGGCTTATGTGCGCGATTTACGCGAGTTAAAAAACGCTCTTGCCGAAATGAATGAATCGGTAAATTCGTTTAATCTTATAGAAAATATGTTAAACAGCATTGATGCAATGATTTATGTAAATGTTCCCCAAACAGGCGAAATTTTATTTATTAATGACTACATGAGGCAGCATTTTAAAATTGAAGGTGAATATTTAGGCAAATATTGTTATAAATTGTTTCTTAATGACAAAGATGAAATGTGCGATTTTTGCCCATGTCGCAAACATAATGAAGATCCCCATAGTACTGTCGTGTGGGAAATGCTCAACCCCATAACAAACCGCATATACCGCAATACCAGCCGTTATATGGAATGGTCTGACGGGAGAATTGTCCATGTTCAACATTCAGTCGACGTAAATGAGTTAGTTATCGCAAAAGAACAGGCAATCAAGGCTAACAACGCAAAAAGTAACTTTTTGGCAAAGATGAGCCATGAAATACGCACGCCGATGAACGCGATTCTTGGCATTACCGAGATTCAACTGCAAAATAAAAATATTCCCAATGATATTCAGGAAGCTCTGGGAAAAATTAATAATTCCGGTTATTTGCTGCTTGGCATTATAAACAACATACTGGACATGTCAAAGATAGAGTCCGGTAAACTGGAACTGTCGATTGGCAGTTACGACGTCCCAAGCCTGATAAACGACACGGTTCATCTTAATGTTGTATTGTACGACAGCAAACAAATTACGTTAACACTTAACGTTGACGAAAATATTCCGTCAAGTTTGTTAGGTGACGAACTGCGCATCAAGCAAATTATAAACAACCTGCTTTCCAACGCCTATAAATACACGGATGAGGGCGAAATTTCCATGTCAATTTCCGCCGAATATCAGGAGGAAGATCCGTCGATGGTGACTCTTGTTTTCCGCATAGCGGATACTGGACAGGGAATGACTTCGGAACAGCTGGAAAAATTATTCGACGAGTTCACGCGCTTTAATACGGATGTAAACAGCAAAGTGGAAGGCACGGGCCTTGGGATGAGCATTACAAAACAGCTTGTCCTTATAATGGGCGGCAAGATTGACGTAGAGAGCGAACACGGCAAAGGCTCCGTGTTTACCGTGCGTATACCGCAAAAAATTGACAGTGACGACGTATTAGGCAAAGAAATGGCGGAAAGACTAAAAGATTTCCGTTCCTTTGATTTAATACAAATTGACAGAAAGACGCAGATTGTATGCGAATATATGCCTTATGGCAAGGTTTTGATAGTTGATGACGTGGATACCAATCTTTATGTCGCCAGAGGATTGATGTCCCCTTATGGTTTATCCATTGAAACCGCCAAAAGCGGTTTTGAGATGATTGAAAAAATTAAAAACGGCGCCATTTATGACATTGTCTTTTTAGATCATTTTATGCCAAAAATGGACGGTATAGAAGCCGTAAAAATTATACGGGAGATGGGCTATACGAATCCCGTTATAGCGCTGACGGCAAATGCTATTGTAGGGCAGGCTGAAGTTTTTACAAAGAACGGATTCGACGGATTTATTTCCAAACCGATAGACATACGTGAATTGAACGCCACGCTTAACAAACTGGTACGCGACAAGTACCCCACTGAAGCGGTTGAAGCCGCGCGGCTAAAAGCGTCTTCCGCCACACAACGCACGATCAAGCAGGCGGATCCGTCAGCTGATCCCGGATTAAGGGCAATCTTTGCGCGGGATGCCGAAAATGTCTACAAAAGGTTAAAATCAATACTCGCCAATTCGTTCCGCAGAAATGACGATATCACGCAGTATATTATTGACGTCCACTCAATGAAAAGCGCGCTTGCCAATATGGGCGAGGAAGAAACATCCGCCTTTGCGCGCAGGCTGGAAGTAGCGGGACAGGCAAAAGATATAGCTTTAATAACATCCGAAACTCCGGCTTTCATGGAAGAGCTGCGTAAAGTTATCGAAAAACTCAGGCCAAAAGAAGACGTTTCCGTACCGGAAAATTTTGAAAACGATCTTGTATTCTTATCCGAAAAAATGCTCGTTATCAAAACAGCTTGCGATAATTATGACGATGTTGCGGCCAATTCGGCGTTAAAAGAGCTTGAACAAAGAAAGTGGTCGCGTTCCATTAAAAATTATATCAGCGCTATCTCAATGCATTTGCTGCACGGAGATTTTGAGAAAGCCGCTAACATCGCCAATAATTATCTGTAAGGCTAATCTTTAAAATCTTTTTTCCGTATCATGTTACGCTGAATTTTCCCGCTGATTGTTTTTGGCAGTTCGGGCGTAAACTCAATAATGCGCGGGTATTTGTAGGGCGCCGTTACGCGCTTAACGTGGTTTTGCAGTTCGCGAATTAATTCGTCCGATGCGGCGTAACCCCGCGCAAGAACGATGGTCGCTTTCACTACCTGTCCGCGCATTGGATCGGGAGCGGCAGTGACGGCGCACTCAAGTACCGAGGGGTGCTCCATCAGCGCGCTTTCAACTTCAAACGGGCCGATGCGGTAGCCCGAACACTTGATCACGTCGTCATTACGGCCGACAAACCACAGGTAGCCGTCGTCGTCCTTCCACGCCATGTCGCCGGTTTGATACGTTCCGCTGTTCCAGTTATTTAAAGTAATTTCCCTGTCTTTCCAGTAACCGCGGAAAAGGCCCGGAAAATACGAATTGCCGATAACGGGCGGAATATTTTCCGCGGCGGCGCCTTCAGTTTCATACATATTCTTTCCCGCGCTTGTTATACTCATGTTTCCTACAATGCCTTCGTCGCATTCGTTTCCGTTTTCGTCTAACATTTTAAGTCCGAAAAGCGGCGCGGGTTTTCCCATTGAACCCGGTTTTACGGGCAGCCATTTAAAAACAGCCGCCATTACGGAAGTCTCACTCTGGCCGAAACCTTCGTAAATTTCAAGTTTTGTCAGTTCCTTAAATTTATTGTAAACCTCAGGGCTTAACGGCTCCCCGGCCACTGACGTGTGGCGGATAAAACTAAAATCATAATGCGAAAGGTCTTCCTTAATCAGGTAACGGAATACCGTAGCGGGAGCGCAAAACGTCGTAGGCTTTAACCTCTGAATTGCGTCTAACATTCCCCTGGGGGTAAATTTTTCAGTGTCGTAAACGCCAATTGCGGAGCCGCAAATCCACTGTCCGTAAATCTTGCCCCACGCGAACTTAGCCCAGCCTGAATCAGTCTGCGTCAGGTGAACGCAGTTATCTTCCGCGCAGTGCCAGTATTTTGCCGTTACAATATGCCCCAACGGCAAACTGTGGTTGTGAAGCACCATTTTAGGCATTCCCGTCGTGCCGGAAGAAAAATAAATTAACATCGGGTCTTTTGCCGTTGTCGGCATTCTTTTAAAATTTTCAGGAGCCTTTTGTATTTCCGCGTGCATATCAATAAAGCCCTGCGGAATTGTTTTGCCGATAACGGCTATTTTTTCCAGATTTGGGCAGTTTGGACGCGCCAGGGCGATATTGTCAAGAAGTTCCTTGTCATCGACCGTAATTAAAAGTTTTACATTGGCGATATTGCAGCGGTAGTCCAAATCTTTAGCGGTTAGCTGATATGTGCCGGGGATGCAAATCGCTCCTATTTTTGAAAGGGCGCACATTAACACCCACACTCCGGGACGCTGTTTTAAAATTAACTTTACCACGTCGCCTTTTTTTATACCTAACGATAAAAGGGCGTTTGCGGCTTTGTCGGAAAGCCGTTTTATCTCGGTAAAAGTAAAAGACTTTACAGTCTCGGTATCATCAGTCCAAAGCAGGGCAAGTTTTTCCGGTTGTAATTTTGCCCATTCATCCACTATGTCGTAGGCAAAATTAAAATCATCCGGCACATTACAACTATAATTTTTGTAAAAATCATCATAGCCGTCAAATTCAATACGCGCCAGATAGCGTGAAAGTATTTCGTTCATATATTATTCCTGAATTACAGTTAAAAATTGCGCTCTCCCATTCACGGCAATTTGCGAATGAGGCAGACGAGCGTCAAAATAAATAGAATCCCCGTGATTTAAAATATGTTCGGTTTTTACAACCGTCACTTTTACCTGCCCTTCAATCACAAAATTAAATTCCTGTCCCGAATGTGAAACCTGCGCCGCGGGGGGCTTTGAAGAATCAAGGGTTACAAGCAGCGGCTCCATTGATCTGCGCCTGAAATTATACGCAAGACTTGAAAATTCATATCCCGGATAACGTTCAATTTGCACTCCCTTGCCGTTGCGGCAGACAGCGGCGCTGTCCATTCTTGCCTCTTCTCCGGTAAGAAGAACGGTAACATCCGTTCCAAGCCGGCCCGCTATCGTATACAAAACGCTGATGGGTATGTCCAAGTCGCCGTTTTCGTATTTACTGTAGGTTTCAAAAGGAATTTCCGTATCTTTTGCCATATCAAGGGCGCTTATTTCAAGAATCTCCCTTAATTCTTTTATTCTTTCGGGAACATGGGCTACTTTTTCATTCATATAAACTCCCTCCAATCCCTTCCTGTAATCCTGTCGTTTTCATCGCGTATTTCAAACGGCAGCTTAATATTTTCCGTCCCAAAAAAATCAAGCCGTCCGTCAGGCATTTTTAAGCCCGATATTTCTTTATTCAAAATTACATTAACATAATCGGAAATATTATTCAGTTTTTTTTCAACGTATACTCCGAAAAGATCGTTATAGTAAACATCAGACGCGTCATGTATGTCGGTTCCGGCGGTACCGGGCTTTCCTATACTTTTCGCATAACGGAAGGCAAGGGCGTCATAAGACGGGTCGTCATGCCCGCCGTTGGCGACTTCAACCGCGTCCACACAGCCTGTTGAAAGCACGACTTTTGGAATGTAAACCCTCTGCCTGAACGGGTGCGCCTGAACAACGCAGCCTCCCGACTCTTTTACGGTACGGTACTGCTCTCCCCTTGTCCAATTACGGGCTTCAGGGTGTTTAAGCAGCCAATCCTTATCAAGCCCGTAAACAAGATAATCATCACTGCTGTCAAATGTCTCTTCCCAACCAAAAAAAACGTCAAATCCCCGACGCGCCCCCTCATTTTGCGCGTCTTCATATCCCTGACAAAAGCTGTTTACCCATTGTTCCCACGGAAGTCTTTTAGATAACGAACAATTTGCGTTAAAAAAGTGATCCGTTACTATTATTCCCGAATACCCCTTATCTTGATAACCGGCAATATAATCAGAACCGTGCGATATCGCGCATTTACTGACAGGAGAGGTATGAAGATGGGTTTCATACAGATATGACATAATTCATTATACCGTAAAAGAGCGCATTGATACAATATATAAAAAGTAGTTTTAAGGCTGTAATCCTGGAAATTGCATGACTTGTATCGGAATCAACACGCTGCCTACTGCTAACTACCTACCAAATTCCCGAACAAGTTAATTATCTTTACAGATAATTATTGGCGATATTGGCGACCTTCTCAAAATCTCCGTGCAGCAAATGCATGGAAATAGCGCTGATATAATTTTTTATGGTATGCGACCACTTTTTTTGTTCAAGCTCTTTTAACGCCGAATTGGCCGCTACATCGTCATAATTATCGCACGCTGTTTTTATTGCGAGCATTTTTTCGGATAAGAATACAAGATCGTTTTCAAAATTTTCCGGTACTGAAACGTCTTCTTTTGGCTTGAGTTTTTTAACGACTTTACTCAACGCTTCCAGGAATACCGGGGTTTCGGATGTTAATAATTGTATGTCTCTTGCCTGTCCCGCTATTTCCAGCCTGCGCGCAAATGCGGATACTTCTTCCTCGCCCATATTGGCGCATACGCTCTTCATTGAATGAACGTCAATAACATACTGCGTGATATCGTCGGTTCTGCGGAACGAATTGGCGAGTATTGATTTTAATCTTGCAATGACATTTTCGGCGTCGCGCGCAAAGATTGCCCTTAATCCAGGATCGGAGGCCGGATCCGTCTGTTTGACAGCGCGCTGCACAGCGGAGGACGCTTTAAGCCGCGAGGATTCAATAGCTTCAGCGGGATACTTGTCGCGTACCAGTTTGTTAAGAGTGGCGTTTAATTCACGTATATCTATAGGTTTGGAAATAAACCCGTCAAACCCGTTCTTTGTAAACATCTCCGACTGCCCTACAATCGCATTGGCAGTCAACGCTATGACAGGATTCTTATAGCCCATTTCCCGAATAATTTTTGCGGCTTCTATGCCGTCCATTTTCGGCATAAAATGGTCAAGAAAAATAATGTCATAGACTGCGCCGTTTTTAATTTTTTCAATTAATTCAAATCCGCTTTTAGCGGTTTCAATATTCAGGCCATAAGGCGACATCAATCCCCTTGCGACATACAGGTTCGTATCCACGTCATCAACTATTAAAACCTTGCCATAGGGCATATACTCGCATTCAATACGCGCATTCTTTTCCATTTGTGACAAATCAACGGAACGGAAATTTTTAAGTTTTTCAGCCATTTCCCTGCCCAGTACTTCAGCATTTTCAATTTTTTGCGGCAGACGAACGGTAAACACGGAGCCTTTGTCAGGTTCGCTCTCTACGTCAATTTTACCGCCCATTATTAGGACAAGTTGTTTTGTAATACTCATCCCAAGCCCTGTGCCTTCCACTTTGCTGTTTACATCGGTATTAAAGCGGGTGAACTCGTCGAATAACTTATCCAACTGTTCCGCGGTCATTCCCTGCCCTGTGTCCGCTATACGGAATATAAGCGTTACCATTGAAGGATCTTCTTCTTTGTATTCGGCGGAAATCGACACGGAAATTTCACCTTTTTCCGTGTATTTAAAGGCATTGGAAAGCAGGTTGTTTAAAATTTGCTTGATGCGCAGTTCGTCGCCTGACAGCCTTGACGGAATATTCTCATCAACATTTAAGATAAAATCAATTTCCTTGCTGTCATATAATATTACATTAAGATGAACAGTGTCATTTATCAGGCTTGGTACGTCGTAATTGCCAATCGACAATTCCAGTTTGCCCGACTCTATCTTTGACATGTCAAGTATGTTATTTATAATGCCAAGCAGCAAATAACCGGAATTATTTATTTTCCCAAGGGCTTCCTGAATATCGTCCTGAATATTTTTATTCTGCAGTTGAATCTCGGTAATACCGAGGATAGCGTTCATCGGCGTGCGGATTTCATGGCTCATTTTTGCAAGGAAGTTGCTTTTTGCGTTGTTAGCCTTGATTGCCTGTTCTTTTGCTATAATTAACTCGGTTACATCAATTGAAAGCTGAATATGGACAATTTTTCCGTCGGACCATTCCATATAACGGTCGGTATTGTGATATACGCGGTTTGTTAACGGGTTATGCAGTTCCCACATAACTGTCTCCTGCGGGTTTTCTTCAAGTTTATGGCAGGGACAAAAATCGCATATTTCTTCTTTGTCGCGAAAAAACACTTTATAGCAAAACATTCCTACATATTCGCCTTCAATTTTATAATGCTCCTTCATGTAGTTGTTAATAAACAGTATTTCGCCTGTTTTGGGAACACTGACAAAAATCATCGCATTGATGTTGTTTAACATATTTTCCAGAAGATTAAACGATTTTATTGATTCATTCATTTCGATAACAGCGTCTTTTAACTCGCGTAAATCCCGCGTATAGGCAGTTACAACAATATTGTCATCATGTTTAACGCGCACAAGCGTAACTTCGCACGGTATTCTCTCGCCTTTCAGATTCTGACACACCCATTCATCACAATAATAACCGTCTGTAAACGCCTGATTAACAGCGTCAGACAGTTTTATTTTTGATAAACTTCCGTCAGGCTGGTACTCAGGATAAAGATCATTAAATCTGTCAATAAATTCCTGTTTGCTTGACAAGCTTAATAATTTTAATATTCCGTTATTACAGTCTATGGGATTTAGATTGGCATCGTGATAGCTTGCGCCTAACGGCATGGCGTCAAACATAACATGTACGCGCTCGTTAGATTCGCGTATTTTGATTAACTGCAAATTTCTGTTTATGGTATTGGTCACCATTAAACCCAGGGATGTTAATATATTTATTTCATCATCTGAAAAAGTACGTTCATGGCAGCAGTCGTCAATGCTGAAGAAGCCCCAGAAATTATTATCTAAAAACATCGGGATAATGACAATGGATTTTATTTCATATGTATTTAAAAAATCGCGGTCGCATTCCGGCACTTCCGATAATGACGCGTTAATATAATCGCCTCGCAGAAATAATTTTTCCCACTCAGGTTTTGAACTGTAGGGAAAGTGCAAACCAATAGGGACTTGTATGCTGTTCTTGCCGTATTCGCTGAGCCATTCATACCTGTGGACAAAATGCATTTCCCCGTCAATCGTCTCGTTACGCCAAATTTGAACGCGGTCAACATCCAGGCAGTTCCCTATAAATTTAAAACTCTTTAACATTAACGGTTTAAAAGATTTTTCATCATTGACAGACAGCAAAATGCCGGCCGCGTTATTTAGCGTATTCAATAATTTTTCATGCTGACGGATTTCTTTCAGCATCTGCTTTGATTCGCGTAAGTCGCGAATGTAAGCCGTTACAATAAAACTTTTATCATGTCTGGTTCGTACAAGCGTAATTTCACACGGTATCGGCTCTCCGTCCAATTTCTGGTGCATCCACTCAAAACGGTTGTAACCGTCAACATAAGCTTTGTTAATAACTTCCTGCATTTTCTCGTTTGACAGTTTCCCATCCGGCTGATATAACGGTGAAAGCTGATAAAATTTTTCGATAAGCTCCTTTTTGTTTGATAATTCAAATAATTTGACTGAGCTTTCATTGCAGTCAAAAAAATCCATGTTTTTACTGTGAATGTGCGCGCCCAAAGGCATAGTGTCAAATATAGTACGCAAACTTTCTTCCGCAATTTTTTTATCCATGGTAATTTTAAGCAATATGAAAATGAGGGTTACAGCAAATGACGTTCCCATTAATAAAAATCCTATTTTTATTAATAACATATAGAGCGCACGCGAATCGCTTTTCTGCGAGTTTATATTCTCTACGATGGACATTTTAACGCCGGTAAACAAAATACCCATAACTTTGTTTGTTTCAAGCTGAAAAAGAGGGCGGTAAAAGGTCAGGTAATCAACGCCAAGAATCACATTTTTTCCGGCATAATCCGCGCCGGATTGAATCGAAGCGTATGCCTCGTTTTCTTCTCCAAGAAAAATATTTATTGCCGGATTTCCGCTTGAATCAACAATGGTGGATATTACGCAACGGTAGTTGTTATTTTCCCTGATATAAATAGCCACATCTATTCCCATATCGCGCGACATGCGTTCAAAAAGTTTATGGTGGTATACGGTAGAAAAAACCTGTTCTTGTTCATTTAAATAATCGCTGTTTTCAAAGTGTACAATGCTATTATCGTTTTCCAGCATAGATTCAAGATATAACATGTCATCTTTAAGTTTATCTTTTTCCATGTAAACGGCGTTTTCAAGGTCTATTGCCTCTTTATTGTAGATGTAAGTAATCAAAAGGACTATTAGTGAAAGGAGAGTAAAAATAACGGCGGCTCCGGTTACAGTTGTGCGTTTACTCATTATAAATATCTCCTTTAAAATTTATAGGCAAGCCTATAACGCCCATTTCAAACCATGCGGCGGATGATATTATTAAAATTCCAAATTGATTTTCCTGCGTTTTTTTCTCTAATGAAAGACCGGTATCACTGTCATCAATCATGAAGAGTGTTTTCATGATTACGCCTTTTTCTTCCATAATAAACAGAGAATCAGCCGGTAAGTAACGGGGGGG
>Ga0268262_10002333_pt1 | contig 22148 bp, 17 predicted proteins | sample TergutNc150P3_FD_190354 | JGI IMG/M metagenome (GOLD analysis project Ga0268262, IMG submission 190354) | Nasutitermes corniger P3 segment gut microbial community from laboratory colony in Florida, USA - Nc150 P3 (SPAdes) (version 2) | ecosystem: Host-associated > Arthropoda: Insects >... | reverse complement strand
TGACCCTTTACAAAGAGCAGTGGAATCGTCTTCTTGATCTTTCCGACGATATCCGTACGTTCATTAAAAACAACGAAGAACAGCTCAAAGTGAAAATGTAAATCAGCGCCTCATTAGTGGCCGGTAAAAATCACCGGCTGCGCGCAAGGCCTTTAATCCAACGTCGGACGGGGTCACGCAATTCCTCGTCCGGCTGCTTTCTGCTTTGCAGTTCCGCAAGACTTTCGCTCATTATGCTAAAGGTGTCTTCCATCAGCCTTTTCTTTTCAGATTTTTGATATGAAGTTGTGTCAATCGGCCGGCATATTTTAATGCGGATAACGACCCCGGGGTTTACCCGCAATGACTGCGGGGCGATGACCCGGTAACTGCCCTCCACTAAAACCGGAACAAGCGGGACTTCGGCGCGAAGACAAAGCGCGAACGCGCCGCTGCGAAATTCACCAAGATCGCCGGTCTTACTGCGGCCGCCTTCCGGAAAGATGACGGCGTTGACGCCGCCGGATATTTCTTCGGTCGCCGCCAGGATGCTTCGTGCCGCTTCCCTCGGGTTTTCATGATCAATGGGAATGTAGCCGGAACGCCGCATATGCCAGCCCATGAAAGGAACGCTGAAAAGCGATTTTTTCGCAATCCAGCGAAACTGGATAGGAAGGTGCGCGGCCAGTGTAAGGATGTCGTGAAAGCCGCTGTGATTTACCGTGAATATCTGCGGACGGGCGCGGTCAACATTTTCCATCCCCTCAATTTCCACGCGGGTGCGGCTGAGCCAGAGGTTGCTCCTTGACCACCGGCTCATGCAGTAGTGCTGCAATCGGCCGGATCCCGACACGAGACTGCCTGCCATGGAAACGGATGCCCAGAACGCGGTAATGAGACCGCATGCCGTCCAGCACCAGATCGTAAACAGTCTCGCTTTGAAATTTTCCATGGAATAAAAGGAGTGGCTGGGAGACAGGGATTTGAACCCCGACTGGATGGTCCAGAGCCATCTGTCCTACCGTTAGACGATCTCCCAACACAATTACTTATTGTAAAAGAACGTTCGCGAGGATTCAAGAGAGAGTTACGGCGTATGCGTCATTTCTATCAGCAGGCACGCGCCGGATTCCGGCCGCGCTTCGTATCCGCGCGCCGGCCGGAATCCGGGAATCCAGACGACGGCGCCGGCGGAAACAAGCATCGGCAGCGCCGCGCGCCGGGCCAGTGGAATTTTCGCGTCGATAAACATTTTCTTCACCTTTTTATGTTCCGCGCCGCCGTACCGGTCGCCCGGTTTTCGCGGGCGTATCGTAAGCGTTCCATCCAGCGCGGCCGGATCAAGCAGAGCAATCCGCCGGTCGCCGCGTGATGTTTCCAAATCAGCCGGCCGGTTGATAATTGAGGAACGGAACAGCGCCTTAATTTCGGGAACGTGTATTTCTCCCGGAATGTCCAGAGAATACGAATAATCGGCGGCCGGTTCCGGCGGGTGGTCTTGCAATAACAGGCGGCCGAAACCGCGGATTCCCCTGCCGCCGCCGGGAAGAGGAATTTCGCCGCCGCCGGTTCGTTTTTCGCAAAGCGCCAGGAGGTTTTCAATATGAACCGCATCGATGTTTCGCGTTGAACCGAAACCGTCTTTCAGCGCCAGCCTCAGAACCTGCTTTTGCAGCGCGGGATGGAGCGCCGTGAGCCGGGCGGCGTCCAGCGAAATCCCTTCTTCGGTTTCGGTACGCAGGTTGTCGAAGGCCGCCCGCGACTGTGTTTCAATAAAATCCCATGTTTCGCGGGCGATCCCGGTTTCGCGCGCCAGGGTGTCAATCAGCCGCGGGTTGAAATTCTTTTCCAGGTATGGAATCAGCTCCAGCCGGATGCGGTTCCTGGCGTAATGAAGTTCGGCGTTGGTGGAATCTTCGCGCCAGCGGATGGTTTTGTCCTGCAGGTAGCGGCGAATCAGTTCGCGCGGACAATCAATCAGCGGTCGGACGATTCCATCGCCGCGAACCGGCCGTATGGCGGAAAGACCCTCGACGCCGCTGCCGCGCAGGAAGCGGAAAAGCGCGGTTTCAGCCTGGTCGTTACGGTTGTGCCCGACGGCGATTTTTTGCGCGCCGACCCTTTGAGCTACGCGGCGCAAAAAGACATAGCGCTCGCGGCGGGCGCAGGCTTCGAGATTTTCCCCGGAATCTTCGGACTGTTTCTTGACATCCAAGGTTTCCGTGACGCAGGGAATTTCAAGCGTTTCGCACAGCCGCCGCGTAAATTCGGCGTCGGCGTCGCCTTCCGCGCCGCGTATGCAGTGATTTAAATGGGCGGCCGTCAGCGTGACGGGCTTTTCGCGCGCGAGCGTTTTCAGGCAGACCAGGAGCGCCGAGGAATCCGCGCCTCCCGACGCCGCGACGACGACATGTTCCCCCGGCGCTATCATGCGGAAATCACGGATAGTCCGGCGAACCCGCAATTCTAAAGCGTGAAATCGAACAGGGTTTTCTTTTGTAACTGTCATTTGCGGCACGGCCGCAAGCGGCCTGTTTCGCGATTAAAACAGGCCGCCTGGAGCGTTTTAATAGGGCTTGATCCGGATATTCCCTATAAAGTTAAAACATTAATTTGCTCATCCTGTCGATTTCGCGCGTAACGGCGTCATATACGCCGGGACACGAACTGGCCGGCCCGCCCGCCGTGCAGCAGGGTATGAAATACAGCGTTCCGCATTCACGGCACGTCTTTTCGACATATTCGGCTATCAGGGCGTCGGTCCAGAACGGAACGTCCACGACGCCGTTGTTGATGGCGCCCATAAAGGATATTTTACCCCCGTACCTGCGTATCAGTTCCGGCACGTTGTTCGTATCCACACATCCCTGGAAAACGTCGATGCCCATGTCTATCATGTACGGCACAAGCGTCGCCGCGTAGGAATCGCTGTGATGTACCACGAGTTCCACGCCGTGCGATTTGTAATAGCCGTATATTTTTTTGTACGACGGGAAGATGAACTCGTCGAACATTTCAGGGGAGAGGAATGTCGAGCGGTGGCTGCCCCAATCGTCGTGGTGAAAGATCATGTCGGGATGCAGGTTTTCGCACATCAGGCGCGCGTATTCGAGTTCCCAGTCCGTTATGGCGGCTATCAGTTCTTTTAACGAGTCAGGCTCGTTGTAAAAACTGAAGAAGCAGTCCTCCATGCCCATCAGGAAGTGAATCATGTCGAACACGCCTGGCGCCACCAGCGCGGCGGCGAATTTCTCCGTGCGGTCGATTTTATCGACCTCTATTTTACACTCGTCCCATTCCGACTGCGGAAAGTCGAGCTTCGGAAATTTCACCGTTTCCCGCCATTTCGTTACATCCTTAAGAACGCGATGCTCGTCGTCATGGACCGGAAACGGCCCGGGCGTGTTTTCCTGAAAACGTATCGTAACGCCCCACGAGTTGACGATCTCCTGGCCGGGCTTGGGAAACGGCGATCTCCTGATATACGGCGTCGCCCAGATGAATTCAATCGCTTCGAACTGGTTGACAAACCTGTCCGGTTTGCCTCCCCTTATGGTTTCCAGCATATTCTGTCTTTTTGTAAGCATTATTTAATACCCCTTTTTCTGAAATGCCCTGGAATGAGTTTATGTTTATTAACGAAAACCGAAATCTCCGATCCTTGACGGCGTCAACACGCCTCGCCTGATGAGCCTTCCGGCCAGCGCGGCGCAATAATCGCATTCACTGCATTCCTTATCGCAGGAGGCCGTCTTGTCGAAAAATCCGGCCTCGTCGAGGCTCCTGTTGTCAAGGTGCAGCAGGTGCGACATGCCGACCGAATACAGGTTGCCCGCCATCAATTCCAGCAGGTCTCCGTCCCAGTTCTCGCCCATGTATGCCTCGACGGATCGAAGCAGCATGTTTCTGGAACTCGTTCTTCCGACAAGTTTGAAATAGCGGCTGATATCGCCGTACCGACCGAGATCTTCAGGACGTATCCAGGCGGATTTCAGGATTTGCGACGGATCGTTTTTGGAGACCTGCATACAGTTTATGCTGAAAACGTTATCTTCCGCGCGTGTTCCTTTACCCGTGCCGGGCTTTCTCGACTTGTGGGAGATGTAGTTGAAATGGAATTTTCTGAAGGCGCATTGGAAAAGGCAGCCTTCGTTGACCATCAGCTTGATTTCAGCGCCGGTCTTCTCCCTGATTTTTTTCAGCAGCGTGAGATCGCGGTTGATATCGACATACGGCGTGATCACGTCCGCTCCGGCTTTTCTGAAAATAACCGCCTTTTGTACGCAATCAATGTCGCCCAGTACCGATACGGTAATCTCGATTTGCGGGAATCGCCTTCGAACCTCGCGAACATATAGGGGATTCGCTATCGTAACCGCCTCAACACGATGTTCCTCGTGCGCGCGGCGCAGATATTCCATGGTGGAATTCAAAACACCCGGCGAATACCAGTCGCTCCCTTCGCAGATCGAATTCAGGAGCAGATTCACGCGGATTCCATGGTCGTGAATGGATCGTACGACACCGGCAAATTCGTCGAAGCTCAATTCCGGGGCGATGCGGCCTGCTCCGGAGAACTCCTGTGGACCGGAAAGATAAATCTCACGTATACGGTTGCCATTGTGCTCTTTCAGGCGAAATATTTCCTCGAGGCTCTCAGGATCGTTGTTGTAGGGAATTGAAAATTCCAGGCCGCTCATATGTCTCCATGAATAAACCCGGGATAGTCCGGGATAAACGAAAGTCGATTTTACCGTGGAACTTCGCGGGATGGTATCATTTTCTGAGGATGTGATAAAATCCTCTCATGATGGAAAAAACATACGTAAGTAAAGGCGCCGCAGCGCTGGATTTATCCGATGAACAGGCGGAATCGCTTTTTTCACAGGCATTGGCTCAAGCCCTGGCAGAGGTGGGACTGAGCGCCGGAAAACCGGGGAAAGTGTTGATTCTCCCTCCCGATATAACGCGTCTTCATTCAAGGGCCGGTTTTTTTACCGACATAGCCTTCAGGGAACTCACCGGGCTTGGAATTGAAGTAACGGTTATGCCTGCGCTGGGAACGCATATTCCTCTTACCGATTCAGAACTTGAACGCATGTTTCCCAACACGCCCAGGCAGTTCTTCCGCGTGCATGACTGGCGCAATGACGTGGTGGATCTGGGCCGCATAGAAAAAGAGTGGGTGGAAAAAACCACCGGGGGCGCGGCGACTTACGACTGGCCGGTCCAGGTCAACAGGCTTCTGCTGGAAGGCGGTTTTTCCCTGATTATTTCAATAGGGCAGGTAGTCCCGCATGAGTCTATTGGTATGGCAAACCATGCCAAAAATATTTTTGTCGGCACGGGCGGCAAGGAAGCCATCGACAAGAGCCATTTTGCCGGCGCCGTATTCGGCATGGAAAAAATGATGGGCAGGACTGACACCCCGATACGGGCGTTATTTGACGAGGGTATGCGGCGACACGGCGGCCGGCTCCCGCCGATATTCTTTGCCCTTACCGTGGTGAGCGCCCGCGGTGAAACCGAAACGGCGAACAATCCCGGCGCGCTCCGTGATTCAACGGCGCTGCGCGGGCTGTACGCGGGTTTTGGCAGGGAATGCTTTGTCCAGGCCGCCGGCCTTGCCCGGCAAGTCAATATTGACCTGCTGGACGAACCGATACGGAAAGCGGTGGTTTACCTTGACCCTGAAGAATTCCGCACGACCTGGCTGGGGAACAAGGCTCTTTACCGGACGCGCATGGCCATGGCGACAGGGGGCGAGCTGCTGATTATTGCGCCGGGAATCGAACGCTTCGGCGAAGACATGGGCATGGACGCCCTGATCCGCAGAATTGGATACAGGACGGGTAAGGAAATACAGGATATGGCTAAAACCGACGCGGAACTTGCAAACAACCTCGTCGCCGCAGGTCACCTGATTCACGGTTCCAACGAAAAACGTTTCACCGTGCGCTACTGTCCCGGCCCGGGCATAAGCCGCAGGGAAATAGAAGCCGTTTATTATGAATGGGGCGACATCCGTGAAGCCAGGGCGCGTTACGATATCAGCAAACTGTCCCCGGGCTGGAATACCTTGGCGGACGGCGAAAAAATATTCTTCGTTCCTAATCCGGCGCTTGGGCTTTGGGCATTAAGAAGTTCGTTTAATCCGGATATTTCCTTCCCTTTGCAAATCCCCTGCATAATTGGAGTGACTCGGGATTTGTAAATTTCCATCCTTCCGTATTCTCGAATCCCGACGCTTTGATCATGTTCATCATGCAGTACAGAGTAGGCGCCCACCAATTGGTTTCGTTGTTTCCGTATTCCTTGCCGGGATAAAATTCCATAACCACCTGCCGGCCGGGATACCCCTGTCCCATGCCTCCTCTGTAAGGGCTGAAATCATCCAGTATCGCGGACTCAACGTATATTTCTTCTTTGCAGATTGCCGAAATTATGTCCAACGCCAGCAATGGATAGCGAAGATGATACAGGATTCCAAAAAAGAAGACGACATCGAATATACCCAGCCTGTCTTCACTGACGTCGTAAATTGACATCTCAATACGCCGGCACACATCTTCCGAATAACCAAGGGCGGAACGGCATAGGTCAAAGGTCTCCCACGCCCTCCTGTCGCGTTTGTCGAGGCTTCCCAGGTAGTCGGAAAAATCGTCGATGGCCACTACCTCGCGCGCGCCCCTTTTCAATGCTTCAAATGTCCAATAACCATCCCACGATCCCACATCAAGCACCCGCTTCCCGTTAAGGGATTCGGGTATTTTGTAAGCCGCAGGATCAAGAGGCGCCCAACCGGGCGTAACCAACTCGTATGGGAGTTGTATTTTGTGATACCAGAACGGCATGGCCGATATCTTTTTCTGAAGTTCTTCTTTATCAAGCATATCGCTCCCTCTTTTTGGCTCATAAAAACGGTTCAATTTTTTTTAATACTTTTAAGTACCTGGGAACAAGTGTTTTTTCTTTTTCGGTTTTCAGCAATCCTACCCACAATTTTATCCAACTGAAACACCAGCTCGCAAGAAGACGTGAAATTTCCTCTTTTTTTACAAGATCGTCGGACATTTTTTCGAGGCAAAGCACAGCGTACAGCTTCCTCTGGTATTGTGCGTCGTCTGAATGTGAATATGAATCTCCGCGATTGCGATAAAAATAAACCGGAGTATATTCGACAAGCGCTTGCGTTGCGTATTTGAAGCACAAATAACGAAAATATATATCTTCGCATTGATATAAATCTTCAGAAAATCTTATATTTTTCACCCGGATAAAATCCGTTTTGTAAAGCGTTGCCCATACGCCAAACAGTGAAACTGTCTCCTTGTAAAACTGGTGCATCAGAAATAATTTAAGAATTTTATCCGTCTCATTTGATAAAACTTCCATGCCGCATGGATTTTCTTTGAAAGTGAGTTCTTTACAAAACATCTCCCAGGCTTGTTTCGCCATATCTGGCGACAAAAATTGTGACCATTCATCCTCGTTTAAACCGAGGTGTCCTCCCAGAATAATTTCAGCTATTGGATATTTCCGGGCATTGCCAAGCATAAGCTCAACAGTATGCGGCGCAATTACATCGTCACTGTCAACGAACATAATGTAGTCGCCCGATGCGTTTTCAATTCCGGCATTTCTTGCAGCAGAAACGTTAAGATTATTTTTATGCTTGATAATTCTGAAATTAATGCCTGTATTTAAATTTTCTCCTATCAGCTTTTGCATAACTTCAACAGAATTATCTGTTGAACCGTCATCCACAAAAATCGCTTCAATATTCTTTTCTGTTTGATTTAGTATTGAATAGAAACACTCCGCTATATATTTTTCACTATTGTAAACAGGAATAATTATACTTACTTTCATCTTATTCATCGTTTTTACTTCATTTATCATGTCTAAAATTGCGTTTTGCCATTTTCGTGTAAAAGATTTTTTATCCAGTAAAGAAGAATTTTGCATTCTTTCACGCAAATTCTGTTTGACTTCAATAAGTTTTTGCGTATTCCCCGCCAGATCGGCGGCAATTTTTACAAATTCCTCCCCGTCTTTTGCGACAAATTCTCCAAATCCGGCCGCGTTGAGTAAACTTGCGCTGACCCGCGAACAATGTCTGTCGCCCAGAATCGTTATAACCGGAACGCCCATGTAAAGCGCTTCGCAGGTCGTCGTTGTTCCGTTGTATGGGAATGAATCAAGCGCAATATCGATTTTGTTGTATTGTGTTAAATGTTCTTTAATTTTAAAATTAAAATCAAAAATGATTATTCTGTCGGCTGAAAGCCCGTTTTTCACAAACCGCGCAATCGTTATTTCCCGAAGTTTCGGGTCGTTCAAATACTTATGCTTTATTACAAGTTTCGAGCCGGGAACGGCGTTTACAACATCACACCAGAGTTTGATCGTTCTCGAAGTCATTTTTGCCAGATTATTAAATGATCCGAAAACGATCGGACGGCTCCGCGGATTTTCAAAAGAACATTCCGGAATCGCTTCAAGGCGTGGCTGATAACACAAAAAACATCCGTCTATTTTAAATAATTTCTCGCTGTGATATTTTTGCGCGCCGCCGGGTTCGCAAATGTCGTCGGTAATTCTGTAATCTATGCTTTTAAGTCCCGTGGTATTCGGATAACCGCAATAAGCCACCTGAACAGGCGTGGGGCGAGAACCAAAAATTTCAAGTGAAACTCCCCCATTAGTGTGTCCCGCCAGGTCAATCAAAACAGAGATTTCTTCTTTTTTTATAAGGTCCGCCGCGTCCTGAAAGCCAATCGTTGAAATATCGTGCCATCCGTCTGTTTGATCCATAAACGCTTTTGTGACGGTGTCGTATCTCTCGGGTTTAAGAGTGGAAAACAGATGTATTTCAAACCTGTTTTTATCATAATTCTCAAATAGCGGACTGATGAAAAAAGATACCGCGTGAAAATAAAAGTCTCCTGAAACAAACCCTATTTTTATTTTTCCGGTTTGAGAAAAAGGCGGCCGCGCGTTTAAAATTTCATTTTCCCAGAATGTTCTGTATTTTTGGCAAAGCAGAAAATATTTTTCGCGAGTAATATCAACATAATTTAAACGGAATAAATATTCCGAAGCAAAGTGAATATTTTTAATATCGGGTTCGAGGGCTTTCTCATACATTTCAAGCGACTCTTCCTGGTAGCCGCTTTCCATTAATGCCGTCGCCATACCGCAATATACCGTCGATATAAGCGGATGTGCCCGATTAATTTTTGCCGCCAGTTTCAGTGTGTTTATAGCGGTAACGGGGTTTCCTGTTTTTGAAAAAACGTGGGCAAGATTTATAAACCCTTCAATGTCGTCCTGTTTAATCTGAACAATTCTTCCAAATACCCTGCACGCCGCCGCATAAATCCCGAATTCAATCAGAAGCGCGCCGTAGGCCCGCAGGAAGCCCAATTCCTCAAGCCCGCCGTTATACGCTTTTTCAAAAAGCGGCAGAACAACGAGTCTTTTGTCCGCTCCCCTGGATAACTCATATACCGCCTTTTGCCACAAAAACCAGGGATTGTCGCCATATGCTTTTTCATGCGAATTAATCAGCCGCCCCGCGGCCTTAAAATTCTTTTTTTCAATTTCAGCCACGATTTCATTTAGCGCCTGGTGGAGCGTCATATGTTATTTCCCATATTTATAGGCTTTCCCTGTTTTTTGTTTCATTTGCCATGTCCAAAATAGCGTTTTGCCATCTTTGCGCAAAAGATTTTTTATCCATTAAAGAAGAATTTTGCATTCTTTCCCGTAAATTTCGCTTGATTTCGACAAGTTTTTGCGTGTTCCACGCCAGACCGGCGGCAATTTTTACAAATTCTTCCCCGTCTTTCGCGACAAGTTCTCCAAGGCCGATTGCGTTAAGCAGACTTGCGCTGACCCTCGATACATGCCTGTCGCCGAGAATCGTTATAACCGGAACGCCCATGTAAAGCGCTTCGCAGGTCGTCGTCGTTCCGTTATATGGAAAAGAATCAAGCGCGATATCAATTTTGTTGTACTGGGCAAAATGTTCTTTCTGAACAAAATTAAAATCAAAAATAATTATTCTGTCGGCGGAAAGTCCGTTTTCCACAAACCTGGCAACCGTTATTTCCCGAAGTTTCGGGTCGTTCATAAACTTGTACTTTATAACAAGTTTTGAACCGGGAACGGCGTTTACAACATTACACCAGAGTTTAATCGTTTTTGCCGTCATTTTAGCTAAATTATTAAACGAACCGAAAATAATCGGACGACCCTGCGGATTTTCAAAAGAACATTCCGGGATCATTTCAAATGGCGGCTGATAACATAAAAAACATTCATCTATTTTGAATAACTTTTCGCTGTGATAATTTTGCGCGTCGTCTGGCTCGCAAATACTGTCGGTAATTCTGTAATCCATGCTTTTAAGTCCCGTGGTATTCGGATAACCGCAATAAGTTACCTGTACGGGCGCGGGACGGCATCCAAAAATTTGAAGCGGCATTCCTCCGGTTGTATGCCCCGCCAAATCAACCAAAACCGAAATTTCTTCTTTTTTAATGAGATCCACCGTGTTTTGAAGGCCAATTCCTGAAATGTCGTGCCATCCGTCCGTTTGCGCCATAAATGCTTTTGTGACGTTATCGTACCTTTCGGGTTTTAGAGTGGAAAACAGATGTATTTCAAACCTGTTTTTGTCGTAATTTTCAAAGAGCGCACTAATGAAAAAAGATACTGCATGAGCGTGAAAATCTCCGGAAACAAACCCGATTTTTATTTTTCCGGTTTGAGGAAACGGCGGCCGCGCTTTTAAAACTTCGCTTTCCCAGAATGTTCTGTGTTTTTGGCAAAGCAGAAAATATTCTTCGCGGCTCATATCCACATAATTTAAATTGAATAAATATTCCGACGCAAAATTGATGTTTTTACTGTCGAGTTCGAATGCTTTTTTAAACGATTCGATTGATTCTTTCTGATAGCCGCTTTCCATTAATGCCGACGCGATACCGCAATATATCTTCGGAACAAGCGGATGTGCCGGATTTATTTTTGCCGCCAGTTTCAGCGTATTTATAACCGTTATGGGGTTTCCCGTTTGTGAAAAAACATTTGCGAGGTTCAGAAACGCTTCAATGTCGTCCTGTTTGATCCTGACAATTTTCCCAAATACCCCGCAGGCCGGCGTGTAGATGCCAAATTCAACCAGGAGCGCGCCGTAAGCCCGCAGGAAATTCAATTCCTCAAGCCCGCCGTTATAAGCCTTTTCAAAAAGCGGCAGGACGACGCTCCTTTTGTCCGCCCCCCTGGAGAGTTCGTATATTCCCTTTTGCCACAAAAAATACGGATTGCCGCCATATGCTTTTTCCTGCGAGTCAATAAGCCGCCGTGCGGTCTTAAAGTCATTTTTACCTATTGCCGCCGCAATCTGATTTAATATTTGCTGAAGCGTCATGTTCACCTTTTTAAAATGATACCGTATCTTTATACCATTGATGCAGACGCGTTAATCCATCTTCAAGCTCCACGCTATGCCGCCACCCCAGGCTGTGCAATTTGCCGACATCCGTCAGCTTGCGCGGCGGGCCGTCGGGTTTTGACGGGTCGAACCGTATTTCACCACTGTACCCGGCGGCATGCGCGACGATCCGCGCGAGGTCTCTTATGGACAATTCCCTGCCGGTGCCGATATTTATGTGGCAATTGCGAATTTCGCCGTTACCGCGACACATTGCCGCGGCAATGTCGCTGAAATCGACGCTTTCAAGTATGTGGACGCAGGCGTCTGCCATATCCTCGCTCCACAGAAATTCACGCATGGCGTTGCCCGTACCCCAGAGTTCCACCCTGTCGCCGTGTATCCCGTATTTTGCCAGGACGGAAATCAGGTCGCCTTCCGAAGTGTCTGGGGTAATCCCGTTTACCGGCCGGGCGGAAAAATCCCCGCGGATATCGGCGAAATTTTCCTCCATCAGGCGCCGGGCCAGAAAAATCTTTCGCATAATTCCGGGAATTACGTGGCTGTTTTCCAGGTGAAAATTGTCGCCGGGGCCATATAAATTTGTAGGCATGACGGCGATGTAATTAGTTCCGTACTGCAGGTTGAAACTTTCGCACATCTTCAGCCCCGCGATTTTCGCGATGGCGTAGGACTCATTCGTGTATTCGAGTTCGCCCGTAAGCAGCGCGCTCTCCTTCATGGGCTGGGGCGCGTTTTTCGGATAGATGCAAGTGCTGCCGAGGAATAACAGCTTTTTAACGCCGTGCCTGAAACTTTCGCCGACGACGTTTTGCTGGATTTGCAGATTTTGATAGATAAAATCCGCGCGGAAGGCGTTGTTCGCCATGATGCCGCCCACGCGGGCGGCGGCAAGAATCACGTACGCCGGCCGCTCGGCGTCAAAAAAACTCCGCACGGCGGCGCCGTCCAGCAGATCCAGTTCCTGATGGCTTCTTCCGATGAGGTTTCCGTAGCCCCTGGACGACAGGTTGTTCCATATTGCGGAGCCGACAAGCCCCCTGTGTCCGGCAATGTAGATTCTTGCGTTTTTATCCATCACGCCTTTTACCGCACGGATTTTACGTACTGAATATCGTGTTCCACCATTATTTTAACAAGGTCATCGAAGGACGTTTTGCGCGGGTTCCATCCGAGAAGCCTTTTAGCCTTGGACGGATCTCCCAGGAGCGTGTCCACTTCCGCGGGGCGGAAATATTTGGGGTCTATCTCAACCAGAACGCGGCCGTCAGCCTTATTGACGCCCTTTTCATAAATGCCCTCGCCCTCCCATTTCAGGTCCAGCCCGGCGTTTGCGAACGCCAGCCCGGCAAACTCCCTCACAGAGTGCTGCTCTCCGGTCGCTATGACAAAATCTTCCGGATCTTTATATTGCAGCATAAGCCACATGCACTCCACGTAATCAGGCGCGTATCCCCAGTCGCGCAAGGCATTCAGGTTGCCGAGGTAGAGCTTGTCCTGCAAGCCCGACGCTATGCGGGCTGCCGCGAGCGTGATTTTGCGCGTCACGAAAGTCTCGCCGCGCCGCTCGGATTCGTGATTAAAGAGGATGCCGTTGACGGCAAACATACCGTAGCTTTCGCGGTAGTTTTTGGTTATCCAGAAACCGTATTGCTTCGCCACGCCATATGGGGAGCGCGGATAGAAAGGAGTGTTTTCGTTCTGGGGGCTTTCCCGGACTTTACCGTAAAGTTCGGACGTGGACGCCTGGTAGATTTTGACGCTATTTTCAAGATTGAGTATCCGCGCCGCCTCAAGCAGCCGCAGCGTCCCCATCGCGTCGGTTTCCGCGGTATATTCCGGAACGTCAAAGGAGACCTTGACATGGCTTTGCGCCGCCAGGTTGTAAATTTCATCGGGCTGTACAAGCCGCATGATACGTATCAGCGAACTGGAGTCGGTCATATCTCCGTAATGTAGATTGACGGCGCGTTCCTGGCGCATGTCGCGCACCCACTCGTTCAAATACAGGTGTTCAATGCGCCCGGTATTAAACAGGGAGGAGCGCCGGAGCATACCGTGAACCTCGTAGCCTTTTTCCAGGAGAAATTCCGCCAGGAAGCTGCCGTCCTGTCCGGTAATTCCGGTGATTAACGCTTTTTTCATATTTATTTAACTTTCATGCTCAGCAGGTCGCCAAAACGCTCCATAGGAGAAAGTACACGCAGGCTTCCCCTGGAAAAACTTCTTTTAAGGTTGAACACAATCTGTGTGGCTTTATCCGGTTTTAACCTGTCCGCGTAATAAAGCAGCGGCTTGTGCGGGGAGTCATCGGATAGTTTTATCTCGATGAGTTCACGCAGTTTTCCTTCCTCAATCCATGCGAAATCGATTTCTCTTCCTTCCTTGTCCCGTATATACCTCAGATCAACACGGTATCCCTCTGAATCCTCCCGGAATTCAGCAAGTTTTTTAAGCTCGCATGCCGCCAGATTTTCAGCGCGCGCGCCTTCGTCTCCAAGAACATCGCCGGTATCGTAAAAATAAATTTTTGGAGGCTTGCGCACCGCCCGCGGAAGCCCTTTTGATAAAGGCCAAACCGTAAACACCACATACATGCGTTCCAGCAATTCCAGCCATCGCTTTGCCGTAACGGGAGAAATTTCAAGATCATTGGCCAGATTCGCCAGCGCCACCGGCGACCCGACGCGGCTGCGCAAAGCTTCAAGAAAAGTCTGTACCAGCGACAGATTCCGGATGTTTTCAAGATCGCGGATGTCTTCCCGAAATACCCGTTCCAGCCGCTCCCGCCGCAGGCGCCGGGCGGCGCGTTCGTTTTCGGAAAGCAGCGATTCCGGAAACCCGCCCAGCGTCATCAGGCGCGTGACCGCGTCGTGTCTGGGTACGGACGCCGGCAGTTCAGAAAGTGAAAAGGGGTGCAGCCGCCAAAGGTGGTAGCGCCCCAGCATGGAATCTCCCCCGCGGCGGTAAACATCGAGCCGCGCGCTGCCGGTAACCAGATACGTCTGGTTGTCCGGCCGGGTATCGAAAACGCCTTTCAGCCAGCGTTTCCAGCGCCCGTATTTATGGAGTTCATCGAAAACCACAAGGTCTTTTTCATCTCCCCAGCGCTCATTGAGCACAATACGGCGGTCGGAATCGCTGTCAAGATTAAAATAAACGCCGTCAGCCGAATTTTGCAGGATTGCCCTGGCGAGCGTCGTTTTCCCGCTCTGACGCGGACCGGCGATGAAAACCATTTTTGAACGGAGATCTTCCCGTAAATACTGCTGTATGTATCGTGGCTCCATGACTTGGCTATTTTATACCATAGTAAAAAATAGCCAAGGCCATTTTTTACTATGGTATAAAATGGCCGGAATCTTTCAGCCGCGAAAGCCGGTTTTCAGATGGAAACCGGCGGATTTCAAATTTATTTTCCCCGGCGGTAAAGGCCGCTTTTGCCGCCGCTTTTTTCAAGAAGCCGCACGGTTTCAATCGTCGCCCCTTTTTCCACGGCTTTCACCATGTCGTAAAGCGTGAGCGCCGCCACGGATGCCGCCGTCAGCGCTTCCATTTCAACGCCGGTATTTCCGGAACAGGCGACCGACGCCTGAAACCGGACGCCGTCTTTTTGCGGCGCGGCCTCTACGTCGATATGGGTCAAAAGCAGCGGATGGCAAAGGGGAATGAGATCATGCGTCCGCTTGGCGGCCATGATGCCCGCCAAACGTGCGGTTTCAATCGCGTTCCCTTTCGGCAGACCGCCTTCGAGCAGCAGCTTCATCGTTGGACGGGACAGGCGGATAAATGATTCGGCGATTGCGCGCCTGAACGTCGGCGCTTTTTCCGACACATCCACCATGCGCGCTTGGCCGCCGGCGTCCACGTGAGTCAGTTTAGATTTTTTTTCGGGCATTTCTATATCCTTGTAAGGAAATCCGGCAGCAGCATGATTTCCACCGTTTCGCCGCGTGAAAGCAGGTCGCGCTCGCCTGGGAATATAAACGTTGCGTTCGCCTCGGAAAAGCCGATCATGTCGGCGGAATTTTTCCAGGAAATCGGCCGCACCGTCCAGCCGCCCGGCGTCCATTCAATACGCGACGGCAGAAACGCGGTTCTGCCCGGCGCCTGCCGCACATCTTCGGCCATTGTGCCGTGAACTCTTCTAAGCTCGGGATGTTTCATGCCGCACATTCGTCCCAAAACCGGCCGGGCGAAGCACTCAAAGGTTATCATTGACGAAAGCGGATTTCCCGGAAGGCCGAAAACCAGTTTATCTCCCTTGCGCGCGAAAACCGTCGGTTTGCCAGGCTTTATTGCCACTTTGCTGAAAAGAATTTCGAGTCCCAGTTCTTCAAAGACATCGCGTACAAAATCGTACTCGCCCATTGAGACGCCGCCGGTAATGATAAGGACATCGCGTTTGAGTCCCTCCAGTATTTTCTCCCGCAGGTCTTCTTTTTCATCCCGCGCAATGCCGATGTAATCCGCCTCGATGCCGAGAAGGCGCGCCTGCGCGGCGAGGCAATAAGCGTTCGAATTCCTTATCTGGTCGGGGCGCGGGGTTTCGTCAAACTCCACCAGTTCGTCGCCGGTGGCGAGAATCGCCACGGATGGCCTTGTGTAGACCGTAATTTCGGCACAACCGAACGTAGCCAGCAGCGCGATTTCGGGAGTACCGACGACGCGCCCGGCTTCTATTATCACATCGCCCGCCATGGCTTCCCGTCCTTTGGGGGCGATGTTTTCACCCGGCGCCACCGGTTTAATGATGGTAACTTTGCTTTCACAGGGGGAAACCGCGCAGACCTCAACTATCTGAACCGCGTCCGCGCCTTCCGGAACCGGCGCGCCCGTCATAATGGAAATCGCCTCTTTCGGCTTCAGGCGTTCGTGGACGCCGCCGCCGGCGCGCGCCTCTCCGCCGATAACCAAATCCACCGGCGCGTTTTGCACATCCGCCGCGCGCACGGCAAAACCGTCCATAGTGGCCCGGTTGAACGGCGGAATGTCGGATGTGGCCGCGATATCCTCAGCGAGAACACGCCCCAGCGACCTGTGAAAAGGGATGCGTTCCGTTTTGCCGGCCGGAACGTTTTTAAGCAGAATTTCCAGAGCTTCGTCGATACTGATCATGGTAAAACCTGATATTCACACCTTATTTGTTGTAATTTACGGCGTGGATTGTAGCACAGATTTTGGATTTCGGATTGCGGATTTCGGATTGAGTTAAATTGTGCATTCGACCCGGATATTTCATGCCGACTCGGCAGAAGTCCTATGAAATATCCGGGTTGAGATTGTATAAGCGAGCCGCCGCGGGGAAATTTCCTCGCCCGGATGCGGAAAATCTGCTAATTTAATTAATTATTCCGTTGAGGGAACAAAGTTTATGGGTGGAAAAATCCTTGTGAAAACCGCGAATCTTGCGTGGAAAGCGTTTCAGGCAGTCAATATACGGCTGCCCGAAGGACGCCTGCCGCGGCCGCGCTGGGCGCCGGGACGGATAATCAAAAGCCGCGAACGCTCCCGCCCGCCCCTGGGTTTTCCCCGCGAAACCGACTCGCTCTGCCCGCGCTGCGTTCCGGAAATCCGGCGAAAAGTCGCAAACGGCGAAATGACGCTGAACGAGCTTCGCCAAAGCCGTCCGGGAGAAATAAAAGCCCGTCTTGTTGAGGAAAGCGGCCGCATCCTGATCCGCAAAACCTGCCCGGAACACGGCGATTTCGAGGACGTGATTTCGACCAATCCCGATTTTACCAGGCGCATTGAAAATCTCTTTTTCGGGCGCGATTTTGAAACGTCCCCGGACGACGGGATTCATAATCACGGTTCGTCTTCGATAAAGTACGGCCGGGGAACGGTTCTGACGGTGGATTTAACGAACCGCTGCAACATGATGTGCACCCCCTGCTTTACGGACGCGAACCAGGTCGGGTTTGTACACGAGCCGGACATCGTGGAAATTAAGGCGATTCTCGACCGCGCGGTTTCTTTCAAGCCGCGCCGCCAGACGATCATCCTGTTTTCCGGCGGCGAGCCGACGATTTCGCCGCATTTTCTCGAAGCCGTCGCCTACGCAAAGAAACTCGGTTTTTATCGTCTTCTGGCCGCCACGAACGGCATACGTTTCGCCGAAAGCGAGGAATTCACGCGGCAGGCGAAAGAGGCCGGTCTCAACGGCGCGTATTTACAGTTCGACGGCGTCGGCAACGAGGCGAACCTGCATCGCGGAGTTGCGAATCTTTTCGACGTCAAGGCGCGGGCGATTGAAAACATGGCCAAGGCCGGCATGAAAACGACGCTGGTAACGACCGTCATCAACTCCGTCAACAATGACGCGGTGGGCAGGATCGTGGATTTCGCGATCCGTAATATCGAAAAGGTGCAGACGGCGGTGTTCCAGCCGGTTTCATTCACGGGGCGCGATGAAGACATCGGCGACGCCGACCGCGCGAAGCTCCGTTATACGCTGACGCGGCTTGTCGAGGATATCGGCGGGCAGACGGGCGGGATACTGGAACCGCTGCGCGACTGGTTTCCGCTTTCAAGCTACAGCGCCTTTACCAGCGTCATGGACATTTTGCAGGGACCCGACGCCGACTGGGGATGGAGCGCCTGCAACTGTCACCCGGACTGCGGCGTGTTTACGCTGCTTGTAATCAACCGCCGCACGGGCGAATGGACGCCGCTGTTCAAATTCTTTGATTACGAACGTTTCATCAGGGACGTGAAAATCATCACCGATACGGCGCGCGGACGGCGGCTGACCGAAGCGCAGATGGCGATGGCGATCCTTCGGAATTTCAAGCCCGCGCTCGCCCCCGAAGGATTTCCCGCCGCGCAGGTCGTCAGGCTTTTCCGGCCGAATTCCGAAAAGGCGTCCGGCGACCGGAACGACAGGATGAAAGCGCGGCCGGATGCCGACGACTGGCGCGTGCTCTGCGTTGAAGGAATGTGGTTCCAGGATCTCTGGACATACGATTTCCGCCGGACGGAAATGTGCGTGATTCCATACGGCACGGAGGAAGGCGAGATTCCATTCTGCGCTTACAACACCGGCATAGGCTGGCGGCAGATCGTCGAAGGCCTTCACAAAACCGCGACCGTGGCCGAATGGCATGAAACGCGCGGACGGCACCAGGTATATGCCGGCGGCAAGGCCGTCGATCTCAATACATCTGAACATGAACTTGTTATTCCGTAAACGCCCGGAACGCTTATGAATTGCACTGTAAGACAAATTGCCGCTTTTCTGAAGCTGGAATTCCGCGGGGATGGCGACCGCGCGGTCGCCGGAGTTTCCGGATGGGACGCCGCCGACGGCGGCTCGCTGGTTTTTATGGACGGCGCGCGTGACGGCGTTCCGCAAGGTTTCGCGCCCGCCTGCGTCATTACGACCCGGCTTCTGGCGCCCGCCCTGCCTGAAAGCGTCAATGTTATTTTTTCCGAAAATCCGAAAAACGATTTCGCGAGGGCTGCGATTCTTGTGTGTCCGCCGCGCGAAAGCAGCGGGACACGCCACCTGTCGGCGCTGGTTTCGCCGGACGCCGTAATCGGCGGCAATGTGGAACTGGGGCCGTTCACCGTAGTCGAGGAAGGCGCGGAAATAGGCGGCGGCAGCATTCTTATGGCCGGCGTGTTCGTCGGCCGCGGCTGCGTGATAGGAAATAATTGCGTTCTATATCCGGGCGTAAAGATCTATCCTGGCGCGATTCTTGGCGACAGGGTGATTCTTCACGCCGGGGTGGTTATAGGGAGCGACGGCTTTGGTTATGTTTCCGACGGCGAGCGGTACTGGAAGTTTCCGCAGGCCGGAGGCGTCGTCCTTGGGGATGATGTCGAAGTCGGAGCGAATACGGTCATCGATCGCGGGTCGCTGGGAACGACGCGAATAGGCGAGGGAACGAAAATAGACAATCTGGTACAGATTGCGCACAACGTGGAAATCGGCCGTCATGTCGTAATCGCCTCGCAGACCGGCATTTCAGGAAGCACCGTGATTGAGGATCACGCCGTAATCGGCGGCCAGGTTGGATTCGGCGACCACGCGCGCGTCGAACGAGGGGTGATAATCGGATCAAAGGCGGGCGTCCTGCCCGGCAAGATTGTGCGCGCCGGCGAGGTTTACTGGGGCGTTCCGGTTCGGCCGCTGCGCGAATACAAGCGTCTTAACGCGCTTTTCGGCCGCCTGCCGGACATGAAGGCGGAAATAGAATCTTTGAAAGCTGAAGTAGCCCGGTTAAAAAATGAATGCGCGGGATGAAAAAAACGGAAGCTCGCCGGAATTGCAATGGCTCTGCCGGGCCATAATGGAAAATTTCTCTCCTGAATTCCGCGGCGCGGCAATCGACGCCCGTTTTTACCCATACATAGGATTGACGCATACGATTCGCCGCCGCGAATCGGGCTGGGTCGTGCGCGTCAGCGACCACTGCCGCCGCGCGCCTCATCTTGTGCTCGAAGCCATAGTGACAATCCTGGTCTGCAAGGCGCTGCGAAGGCGCGTTTCGAAACGCGCGCGGCGAATCTACGACGCCTGGCGGAAGGAATCGTTTGTGTCGGACGCCGTAAACGCGCGGAGGACCGCGAAAGGCCGCAAGCGCTTTGCCGTTCACGAAGGGAAGTGGCATTCGCTGCCGGAAATCTGCCGCGAGGTCAACAGCCGTTTTTTCAACGACCAGATCGAAATCCGGCAAATCGGTTGGGGAATTCGCCGGAGCTGGGGACGCCTGGGACATTACGATCCGACGCACAACACGATTACGCTGAGTCCGGTGCTTGATTCTTCGGATGTGCCGCGATTCGTGGTGGATTTCATCGTGTACCACGAAATGCTGCACGCGGTTTTCGAGAACGCCGAAAATTACGGATTTCGCCGGCACCACCCGCCCGTGTTTTGCCGGACGGAGCGCGCGCATCCGGAGTACGAAGCGGCCAAAAAATTCATAAAGGACTTTTGCTCAAAACGCAAATAAAACCGTTGCTTTTTACGGCGTCTTGCGTAAAGATGCTAGCCCGGATATTTCATACCGATTCGTAGCGAGGCGGCGCAAATGGGCGTGGATACAAGGCGCGCGCCGTGAAGGCGACGAAGGCATATTAGATAATATGTCTAGGAGACTGAACAAGCGCAACGCAGTAGACATGCCCAGTTGCGCCGACGCAGTAGAATCGGTATGAAATATCCGGGCTAGTTTCATGACGCTTTTTCATGAAACAACCGTTACAACTTTTTTGGAGGTTAAAATGATTCGAACTTTGATGGCCGCCGTAGTGTTGCTTGTATCATCGCCGTTTATTTACGCGCAGGACGAATGCACGCGCGCGACGCTTATAGCGGCGGCGGACAGCTATATCGCGGCGCAAAAGGCCGGCAGTCTTTCCAAAATGTCGCTGGCTGATAAAGTGAAGTATGTTCAGAACATGTCTGAAACGACAAAGGAAAAGGGCATCTGGAATACGGCGCTTCAAATAGCGCTTCATCGCAGCATCTACGACGTCGCGCGCTGCAAGACCTTTAGCGAAGTGATTGTCACGCAGGGCACTCAATATGTCATTGGAACGCGTTTAACGGTCACCAAGGACGGCAAGATAACCGAAATCGACAGCGTTGTCACCGGCAAGGACGACTGGCTGTTTAACGCCGACAATTACCTGAAATACTCATCGGCGGAAGACTGGAGCATCCTTCCCGTGGACAACAGGGTTACGCGCCAGGATCTTGTTGACGCCGGCCACCGGTATTTCGACTTTGTGTTCATGGACAAATACATCCGGCCGCCATGGGGAACCCCCTGCGCCCGTCTTGAAGGCGGAGCGTACACAAATCCGGACGGCAACGACAAGGATAATTGTCAGATTCCGGCGCCGCTTGGCGCCATGCCGGTACAAAGCCGAACCTTCGTAGTTGACGAGGAAATGGGCGTGGTAAACGTTTACTGCCGTTTCGGCAGTGAAACCGGAATGCCGGATGTTCACACCATAAGGATGGTCAACGGAAGGTATCGCTATATACATACCCTGAGCGTAAACCTGAACGATAAGCCCATAGATTATTCAGGTTTCGATACGCCGGACAGCAAGCCGAAAGGCAAGCCAAAAAGCAAGCAATAACGGGCCGATTGCAAAAGACGTAACACGGGTGCGTCCCGCCCGAACACCTGTCTTTTGAATCCGGACTTCATTCCAAGGCGCCGCAGGGGCGGTTTGCGAACCGCCCCTGCATATCGTCTAAAGAAGCGTCCCCCAATTTACGCCGCACGAGCAGAAGAACCTCCATAAATATCCCGGTTAGTCAGGGCGGTAAATTCAGCGCCGTTTTTCCTGCCTCCGCCCTTGCAGGCGTTTAATAAACGCCTCCGCGTATGCGCCCGGCAGCCATCCTGAACCTGATAAATTTTCATGTCAATAAAAAAATATGGTGAGATAGGATATTTGTATTGCGTTGCATGGCTTTGTTGTGTAATGCCGGTATCGTTAAAAAAGATGCAGCTAAACCGGACAACGCCGCCACGGCGCTTATGCGGTGGCATTGATGTAAGCGAGGGAAGCAATGATACATTCTTCCCGCAGCAGTTTTATAAGCATCCTCTTGAAAATTCCTGTCAAAACGAAAGCGCCGGCGGCGATCATTATTTTCCTCGCGCTTTTGACTCCGCGATTGTGGGGAGACGACAGGAAGGAATACATCAATATGGACGGGAAAGCGCTGGCTGTGGAG
>Ga0268262_10002332_pt1 | contig 22151 bp, 19 predicted proteins | sample TergutNc150P3_FD_190354 | JGI IMG/M metagenome (GOLD analysis project Ga0268262, IMG submission 190354) | Nasutitermes corniger P3 segment gut microbial community from laboratory colony in Florida, USA - Nc150 P3 (SPAdes) (version 2) | ecosystem: Host-associated > Arthropoda: Insects >... | reverse complement strand
ACCGGCGCGCTTATTTATTACGCGGGAGAAGAAGCAAATAAAATTTTCATTCTTCAGAGCGGCAAGGTAAGCCTGGTTTATACGGATATTGAAACAGGGGATAACGTGCGCAGTCCGGTGCAGCCGGGCGAATTTTTCGGAGTAAAGTCCGCGCTGGGGCGCTTCCCCCGCGAGGAAAACGCCATCGCCATGGCTCCCAATACCATCGTGATGTCTTTTACCATTCCCGAATTTGAAGCTCTGGCAATGTCAAATACCAGAATTATTATGAAAATGCTTAAAGTATTTTCCACCCAACTGCGGCGGGTGCACGCGCAAGTCGCGAGCCTGACAAAGTCGGGAGGCGTAGAGCCGGATGAGGGGCTGTTTGCCCTTGGCGAGAAGTACTTAAAGAACAGACGTTACGCCCACGCGCAGCATGTTTTTAGCCGCTATCTTATTCATTACCCGGAAGGCGTTAACGCGAAGCAGGCGGAAAAAAATCTTCAGCTCGCGCAGGCCGGGTTGAAATAAGGAAGGATGATGTATGGAACTGGACATGACGGCATTCGCCCGTTTTTCCCATGTTTTTAAGCCCGGTGAAATAATATTTTCAGAGTATGAGCCGGGAGACACCTTTTACCTTATCCAGTCAGGGAAAGTAAAGTTAATACAAAATACCGGAGAGAATGAGCGCACGCTGGATATTCTGCAACCGTCGGAAATGTTTGGCGAAATGGCAATATTGGAAAATCTGCCCCGTTCCGCCACGGCGATAGCCGTTGATGAAGTAACGGTGATTGAGTTAAATACGCAGAATTTTGAAATCCTTATGCTGGGCAACCCGCAGATCGCCCTGAAACTGCTGCGGATTTTCTCAAAGCGGATTTATGATTCCAAACGGCGCTTTATGATTCTTACCCTGCGCGACCCCCAGGCGAAAGTCGCCGACGTATTCCTGATGCTTGATGAAACCAGCGCCAATATTGACAAAACGGGCGAAAAACGCGAGTTTCAAACCACCGCCGAAGACATTGCCCACTGGGCCGGATTAAGCGCCAACCAGACCAAAGATATCCTGTCCCGCTTTGTCAACCAAAACCGGCTGGAAATGTTTTCCGATCGTATCGTGATTAAAAATATCAGTGACTTCAGCCGCTTTGTCAGCGCGCGGCGCAAACAGTCGTCTTAGGGAACCCTTCCCTGCATTGCCTGCATAAAGTTATTGGGATTCTTTCCGTACTTCGCCATTTTCTTCATCATGCCGCGCATCTTTTCAAATTTTTTTATAAGGCGGGCAACTTCCGCTACCGAAGTGCCGGAACCGCGGGCTATGCGGCTGCGGCGGGGCGGCCCGATTATCAGGTGGTTGGCGCGTTCTTTGCGGGTCATTGAGGAGATAATCGCTTCCTGCCGCTTGAGGTCCGCCTTGTCAATGTCGTCTTCGCTTATCTGGCCCTGCATACCGGGAATCATTTCCAGCATTGATTGCAGGGAACCCATTTTCTTTACCGAACGAAGCTGGCTCAGCCAATCCTCAAGGGTAAAGTTTTCTTTCTCCATTTTTTTCTGGAGTTCCAGAGCTTCTTTTTGATCGATAACTTCCTGGGCTTTTTCCACCAGGCTGACCACGTCGCCCATGCCCAGAATACGGCCCGCGATACGCTCAGGGTAGAACGGCTCAAAATCTTCGGGCTTTTCCCCGGTTCCCGTAAATTTCAGGGGCTTGCCGGTAATGGTTTTCAGGGAAAGGGCGGCGCCGCCCCGTGTGTCCGAATCAAACTTGGTCAGGATAACGCCCGTTAGGCCGATTTTTTCATCAAAAGTTTTCGCGATGTCCACGGCGGACTGGCCGGTCATCGCGTCGGCGACCAGAAGCATTTCATCGGGCTGGGACGCTTCTTTTAACCGGGAAAGCTCTTCCATCATCGGCTCGTCAATTTGCAGGCGGCCCGTGGTGTCGATAATCAGGGTGTCGATTAGGTTCTGCTTTGCCCAGGCAAGGGCGTTTTGGTATACTTTAACGCTGTTCGCCGCCCCTTCCTCCCGGTGAACCGGCACGCCAATCTGCGCGCCCAGCACGGCAAGCTGTTCCATGGCCGCGGGGCGTATCAGGTCGCAGGCGACAAGCAGGGGCTTGCGGCCTTCTTTTTTCAGGCGCAGGGCCAGTTTGGCGGAGCTGGTAGTTTTACCGGAACCCTGCAATCCCAGCATCAGCACCGTGGAAATTACATCCGGCCCCCTGAGTTTTAATTTCTGTTCCGCGGTATCGGTGCCGCCGAGAAACGAAACCAGTTTATCGTGAATAATTTTAACAAACTGCTGGCCGGGATCAACGGCGCGCAGAACTTTTTCACCCTTTGCCTCTTCTATGGTAGCGTTGACAAAACGCCGTACCACGCGCAGGTTAACGTCCGCTTCCAGCAGGGCCATTTTAATGGCGTCAACGGCGTCTTCAATATTTTTTTCGCTTATCGATGATTTTCCGGCGACAAAGCGCAGAGCGTCGGTAATTTTGTTGGTTAATTTATCAAACATTTAGTGTCCCAGTCCGTTCATGAAATTCCCCAAAAAATCAAGCGGTTCTATTTCCCGGTTCAATATCTGGTAAAGCCCTACAGAAATGGGCATTTTAAGCCGGTACTTTTCCGCGAAAACCTTGACATACTTTGCCGCCGCGATACCTTCGGGCATATAACCAAGCTCGGTTATCCGCGCGATAAGATCATCAATATTTTTAAACGGCTCAAGAATCTTTTTCTCGATTATTTCTTTGCCAAAACGCCGGTTTCTGCCAAAAACAGAACGGCAGGTAACATCCAGATCGCCGATGCCGGAAATGGACGTGAAAGTTTCGGGATGGGTAGCGCCCATCGCCATGCCGAGGATTTGTATTTCGTTCAGGCCGGCGGCAAGCAGCAGGGATTCGGTTCCGTCTCCGAATAAATTCGCGCCGCCAAAAACAGTAGCCTGGGTTTTAATGGCTTCCAGTATGCCAAAGGCAATGGCGATAACATTTTTCGCGGCGGCGGCTACCTGAACGCCCCTGACATCAAACGAGGAAAACACAAACAGCCCCTTGCTTCTGAGCAAGTCGCGGAAACGGATGGAATTCTTGGCGTTCTCGCTGGCGGCGATAAGGCCGGTGATTTTGCCCCGCGAGACTTCCTCGGCGTGGCTGGGGCCGGCTATGTACACCAGGGACTGCCGGTAAAAACCGGGAAGATAATCTTCCAGTGTTTCCAGAATAAGCCGGGGGCCTTTATCCGTCGATATAAAACCTTTGGTAATAACCGCGATGGAGGTTTCTCCCTCCCGGATTGAGGGTATCATAAGGATTTGCTTGACCGTTTGCAGCAGGTACAGCGAGGGAACCGCCAATATAAGATATTCCCGCCCGGAAGCCGCTTCTACAATGTCCGAGGTAGCCGTTATATTTTCCGGCAGTTTAACGCCCGGCAGGTAACGGGAATTCTCGCGGCGCGTATTAATATCGTCCCGGTTATCCTCTTCAAGGCTCCAGATAACAACTTCTTTCCCCTTGTCGGCAATGGCTTTCGCGACTGCCGTTCCCCAGGCGCCCGCCCCAATAACCGCTGTTTGTGCTGCCATACTATTTGATAATTATGAAACATTATTCCGCGAATTCATAGTCCCTCGCGATGTTCGCGGCTTCCTCAAAATCGCTGTGTAACAGATGCTCGGCAAGGGTATTCAACATATCTTTTGTCGCCCGCGACCAATTCTTTTTCTTGAGTTCAACCAGCACCTCTTTGGCGGCTTTTTTGTCGTATATCGTACAAGCCGCCCGGAAGACAATCAGTTTTTCCTGTAAGAAACGCTGATCTTCCTGCGCGGTTTTGTCGTTATCATCTTCTTCCTGGGGCGTGATTTTTTTGATTATTGCCCGTAATTTGTTCATGAATTCCGGCGTCTGGTCTGATATTATGGCAAGGTCCCGCCCTTTTCCCGCCATCTCCAATATCCGCGCGGATCCGGAAAGCTCCGTCTCACCAATATTCGCGAGGGCGCTTTTCATGGCGTGAACATTAATGACGTACAACTGTATGTCATCGTCTTCCAGCGCGTCGCGTTTCGCATATACCGTCTCCAGCACTTTTATCGCCTTTTCAGCGTCCCGTATGAAAGTTCTCGCCAGTTCCGGCTCTACGGATGACTGCGGCGTTTCCTCGGCGGCGGGTTTATTCAAAGCGCTCTTGCGCGCGGCCTCAATTACCTCCGGCGGCTGTTTATCGCGTATCAATGTGTTCAATAAAGCGTTCAGGTGGCGTATGTCTATCGGCTTGGAAATAAAGTCATTGAAACCGTTTGACAAAAATATTTCCGCCTGCCCCGCCACGGCATTTGCCGTCAGCGCGATAACCGGGCGATTGTATCCCATCTCGCGTATATTTTTTGTCGCCTCAATGCCGTCCATTTTGGGCATCATGTGATCCATAAACACAATGTCATACAGCCTGCCGGCTTTAATCTTTTCAATAGCCTCAAACCCGCTTCCGGCGGTGTCAATGGTCAATCCGTAAGGAGCAAGGAGCCCTTTCGCGACATATATATTTGTTTCTACATCATCCACAATCAGGACACTGCCATAGGGCATCGGCTCGCGTATTATTTGCGCCGTTTCCATCGGCGATATATCTTTATAATGGAACTGCCGCAGGCTTTCGGCTGTCTCCGCGCCCAACGGGGCGGCGCCGGTATTTTTCTGCGGTATATGTACGGTAAACGTCGAACCTTCTCCCGGTTCGCTCTTCACGGAAATACTGCCATTCATCATCTTGATAAGCTGTTTGGTAATAACCAGACCAAGTCCGGCGCCCTCGGTTTCACGATTGGCTTCCTGATCGAGGATGGTATATTCATCGTCATCGAAGATTTTGCTCACCTGTTCTTTCGTCATGCCCCGGCCTGTATCCCGCACATGGAAAACAAGCGACACATAGGGGCTTCTTACCCTGTCTTCATATTTGGCGGTAACCGACAAAACAACTTCACCACTCTCCGTATATTTGAAGGCGTTGGAGAGCAGGTTATTTAAAATCTGCTTGATGCGCAGTTGGTCGCCAAAAAGCTCAGCCGGCGTGATGGGGTTCACCTGTAATTCAAACCTTATATCCCTGCTGCCGATCCGCATTATATTCATTTGGGTTGTATCGTGAATCAAACTCGCGACATCGTATTTGATGGGCGACAATTCCAGCTTGCCGGATTCAATTTTGGAAAGATCGAGTATGTCATTGATAACATTGAGCAATGAATAGCCCGAATTGTAAATTTTGGCCATCGCTTCATTGGCGTCCTGCGGAAGCGCCCTGTTTTGCATTTGCATTTCTGTAATGCCCAGAATCGCGTTCATGGGCGTGCGTATTTCGTGACTCATTGTCGCGAGGAAAGTACCGGTTTGCCGGCTCGCGACATCCGCTTTATTTTTTTCCGCGGCCACGCGTATCAAACCGATGCTGAGCGTTATCGCCATCAGCAAACCTATCACGCTGAGCAAATGGGCTATATTTTTCATGCTTTGGTAATAGATATTTTCAGGCGTCATAATGCCCAAATACCAGCCGTTCTGAAGCCGGCGGGCAAAAAGGATACACGGATCGCCCTTGTAATCTTTTACCTTGCGCTCGGAAATTTCCACCCCATGCAGCAAGTCATATTCGATGAAAAGGCCGTCATTCATCTCGCGCAGCGACCTGCCCCAATACGCCGGGATGGGGTGGGCAATTACATTAAATTGCCTGTCCATCAGTATCCCATAACTGCCTTCGGCGATTCGCGTATTCTCCACATAGCTTCTTATCCTGTCAAGCAATATATCAAGGCAGACAATGCCCAGCGGACGGCCCTCATCATCAAAAATCCGGCGCGCGTAGGTAACTGAAATGACACCTAACGAAACGTCAATATACGGCTCGGTAATTCCGACCGCTCCGTCCGCCTGAATCGCCGCTTTATACCAGGGACGGCTCGCGGGCTCATAGTCATCCGGCGGAGTCCAGTCAATGCCGGTCCAGAATTTTCCGCCAAACGCGTCAAAAACGCCGTAGACGCCGGTAGCGTAGGATACCAGTTGGTCATCGGCGAGCATATATTTCGTGACGTGATCAATATAGTTTGCCACCATATTAAAGGTATTGCCGTTAAGAATCATGATGCGAACGGTTTCCGCGATGGTACTCAGCGTTGTTTCCGGTTCCAGAAGACCGGCGATGATATTGGCCTGAGTGTAGGCGATAGCGTTTTCGGTGTCATTTTTCAGATGGTTGCGCTCAATATCGCCTACCAATACATAATTCGCGATTACCATAACCGCAAAGGCGATAAATACAAACACCAACTGCGCGGACACCGGACGTAAAATATCTTTCGCTTTCCGCACAGAGAGATGAATTATTGACTTAAACACAACGAAACCTCTTGAAACTGCTCTTTTACCTCATAAAATACTTCAGCAATATTCGGATCGAAGTGTTTATTTGAATTTGACATGATAACATTCATCGCTTCTTCATGCGTATACGCTTTCTTGTAGGGCCGTACGGAAACAAGCGCGTCATAAACATCGGCAACCGCCAGTATGCGCCCCTGCAGCGGAATATTTTCTTCTTTAAGCCCATACGGGTAACCGGTGCCGTCCCAATGCTCATGATGATACCCGGCGAACAATTTCGCGTGATGCAAAAACGCTTCATTACCCGTCCGGTTAACAATCTGATCAATATTCCGTTCGCCTTCCTGGGCATGCCTTTTTATCATTTCATATTCTTCTTTGGTCAACTTGTCGGTCTTGTTTAAAACCAAATCTGAAATGGCGATCTTGCCCAGATCGTGTAAACGCGCCGATGAAGCGACCAGATCCAAATCCCCCCAATCACGCAGTTCATCAATATACACCCCGCGTTCCAGCATCGCGTTCATCAGTATTTTTATATACGCCGTTGTACGCTCAATGTGCCCGCCCGTTGTTTTGTCGCGGCTTTCAACCATATTCGCCAAAACATACACCAGGCTGTTTTGCAGCCGCCGTAGCTGCGTTGTCCGGTTATGAATCAATTCATCAATGTCTAAATGGGTTTTAATGCGATTCAGCAGTACGGGCGCGGAAAAAGGTTTCGCGATAAAATCTACCGCGCCCAGTTCAAAGCCCTGCACCTCGGTAGAAACATCGGTCATGCCGGTTAAGAATATGACCGGAATACCGGAATAAGCGTCATGGGATTTTAATTTCTGCAGCGCCTCAAACCCGTTCATCTCGGGCATCTCAATATCCAGCAAAATTAAATCCGGCGTAACTTTGTCCAGAAGCATGAACATCTTGGCGGCGGACGGCATCGTCATTACACAATAAAGATCTTCCAGCGCGTTTTCCGCCATGGATAGGTTAGTGTCGCTGTCATCTACAACAAAAATAGTCTTCACTGCATAATACCGTACTCTAAATATATTATAGGAAGCCTGCCATGTCAAGAAAAAAGCACTATTCTGACAAAAATAGTCATAAATGATTCTTATTTTTTATGACAGAATTTAAGAATGTGTCATTATAATTTTATTACCATAAAACCGGCGGCGCCTATGCTGTATTCGTCCTGTTCTTCCCACGAGGCAAAGATTGTATCCCCGCACAAGCCGATTCCGGTATAAACAAAACCCGCGGGCAGCGGGGGCAGGGAAAAGTGACGAGTACTGGAAGGGGAAGAACTTACATACAGGGCGTTACCCTGGGGAAAGACCGCCAGCATGAAAGTTTTTTCCGATCCGCCCGAGTAAAATCCGCAAATAGCGGCTTTTTCCCGGTCGGCGGCAAAAGTACGGGTCGTTTGAAATTCCGGGGAAACCACCGCCGCCAGACCGCAGTTGTTTTCTTTGAATACGGCGGTCAGCATTTCCCGCAGCGGAGGCGGCGCGGCGGACAGCGGTTCCGGCAGGGCGGCGTTTTGAAACGCGCCGAGGGAAACTTTTTCGCCCGGCAGTACCAGATCGCCTGAACGGAGCATACGGATCTCCGGCTGTCCCGCCGCCTTTTTTTCCGCCCGGAAATACCAGAAAGCGTCGCCGCCCCGGCGGAGGGTATCCACATCCCAGCCGTCTTCCGGCGCGAAAACATCCAGCGAAGGTATCGTCAGGGGCTGCGGCCCGCCGGAACGAAGGTCAAAAGTCCACAAACGGGGCGCGGGAAGCGGGGCGTTTGAATCAAGAAATCTATCGTCACGGTACAACAGCGCCGCGGGTTTTCCATCAAACAGGACAAATGCCCCCACGGTATACTGCCGCCAGAATTCGCCGCCGGAAAAACGGTACAATCCAACCTGCTCGTTTTCTTTCGGGGAAAGGCAGATAAAACCGCCGCCATTAACCGCCATAAGCAGGTTTCCTCCCCGCGCCAGCATGAAGCGGATATGGGGCGCAAGCGGCCAGGGAACCAGCGCGGCGGAAAAACAGGCGTCTTCTATTGTTTCAATGAGAACCGGCCCTCCGGCGCTGAACTGAAACCAAAGGGGGTATTTCCCCGCCCGCAAAATCGCCATCGGCACGACCGATGACGGGGCCGGCGGCGTAAGGTTCGGGGCGGCGGCGGCGGAAGCCTTATTCCCCGATCGGGTACATGAAAGCAACAGGCACAGCAGTAAAGCGGCAGCACAAAAATGAAAACGGCGCATGGCACATTGTACCTAAACTTTACATAAATTACATCTCCTTTGACTATGCAGAAAAACATTTTGAGTATACAGTAATAACCATGTTACACTTGGTTGTCTTTCTGGGAAATCCCGGCGAAAAATATGAACATAACCGTCACAACGCAGGCTGGATACTTGCCGAAGCCCTGCCGTTTTTCCCGATCCTTGACTGGCAGAAAAAATTTAAGGCCCTCTACGCGAATGTAGACAGCGCGCGCATCGCTTTCCCCGATGATCCGTCAACAGCGGCCCCGCCGGCGGCTGCGCCGGAAGCAATGCCGGGAAAACTGCATTTTATCAAACCGCAGACCTATATGAATCATTCCGGCGAAGCGGTATTGGCCGCGGCGTTATTTTACAAGGTCAAACTTAATGAGATAATCGTCGTTCACGATGAAATTGAGCTTCCCTTCGGAACCCTGTCGCTGAAATTTTCAGGCGGCCTCGGCGGGCATAACGGCCTCCGTTCAATGAAATCCTGCTTTAGCAGCCCCGATTTCTGGCGGCTGCGTATCGGCATCGGCAGGCCGGATGACCGGATTCCCGGCAGGGGCGGCAGTATAGAAGACAGCCATACCGCCGGTATTGCCGACTGGGTACTGTCTGATTTTACCCCCGCCGAAGCCCAAGCCCTTGTCCCCGTGTATAACGCCGGAGCAGGCCTCTTGTTACAGGCTCTGGCTGCCGAACCGGAACAACTTATGTCCCAATGGGTAAAGAAAGACTGCCTCGCGGAAGAAAAAAACGACATCTGACACCAAGTATACAAACAGAACGCCACGCGTTATTTTTTGTGATATTCTTCTTCCAAAAATTTATAAAGATTATGCGTAATATCAGTTGTATCAGTCCAACCGGTAAATAATCCAAGCATCTCACCCTGGAATTGTTTATCTTTATTCGCTTCATTGTATTTTTTTATTTGCTCATTCGATACAAACATATTTCTCATATAGAGTTTTCCATCAATGAGCTCAATTCTTTTTTTAAATGTTTTATTACTATAACTATAAACATCAGTAAAGATTAATGCATTATCGTTTTTTATGTCATAAGAAAAACATTCGCCCCTATAGCCCTTTAAAGGCGGCTTAAGCGTTAATGTCCATAGCATTATTCCACTTTTATCATAAGGATACGATGCAAACGTAATATCAACACGATATGTTTCAAATTCACAACTCCAGTCTCCTTTTAAAGAATTACTACTACCTTCATATCTTATATCTCCGCCCCCTAATGTTAATTCGTTATTTTGTATGGAAAATGTAATATAATCAGATTCACTAAATGTTAAAAAACTAGACAACCTTCGCGGGGTTGCCATCATTCCCTCATAATCCCACTCCCCGCCATATTCATATCTTCTTTTTTGCTCGTTACCCGGTACATCATTTAAATAAGTACTTTCAACATAGTTATAATAAGTGCTGGTCAGGATTTTTACTTCTTTTACTATTCCGTCTTTTTCTTCAGTTACCCAAGTACCAAAAAATTGTGAAACGTCAGGAACAGGAGGTATAGGCTTTACACCTACAGGTACATAAACCACAGGAGTTGACTTTTTCGTATCTTCCTGCAGGTCCAGAGAACAACTTATAAAACTAAGGGTAATAACCAGCGCCAGGGCAGTAATGGGAAAAAAGCGTTGAAACGGTTTCTTCATCATCATAAGTTATAATATATACTCTTCTTTGCCGATTCGCAATACATAGTCCCAATGGGGAAAAAAATGAAGAAAAAAGCGCCTTTATGTACTTGACTTTTTTTTACTTTATATCATAGTATACCCCTATACTTAATAGGAAATAGAAATATGGGACGGACATACAACAAGAAAAACTTTCCTCATAAAAAATCACGGGTAGGGGGCGAGGAGTCGATTGATATCGCGGAATTGCTGGAAAAAACGCATTTTGAGACAATAATGGCCTTCTCTGAAGCGCTGGAAGCCAGAGACCAGTATACCGCCGGGCATTCGCGCCGTGTTATGGAATATTCCAAAAGTATCGGATTACACATGAAACTGGACAAACACGATATTGAAAATCTGAAAAGATCCGCGCTGCTGCATGACATCGGAAAAATAGGCATACCCGACATGGTTCTTAAAAAGCAAACAAAATTAACTGATGAGGAATATGGCATCATTAAATCGCATCCCGAAACAGGAGCCGCTATTCTTAAATACATAAAGTCTTTTAAACATTTGGTTCCGGCGGTATATCATCATCATGAACAGTTTGACGGCGAAGGATATCCTGACGGCGTTAAAGGCGCGGCAATTCCCCTGCACGCGCGTATTATTGCCATTGCGGATACCTTTGACGCGATGACATCAAACAGATCGTACAGAAAAGCGCTCTCTCTCAGGACGGCGTTATCCGAACTTGAACGGAATAAAGGGATACAATTTGATCCTGAAATCGCTGATATTTTTATCGGAATATTACAGGAATCACCTTTTTATTTTACGCGGTTCAGGGAGCCTGAGTATCATTTATAGGCGCTTTTCATAAGTATACCTGGAATATATAATGATTATTGGAGGAAAATATGGGAAATCAGCGAAAATATCAATTTGACTGGGATAATACCGTCGGAGCTGATATGAAACTGGCGCGTCCCAGTTTGGGTCCCGGTACCAGAGTGGAAGTGTACCGGCTCTTTCAATTTACTCTCCGGGATGTACTGGAACAGCGCTACGGCACTGAAGCGGCGGATGACCTGTTTCGCGAGGCGGGCGTTATCGCCGGAAAAGCCTTTTTTCACCAATTCCTGAACGATGCCCAAAATGTTTCAAGTCTGGCCGCCAAAATTCAGGAATCCTTTACCGCGTTGGGTATTGGAATATTCCGGGTGGAAGACGCCGCGGAAGACAATTCACATTTTATTTTTACCGTGGAAGAAGACCTTGACTGTTCCGGCCTTCCCGATACTTCAGACGTTGTCTGCGTATATGACGAAGGTTTTATTCGGGGAATACTGGAATCATTCAGCGGAAGAAACTTTGACGTAAAAGAAATTGACTGCTGGTGCACCGGCGCCCGTACCTGCCGCTTTGAAGCGAAGAAGGCTTAATACATTAAATGAACAATAATGAAGGATATCTTGAACATATTCAAAAACTGCTCAGGGATAACCATGTTCCCGAGCTTCCCGATGAATACGCGGAAAATCCTTTAATGGTTCAGATTCATGATGAGTTAAAATCAATTCGTGAAGTCTTACGCGCGTTTTCATCGGGAGATTTTTCTCCTTCGATTAACATTAGGGGTATAATTCCCGGCTGTTTAAAATCCCTTCAGTCTAACCTTCGCCATTTGGTCTGGCAGGTTCAAATGATAGAGAAAGGCGATTTTTCCCAGGAAGTCCAGTTCATGGGCGAATTTTCCGGCGCATTTAACAGCATGGTTCGCAGATTTTCCCTAAGTCTTTCCAAACTGCGGGAAAAAGGAGAAACCCTCGCGGTTATAAACGACAAACTCCGCAAAGAAGTTCAGAACATGGAAAATCTTAAGGAAAGCGAAGCCCATTTTAAGTTTCTGGCAAGCCATGATCCGTTAACAGGCATTCTTAACCGCCGGGCCTTTATTGAGATGGCGGGAGTTGAACTTGCCAACGCGGCATATCTTAATATTCCGTGCTGCCTTGCCATGATGGACATAGATCACTTCAAAAATTTTAATGACACTTACGGACACCTGGCCGGAGATGAAGCCTTGCGTCATACCGTCAAAACCGTTGAGACAAAACTGCGAAAAAATGATTTTATGGGACGGTATGGCGGCGAAGAATTTATTCTGTTCTTTTACGAAACTGATGAAGAAACAGGATTAAAAGTATTGGAACGGCTTCGCGCGTATCTGGCTGAATCGCCTGTTCCCCTGACGCGGGGCTCTGTAGAAATTCACGCGAGTTTTGGCCTCGCGGTAACTGAAGTAAAAAAATCGACAGAAAAAGGGTATGTACAACAATTGATCCATGACGCGGACACGGCCCTTTATGCCGCCAAACTGGCGGGACGAAACAGGGTTGCGCTTTTCAGCCCGGAAATGGAATCCCGCCGGAATCCCTCCGCCCCGCTTTTCCAGGAAGAGGAAGCGTCGTAACCTTTACCCTTTTTGTCTTTTTGGGGTATACTCTCTTATAGATCAAAATGAATTTTATAATCCGGTATGTTCTGAAGCGGCTCCTCTTGCTTGTGCCGATACTTCTGGCGGTATCGGCGCTGATTTTTTTCCTTATCCGTATTACGCCTTCCGACCCTATCGGTTCCATTACCAGCGGACGGAAGATCAACGACGAGACGCGGGCATCCCTGACGGCCCAGTACCATTTGGACAAGAGCCTTCCCCAGCAGTACCTTATCTGGATCAGTAACGCGGTAAGGGGAAACCTGGGGGACAGTTTCAGGCACCGGGAGCCGGTAGGCGCCCTCCTCGCGGCAAGGCTTCCCGCCACTATTCAGCTTGTTTTGATGAGCGCGGTATTCGCGGTTTTTTTGGCTGTTCCCGCGGGGATTGCCAGCGCGGTCAAAAGGCATACCGCCGTTGACCGTATCATTTCGGCTTTTATGGTCTTTTGCGTATCCTCGCCGGTTTTTCTCAACGCTATTTTATTGATGTTGATTTTTGTTTTCAGGCTCAGGTGGTTCCCGGCTTTCGGAGTTGGACGCGATTTTACGGAGAACCTGTATTATTTATGCCTGCCCGCTTTTGCCCTGAGCCTTAACATGGTGGCCCTTATAGGCCGCATAATCCGCGACCGCATGATTGGTGAATTCAAATCCAATTATGTCCTTGCCCTGAGCGCCAAAGGAACGCCTTTCCACCGTATCGTGATGACCCATTGTTTAAAAAACACCCTGATTCCGGTTATCACCGTCGGGGGGGTACAAATCGGCGCTATGGTTGTCGGAGCCGTGCTGGTGGAAAATGTTTTTGCCCTCGGCGGAATAGGGGCTTTGCTCATTGAAGGGATTCAGGCGTCGGATTATCCTGTCGTGCAGAGTATCATGCTGTTTCTTGTCGCCCTGTTTCTTATTCTTAATTTGATAGTGGACATGGTCTACTTTATCATTGATCCCCGAATCCGGATGTCCGGAAATACGGGCGGGACTTGAGGAGCGTGTCATGAACGAACACAAGTCCCTGCTCCCCGCGAAAAAAACCGAAGGAACTTTTCTTACACTGCCGTTTTTAATTTCGGGACTGCTCCTTTTTCTTATTATTTTTTGCTGTATATGCGCCCCGGCCCTCGCCCCTTACGGTGAGTCCGAACAGGATTTGTCCGCTTCTCTGGCCCCGCCGTCCGCGGAACATTTATTGGGCGCGGATAAAATGGGAAGGGATCTTTTTTCACGGCTCCTGTATGGCGGCAGGGTAACGCTGCTTTCCGCCCTGGGGGTGGTAATTCTTTCGGTAATCATCGGCGCGCCGCTGGGGCTTTTCGCGGGATTTTACGGCGGCAAATTTGATTCTATTGTGTGCCGCTGCTGCGATGTGCTGCTTTCGTTTCCCTCACTGCTGCTGGCGTTTTTGTTTGTGACCGCGCTGGGACGCGGCATTACCAGCGCGGTAGTAGCGTTAGGCATCATTTATGTGCCCATGATTACCCGCCTGGTCAGATCGCTCACTCTGGTTGAAAAAAATAAAACCTATGTGGAAGCCGCCGAATCGATTGGCTTTTCCCGGCCCTACATTTTATTCCGCCATATTCTGCCCAACTGCGTTTATACCATGCTGGTACAGCTTACCCTGGATCTTGCCTACGCGATTCTCGATCTTGCCGCGTTAAGTTTTATCGGTTTGGGGGTAAGCCCCCCCACGGCTGACTGGGGAGCCATGCTGCAGGAAGGCAGAAATTTCCTGCTCATGAGTCCGCTTCTTGCCCTCGCGCCGGGGGCCGCCATTGTGGTGACGGTAATAAGCCTCAATATTTTCAGCGACTGCGTAACCCAATACCTCGATCCCCAGAGCAGGGTTCTTCCTTCTTTTGAGAAGATTGAAAAACGTGGAAACGCCGCGAGGAGCGCGATCAATGGAAACTGAATGTCTTTCCATCGAAAACCTTTCCTGCGACTTTCTGACCGTTGAAGGAATCGTATATGCCCTGAACGGCGTGAACCTGCGATTAAAACGGGGGGAAATTCACGGACTTATCGGGGAGTCCGGCTGCGGAAAAAGCGTAACATCCCGTTCAATTCTCGGCCTTATTGATAAAAAGCACACCCGCGTAAAAGGCGTTGTCCGGTTTGATGACAAAAATCTTTTGTCTCTGCCGGAAAATGAAATGCGTTCCATCCGGGGAGAACGCATTTCCATGATTTTTCAGGATCCCCTTAATTCTCTTTCGCCTCTTGAAACTGTCGGCAGTCAAATTGAAGAAGCCATGACCAATCATCTGGAGCTCAGCAAGGAAGAACTGCGAGACCGCACCGCCGAACTTCTGGAAAAAGTGGGGCTTCACCCCAATACCGCGAAGCAGTATCCCTTCGAGCTTTCCGGCGGAATGCAGCAGCGGGTTATGATCGCCCAGGCGATTTGCTGTTATCCTGAACTGATTATCGCCGATGAACCGACCACTGCCCTTGACCTTACCATTCAGGCGCAGGTGTTAAGCCTGATCAGAAGCCTGCAAAAAGAACTTTCCCTTACGGTGCTGCTTATTACGCATAACTTCGCCCTGGTCACGGAAAACTGCGACCGGACATCGGTAATGTACGCAGGACGCATTGTAGAAACCGCTCCGGCAAGAAGCATTATCGAGTCCCCCGCCCATCCTTACACCCGTTCGCTGATCAACTGCATACCCTATTCAAACGCCGGCGGAAACCGTCAGGCGAAACTTCCGGTGATTTCCGGTTCTCCTCCGATACTTTACGCCCCCCCCAGAGGCTGTCCTTTCGCTCCCCGCTGTTCCAGAGCCGATAAAGCCTGCGTTGAAATGCCCCCGGCCACAGACCTTGGCGGGGGAAGATCGGTGTGTTGTCACCACCTGGGAGACGCGTAATGCTGGAAATAAGGGACTTAAAAAAATATTTCGCGTCAAGCAACGGACGGCGGATTCAGGCGGTAGACGGGGTATCTTTCCAGGTACAGAAAAATGAAATACTGGGGATTGTCGGAGAATCCGGCTGCGGCAAGTCCACGCTGGGCCGACTCATTCTGCGCCTGATCGAACCGGACGCGGGGCAGATATATTTTGACGGCGAAGAAATCACCCGCCTCAGCCGAAGCGCCTTAAGGCCCAAACGCAGAACCATGCAGATGGTTTTTCAGAATCCTTTTTCATCTTTTAATCCGAAGATTCGCATTGGCGGGGCGCTTATGGAAGTATGTTCCTATTATGGCATGGATTTTTCCACAAGCTGTGAAAAAATAAACCGCTTGTTACGTGACATTGGACTGTCAGGTGATATGCTGAACCGCTGGCCCCGGGAACTTTCGGGGGGGCAGCTTCAGCGCCTTGCCATCGCCAGAGCGATCATCGGGGAACCTTCCCTGCTTATCGCCGATGAGCCTTTGTCCGCGCTTGACGTATCGGTTCAGGCGCAGCTTCTTAATTTGCTCAGTGATCTCCGCCGCAACCGTTCCATGGCGATGATTTTTATTTCCCATGACATGAACGTAATTGAATATTTTTGCGACAGGGTCGCAGTTATGTATCTGGGCATAATAATGGAAATGGTTTCCGCCGCGGAATTGTCGCATAACGCCCTGCATCCTTACACCCGCACCCTTCGGGCAAGCGCGCCGCGCCTCGATGTTTTCAAGGACTCCGTCGAAAAAAAGACAGTCCCTGTTTACGGAGAAACGCCGAATCCGCAATCACTGATTAAAGGCTGCCCTTTTGCCCCCCGCTGTCCCCAGACGCTGCCCCAATGCGCCGAAACCCTGCCGGAACTCCGTGAAATTTCACCCGGCCATTGGGTGAGGTGTCATGTTACAAACTCCTAAAAGGTGATCAAAAATCCCGGCGGTTGACCTTTCTTTTGAAATAATCTAGAGTTACACACGGAAATTACCGAGTAAAAGGAGGATATTTACCATGAAAAAAGTGTTTTTTATCGCAATAACGCTGGTGTTAATTGCCGGCTTGAATTTTATCGGCTGTCCCCAGTCAAAATCAAAGGGTGTTACTTTTACCGTAGCGTTGAGCGAAGACATCAGGGCGGTGGATGCGGGAGTAGCCTGGAACTATGTTACCAATCAGGTGACCAACCAGATCACCGAGGGGCTGGTAACCCTTGACGCCGATAACAACATTGTGCCGGAACTGGCGAAAAGCTGGCGGCAGACTGACGATTTAACCTACGTCTACGATGTCAGGGACGATATTGTTTTCTCGGATAAAAGCAAGATGACCATGGATGACGTGCTGTTCTCTTTTGAAAGGGCGAAAGACCCCGACGGCGGAACTTATTTTTCCGATTTTTTCAACGATGTGGAAAGTTTTTCCGTTAACGGCTGGCAGTTCACCATCAAACTTAAAAATCCGTCGGCGGTGTTCAAGTATGTTCCCGCGATCGGCTCGGGACGGATAATCAGCAAGGCTTATTATCAGAAACACGCCAAAGATTTTGGAACCGCCGCGGGAGGCATTGTCGCTACCGGCCCCTTTGTTTACCAGAAATGGACCAGCGGTCAGGAAATAGTATTAAAGAAAAATGTCAATTATTGGAACAAGGAAAAACTTGCCGCCAATATTATTGATACTCTGGTTTTCAAAATTATTCCCGAAGATACCACGCGGGTAATCGCCCTCCAGAGCGGAAACGCTGATTTCTGCGCCAATCTGCCCCAGGATATGCTGGATCAGCTTATCGCCGCCCAAAACCTGAACTTTACCAGCGTGGATTCATTCAGCCTTACCTACCTCGGCCTTAACACGCAGCGCGCCCCCATGAACGATATTAACGTACGCAAAGCCATTTCACGGGCAATGGACATTCCCGAATTCCAGAAACGCATTATCAGGAACGCCGGAACAGCGGGAACCATTTTGCCTTTTGGTCCGGCTCTTTACGGCGAGAACGCCGTCAAATGGCAGAAGTATCTGGTTACCAACCAGGGCTATACATACGATTTAGCGGCGGCAAAACAACATCTTGCCCGATCAGCATATCCCAACGGTTTTACCTGCGATCTTATTGTCAGTGAGGATTCTCTTGCCAATCAGCGGGCGCTGTACATTCAGGAATCCCTCAAGGCGCTTAACATCAATGTAAACATCAGGAGGATGTCAGGCGATGAGCAGGATACCTACCAGATGGGCGGCGTTCTTGATGCCGACGGCAAGCGGGACTACGATATGATCATCGGCGGCTGGGAAGCGGATTATCCTGACCTTAACGGCAATATTGAAATCATGTTCGCCGAAAGTCAGGCCGGCGAAGACGGCTACAACGCCGCGGCTTATATCAACCCGGCGATTGACGCCATGATTGAAGCGCAGAGAACCACGCTGGATCCCGCCCAACGTTTTGATATTCAGTCCAAAATGATGGACATTATCGTAAACGATGTTCCGTATATCGTGTTTGATTACACCTCACGGCAGAGCGTATTAAACAAAAAATATACCGGCCTTGCCGTTACTCACTCGTGGCTCTGGGTTCTCCCGATGCAGGATGTCCGCGCCGTGAATTAGCGTCTTTTGAAGAAAGCCGTGAAAGCCTGATGCGCCATGTAGATGTCGGCTTTCGCGGCTCCTTCAAGCGGGGAATGCATTGAGAGGAGCGGCACGCCAATATCAATAGTGGGAATATCAAGGTTGGCGAAAAACTGGGACAAGGTTCCGCTGACTCCGGCGTCAACCTTTCCCCCTTCTCCCGTCTGCCAGAGAATTTTCGCTTCATCAAGAATTTTGATTAACGCCGCGGCAGTTTGAGCGTCAGCGTCGTTGGTATTTTCTTTCCCCTTCTCTCCCCAATAGCGGAAAAGCACGACGCCGTGGTTGAGTTTTGCCTCTCCATGTTCGTCAAAAACTTCTTTATACAGGGGATACCAGCAGGTATTTACATCGGCGGAAACGCACAAGGAATTTGAAAAAACTTCGCCCGTGTTTGCGCCGGCGGCTTCAGCCAGTTCATTGATAAAGCCGGGGAAAAAAGCCGACTGCATGCCGCTGATTCCCAAAGAACCGGTTTCTTCCTTGTCGGCGAGAACCAGACACGAAGTGTATTCCGGTTCCTTTACGGAAAGGAACGCGGTAAGGCCGGGGTAGGCGCATACCTTATCGTCCTGACCATAGGCCCCTACCATGCTCCGGTCGAGTCCCAGCTCCGAAGCGGGAAACGCCGGAACCGCGCAAATTTCAGCGGAGACAAAATCTTTTTCGGTAATGCCGTATTTTTCGTATAACAGGCGGAGTATATTGAGTTTAACCGCCCCCGCGCCGTTTTCGCCCGGCGCGGAATTAAGTCCGGCAAGAACATCAAGATTTTCCGCCGGAACCGCGTCTTTGATGGATTTCTTCATCTGTTCTTCTCCCAAATGGGGAAGAAGATCGGCGATAAAAAAACGGGGGTCATCCTGATCTTCGCCGATGTGTATGGTAATTTCCTGCCCGTCCGTTCGGACAATAAAACCGTGCAGGGCCAGGGGAATACCCGTCCACTGATAGGGCTTTATGATTCCGTAATAATGGGTGTCAAAAAAAGCCATGCCGGAATCTTCATAGAGGGGCCGCGTTTTAAGATCCAGCCGCGGAGAGTCGATATGGGCGGCGACAATGGAAATGCCTTCGGAGAAACCCTTCTTCCCGACAGTACAGAAAACCACCGCCTTGCCCCGACGGCTGAAATAAATTTTATCGCCGCTTTTTATATTCATGCCCTTTTTCCAGGGAATAAAACCTTCTTTTCGCGCCAGAGCCACGGCGGCGTTGACCGCTTCCCTTTCAGTTTTCGCGGCGTTAAGAAAAGAGATATACGCCTTGCAATATTCATCCGCCGCTTTAATTTCCTCTTGCGTCAAAACAACAGAAGCGTCCTTACGAGGAAAAAGAAGTTTGTTTTTTATGTTGGAATCCATAGTGTTTACCTCCCGGCAATTATAACAAAAACGCCGCTAAAAGTCTCCTTACGGTAACTGTCAGGTATTAAACACACGCTGTTTCCGGTATACTGATATCGGAGGCGCTGCGGCATGCACTACAGGACAGATAAAAAGTCGGGCAATCAATTATCAATATTGGGTTATGGGTGCATGAGGTTTCCCCGAAACATCACGGGTATTGATATGCATAAAACCGAGGAACTGATAATGCGGTCTATTGAGGGGGGGCTGAATTATTTTGATACGGCGTTGATATACCCGGGGAGCGAAGAAGCCATAGGCGCGGTTTTTGAAAAAAATCATGTGCGGGAAAAAATATACATAGCGACCAAACTGCCCCTGATCCTGCTGAAAAGCCCCGCCGATTTTGACAAATATTTTGAGCAGTCGCTCAAGCGGCTCAGAAGCAACTATATTGATTATTACCTGATGCACATGATCACCGATTTGGATCAGTGGACCAAACTTAAAAGCTGGGGTATTGAGGCGTGGATTGCCGAAAAAAAGAAAAGCGGGCAGATACGGCAGATCGGGTTTTCCTATCACGGAAGCTGCGCCGAATTCCTGAAAGTGATTGATGATTACGACTGGGAGATATGTCTAATTCAGTACAATTATTCCGATGAGAATTTTCAGGCGGGAGTAACGGGACTGCGCAAGGCCGCGCGAAAAATGCCAGTAATCATTATGGAGCCGCTGTTGGGAGGAAAGCTCGCTACGGGCCTGCCCAAAGGGGCGGTGGAAATTTTTAAAAAGGCAAACCCGAACCTGTCCCCCGCGGCATGGGGGCTTAACTGGATATGGAATCAGGAAGAAGCGACGCTCCTGCTTTCCGGCATGAGTAACATGGCCCAGCTTGAAGAAAATCTGCGCCTTGCCGATACCGCCCGCGCGGGAATGCTGGGCGAGGCGGAGCATAACGCGTACCGCCGCGCGCTGGAAGTGATAAACCGAACCTGCAAAATCCGCTGTACCGGCTGTAATTACTGTATGCCCTGCCCCCGCGGCATTAACATCCCCGGCTGTTTTTCCGCGTATAACGCCAGGTACTCAATGGGCTATATACAGGGAATGAAACAATTTGTCACCAGTACCGGCCTGGTTTCGCAGCGTTCAGGCAGTCCCCGCCTCTGTACACGGTGCGGTATATGCGAAAGCCATTGCCCGCAGCGTTTACCCATTATGAATAATCTGGCGCGGGTGCGGCGGCACATGGAACCGTTTTGGCTCAGGTTTATCGGCGTCTGCGCGCGGACGCTTTTTGACAAAAAGCGGAAGAAAGTAAATGCCGAATAAAATTGTATTAACATTCATTTTATGCCTTTTGCTTGTCTTTTCCGGCTGTACCCGGCGTAATAATGTTACGCATAACGAACAATCAAGCATAACGCCGTTAATCGCCGTGAGCATTCTGCCGCAGGAGTGGTTTGTTTCCCGCATTGGCGGGGATCGGGCGCGAACGCTGGTTTTGGCGGGGCCGGGGCAGAATCCCCACAACTATGAACCAACGCCCCAACAGATCAACAGCCTTGCCCGGGCCGGCGCGTGGATACTGTCCGGCGTTGAATTTGAAATAAGCCTCCGTCCCAAAATTGAAAAACTGTTCCCCGCCCTGCCCATTATTGACGGCACGGCGGGAGTAAGGTTCAGAATGCTGGAGGAAGACGATTACGATGACGGAATAGACCGCCACACCTGGCTTGGACACGAACCGGCAAAGATACTTGCCGCCCATATCCGTGACACGCTGTCCGCCCTTGATCCGGCAGGGACGGCTCAGTACACGGAAAATTATGTCAAACTGATACAGGACATCGACGCTGAATTTGCCGCCCTGCGCCGCGAGCTTGCCCCGCTCAAAGGAAAAAATGTTTTTGTATACCACCCCAGCTTCGGCTATTTTCTGGACGAGTTCGGCATTCATCAGCAGGCGGTAGAAACCGGCGGCAAATCACCCGGCCCCCGCGCCTTGAGCCGCCTGATCGCCCTGGCAAAAGAGGAACAGCCCGCCGCGATTTTTGTACAGGCCCAGTTTCCCGTCAGCGCCGCCCAAACCCTCGCGAACGCCGTCGGCGCGGTTACTGTCAGCCTGGATCCGCTTGCCCCGGACTGGCTTGCCAATATCCGGCGTATGGGGGAGGCGCTGAAATATTCGCGCAAAGAACATATATGAAATTATTTTTACGGATATTATTGATATTATTACTTTCTTTGCCTGTATCCTGCGCCGGAATAAATTATACTCAAAATGAAAATATAAAAATATTTATGGAAGCAACCTATAACAATTATCCTATAAATATTAATTTTTCACTTGATAACGCGTTTTGCAGAAAACAAAATTATTTTGATGATTATAATTTAACCCATGAACAAAAAATTATTTTGGAGAAATTTATTAAAA
>Ga0268262_10002331_pt1 | contig 22155 bp, 16 predicted proteins | sample TergutNc150P3_FD_190354 | JGI IMG/M metagenome (GOLD analysis project Ga0268262, IMG submission 190354) | Nasutitermes corniger P3 segment gut microbial community from laboratory colony in Florida, USA - Nc150 P3 (SPAdes) (version 2) | ecosystem: Host-associated > Arthropoda: Insects >... | reverse complement strand
CTCGGTGAACTTGATGGAGTTGCCCACCAGGTTGACGATTATCTGCTTGAACCTCACGGGGTCGCCCTCTATCAGCGCAGTCCAGCTTGGGGTCTCGTAAACAAAGTCTATGGGGCGGTCCAGTATCAGGCCCCTGGCTATCATCCTGACCTCCTCCAGCACCTGGAATGGGTCCATCGCCCTGACCTCCAAATCGAACTTCCCCGCCTGTATCTTCGATATGTCCAGGATGTTCTCGACCATCTCCTGAAGGCTGCGCCCGTTTTGGTAGATTATGTTCAGGTCTTCTTGGACGTCTTCGGGGAGATGGCTGTTCTTGTCCTGCAGCAACAGGCCGGAGAAGCCTATCACGGCGTTCAGGGGCGTCCTCAGCTCGTGGCTGACGTTGGCGAAGAACTCGTCCTTCATCTTGTCGAACTCTTGGAGCCTCTGCAGGTTGCCGGTGCGCTCCTGCAGCACGTCCTCTAGGTTCACCCTTGTGTCCTCCAGCTCCCAGATGGTCTCCATCAACTGGCGGGTCCTGTCCTGCACCTGGTACTCCATCATCCTGCTGTGGTTCTCTATCTCCTCCCTGCCGGCCTTCAGCCTGTGGGTCATCAGCCTGAAGTTCTCGGCCAGTTCCTCCAGCTCGTCCCCGGTCAGGACCTTGACGGCTATCTCGTCGAACTGCCCGGACGCCACCTGCTGCACGGCGCTGTTCAGCTCCAGCAGCGGGCGCGTGTAGCGTGACCCGACGTAGAGGGACGCCGCCACGCCCACCAGCACGGCGGCGATGCCCACCATTACCGAAAACTGGACGTTCTTGATGAACATGGATTCCGTGTTGCGGGCGTCCACGCCCAGGACCAGCATCTCGCCGTTGGGTGTCATGGCGGTGGCCGCGATGTAGCCGTCCAGGCTGCGGGGACTGCTGGCTCCGTTTGAAGCAAGTTCCTTGGCCATTTCGTCCGTCCACGGCGGGCAGTTGCCCCTTTTGTCCAGCAGTCCCGCGCTTGGGTCGTAAAGGGCGCAGAAGGCGAAGCGGGGCATGGCCTCTATTCCGTTCCACAGCCGTTCCCTGGCCTCCGCGCCGCGCCTCGAGGGCACCATGGCAACGGCGTGGGCGGCCATCTCGGCCGTCTGGCACAGGCTCTCCTCGCCGCCCCTCCTGAGCTGCTCCTCGACGCGCGTCCGCATGTAGTAGAAGTTGAACGCCGTGAAAGCCACAACCACCGCCCCAATGGCAATGGTGAGCTTGGTCTTGATGGAGGCGGAGGGCATGCCCTATAGCCTAGCAAGGCGGCCAAATAGTTGCTAGTGGATGGTTGGTACCGATGCAGCGTTTATTGCCGTGGATTATTAACTATTCACCGACTTCTCAAAAAACAGGAATTTTGTCCGGCCGTAGAGCCTTTCGTCAATGGCAGTCAGACCCACGGCCCCAGGAAGGTCAACAGCGCGGCTGCACTCCCAAACAATCACCCCGCTTGGCGAAAGGAAGCCCCGCAGCCTGCCGGCCAGCGCCGCCCACATCTCCAGCGCCATGTCGTAGGGTGGGTCGGCAAAAATGACCGAGACATCCGCAAAGGAGCCCTCTTTTAGCCCCCTTGCGTCCCCCGCCACGATGTTCAGCCCCGCGCCACGGTCGTTTGCTCGGATGGCGGTCAGGGCGTCCCTGTCCTTCTCTACGCACCACACCGGCGAATAGCCCCTGGACAGGGCCTCCAGCGCCACGGCGCCTGTGCCCGAAAAAAGGTCCAAAAAAGACCCGACGGGCCGGTGTTGCAGGATGCTGAACAGGGCGCCCCGGGCCATATCGGACGTGGGGCGGACGTCCCTCCCCGCAGGGGCCCCCAGCCGCCGGCCCTTGAAGGTCCCCGCTATGACGCGCAATCCGTGGGCCCCCGGCCTTCCCTTTGCCGTCGCATCACACTGTGCCGCCGCCCGTAAGCGAAATATATGATGAAGCCAACGGCGAGCCACCCCAGCAGTCTCCACCAGTTGTCCACCGGCAGCGAAAACATCAGCATCAGGCAGGAAAGGACCCCCAGCGCGGGGACCACCGGCACGAATGGGCACCTGAAGGGCCTCTCCGCGTCAGGATGCGTGTAGCGCATGACTATTACTGCGGCGCAGACAATGACGAAGGCCAGCAGAGTGCCTATGTTGGTCAGGTGCAGCAGGAAATCAACTGGGCCGAAGGCCGCCAGCGCCAGCACAAAGGCGCCTATCACTATGGTTGACTTCCACGGCGTGCGGTACTTGCTGTGTACGTCGCCGAACATCGCCTTTGGCACCAGACCGTCCCTTGCCATGGCCAGAAACACCCTCGGCCCGCTCAACAGCAGAACCAAAAGGACCGAAGTTATGCCGGCCACGCCCGCTATGGATATCAAGCCCTCCGCCCAGGGCAGGCCGTGCTGCCTGAACGCAATGGCCACGGGCGCGTTTATGTCCAACTGGTTGTATTTGACCATCCCCGTTATCACGGCCGTGACGCCGACGTACAGGAACGTGCAGAGGATCAGCGAGACGATTATCCCGATGGGCACGTCCCTCTGGGGGTTCTTGGCCTCTTCGGTGTAGGTCGAGACAGAATCGAAGCCGATGTAGGCGAAAAATATTATCGCGGCTCCCGCGAGAGTGCCCACCGGCGCGCCGCTTGCGTCAACCTGACCCGCCACCTGGTGGCCGAAGAAACTGATGCCCGTCCAGCCGTAGGGCGCAAAAGGCTCCCAGTTGGCCGCGCTGACGAAGAACGCCCCCGCGCCAATGACAAATAGAATGGCGGCCAGCTTGACGGCCACCATTATGGCGTTGAGCGTCGCGCTTTCCGAGATGCCCTTGATGAGTATGACCACGATGACCAGTATTATCAGCGCCGCAGGGAGGTTTATGTACGAGCCGGTCGGGACGAACTGCCCCAGGTCAACGTCGTAGCGCCAGGGCGACTCCGATACCACCTTGGGGATGCTCAGGCCGAACATGTCCAGGAGGCTCTGGAAGTAGGCCGACCAGCCCGTGGCCACCGCGCCGCTGGCGACGCCGTACTCCAGCACTAGGTCCCAGCCGATTATCCAGGCGAACAGTTCCCCCAGGGTGGCGTAGGCGTACGTGTACGCCGAGCCCACCACCGGCACCATGGAGGCGAACTCCGCGTAGCACAGCGCGGCGAAGATGCACGTAATGCCCGCCACCACGTAGGAAAGCATCAGCGACGGCCCAGCCACGTTGTGCGCCGCCGCGCCCGTCACCACGAAAATCCCCGCGCCTATCACTATCCCAAGGCCAAGCGCCACAAGCTGCACGGGGCCAAGGGCGCGCTTCAGCCTGTCCTCGCCCTTCGACTCCTCGATGAGCATGGCGAGCGGCTTGCGGGCGAAAAGCCCGGAACCTTTGGACTGGTTTTCGCTTCCCATTGTTGCATCCTGTAAACGGCGGTGGCGAGGGGCGGTCAGCGGCTTGCTTGTGGATATTGTAGCCCATCCCGCCGCGACTGTTCCATCATGCTAGAGTGTCGCAGGCCACGCACGGTCTGGCGGCGCCTCCTGGGAGAACGCGCATTGAAAAGCACCGCGATTGAAAAAGCCTTGGGCTACTGCTATAGGGACGCCGGGCTGCTTGAACTGGCCCTCACGCCACCCTCGGCCGGCCTGGCGGTGGACAACCAAAGGCTGGAGTTCCTTGGGGACGCGGTCCTGCAGCTTTGCGCGACGCGCCTGGTCTATGAGGTCCACGGCGACTGGCAGGAGGGCCCACTGTCGAAGCTGCGCGGGCGCGTGGTCTCCACCGATGCGCTACACGCCTGGGCAAAGGACTTGGGCGTGGAGCTGGCCCGCGGGCCCAGGTCGCCCAAGGAGGGCACACAGCCCTCCCGAAAGGAGATGGCCGATGCAGTCGAGGCCCTGCTGGCCGCCGCCATGCTGGACGCCGAGGCCGCTGGCGAGGACGGCATAGCGACGGCCGCCAAGATAATCAGGGCCAGGTTCGGCGACACGGTGGCCGCGGCCGGCCAGGGCGACTGGGAGACCGGCGACCCCAAGACCGCGCTACAGGAAAAAGCCGCCGCGCTGGGCCTGGGCCTTCCGGTGTACGAACTGGTCAAGCGTGAAGGCCCCGACCACGCCCCCGTCTTTTCGTGCCGCGTCACACTTGGCGGTATGGAGGCCGCCGCCGACGGCCCCACGCTTAAGAGGGCGCACAAAGAGGCCGCCCGCGCCCTGCTGGCGCGGCTGACAGGGGCGTGAATGAAGCAGAAACAGTAGGTATAATTGTCACCGGCGCTTGCCGCCCTTCCGCAACCTAGATTTGGAGACGAACATGAAAAGACAGTTTCGGCGCGTGATTTCATCACTCATACTGCCGGTCGCACTGCTGTTGTCGCCGGCGTACGGTGCCTGCCAGTCGTCGCCGTTGGCACAGAAGCTAAGCGCCGTCAGCGCTCAAGCCACGGTCAAGGCAGTCCCGGTGAAAACCGCCGCAGGGTCGCATTCGCTGGTCATCAAGCCGGACGGCAGCCTCTGGGCCTGGGGGGCCAACGACAAAGGCCAGTTGGGCGACGGCTCAACAGCGGACCGCGGCGCCCTGGCCAGGGTCGGCGCGGACAGGGACTGGGTCTCCGTCGCGGTCGGCGGCTCCCACAGCGTGGCCCTCAAGGCCGACGGCAGCCTCTGGGCTTGGGGGGGCAACGACAAAGGCCAGCTTGGCATCGACACCGGGCGCGATGACGCCACCGGCAGGCGCGTGAACATGCCCCAGCCCACCCCCGGCCGCATAGGCACGGACAAGGACTGGGCATCCGTCTGGGCTGGCGAATCCCACACGATGGCCCTCAAAAAGGACGGCAGTCTGTGGGCGTGGGGATTGAACGACAAAGGCCAGCTCGGCGACGGGGCCAAGGCGAACCGCAGTGCCCCGACCCGCATTGGCGCAACCAAGGACTGGGCGTCCGTCTCCGTTGGCCGCTTGCACACAATGGCACTGAAGGCCGACGGCAGTCTCTGGGCTTGGGGCGAAAATGAGTTCGGCCAGCTTGGCCTCGGCGACGGTAAGCCCCAGAGCCAGCCGGCCCCAACCCAAGTCGGCACCGCAAAGGACTGGAAAGCAGTGTCGGTCGGCGGGTCGCACACCGTGGCCCTGAAGTCCGACGGAAGCCTCTGGACATGGGGAAGGAGCAGGGAAGGCCAGCTCGGCTACGACACCGAGCGCGACGACGAAGGCTACAGGAAGCCAAAGAACGCACCTGCCCGCGTGGGGACAGACAAGGATTGGGCCGCCGTCACGGCGGGCTCCGACAGCACTATGGCCATGAAGTCCGACGGCAGCCTCTGGGCCTGGGGAAAGAACAACAGCGGCCAGCTTGGCTTCGACACAGGGCACGACCCCAAGGGTGCCTGGCTGCCTCGGTTTGCCCCCGACCGCGTGGACGGGGCCCAGGACTGGACCACCGTCTCGACCGATGGCTCCCACACCGTGGCCATGAAGACCAACGGCAGCCTATGGGTCTGGGGGGCCAACGACAAAGGCCAGCTAGGCGACGGGACCACCACAAACCGCAAAATACCCGTGCGCGCCCGCGTCAGGCTTGCGACCGCGACCGAATGGTCCGCCGTTTGGACCGGCGGCGAGCACATTGTGGCGCAGAAGGCGGACGGCAGCCTGTGGGCCTGGGGGGCCAACGACAGAGGCCAGCTTGGCGACGGCACCACCACAAAACGTAGCTTCCCTGTCCGCGTCGGCGGCGAGGCCACCGACTGGACCGCCGTTTCGCCTGGGCGCTCGCACACCATGGCGCTGAAGTCGGACGGCGGCCTCTGGGCATGGGGGTCGAACCAGTACGGCCAGCTTGGCGACGGCACCACCATAAACCGCAACGCCCCCGTCCGCGTAGGCACGGGCTGGGTCGCGGTCTCTGCCCGCTCCAACTACACGTTGGCCCTGAAAAAGGACGGCAGCCTCTGGGGCTGGGGTCAGAACGACGCAGGCCAGCTTGGCGTCGGCTCCAACAGGGGGGGCGGCTCGCCTCTCCGCGTGGGCGAGGTCGGGGACTCGAAAAACGCCCAGCCCGCCAAATCCAACAGCGCAAGCGACAAGTTGCTTAACTCACTGGCCAAATCCAACAGCACCGGCAGGCTGCTGAACTCACTGCTTTCCGATGTCGGAAACAACGACTGGACGGCCGTCTCGGTCGGCACGGCCCACGCCGTGGCCCTGAAGAAGAACGGCACCCTCTGGACATGGGGGAAGAACGACAAAGGCCAGCTCGGCGACGGGGCCAAAGCGGACCGCAACTCCCCCGCCCAAGTGGGTACGGCCAGGGACTGGGCGGCGGTCTGGGCCGGCGATTTCCACACCGTCGCCCAGAAAAAGGACGGCAGCCTATGGGCCTGGGGGTCCAACCAGTACGGCCAGCTCGGCGACGGAACAAGCACAAACCGCAACGCCCCCGTCCGCGTTGGCAACGCGAATGACTGGACATTCGTTTCGGCTGGTGCCCAATCCACAGCCGCGCTCAAGGCGGATGGCGGCCTATGGGTCTGGGGCAACGCTGCGCGGAACAGCAGCCCGCTTCGCGTCGGCGCCGACTCGGCCTGGACCGCGGTTGCGGTCAACGCCTGCGCGCTGAAGGCGGACGGCAGCCTTTGGACCTGGGGCACTGCCTTGTGGAGCGGCGCCCCCACCCGCGCCGGCGCGGGCGAGCCGAGGTTTGTTGACTGGGACGCAGTCTCGGCGGGCGACGGTCAGACCATACTGGCCGACGGCGGCGTCTGGGCCTGGAAGTCCAACGAGTACAGCCGAGTCGGCGACGGCGAAACGACGAAGACGGAGTGACGGTGGAGACGGCATAGTTGCATTCTTTGAATGCAACTAGGTATCAGGGGGTTGTCTCCGACAGCCCCCTCCCCTTCCAGATGTAATAAATCGCAGGATATATCAGCAACTCCAGCAGGAAGCTGGTCGTCAGGCCGCCGACCATCGGCGCGGCGACGCGCTTCATCAGGTCTGCGCCGCTGCCCAGGCTCCAGAGTATCGGCAGCAGGCCGACGAGGCCGGACAGCACGGTCATGGCCTTGGGGCGCACGCGCTTGACGGCCCCGTGGACTATCGCCTCGGTCAGGTCCCTTTTGTCTTTGAGCCTGCCGCTCGAAACCGCCTCCTCGTACGACATATCGAGGTAGAGCAGCATGAACACGCCAGTCTCCGCGTCCAGGCCCAGCAGCGCGATGAGGCCCACCCAAACCGCTATGCTCATGTGGTAGCCCAGCAGCCACAGCAGCCACAGGGCGCCGATGGCGCTGAACGGCACGGCCAGCACAATGATCCAGGTCTTGGCCGCGCTCTTCGTGTTGGCGTAAATCAGGCCGAAAATGAGTATCAGCGTCATGGGGAGTATCAGCCGCAGCCTGTCCCTGACCCTTATCATGTTCTCGAACTGGCCCGACCAAGTGAGGCTGTAGCCCGCCGGCAGCTTCAGTTCCGCGTCGACCTGGGCCTTGGCGTTACGCACGTAGGTCCCCACGTCTATCTTTGCCGAATCGAAGTCCAGCAGCACGTAGCCGTTCAGCATCCCGTTTTCATTGCGGAGCATGGCCGGCCCCTCGCGCACGTTTATGTCGGCTATGTCGCCAAGCGCCACCCTGCCGCCGCCTGGCAGCGAAACCATCAGCCTTGCCAGTGCGTCGGGGGTCTCGCGGAAGTCCCTCGCGTAGCGCACATTGACGGGGTAGCGCGCCCTGCCGGCAATCACCACCGTCTGGTTTTCGCCGCCTATCGCGTTCATCACCACCATGTTGGCGTCCTCTACGCTAAGGCCGTACCGCGCCAGCGCGTCCCGCCGCAGGTCAAAGTCCAGGTAGTAGCCAAGCGACGTCCTCTCCGCAAACGCGCTGCGCGTCCCGGGCACGCCGGCAAGCAGGCTTTCCGCCTGCGTGGCGATTGCATCAATCACCGCGATGTCCGGCCCATTGACCTTGAGGCCCACCGGCGTGCGTATGCCGGTGCTTAACATGTCTATCCGCGCCTTGATGGGCATAGTCCATGAATTGGGTATCGCGGGCATCCGCACCTTGGTGTCCAGTTCCGCCACTATGTCGTCGAAGGTTATGCGGTCGCGCCAGAATAGCCGAAAAAACGATTTTAGCCATTCGGGTGCCCAGCGCGAGTACCAGCGCGGGTTTTCGCGCCACTCCGATTCGGGCTTCAGCATGATGACAGTCTCCATCATGTTCAGTGGGGCGGGGTCAGTGGCCGTGTCTGCGCGGCCCGCCTTGCCGAACACCCGCAGCACCTCCGGCACCTCCCCAATCAGCCGGTCCTGCACCTGCAAAATCCTCGTGGCCTCCGTAAGGCCCAGACCCGGCAGCGTACTTGGCATGTAGAGTATGGTTCCCTCGTTCAGCGGCGGCATGAACTCGCTGCCCAGTTTGAAATAGATGGGCACCGTCACTGCCACCAGCAGCGCGGAGGCCGCAATGGCCGCCTTGGCGTGGCGCAGCATGAACCTGCACGGGCGCTCGTAAATCCTGTGCATCAGGACGCTGACGGGGTGCCTTTCCTCTGGATAGTACGTGCCCACCGCAACGGCGGAAACTGGCTTGGAGAGCCACGCCAGCCAACGCGCCTTGAACTCCATCGGGTCGAACCTGGCGAACATCATTCTGATTGCCGGGTCCAAGGTTATAGCCAACAGAGCCGCGATGGCCATGGCAAACGTCTTGGAGTAGGCCAGCGGCCGAAACAGCCGCCCCTCCTGGTCAACCAGCGTGAACACCGGTATGAAGCTGACCGCCACCACCAAAAGGCTGAAAAAGACGCTTGGCCCCACCTCCATAAGCGCGTTCAGGCGCGTCTCGAAGAAGCTGCCCGGCCTGCCCGATGCGTTCCACACCTCGATTTTCTTGTAGGCGTTCTCCACCTCCACTATCGCGCCGTCCACCAGAATCCCAATGGATATGGCTATGCCGGCCAGGCTCATCAGGTTGGCGTTCTGCCCCAGCAGAAACATCGGCATGAAGGCCAGCGCGACGGACACAGGTATGGTCAGAATGGGCACCAGCGCGCTTGGGATGTGCCACAGAAAGAGCAGGATGACCAGCGAGACGATGATCATCTCCTCTATCAGCTTGTCCGTGACGGTGCCGATGGAGGCCCTTATCAGCTCGCTTCTGTCATATACGGGGACAATCTCCACGCCCTCGGGGAGGCCCTTCTTCAGGTCCTCCAGCCGCTCCTTCACGGCGGAAATCACGTTCAGCGCGTTCTCGTGCTGGCGCATGATCACTATCCCAGAAACCGCGTCGCCGGCGCCGTCAAGGTCCGTCACGCCGCGCCTCATCTCCGGTCCAAGACCCACCGAAGCCACGTCGCCCACGCGGACGGGCGTCCCCTTGACCGTCCTGATGACCGCCTCCGCAAAGTCGGCGGGGGTCTTCGCGTAGCCCCTGCCCCTTACCATGTACTCCCGGCCCGCGTACTCTATCAGCCGCCCGCCCACCTCGCTGTTGGCGGCCTTGACCGCCCCCACCACCTCGTCCGCCGAAACGCCGTAGCCCGCCATTCTGTCGGGGTCTATGTTGATCTGGAACTGCCTGGCCTGGCCGCCCACAGTGGCCACCTCCGCCACGCCCGGCACACTCTGGACGGCGTAGCGCAGAAACCAGTCCTGTAGCGACCTTATCTCATCCAGGCTGTGCCGCCCGCTCCTGTCAACCAGCGCGTACTGATAGACCCAGCCCACGCTTGTTGCGTCCGGCCCCAGTTCCGGCGTCGCGCCCTGCGGCAGGTTGGACGCTATCTTGCTCAAATACTCCAGCACCCTGCTTCTTGCCCAGTACATGTCCGTGCCGTCGTCGAAAATCACGTACACGTAGCTGAATCCGAAGTCCGTCAGGCCCCTGACCGCCTTCACCTTGGGCGCACCCAACAGGCTTGCGACTATCGGGTACGTCACCTGGTCCTCGACAATGTCGGGGCTCCTGTCCCACTTCGTATAGACGATCACCTGCGTGTCCGAAAGGTCCGGCAGCGCGTCCAGGGGAATGTGCCTCATGCACCAGAAGCTGGCGGCCAAAAGTAGCAGCGTCGCCGCCGCCACCAGCATCCTGTTCTCCGCGCTGAACCTGATTACGCCCGACAGAAGGCCTTTTTTTCCGTTGTGCCCGCTCAATTTCCGCCCCCGCTCTTTTCCTTGGCCCTGCGGCCCAGTTCGGCCAGCGCGGCCTGTAGGCGCGACTCCGAATCCAGCAAAAACGCCGCCCTTGTCACCACCGCCTCGCCGGCCTCCAGACCGTCCAGCACCTCCACCCTGCCGCCGCCCACGCGCCCCACCTCTATTTCCCTTGGCTCGAAGTAGCCCCCCGTGGCGTCCACAAAGACAATTTTTCGGTGGCCCGAATCGAGTACGGCGTCCAGCGGTATCGTCAGCGCCTTTGCCGGCGCCATGCCGAATGCCACGCTGCCAATCATCTCCGGCCGCAGCAGACCGCTGGGGTTGGGGAACTCCAGCCGCGCCTTTAGAGTGCGCGTCCCCGTGTCAACAATGGGGTCAATGAACACAACGCGCCCTTTCAGCCCCTTTGCCCCTCCCCCCAGAGCCGGCACGTCCAGCGTGGCCTGGTCGCCCACCTTCACCTGCGCCACGTCCCTTTCGAACAGGTCCGCGAGCGCCCAGACCAGGCTGAGGTCGGCAATCTCCAGAATGGTCTCCGACTCCGATACAAAGCCGCCCTGCGCCACGTTCCTCGCCGTCACCACGCCCGACGCCGGCGAAAACACCTGTAGGCAGCGCACCGGCTCCCCTCCATGCCCCAGCGACTCCAGTAGCCCCTGCGGGGCGTCCAGGTATTCCAGTCTGCGCCTGGCCGCCCTCACCAGTTCGGCCCACTGGCCTGGGTCGGGCGCGTCCTTCATCGCCCGCAGCGCCACTGAATACTCCTTTTGCGCCGTCAAAAAATCGGGGCTGTACAGCTCCAGCAGCAGGTCGCCCTTTTTGACGGCCTTCCCCGTGAAGTCGGCCGGCAGCCTCTCTACGTAGCCCGGCGTCTTCACCGTCACGCGGTGCAGGCCTGGCTCCGCCGCCACAATACGCGCAGGTGCGCGAATCTCGCCGCCAAGTGGGGTCTCCTCCGCAACCGCCGTCCGCAGGCCTATCAACTGCCGCCGCTGCGCGTCAATCTGAACCGTCACCAGACCCTCCGGCCCGGGGCTCATCAGCGACTGGCTGCCCTCCATGACCACCAAGTCCATCCCGCAGATGGGGCACGAGCCGGCGTGGTCCTGCATGATTTGGGGGTGCATCGGACACTGGTACGCCTTTGGCCCGCCCTCCGTGGGCGCGGCGTGGTGGTCTTTGTGCGCCGCCAGCCAGAACCCCCCCGCGCCCAGCAACAGACCGAGAACCGCGCCCAGCAGAATGCCCTTGCCTTGGCTGAAATTGTCCATAGTCCACCGTCCCTACATGCCGTTGCTTTGTTTTGCTGGATTTTCGATTGACGCCCCGTGCTGGAGTATCGCCAGCCTATGCACCTGCGCCACGGCGTCCAGCCGCTTTTCTTGGTCCATCAGCAGGGCGTTGAGGCCCTCCACTATCGAAAGGAACGACGCGCCGCCGTTTTGGAGCCTCGCCACCAGTATTTCGAGCGCCGCCTCGCCATTGGGGATAAGTTCAGCAGCGTATATTTCCGCTGTGTCGAAGGCCAGTTTCCACGCGCGTGTGCGCTCCCTGGCTTTGGCCGCCAGCGCCAGACCGAGGCCCGCCTGTAGCGATTCCGCCGTCCGCCGCTCCGCCTTGGCCATATCCACCATCCTGCCCTGCTTGCGGCCGCCCCACAGGGGCACAGACACGCCCACCTCCGCCTTCCACGCTGGGGGCATCGAGCCCATCCTTGAAATGCCCGCCCCGGCGAAAAAGTCGGGGAAGCGGTCCATCTTGGCCGAATGTTCTGCCGCCTCCGCCGTCCGCACATCCACAGCCGCCCCCAGCCACTCTGGGTTGCGCCCCTTTAGGTCGTCCAGCAGTTCCGTTTCGCCTGGCGGCTTGGGCAACTCAACGCCAAGGATGTCGGCCCCGATGTCTAATGGTGTGCCCTGTTCGCGCGCCGCCAGCCTGTTCAGCGCGTCGCGCCTGTCCTGCGCCTGGCTGTCCAATTCCAGCAGTCTTAGTTTGAGCCTCGACCGCTCCTGCATCGCCATGATTGCGTCGCCGGCGCCCGAGCCGCCCTGGTCAATCCTTGACTTCACAATCTCCTCGATGGTCCCCCAGTGGTCGGACTGCATCGAAAGCAGGCGGCGGCGGGCCTGTATCACCAGTAGCTCCAGCGCGTTGGAAAGCACTTCGGCCTCCAGCGCCAGCGAAGTGGCGCGCGCCTCTACCTCACTGCGCCTCACGGCGGTCTCCGCCACACGCTCTTTGGCCGCCAGTTTCCCCGGCCAGGGAATCTCCTGCCCAAACGAAAACATATATTCAGTCATGCCTGGCAACACGCCGTGCAGACCCCCTGCCATCCCGTTGCCGGATACAACCACGTCCCTCTCTGGCCCGCGCTGCACGCCAAAGGACACCTGCGGGTCGGGCAGCGCGCCGGCTGGGTCCACGCGCGCCGCGCCGGCCTCCGTCCTGTGGCGCGACACGGCAGCGTCCGGGTTGTCCTTCAGCGCCAGCGCGATTAGCTCCTTGACAGCCGGCACCGCGGCCAAAGGGCATGTTGAGTTTCGATCATTTGGCGTTGGTGCAGGCTGGATGCAGACCAGCGTTGCCATTAGCGCATTCGTGTACAAAGCGGCTCCTCTGGGGAAAAATGGTCATTAGTCCCAGGGAGTGATATTAGATACGCAGTGTCGCAAGCATCGCCAAGCGCGTGGCGGTTTTTCTGTGCCGTCCAAGTAAAGGCGGGTCCGCCCCGTTTGGTGCCGGTTGCTTCGAAAAACAATCAAACGCCGCGTAAAGACGGGCAAACGGTGTAAGCGCACCGTTGCCGCTGTCGTTACTGGATGTCTCCGCGGCACTTTCGTCCCGCCCTTCCGATGTTGGAAGCAAAGCCACCGCGCCACTAGGCGCACACGGCGAACAGTTGTAGGGCGCAGGGTTTGGGGTATCTGGCACACTGGGGCACCCGCACTGACAGTCCTTGGTCTCCGACCCGCAGCAGCACCGGTGCCCACCGCCCAAAGCCGCGCCCAAAGCTACCCCACCGCCGCCAAAGGCGACGGCAAACAGCAGCAGAATCGGCAACAGTACGCGCATCATGCACTGTGATTATACACGGAACAGCTACGTTAATTTGGACTTGTGTATCTTCACCTGTAGCTCGGCGGCCAGTTTGGCCAGGTCGGACGCGGTGCTGGACACCTCGCGCGTGGTGGTGGCTATCTCCAGTGTGGCGGAGGCTATTGCGGCGGAGTCGTCGACGCTGGTCCCAACCTGCCTGGTCACCTCGGCGCCCGTCTTTGCCTGCTCCTTCGTTGCCGCCACTGATTCCCTCGTCTGCACGGCGAACTGGTCCAGAGTGGCGTTGATTTTTTCCAGCAGCGTGACCGTGGCGGAGACCCTCTGGCCCCCTCGGTTGACGGAGTCGCGCGCCTCTATGTTGTACTGCGCTATCTCCTTGGCCGACGTCGCGCTGCGCTCCGCCAGTTTCCTCACTTCTTCCGCCACCACCGCGAAGCCCTTGCCCTGCTCGCCCGCCTTGGCCGCCTCGATTGCCGCGTTCAGCGAAAGCAGGTTCGTCTGTTTGGCGATTTCCTGAATCACGCCGATGGCGGTGGCAATCCTGTTGGTGGTGCTGGTTATCTCGTCCATGGCCGCCTTGGTGGCTATGCCGTCCTCGTTGCCCTGTCTGGTGGCCTCCAGCGCCGTGTCCAGTTGCTCCAGCGAAGCCGTGGATCTGCGGCTCACCTCGTCGATGGACGCAGAAAGCCCCTTCATGGATGCCGCCGCCACCTCCGCCTCGCCCTTCTGGCGGTTGGCGTTTTTCGCAATCTGCTCCGTGGTTGACGACATCAGCTCCGCCGATGCCGAAAGCTGCGTGGAGCTGCTGGCCACGCTGTCTATGTCCCGCGCCACCTGGTCCAGCAGCGCGTTGGCCACAGCGATGGGCTTGACCATGCCCGCGATGAAGCGGTACGACACCAGTATCACCAGGACGATCACCAGGACCACCGACAGCGAAACCAGCTCGATTTGCTTGTTCACCAGCGCGTGGATTTTGTCCATGTTCATGCCCACGAACAGCATCCCGCCCACCTTGCCGGATGAGTCCTTCAGCGGCGCGTACGCCGTCATGTGTTGTTTGCCAAGGATGACGTTTTGGCCGAAGAAAGTCTCGCCGCCCCTCAGCACCTTGCCGGCAATGGCGTCGTTGTTTAGCTTTGTGCCAATCGCCCTCTCGTCGCCTGCTTTCTTGATGGTGGTGGAGACCCTCGTGTCGCCTTGGAATATGGTGCATTCCGTATTGGTGATTTTCTTGATTCCATCGACGAAGGTATGCTCCATCACCGCTTTGTCGCCGGTCATGACAGCCCCCACGACCCTGCCCTGGACCATGATTGGCGCGGCCGCGCAGAATGACAGCCCAAAAGGATCTATGGGTTCCATCCCCTGCGCTTTCTTGCCCACCAGAGCGTTCATCAGCGCCGGGCTGCTTATCGCGTCGCCGGCGTCGGAGGAGTGGCCCCTGGCCAGCACGACGCCCTTTTCGTTTGTGATGGTCAGCATCTTGAGGCCGAATGCCTCCATGGAGCTTTTCGCCACGCGGCGGATGACGGTCCCGTCGATCTGGACGGTTTCCGCCCCGCCCCTTCCAGAGCCGCGCCTGATGGCGGCCCCGTCGTCCCTCTGGACGGCCTGCGCAACCTCCGGGCTTGCGGCAATGGACTCGGCAAGGGAGGCAATGCGCTCCAGGTCCCGGTCAACCGACTCTATGGCCAGGTTGAGGCAGTTCGCCACATTGTCCAGGCCCATGTCCTTCAGCGACGAATTGGCCTGCCGCACGCACACGACGGCCGTCACCAGCCCCATCACCAGGAGCGAAGTGATGGTCATGATTTCTATCTTGCGCTGGAACTTCATTTTGCCCCCCAGTTGACATTTTAACTTACTGGTAATCCGGTTCAGAGATTTTTTGCACTCCATGCAACCGGCAACCAGCAAACTGTAGAATGTCATTGGGCATACGAAAGCCGCCGTCCCAACCACAAATGCAGACAGCACCCAAATCACTCCGCCTCCACATAGGCATCTTCGGCCGCCGCAACGTGGGCAAGTCCTCCCTGCTCAACGCCATAGCGCGGCAGAGCGTCTCCATAGTCAGCGACAGGCCAGGCACCACCACCGACCCAATAGAGAAGCCAATGGAGCTGCTGCCCCTGGGCCCCGTGATGTTCATAGACACGGCCGGGATAGACGACGAAGGCGACTTGGGCGAGCTGCGGAGAAAGCGCAGCGAGTCCGCCCTGGACAGGATAGACCTCGGCTTGGTCGTGGTCGAGCCGGACGCCTGGACGCCCTTCGACGACGCGCTGCTCAAAGAGTTCAAAGTCCGAGGAGTCCCCGCGCTGGCGGCCATAAACAAATCCGATCTGCAACAACCGTCCGCCAAGTTCGTCTCCGGCCTAGAGGCCAAGGGCTGCGCCGTCACCGTCTGCTCCGCCGCCACCGGCGCCGGTCTGGCCGAACTCAGGGAGGCAATGCTGCGCCTGCTTCCCGACGACTGGCTTGGCTGCCGCCGCCTTGTGTCCGACCTTGTGCCCCCAGGCCAAACAGCCCTGCTGGTTGCCCCCATAGACAAATCCGCCCCCAAGGGCAGGCTCATACTCCCCCAGGTCATGGCCATGCGCGACTTGCTGGACGGCGGCGCAATGGGCCTCGTCTGCCAGGCCTGTGACCTCGCCGCCGCGCTGGCCAGCCTCAAAGTCCCGCCGGCCATAGTCGTCACCGACAGCCAGGCCTTCCACGAAGTCGAGCGGGGCCTGTCGCCCGACGTCCCATTGACCTCGTTCAGCATCCTCATGGCCCGCTTCCAGGGCGACCTAGCCGCCCTGGCCGAAGGCGCCCGCGCAATATCCCGCCTCAAGGCCGGCGACAGGGTCCTCATACAGGAGACCTGCACCCACCACGCCACAGACGATGACATAGGCAAAGTCAAGCTGCCGGCCTGGCTCACCAAGGCCGCCGGCGCCCCACTGCGCTTCGACCACTCCTCCGGCAAAGACTTCCCCGCCGACCCCTCCCCGTACGCCCTAGTCGTCCACTGCGGCAACTGCATGGGCGCCCGGCGCGAAATGCTCTCCCGCATCAACAAGTGCTTCGCCGCCGGCGTCCCAATCACCAACTACGGCATGGCCATAGCCCACAGCCTTGGGATACTGGACAGGGCCATGCGCCCGTTCCAGGGGCTGTCATAAAATCGAGGGGGCGAGGCAGAAACCATGCTGGACTACGTAGCCGACCAGACAGACAGCTACATTTCTTCGAGGCCAAAGGCCGAGCGGAAGGCCCTTGGGCAGTTCTTCACGTCAAGGGCGGCAGCCCGCCAAATGGCGGGTATGTTCAGTGCGCCGACGGGGAGCAGCCTAAAAATACTCGACCCAGGCGCCGGATCGGGCATACTCTCCGCCGCAGTGCTTGACGCAGTGGCGCAGCGCTTTGGCCATGTCAAAGAAATTGATCTGACCTGTGTGGAAACGAACCCCGATGTGCTTCCGCTGCTGAAGGCGAACATCGAGTACATGGAGCGTGAGTCGCCCATAGCGCTGAAAGCCTCCGTTGTAGAAGAAAACTACCTGCTGAGGCAGTCCGATGATTTCTCCGACACACTGTTGGCCGCCGCAGACCCGCAGAAGTATGGCTGGGTGATTGCGAACCCACCGTACTTCAAGCTCCCCAAGGATGCCCCGGAGGCCGTGTCCATGCCTGGCGTGTGCTTCGGTGCGCCAAACATCTATTTTCTGTTTGCGGCCATGAGCCTCTTCAACCTGCGCGAAGGCGGGGAAATGGTCTATATCCTCCCGCGCTCGTGGGCGTCCGGGGCCTATTTCGCCCGTTTCCGCAAGTACCTACTTGAAAATGGGCGACTGACGGACCTCCACATTTTTTCGAGCCGCCGAGGGGTCTTCGACCAAGAAGAAGTCCTGCAGGAAACGATGATAATGAAGCTGCGGAAGACAAAAGAGACCCAGACCTCCGTGAAAATCACGTCCAGCCCAAGCGACTTCGGCGACATTTCGGAAATATCGGTCCCGTACGGCACTGTGGTGTCGGGGGCCGAGCGGTACGTCTTTCTGGTGACGTCGCAGGAAGAAATGGATGTCCTGCGAAAGGTCAATTCCCTCGGCCCCCCGATGCCGTCCATCGGCCTGAAAATGAGAACGGGGCTTACGGTTGACTTCCGCAACCAGGGGCTGCTGCGGGACCATTCCGGCCAGGACACGGTGCCGCTGTTTTACGCCCAGCACATTAAGGACGGTCGCGTGGTCTTTCCGATAGGCAAGCCCAACGAGTATTTGACGGGCAGCCAGCCGGGCACACTGCAGCAGAACCGCAACTACCTGTTTGTCAAGCGTTTCACCGCAAAAGAAGAGAGGAGGCGGCTGCAGTGCGCTGTTTACCTTGCGAGCCGCTTCCCCGAGTACCGGAAGATCAGCACCGAGAACAAAATCAACTTCATAGACACGCTGGACGGCTCGGAGATGAGCGACGAACTCGCCCACGGCCTTTACGCGCTCCTCAATTCCACGCTGTACGACGCATACTACCGCATCATGGATGGCACGACGCAGGTCAACGCTTCGGAGGTGAACTCCATGCCTGTCCCCGCTCGCAAGGATTTGGAGCAACTGGGCCAAAGGCTGATGGAATCCGGGGACTACTCCACCGCCAACTGCGACGGGCTTTTGGGGGCGGTGGTCAATGTCTAAGAAGGACGAAGCGCGGCAAATTCTGTCGCTGCTGAAAATGCCTGCCGCCCAACAGAGCGATGTCTGCTGCTACACCCTGCTTGCCATGTGCGGAGTGGAAGAGAACTCCGAGTGGTCGTCCGCTGCAAACGAATGGATCCGCATCCACGATGTCATAAGGTTCACCGAAAAAGCCTATGGTACAGCCTACGCCGAAAACAGTAGGGAGACGTTCAGAAAACAGGCCATGCACCATTTCCGCGAAGCAGCCCTCATCGAGGACAACGGACAAGCCACAAATTCCCCCAACTACAGGTACCGGATAACCAGCGAAGCCTTGGCGTTGCTGAAAAAATACGGGTGCGATGGCTGGACATCCGCCCTAAAGTCGTTTTTGGCAAGGCACAAGGCGCTTGTCGAGCTGTACGCATCAAATAAGAGAATGACAAAAATGCCGGTGCAGATTGACGGCAAAGAAATATTGTTTTCGACTGGTGCCCACAATCGTTTGCAGAAGCTGGTCCTCGAAGAGTTTGCCCCCCGCTTCGCGCCATTTTCCAAATGTCTTTACGTTGGCGACACAGGGGACAGGGGCCTGCACAAAGACGTAGCGACATTGGAGAGCCTTGGTTTCTCGATTACCCTCCACGACAAAATGCCCGACATCGTCCTCTACAGGGAAGACAAAAACTGGCTGTACTTCATCGAAGCCGTCACCAGCGTGGGGCCGATGGACGCAAAGCGGATAATCGAGATTGAAGCCATGACCAAAAAAGTCAGGGCCGGCAAAATATTCGTCACCGCCTTTCCCACGCTCAAAGCGTTCAAATCATTTGCGGATTCCTTGGCCTGGGAGACCGAAGCGTGGATAGCCGAAATGCCTGACCACATGGTACACATGGACGGCGACAGGTTTTTGGGACCGAGGTGAAGAGAATTGGGTCGCTCTAATCAACGCGCTCCAGTATTTTCAGCCCGCCGACTTTCTCTGAAAGCGCGTCAAAGTCCCTGTCGTTGTGCAGCAGCAGCAGGTTGTGCTCCATCGCAACCCTCGCGATCAGGATGTCCACCGTGCTTCGCGGTGTCACCCCCTGCCGCCTCAGGCTGAAAAAAAGGTTTGCCGCCCGCTCGTACGCCTCGATTGTTTCGGGCAGGAAATAAATTTTCTGCGACGAAAGGTAATTCTTCAGTTTGCTGTACTCCTGCTTGTCCCTTGCCCCCTGCAACACTTCTTGGTACGTGTACGAAGCGATCCCAAACGGCAGCCTCCGGTCCAGCACATTTGCGAACAGTTCCGTCTTTGCGTTCTCGCGGCCCTTCAGAAAGTCAATCAGCACCGATGTGTCAACCAGTATCAACTGATGCTCCTGTCTCTAAGTGCCTTGTAGTCGTAGTCATCGGCGAAGGCGATTTGGCCGCGCAGCTCCCGCAGGTCTTTCCTGGCGCAGGTCTCCACGAATTTCCGCAGCGCCCTGTCGATCACCTCTCTTTTTGTCCTGAGCCGCGAAAGCCTCATGGCCTTCCGCATTATGTCATCGTCTATCACCACATTGGTACGCATTCATACACCTCACGATACACATTATGGCACACAGAGAAGCCTGCAAGCCACGAAAAGTTGTATCATCTAAAAGCCGATAGGCATTAGGACTTTGGTGAACAAAACCCATGTCAGAACCCCTGCGCATTGACCACCTGGACGCCCTCGATGCCGCGGCGGTGGAGGCGTGGCTGCGCGAGCTGGACCCCCAAAAGCTGGCCGGCCTGTGGCGCATGGCCGACGACACCCGCCGCCGGTGCGTGGGCGACGAAGTCTGGCTGCGCGGCCTGATAGAAATATCCAACAACTGCCGCCAGAGATGCGCCTACTGCGGCATTTCGTCGCACCTCGCCGGAATCGGCCGGTACCGCATGGCCGCCGCCGACATACTGGAGTCCGCCAAAAAAGCCCTCCGATACCGCTTCGGCACAATCGTCATACAGGCCGGCGAGGACCCCCACATAACCGGCCCCTGGCTGGCCGATGTGATCAGGGCCATAAAAGCCGAAACGGGCCTTGTGATGACCCTCAGCATGGGCGAACGCCCCGACGAAGACCTCCGCGCCTGGCGCGAAGCCGGCGCAGACCGCTACCTCCTGCGCTTCGAGACATCCGACCAAAAACTCTACGCGTGCATCCACCCTGACCTGGACAGCCGTGGCTCTGACAGGCGCGGCCAACTGCGGCGCATGAGGGACATTGGCTACGAAATCGGGACCGGTGTCATGATTGGCCTGCCCGGCCAGACCTGGGCCTCCCTGGCCCAAGACATACTGCTGTTCCGCCAGTACGACATGGACATGCTCGGCGTTGGCCCCTTTGTCGAGGCCCCTGGCACGCCCCTGGCCGGTCCGATGGGAAAGGCGCTGCGGCGCGAAGCCGGCGCAGACCAAGTGCCCGCCGATGAACTCACCACCCTGAAAGTGGTGGCACTTACCCGCCTCGTCTGCCCCACCTCCAACATACCCGCCACCACAGCCCTTGAGGCCATAGACCCCGGCAACGGCCGCATAGAGGGCCTGCAAAAAGGCGCCAACGTCATCATGCCCAACCTCACGCCGCCCCGCTGCCGCGAGATGTACAGCACCTACCCAGGCAAGCCTGGCTCCGGCGCCCGCGGCAGAATCGCCGCCTGGCTGCGCTGGCCCGATGCCTCCCACACCCGCATGAAGACCACCGACGAAGAAGTCGCCGGCATAGTCGCCGAGATAGAGTCGATCGGGAGAAAAGCCTCGAAGGGCGCCGGGTTCAGAGCGGTCGGCCGACAGTGAATCTTGACGCGGCCTTTAGGCCGCATCAACTTCAACTGGCAACTGCTTTTCACTGGCAACTGGCTACTGCAAAAAGCCAGTCCCCCAGCCTGTTCAGGTACGCCCCCACCCACTGCGGCGCCTCCCCGGAAGAGCAAAGCTGCGCGGCCAGCCGTTCCGCCCGCCGGCACACAGTCCTCGCTTGGTGCGCCGCGACGGTCCTTTCGCTGCCCGCCGGTAGCAGGAAAGCCCTCGGCCCGCCGTCAGGCAGCATCCTGTCTATGTCCGCCTCCATGTCGCCAGTGGACAGCTTTGTCCTTTGCTCGGCGCGGTCCCCCGCAGGGTCGGCCACCGCAGTGCCCAGTGCGAACATGTCCCACTGCGCGGCCTCCAGCCTCCCGTCCAGCCACGCCTCCCCGCCCGTGTGCAGCCGCAGCGCCCCCAGCAGCGCGTTCAGCTCGTCCAGTGCCCCGCAGGCCTCCAGCCTCGGGTGCCACTTGGGCACTCGCGCGCCGCCGATCAGCGACGTCTCCCCTTGGTCCCCCGAGCGCGTGTAAATCTTCATGGGCGCCTCCTAAAGACGGCAGAAAAGATACAGAAAAATCGGCGCGGCCTTTAGGCCGCATCCCTGTCCACTGTCAACTGGCAACTGCTTTTCACTGACAACTGTTTTTCAGCGCACGCTCGCCTGCCACCTGCGTAGCGCCTCCACCCCGTCCTTCGACACCAAGCCGCTCTCCCCGGCCTTCTCGGTCAGTTCGTCGAAGCTGGTCAGTGTCCTGTGCGTCACCTTGGCATCATCGAAAGCCTTGTTCGCCTGCCCCAGCCCGTATGAAAACAGCGCCAGCACCTCCAGCACATCCGCGCCCTCGTGCCGCAGCGCCTCCACGCATTTGATGCTCGACCCCCCGGTGCTGATCAAGTCCTCTATCAGCAGCACAGAGTGGCCGTGGGACAGAGGCCCCTCCACCTGCCGCGCCATCCCGTGCTTCTTGGGCTCTGGCCGCACATACACAAGCGGCAGGCCCATCCGGTCGGCCACCATAGTCGCCCACGGAATGCCAGCCGTGCTAGTCCCCGCGATGATGTCAGGCACCTTTCCGCCCTCCTTGATGGCCCTGACCAGCGCCTCCGCAATCTCCCCCCGGATGTCCGGGAAGCCAAGCAGTTGCCTGTTGTCGCAATAGACCGGCGCCACCATCCCCGACGCCCAGGTGAAAGGCGCGTCAGGCGAGAACCGCACAGCCCCAACCTTTAGCAGGGCCAGCGGAAGACTTAAGTTCGATGGATTTTTTGCCATGTCGTTAGCTCCTGTGGACGCAGGCACTCTCATACTATATAGCGGTTCCCCCAGTGATTAACACCTTTTCGGGTAGTTTTCGGCTGCGCCTTCCATTCCGCTCCCCGCCTTGAGGTCGGTTGCTGGCGCAGTTCTTCAGTGGCTGGCGGCTCGCTCCATTCGCAGCGCAGCCTATGCACTCCGTGCAGTTCCCTATG
>Ga0268262_10002330_pt1 | contig 22156 bp, 25 predicted proteins | sample TergutNc150P3_FD_190354 | JGI IMG/M metagenome (GOLD analysis project Ga0268262, IMG submission 190354) | Nasutitermes corniger P3 segment gut microbial community from laboratory colony in Florida, USA - Nc150 P3 (SPAdes) (version 2) | ecosystem: Host-associated > Arthropoda: Insects >... | reverse complement strand
TCTCAATCGGCTCCGGCGCAACAGGCGCACTTGGCTTTATCCCAATGCCTTCGTTCCGTGCCTTTTCCAAAAACTCTCTCACATTTACACGTTGTCTTGTAGTAACTCTTTGCGGTTCGGCGGTGTGTTCCGTTTGCACTTTTTCAATTTCAATTTTTGGTTCAATCTTTTTTGGTTCTGGTTTGGGTTTTTCCGCTTTCGCTTTTAATTTTGCTGCTTTTCTTTCCGCCAATTTTGTTTTAATTTTCGCTTTAAGGTTCGCAATCTTCTCTTTAATTTTTCCAATAATTGCCTTTGTTTTTTCTTTAACCTTTGTCATGATTGAAACTTTCGGCTCTTTTGCTTTTGCCGGCTCTTCCGTTTTGTCTTCTTCTTTGTGTTCTTCTTCAATAATTGCCGCTTGACTTGTATCAATGCCCGCAAGAGACGCCATATCTTCAATTTTCAAAACATCGTTTTTCTCGTTCAATTTTTCTGTGATTTTAATTTTCTTCTTTGTCTCTTCATCATATTTGTGTCCCAAAGCAACCGCTTCTTCCGCAACTTCCAAAGTATTCACAATAGAGTTTTTTTGCACAGTTAATTTATTCGCTCTTGATTTTTGCGCCGTATAATATCTGTAAGCCCCATATCCCGCGCCGCCCCCAAATCCCAAACTTGCCAATAATAGAGCAGTATTAAATCCGTGCGCACTTGTCCCCGCCATAAAATGAAACAAAAAAGCCATAATTGCAAGAGCAAAACTTGTCCACCCGCAAGCCGCATAAAACGCCATTCGGTTGGATTCATGTTTCCAAAGTTCCTTTACATTTGTATCCACAAATTATTTTATCACAATTTTCGCTTGATACGCAAACAAAATTGTTGTAAAGTTTACATATGGTTAATTCAACAGATTTAAGTCCCCGCGAAATTGTCGAGCAACTTGACCGATTTATAATTGGGCAAGCCGCCGCCAAAAAGGCCGTCGCCGTTGCTTTGCGCAATCGTTATCGTCGTTCGCAACTTCCCAAAAATGTGCGTGATGAAATTACGCCAAAAAACATTATTTTAAAAGGTCCCACAGGTGTCGGCAAAACCGAAATTGCCCGTCGTCTTGCCAAATTGGTTGGCGCCCCTTTTGTAAAAGTTGAAGCAACCAAATACAGTGAAATCGGTTATGTAGGCAAGGATGTAGAAAGTATGGTTCGAGACTTGGTTGAAGTTGCAATTCGTATGGTGCGGGATAACAAAAGCGCGGAAGTAAATGCAAAGGCAAGCGCGGCAGTTGAAAAAAGACTTTGTGATGCCATTGTTAATATCAAAAAAAAGCAAGCCCCCGACGCCCCAATTGAAATTTTAAGGGCGCAAACTTTGCAAGAATATCAAGATAAAAAATTGGAAAACTTTAACATTGAACTTGATGTTGCCGACATTCAAATGCCCAATTTTATGCAAATCCCCGGCATGGAAAATATGCAAATCGGCATTGAAATTGGCAATATTTTTGGCAAAATGGCACCAAATAAGACCAAAAAACGCATACTTACGGTAGCCCAAGCGCGCGATATTTTGCTTGCCGAAGAGAGTGAAAAACTCATCGACAAAGATGCAATGCAAGCCGAAGCAATCGAACTTGCCGAGCAACACGGAATCCTCTTCATTGACGAATTGGACAAAGTTGCTTCAAGCGGTGGGCGCGGAAGCGGTCCGGACGTGAGCCGTGAAGGTGTGCAGAGAGATTTGTTGCCTGTGGTTGAAGGTTCGACGGTGCAAACGAAACATGGCGCAGTGAAGACGGATTATATGCTTTTTATTGCGGCGGGGGCATTTCACATAAGCAAAATGTCGGATTTGATTCCGGAATTGCAAGGACGGTTTCCAATTCGGGTTGAATTAAATAGTTTAACCAAAGATGATTTTTACAAGATTTTGACTGTGCCCGAAAATGCTTTGACAAGGCAATATGCGGAATTGTTAAAGGTGGATAATGTCAATTTGAGGTTTGAAGACGAGGCATTAAAAATGGTTGCGGAACTTGCCGAGCAAGAAAATGAAACGAGCGAGAATCTTGGGGCAAGGCGATTGCACAATATTATGGAAGTTTTGTTGGAAGAGGTTTCATTTAAGGCGAGTAAGAAAGGTCCAATGAAAGATGTGGTTGTGGATAAAAAGTTTGTCGATGCCCAAATGAGTAACCTTATCAAAAAAACAGATTTGCGCAAATATGTGCTTTGAAGCATATATTAACGCATGAAAGTGGTGAAATTCGGCGGGACAAGTTTGGCGACGAGCGAGAATATTTTGAAGTGCAAAGATATAGTTTTAAGCGATAAGGAAAGGACTTTTGTTGTGGTAAGTGCGCCGGGGAAAAGGTTTAAAGGGGACGAGAAGGTGACAGATATCTTGATTGAAAGATTTGGGAAGTTGAGTGATGAATTGGGGCTTGGGTTAAGAGATTATTGTGTGAGCAGGGGCGAAGAAATTATGGCGCGGCTCTTTGCGAAGTTGTTAGATTTTGAGTATATAGATGCGAAAGATTTTATCGACATTGATAATGCGAAAGTTATTGGGGCGTTCCCCCCCAAGCCCCCCCTGCGCGGTTCTCAACCAAAGGGATTTGTTATGGGGGGCTTTTATGGCAGGGGAAAAAATGGGGAAGTGAAGACTTTTGAGCGTGGCGGAAGTGATACAAGTGGGGCGGTGGTTGCGAATTGTTTAGGGGCGGATTTGTATGAGATTTTTACAGATACATATGGGGTTTTTGATGAAAACGGAAAGACTATTCCACACATGACTTTTGAACAATTTTACGATATGGGGTTAAGGAAGGTCTTAAATGGGGTGCCGATTAAGATTGATAACACGTTTGACCCTGATAAATCATATACATTGATATGTTAAAACTACTTATTATTGGAAATGGGAAACTTTGCGAGCAGTTGAAAAAAGTGCTTGGGGACAGTTATGAAATTACTGTGCACAGTATTTCAAAACCAACAAAAAAATATGAAAACTTTTTCGAGTTTCCAATTGTGATTAACACGGTTCCAAAGCAAGTTTTGCCCGTGGAAATGTTTTCGAAAGAGCAAGAGATTTATGAATTGGCAAGCAAGCCTTATGGGTTGATTGGCGACACAAGCGGATTGAAATATCACATTTGTGGGGGGCTTCCGGGGAAGTTTTTTCCGGCGGAGGCGACGAAACTTGTAATGGATTTTAAAATAAAACATTATGATTATTTTTCAAAAGATGAAGAGTTTGTGAGAGAGAATAATTATTTGACAGCCATGGCGATGCAAAAGATTTTGAGTAAAGAATTGCCGACCGTGGTTTTGTGTGTGACGGGGTCAAGTTGTTGTTTGACAAAGTTATTGCCGGTTGTGCGTGAAATGGTAAAAGAATGGAATGTTATTCCCGTTTTGTCGCCGGCGGCGCAACAAACAAACAGATTCGGGGACGTTACAAAGTTTATGGTTGAATTAAGAGAGATTTGCGGAAACAATATTGTAACAAATATTGCGGGGGCGGAAGTTTTGGCGACAAACAAAAAAATTGTTTGTTCGGTTGTTTTGCCGGCGACGGGGAATACGATTGCGAAGTTGGCAAACGCGGTCACGGATACAAGTGTCACAATGGCGGTCAAGGCGCTTTTGCGAAACGGAAAGCCATGTATAGTTGGGATTTCAAGCAATGACGCTTTGTCGGGCAATGCCGCAAATATTGGATTACTTTTGAACAGAAAGAATTATTATTTCATTCCTTACGGGCAAGACGACCCCGTAAATAAACCATTTTCGATGATTTGCGACTTTTCTCGCGTGGTTGAAACAATAAAAAGTGCGTTAAACGGTAGACAGGTTCAACCGATTGTGTTATGCTCTTTACATGGATAAATTGGTAATTACAAAGTTTTGGGGCGTCGGTTGCATAAATTGCAAGGCATTAAACCCCATTTTGGAAGAGGTTGCTTCAATGTACAAAGGCAAAATTGATTTCACAGATGTGAACACAACGGACAATACGGACGCGGTAAAAAAGTACAACATTACAACTATTCCGACGCTTTTGTTTGAAAAGAACGGGAAAGAGGTTGGCAGATTGTTGGGGCTTCGACCAAAGTCCATAATTATAAAAAAGATTGACGAAGTATTCTAATAGGGTTATAATTATTTCGCATATGAAAAAACATAGAATATATTTGGACCATGCGGCGACAACTTATGTTGCCGGCGAAGTTTTGCAAGCGATGCTTCCATATTTCACAACTGAATACGGAAACGCGGCAAGCATTCACGCTTTCGGACGTGACGCGGAAAAGGCATTGGCAAAGGCACGCGAGCAAGTTGCAAAGGCAATCAACGCCAATCCGGAAGAGATTTATTTCACAAGCGGTGCGACAGAGGCGAACAATTGGGTCATTCGCGGTGCCGTCAAAAACCACCCAAGCAAGCGTGTTGTGGTTTCCGCAATAGAACACCCTTGCATTTTGGAAACTTGCGCAGATTTGGTTAAGGACGGATACAAAGTCGATTATGTCAAAGTTGACGAGTTCGGCGTCATTCAAGTCAGCGATTTGATTGCGAAGTTAAGCAAGCCTTGTGCGCTTGTGTCCATTATGACGGCAAATAACGAAGTCGGAACAATCCAATATCTTAACACAATTGCGAAAATCTGCCACGACAAAGGCGTTTTGTTTCACACCGACGCAACGCAAGCAATCAGCAGCGTCCTTATCGACGTGAAAGAAATGAAAATTGACGCGCTTTCCATGTCGGCGCACAAAATCTATGGACCGAAAGGCATCGGCGCACTTTACATTAAACACGGTGTGAAGATTGCGAAATATATGTTCGGTGGGCACCAAGAAAACAATATGCGCGCGGGGACTTCGAATGTCGCGGGCGCGGTTGGTTTCGGGGCGGCTATGACGGTGGCGACACGCGACGCAAATATCAATAATGCAAGAATGAAAAGCCTGCGTGATTATTTAATCAACCAAATCGAAACCAAAATCGAAGGCGCATTTCTTAACGGTCATCGCAGCCAACGGCTCCCAAACAACGTACATTTTTCGTTTAGCGGCATCGAAGGCGAAGCAATTTCCATGCTTTTGGATTTGGCTGGCGTGGCGGTAAGCACAGGTAGCGCGTGCGCAAGCGGCAGTCTTGACCGAAGTCACGTCTTGACGGCGATGGGTGTCAAAGACGCGCTCGCGAACGGCTCGGTTCGGTTTACTTTGGGGCGGGGCACAACGCGCGAAGACATTGATTACACGGTTGGTGAATTGGTGAAGATTGTGAAAAAATTAAGGGGGATAAGTCCATTATGTATAACGAAAAAGTGATGAAGATTTTCGAAAAGCCGCGTAACGCCGGCACAATTTTGAATGCAAGCGGTGTTGGTAAAGTCGGCAACGTCAAATGCGGCGACGTTATGAAGATTTCAATCAAGGTCGAAAAAAACGTAATTACCGACGCAAAGTTCAAGACTTTCGGTTGTGTTTCGGCAATCGCGGCAAGCGATACTGCTTGCGAATTGGTGCGCGGGAAAACTATCGAAGGCGCATTGAAAATGACAAACCAAGAAATCGTGAATGAACTCGGCGGTTTACCTGTACACAAAATACATTGTTCGGTTCTTGGCAAAGAAGCAATCGACGCGGCAATCAAAGACTACAAAAAGAAATTGGAAAAGGATAAAAAGAAAAAATGAACATAACCGAGAAACTCGTTTCCTTCAAGCCAATGGTAGCAAAGCGAGAGCAGGAACTTTCCGACCTAATCAAACTCCAAGAAACCGATTGGAACGACGTCGGGCGCAACAAAAAAATAAAGTTTTTGCAAGACTTCGTTTCAAAATATAACAACCTTGTGCGCGGGTTCACCGACTATGACGAACTTGTCGGCATCGACCCCGAAATGATTTCGCAACTTAAACCCGAGTTCGAAAAATTGGAAAAAGACTTCAATGACTTTTACATGACAACGCTTCTCTCCGGCAAATATGACGAAAACGACTGCGTAATAAATATCACCGCCGGCGCGGGCGGCACCGAAGCCCAAGATTGGGCTGACATGGTTTTCCGAATGCTTTGCCGCTTCTGCGAACAAAGCGGTTTTGAATACGAAGTTACCGACCGCCTCGACGGCGACGGAGCAGGCATCAAGAGCGCCTCAATCGCCGTAAGCGGAGTTTACTCTTACGGCATTTTAAAGAGCGAATCCGGCGTCCATCGCCTCGTCCGCATCTCGCCATTCGACGCAAACGCACGCCGCCACACAAGTTTTTGCGCCGTCGAAGTCGTCCCCGTAATCGAAAAAGCCAACATGGTCATCGAAGACAAAGACTTGCGCGTTGACGTCTATCGCGCTTCCGGCGCAGGCGGGCAACACGTCAACCGAACCGAATCGGCCGTTCGCATAACTCACATTCCAACCGGCGTAGTCGTCACTTGCCAAAACGGTCGAAGCCAAATCCAAAACCGCGCAACCGCAATGCAAAACTTAATCTCAAAACTTGAATTCATTCATTACGAAAACGAACAACGCAAATTGAAAAATATGCAACCGGTCCAGATGAAAATTGAATGGGGCTCCCAAATCCGCTCCTATGTTTTTTGCCCCTACACAATGGTCAAAGACCACCGCACAGGTTGCGAAACAAGCAACGTGCAAAAGGTTATGGACGGCGACTTGAAAGAATTCAGCGACGCATTCCTTCGTGGGGACAAATTGGAAAAATGATTTTAGCAATAGAGACTTCGTGTGACGAGACTTGTGCTTCTGTTGTCGGGGCGGACTTGCACATTTTAAGTAACGTCACCAACACCCAAATCGACATCCACAAACTCTACGGCGGGGTAGTCCCCGAAATCGCCTCCCGCAACCACGCAATGAACATTCTCGGCGTCGTCGAAGAAGCCCTCTCGCGCGCCAAAATCACCAAATCCGACCTAACCGCAATCGCCGCCACCACCCACCCCGGACTTCGCGGTTGTGTCATGGTCGGCGCGGTCTTCGGCGAATCCGCCGCCGCCGCCCTCAAAATCCCGTTCATTCCCGTAAACCACCTCGCCGCCCACATCGCAAGTATCTCTTTAAGCGGGGCGTTCCCCCCCGCGCCCCCCCTGCGCCGCCCAAACGAAAGCAATTTTCCATTTCTTTGTCTTCTCGTAAGCGGCGGCCACACCGCCTTGTATCACGTCAAATCTTGGGACAACATCCACCTTTTAACCCAAACAATTGATGACGCTGTCGGCGAAGCCTTTGACAAAGTCGGCAAAATCCTCGGTCTCGAATATCCCGCAGGACCCAAAATTGAAACCCTCGCCCTCCAAAATACCGCCCCCCTTATCACCTTTGTAAAAAATAATAAGTGCAAGCAGTTTACTTATAGTGGTCTAAAAACTTCGGTTCTTCATTATAAAGACAAAACTAATATACCCAATATTTGTGCATCTTTCCAACACGAAGCCGTCTCTCAACTCGTCACCCGCACCCGCGAATGGCAACGCAAACTTGGCGTAAATACCGTCTGCGTCTGCGGCGGAGTATCGGCAAATAAATACTTGCGCGCCCAATTGCCCGACGCAATTTTTCCACCTTTTGAATATTGCACAGACAACGCCGCAATGGTCGGCGCCGCGGCAATACTCGGCGTGAAAATTGTTGACGAAAAATAATTCAAATGTTAAAATAATTCCGTGGCAACAACTAAAACAACCAAAGCGCCCGTAAAAAGGGCAACAACGGCGAAAAAATCCGCCCCAAAAACCACCCCAAAAGCCTCAACTGCAAAAGCGGGGCTTGAAAAAAAACTTGACCAAATCTTGGAAATCCTTCACGCCAATCCCAATATTATTATCCCAAAAAGTGAACCAATTGCAAATGACCCGCAAAAGGCTTTGGAAATTGACGAAATCAATTTTTTGCAACACCCTTTGCATCATCAAATCCACTCCCACGAACACCACGCCGAACCAAAAACCGAACCCGAAAAACCAACCATTGAACCAACTCCAACTCCAACTCAAACTCCAACCCCAGAGCCAATTTCGCCCCCAACACAACCTCAACCAACCCCAATTCCAACTCCTGAACCAACTCCCACGCCTACGCCCGAACCCAAAATTGAACCGCTTCCCGAACCGCCCGTGCCCGTTTTGCCACGCAAAGAAGGCGCAATAACCGAAACCGAGGACGGCCAAACATTCGAAGAAGCCGACCGCCCAATGACCCCACAAGAAGAGCAAGCGCTTTACGCCGATTTCATTTTGCAACAACTTAAAAACGGCGTTTCCATAAACAATATTCCTGCGCCGTCCGCCGCCGAAGAGTTTGGCTCTATTGTTACGCCTCCCGCTTCGTCGGTTGCTTATACCGAAGCCGAAGCCCTTGGCAAAACCACTCTTGAACCAACAACGGAAGAGCCGAAACAAGAAAGCGAATCAACTTATGACGTAAACACGGATAAAGAAATTAAAGACACAGACGAGAGCGCAAAAGCAAATGCCGAAGAAGGCTTTGGAAAGTTTGACGATTCATTTGGGGAAATTGTTCGCCGTGATGAATAAAATTACTTACAACCAATTAAGAAATATGTGGCTTGATTTTTTTAAAAGCCATGGTCATGCGGAAATCCCGTCGGCTTCGGTTTTGCCTGAAAATGACCCAAGCACACTCTTTATAACCGCCGGAATGCAACCTCTTGTGCCTTATTTATTGGGCGAAAAACACCCACTCGGAAACCGATTAACAAATATCCAAAGATGCATTCGAACCGGCGACATTGACGAAGTGGGGGACGACAGCCATTTAACATTTTTTGAAATGCTTGGCGCGTGGTCTTTGGGTGATTATTTTAAAAAGGAAAGAACGGCTTGGTCTTACGAGTTTTTGACTTCCAAAAAGTATTTAAATATTCCAAAAGAACGCATTCATGTAACGTGCTTCGAGGGCAATAAAAGTGCCCCAAAAGACACGGAATGCGCCGATTTTTGGCTCCAATTAGGTGTTCCGAAAGACAGAATACATTTTTTACCTTGCGAAGATAATTGGTGGGGAATGCCAAGCGGTTTGGGCCCACAAGGACCTTGCAGCGAAATGTTTTTTTGTGACGATTCGGGCAAGCACACTGAACTTGGAAACGATGTTTATATGCAATATGTAGGAATACGCGACGGCGAAGGTGTTAAAATCTTGCCCGCAAAACAAAAAAACGTGGACACCGGTTGGGGTCTTGAACGCATTTTGTGCTTTGTAAATGGACATAAAAGTGTTTATGAAACCGAACTTTTTGCCCCTGTAATTGAAATTATTAAAACCGAAATGCCAAAAATTATTGAACGCGACGCACGAATTATTGCGGAGCATTTACGCGCAAGCGCGGTTATGATAAGCGACGGTTTGACCCCAAGCAATACCGGTGCCGGATATGTCTTGCGAAGACTTATAAGGCGGCTTGTAAGGGTTACAAACAAATATACCACAGATTTTGGATTTGTCAAGAGTTGTATGCCAAGATTTTGCGAAGTGTTGCCAAAAAGTGGCAAAAACCCCAATGAAATCGGGCTTGTTTTGGATAAAGAGATTCAAAAATTTTTTCAAACTTTGCAAAAAGGTGTCATAGAATTCAACAAAATTGCCCGCAAAATTGACGGCGAGACGGCGTTTTATTTGTATGAAACTTTTGGATTTCCAATTGAATTGACAACCGAAATGGCGGCCGAACGGGGCATTAAAGTTGATTTGGAAGCATTTGAAAAAGCCAAAATTGCACACGCGCAAAAGAGCCGAGACGCAAGCGCAGTTGCGGGTGCGTTTAAGGGTGGGCTTGCCGACGATGGCGAGGCGACAATAAAATTGCATACTGTAGCGCATATTTTGTTGGCGGTATTAAGGAAAAATTATGGCGAAAATGTGACGCAAAAAGGTTCAAATATTACGCCCGAAAGATTGCGTTTTGATTTTTCATTGAACAAAAAATTGGAAGGGGCAGAATTGCAAAAAATTGAAGATGAAGTGAATGAAATTATAAAAAGGAATTTGGTTGTAAGTTGTGTTGAAATGCCAAAAGAGGAAGCGAAAAAAATGGGGGCAACGGGGGCATTTTGGGATAAATATGGCGAAGTTGTAAAAGTTTATACTATTGGGGCGTTCCCCCCCAAGCCCCCCCTTGGGACAACAACTTCTGAAACCGTTTCTTGCGAAATCTGTGGAGGACCGCACGTCAAAAATACGTCAGAATTGGGCACATTTAAGATACAAAAAGAAGAAGCAGTGAGTGCCGGAATAAGGCGAATTAAGGCAATTTTGGTGTGAAATTTGGGTGAATTTTGCATGAATTTGGGGTGAATTCCATGTAAATTTGGGTTATTTTTTGTGCTTTTTGACCATAAAATAGGGCATGGCAAGAAGTAAAAAAGCAAGTTTAATTACCAATTTGTGCATTGCGGTTGTGTTGTTTGGGCTTGGATTTGCGGTGTTTACGGCGGATTTGGCGAACGTTTTTATTTCCGTTTCTGCGCCGGTTTCAAATGGAAAACCGGAGCGCATTTCGGTGCTTTTTGCGGTGGAAGAGAACACTTCTTATGAAGATTTAGATGTATTATTGAAGCGGCTTGAAGTGACGAAGACGCCGGCGACGTTTTTTGTGGCGGGGGTTTGGGCAACAAAGACGGCGAATAGGGACCTTGTGAAGATTATGGCGGAAAAGTTTGAGATTGGGAATATGGGCTTTTCGGGGAAGGCTTTGGCAAAGAAGAGTGAAAAAGACCAATATGCCGAGATTTATAATTGTCACAAATTGATTAAAAGTATTACGAGCGAGGCGGATTTTTCAAAGACGAATGGCGGGGTGAGTGCGGAAGTTGGCGAGCCGTATGAGATGAGTCTTTTTATGCCGCCGCAAGGTTCTTTTGACAAAAAAACATTGAAATGTGCGCAAAAAATGGGATACAAAGCGGTGATGTGGTCTACGGAATCGGTTGAAAATGTGCATGGTGGGGATTTTATTTTATTGAAAGTTAATCTTTCCACAAGTGCTTGGTATCCGATTTCGAATAAACTTTCCGCGTTTAAAATTGCGAAAGTAAGTGAAAATCTGTTGTGAGTTTGGGAAATAACATATATATTAAGAGTATGGAAAATATTGTAAAATCATATCCTTGCGGATTGCGGGTGATTGTGCGCCCGATGCCGAATTACAAAAGCGTTTGCACAAGCGTTCATGTGGGTGTTGGGTCAAGAAATGAAGAGAGGTTTGAGTTTGGGCTTGCGCACGTTGTTGAACATATGCTTTTCAAGGGTACAAAGACGCGAAGTTGCGAACAAATTGCGCAAACTTTGAGTAATTTAGGGGTGCAATATAATGCTTATACGAGTAACACGGCGACTTGTTTTCATACAAAGGGGCTTTTGACAAATCTTGATGATTGTTGCGATGTTTTAAGTGATATGTATTTCAATTTACAATTCAGCGACGATGATTTTCGGCGTGAAATTGAAGTAATAAGGCAAGAGATTGTGCAAGTTGACGATAATCCGAAGCACGCTTTGGGTGATTTGACGATGGAAAATTACTTTAAGGGCACAAAATATGAACATCCCGTGCAAGGGACGGAAAAAAGTGTGAAGAGTTTCAAGCCGCAAATGGTTCATGATTTTATAAAGAAGCATTATGTTGCCGAGAAGACGATTTTGTCGTTCGCGGGCGACATTACAATGGAGCAAGTTGAGCGAGTTGTGAAGAAATATTGGCTTAATAGGTATAAAGAGTATCGTGCGAAACCCGTTGTGGCGACATTTTCTGGGCAAGTGCATGAGGCAGCGCCGACGATTGCGAAGCGCAAGAAGAAAATCGGGCAACAAAATGTGGCGGTGGTGTTTCCGGCTTGCAATGTTGTGAGCAGTGATAAATATGTTTTTGCATTTATACACGGGATTTTGAGCGGCGATATGTCAAGCAGGTTGTTTAGCAGTGTGCGGGAAAAACTTGGTTTGGTTTATTCGATTCATGGGGGATTTGATTTGTTTGATATTGGCGGATATTATTTCATTTGGTTTTCTTGCACGCCGAAAAATACGCAAAAGGTTTTGGATACGATTGCCGAAGAGATTGAAAAGATGACGGCCGAAGGTGTAACGGAAGAGGAAATGCAAAGGATTCGCAACAATCGCCGAAGCCACAGATTATTTGAGATTGAAGATGTCGAGCGAACGAATCAAAGAAATGCTACGCAATTATGGGAGTTGGGGGCGATTGAGACTGCGGAGCAATATCTTACAAAAATCGACAAGGTTCGAGCCGAAAATGTGTTGGAAGTGGCGAAAAAGTACCTTGATTTGGACAAAATACAGATAAATGTGGTCGGAAATCCACAAAGTTTCCACAAAATGTGTAAAAAAGTGGTCAAAAGTGGTTGACAATGGTTAGTTTACATGATATATATGTAGTATGTTGTTTGGCGAATTCAACCAACAAATTGACGAAAAAGGTCGCGTAAGAGTTCCGGCGAAGTTAAAGGCGGAACTTTTGGACAATGCAACGATTACGAAAGGCACGAACGGTTGCTTGTTTTTGTTTCCCGCGAATGCCAATATGCAACTTATTGAAAAGATGCTTGCCGTTCCGGTAACGGATTACGAGGCACAAAAGGCGGTGCGTGTGTTCTTTTCGTCGGCGTCAACTTTGGAAGAAGACAACCAAGGAAGGACGTTATTGCCGAAGAACTTGCGCGAGTTTGCGCAAATTAAAAAAGACATTGTGTTTATTGGCGTTGGAAACAGGGCGGAATTGTGGGCAAAAGAGCGATATGACGCGGAAATTTTGGGAAATTATGATAAAACGCTTGCGGGGTTGAATAAGTATGGTGTATGATAATTTAAAGCAGGAATATCATGTTCCTGTCTTGTTACAGGAGGTTTTAAATGGTTTGGATGGAAGTATCCAATTCGGAAATAAAGAGCAAAAGATTATTGTCGACGCAACAGCGGGGGGCATGGGGCATAGTAAGGCTTTGGCGCAAGTTTTGTCGAAAGACGACGACGCAAAGCGCAATAAATTGATTTGTATCGACCGCGATGATGCAAGTTATGCAGAGTTTAAAAAGACGTTTGGCACGGGTGCGTTCAAATGCGAAACCGCTTTTTCGCAATGCAGTTATGAAACGATTAAAAACGTACTTGGCACGCAAAAAGTTGACGTAATTTTGGCGGATTTGGGCGTTTCAAGCCACCAAATCGACGACGCGTCGCGTGGTTTTTCGTACATGAACGAAGGACCGCTTGATATGAGAATGTGTCAATCCGACAAAAGAGATGCAAGTCATGTTGTGAACAATTATTCATTGGAAAGATTGACCGAAATCATTCGTGAATACGGCGAAGAGCGATACGCAAAGCAAATTGCGACGGCGATTGTTGGCGCGCGTCCGTTGAAAACTACAACAGAATTGGCAAAAGTTATTCAAAACGCGGTGCCGGGAAGTTATTTCAAAACCGGCGGGCACCCCGCGAAGAGGACTTTTCAGGCAATTCGGATTGAAGTCAACGGGGAATTGGTCAATTTGGAAAAGTTTGTTCGGGACGCGGTGGATTGTTTGAAACCGAACGGAAGATTGCTTGTAATTACGTTTCATAGCCTTGAAGACCGAATAGTAAAGCAGACGTTTAAGGAACTTGCAACCGATTGCATTTGCCCGCCGAAAATACCGAAATGCATTTGCAATCATCACGCTACGATTGACATAATTACAAAAAAACCGATTGTCGCCACCGAAGCCGAAATGAAAAAAAATCCGAGAAGCCACAGTGCAAAGTTAAGAATAGTACAAAAAAAGGGGGAAAATTAAAATGAGCACAGCAACTTTGGAAAGAGAACAAGCCATAGGAACATTATTTAATTTGGAACATAACTTGACCGAATATAACCAACTTGTCGGTCATAAATACAGTCACACAATGACGGAATTGGAAGGCTATGCCAAGCCAAGCGAGAAATACAATACGTCTTTTGAAGAAAAGCCGACGCGTTTTTCGCGTGATATGTTGCAAGAATACGCACGCCCGACAAAGCCCAACATTGTGCAAACGCAACCGCAAACCTTTCGCCCGAAAATTGTGGCGCCGGAAATTGAAGTTGAATTGAAAAACAGTTTGATTTTGGAAGAGCCCGTCGCCGAGACTATTCCTTTTTCGGTTCACGCATTTGAAGAAGAAACCGTAAAGGCAACCGACGTCGCGCCCGCGCAAAAATATATCACAAGCATAAAACTTAACCCCGCCGGCATGGTCGCCGTGGTTTCGTTTATCGCGGTTACGGTTATGATTTTGGCATTTATTATCGCAAACGGCATCAAAATCGGAGCCAATTCCGCAAACATTTCCGCTATTGAATCCGAAAATGCAATCCTTGCGACCCAAGTTTCCGCCCAAGCCGCCGAAAATGCCGAATTTGTTGCCAATTACGAAGCATGGTTTTTGCAAGAAAACGGAATGACGCTTGAACAATACATGGACATTGCCGGATTTGTTCCCGTTGCTACCGCGCCCGCGCCCGAAGTTGCCGCTTGGACACCCATAGGAAATCTGGACGAAAGCACAAACCTTTTCGACATTTTGTCAAAGTTTTTCAGCAATTGGTTTTAATTTTTGCATATAAATTGTCATGCAATATACGACGACAAGCCTAAAAAGACGTTTGCGCGTCTTTTTTGTGATAATTTGTTGCGTCGCCGTAACAATAACGGGGCGGCTTTGTTATGTGCAATTATTTCGCGCGTCGGCTTTGCGAATGTTGGCGGCGGAACAATGGTATCGGGATTTGCCGCTTGGGGCAAAGCGCGGAAACATTTATGACGCGCGCGGAGTTTTGGTTGCGCAATCAACTTTGACTTATTCCGTTTACGTTCGCCCAATCGCCGTCACAAATGCCGAAGCCGTCGCCCACGTTTTGTCGGAACATCTTGGCACAAATTATGACCTTATGCTTGCAAAAGCCAAAAACCGCGGCGCGTCCGACCACCTTATCAAAATGCAAGTTCCAAAAGACGTCGCCATGGATATTGTAAGCCACGGAACAGACGGCATTTATATTTCGCAAACATATAATCGTGATTATCCTTTGGGGGCAACGGCGGGGCAGATTTTGGGTCTTGTAAGCGTTGATAATCATGGGCAAGGCGGCGTCGAAGCATATTATGACAAGTTCTTGCGCGGCATAGACGGAAGAACCGCGGTGCAAAGCGATTTGCGCGGGCGTCCGATTGAAAACGGCGCAACGTATTACACGCCGTCTTTGCCCGGAAACGATATGTTTTTGAACATTGACGCGCAAATCCAACGCAACGTCATGGATATTTGTAAACGCGCTTTGGATGAACAAGGTGCAAAAACCGTGTCGTCTTTGGTTATGGATATGGAAACCGGCGGAGTAATTGCGTCCGCGGCGGCACCATTTTTTGACATGAATTCGCAACCGCGCGATAATGTTTCGCAACTTCTTGACCAAATTAAAAATCTTCCTATGGTCAATGTTTTGGAACCCGGTTCAACATTTAAAATTATAACTCTTGCCGCCGCCATTGAAGAAGGAATCACAAACGAACGCGAACTTTTTTCTTGCGCCGGCGCCCGAACCATTGACGGCGAACGCGTCAAATGTTGGAAAACCAAAGGCCACGGCACCCAAGATTTGGCGCACGGCGTAATGACAAGTTGCAACTGTGTCTTTATGGATTTGGCGCTACGGCTGGGCGTCGATAAATATTATTCTTATTTAAACAAATTCGGCATAGGAAAAAAGTCAGGAATAGACAGTTTCGCCGAGCCAAGCGGTTTAATCCTTGACAAAAAAACCGTTCGCCCCGTTGATTTGGCGCGTATTGGTTTCGGTCAAGCCATCGCAATTTCCCCAATCCAATTCCAAACCGTTATGGGCGCGGTTGTCGGCGACGGAATCTTGCGCACGCCCCGAATTGTAAACCACATTGACAATTTGCCAAACGTGGTAAGCGCACCCGAAAAAGGCAGAGTAATAAGCCAAAAAACCGTCGACCGTGTGCGCGAAATGCTTTATGGTGTTGTCACCGAAGGCAGCGGTAAACACGCCGGCATTGACGGATTTCACGTCGGCGGCAAAACCGGAACCGCACAAAAATACCGTGACGGAATCATTGACCAAGGCAAATACATTTCTTCGTTTTTGGGCTTTTTGACCGTAAACGGAAGAGCCAAATACAGTGCATATTTAATGGTTGACGAGCCAATGAAAAATGGATATTACGGCTCTATCGTCGCCGCGCCTTATGTTGGGCAAATATTTCACGAAATCACAACTTGTTTAAACCTAAAACCCGACCCAGCAATCAAAGCCGCACTTATTCCCGAATGGAATACCTTGCCATTTGCCCAAGCCAAACTTATCGAAATGCCAAATATTTCCGGAATGACAACTCAAAAAGCAATCACAACTCTTGAAATGCTGGGCTTCTTTGTCGATGTAGAAAATGAAGGTGACGTCGCCACGGGTTCATTTCCAAAGGCGGGAAGTTTATTGCAAAAAGGCGAGCCCGTGGTGATATTGACGGCTTGATTTGTGTCTTCTTTCCCAAGAGCCACTTCGTATTTATCAATAATTTCGTCAAGATTTTTTATCACGGAATCAAACATTTCCATTCGTCTGTTCACTCGTCTTTGCGTTCTTTCGTGTCGCAATTTCATCGCTTCAACGTCAATTTCTTTGCGATTTCGGCGCGTGTTTTTGGATTCGGAAATGTTTCTTTTTGTAAAAATTGTGTCCAAATCACGGTGCAAATCGGCGCAATGAAAAGTAATATCTTCCAAAAACTCTTCACTTGCATTAAGATGTTTTTTATTCCTTTTTGCTTCTTTACAAAGCGATTTTATCGTGTCCAAACGCGTTGAAATTGTTTCAATTCGGCGCAATTCTTTATCGTTTTTAATCTCTAAACTGTTCATAACTTCCGTCGCGCGCGCCACCACGGATTCGGTTGTGCGAACGGTTACGCTTGCTTCACTTGTGGCGCAACCCGCAAAAAAAGTGCAAGAAATCACGCTAAAAACACCTATAAAACACCCTAAAAGACCCCTTAAAACCATGTTTTTCATGCAAAAAGTATGTGTTTTTGCACGAATTTTATGCATATTTTATGTGATTCAGACTTCTTTTTCTGTGCCCTTGATGCCACATTTTTCCCATGTGTCGGCACCTCGGCGGGTAATATCATTAAACGCAACTCCCAAATAATCCGAAATCAATTGGTGGTTTCTGTTTTTCAAATCGTCCGGCTTTTGGCAAACCAAAAAGTCATAAAAGAAATCCACCAACTCTTGATGTTGTCTTATGTAGGTATTCATAATCGCGTATTGCGTAGTTGTAGTTTGGATTTCTTCCGGCGTGGGGGGGGGGGGACGTGAAAAAGCGTTCGGGTTCATTGTAAAGATTTTCACAAATGTCCTTGATATCGCCTTCCGTTACTTTGATTTCTTTGCCATTTTCACCTTTGATACCAAGGTTCAAAGGATTTTGCAATTCGCGTGTTGCAACCGAAGAAAGTTCACCCGCCGCACGAATTGGGGATTTCTTTTGCCATTCATCTTGGGTTTGCAAATTGTATAATGTTTTGCACAATTCCGGACGCTCGAAAACATAATTTTCAACACAATCTTTCCATTCGCGCGTCTTGTGAAACGCCGGCGTCATTTCAACGTGCGAAATCAATTCTTCCAATGTGGGTTTCGAAGATTCATGCGGCACATTGTCAATTGCTATGCGTGCGAAATCGAACGCAGTACTCATGCTTTTAAGTTTTTTCATCGCACGATTGTACCATAAAATGATTGACTTTGTCAAGTCTTTTGGCTATAATGACATCCATGTCGGGCGTTTCATTGGAAATTGACGCAAAATTGGAAAAACAAGTCCTTGCGATTTTAACAAAGCATGGACTTATAAATGCCGAAGATTTATTGCTTTCTGAACTTGAAAGAGGGCGCTCTTCTGGTTTAAGTCCGCGCACGCACAAGGAAATATGGAAATATTGAAATGAAAATTGTGTATACAAATGAAGCGGAATCCGATATTGAATATCTTATTGCAAATATTTCACAAAAGCGCATTTCAGAAATTGAAAAAGACATTTTGCGTCTTGAAACAACGCCAGATATTGGGTCGCATTTAAATGCGCGAATAAAAACAAAAACACCTTATCGATATTTGGTTTGTAATGTTTATTTGATATTTTATATTTTGCATGATGATTGGGTTGAAATTGTGCGTATAATGGACGGACGACAAGATTGGCAAAGCCTTTTTAATGTTTAATCTGAAAAGAAATGTCGATAATAACCACATGGAAATTGCGGAGCGCAACGAAAAATATAACGAATATGTTTCAAAGATTTCGCCGCGCAGCCGCATTTTCCCGGGGGTTATTTGGGCGTTTCTTATCGGCGGGTTGATTTGTGTAATTGGGCAGGCTTTTTATTTGTTGTTCGGAAAAGTCTTCCCAAATTACAAAGACGAACAAATCGGAGGCTTGGTTTCTTGCACACTCATCTTGATTGCGTCGATACTTACGGGCTTTGGTATTTATGACAAAATTGGAACTTTTGCCGGTGGCGGAAGTTTAGTTCCAATTACCGGCTTTTCCAATTCGGTGACAAGTGCCGCAATGGAGCACCGAAAAGAAGGCATTGTGTTTGGAACTTGCGCAAATATGTTCAAAATCGCCGGGCCTGTAATTGTCTTTGGAGTTGCTTTATCAATGTTGGTCGGATTGATTTATTGGATTTTTTCGTTGTTTATTTAAGGGGGAAATATGGCAAAAAAAGAAGAGCATCGCGGCGAGATTGACATAAAAAAAACCAACAGAAATCAAACTGTCATATTTAAAAATCGTCCTAAAATTGTGGGGTCGTATAGCATTGCCGGCAAAAAAGAGAGCCAAGGTTTATTGAAAAACTTTATCAATGAAACATTCAAAGACGATTACTTTGGCGAAAAAACCCACGAAGGTGCCGAGCAAAAAATGTTTGAATCCGCATTGAAAGGCGCAATAAAGTCCGCGGGCGAACCCGAAATCGACATGGTTTTGGCGGGTGATTTGTTGAATCAAATCACTTCTTCAAGTTTCGCCGCGCGCGGTTTCGATGCAAGTTTCATCGGGCTTTACGGCGCGTGTTCGACAATGGCGCTTACTTTGGGAGTTGGCTCAATTTTGGTTGACGGCGGATACGCAAACACGGTTGCCGTCGCCGCAGGAAGCCATTTTGCAACGGCGGAACGGCAATATCGAACGCCATTGGAATTGGGAAATCAGAGAAGTCCGTTAAGTCAGTGGACGGTCACTGGGGTTGGCTCGACAGTATTATCAAGAAGTAACGAAAATCATCCATATATAAGTGCTTTTACTATCGGTAAAGTCATTGATTACGGTGTTCGCGACGTCAACAATATGGGGGCGGCGATGGCGCCCGTTGGTTGTATATTATAGACACTTACGGAGCAATTTGGCGCTTTTAACACAAAAAACTGCGGATTGAATCGTAACAAAGGCGGGTAGAGAGAAATCTTTACTCGCTTTTTTCTTTCCCTTAATTATCGTGTAATCGTGAACCGACAAGCAGTCAAGGGCGGCTTTCTTTTATCAAGTAATAATATTTGTTTTGTTCGCCGTGCGTTTTACCCCTTGACGGCTTGGCGGTTCACGATTAAAAATCTTGAAAGAAAAAACATTTTTTATCACGTCTTGGGTTTTCTACTTTATTCGCCATAACACGACAAGGCATAGCAAAAAACGCGGTATATAATATGCGACACTTGATACATGAAACATTCAGTTCCATGTAAGGAGGCTGAGTAGGTTCAGCCATAAAACCAATATTTTGTACACGCCACAAGCGTCTGGGCGCGAGAGTTTTCTCTTCGCGTAAGGGCGCTTTTTTTGAACGCACAAATGAGGAAAAGTTTATGAGGTACTAAATTATGGCCGTCGTAGTGGTTCACGACGGCATCACCTTTGTTAGTGTTCGCGTAAGTGACGAATTTGCGACGGCATATACCGAGTTAGAACATTGTGAAAAACTTGTTGAACGTAAAGAAACGCGGCGGCATCAAAGTTTGGGCGAATATTGTGTTGCAGATGATAAGGCAGATGTTGTTGCCGAGTTTGAACGAAGACAGATAGTTGACATATTAAATCAAGCATTAAATCGACTTACAGACCGACAACGTAACGTCGTTGTTTCTCGTGCCGTCTATAAAATGTCATTCCGCGAAATCGGCGGTAAATTAGGAATTAACAAAATGGTTGCACGGAAACATTTTTTAAGAGCAATAAAGAAATTAAAAAAACTTTTGCAAAATAGGGTATCAAATGACCTTTGCCGTGGCTATTAGGCGGAGGGTGTAAAAACCCTATCTTAATATCGGAGGTTTTGTTTTATGGAAAAGAGCAAGCCATACGATACGGTCGAAGGAATTTTAACGGAAGACGGTGCGCCCATTTACATACGGCCGACAACAAAACAATGTGTAGACCGATTCAATTTCCCTTTGTTTAGCGTTGAAAATGGATTCGTAAATTGATAAAATACAACCGCTTTATTCTTTGCTTGGTCGTTACTGCCGTTTCTCTTGTTTTCACGGCAACGACGTTCAGCGGCGCGTTCAAAACTATTGCGACTTCGGCAGTCGAATTGTGGAACAGCATACTCGCATACATTGGCTACTTCTTTCTTTCACAACCACCGACACAAAATCCAATAGCACCGCCGACGGGAGAAATTCCTAACGTGTTGCCGACAAATCCTTCGGAATTCGGGCCAAATATTTCTCAATTTTTCAGACTCATTTTCAGCGGTCAAAACTTTGCGTATTACTTGATGACGATTAACATTTTGCTTGTGATTTTCTTTATGGTTTTGCCGTTTTTCTTGATTGGGTTCTATCTTATAAAGCGATATATAAAGTACGCATTGTCAAAGCACAATAACCGCTATAACCAAGATACGACTGTTCTTAAAGGCGTTAAACGGCTTTGTTGTGTGCAACGCCCAATATGCGTATTGAGTTCCCTCGTCAACATATCCTGCGTCCTGTGTGCCATTGATTTCAACCAAACTCGGCAACCACAATCTATCCGCAACAATCGCCGTGTTTGTGCTTGCTCCGCCGACAATATAACTTTATCTAAGTTCTTTTTCCTTTGGTAATAAAACCGTATCTCCATCAAGTCCTCTTTTATCTCTTGAATACTCTTTTGTGTTTCTACGGTGTTTTATGTGCCACCAAAGGAATACTTGCTGTCGTGGATTGATTATGTAAAGGATAGTCGTTTTCCAAAGATTTGGTTGTTCATATGGCTTTTTAACTTTAATATTTTTGCACTCTTTTTGTCGTTCTTTGCGACAGGAATTTTCTTTATATCGTCACTCGATGTTGCCGCTTTTTACTCATTCTTGTATAACGGAATCGCAAAATTGTTGCCGATGTTTCATTTCGTTCCGTGGTGGCTTTGGGTGTTTTTTGTTTTGCTTTGGATTGACCGTTGGCGAAAAAGAATTGCCATGCGACGCTTGCGACACATGGAAAGATTGAACACAACTTTCATTTTGGAACGGTCGCTTTGCTCGATGTTCGTGGGTTCGATGGGAAAAGGCAAGACAACTTTGATTACGGACATATCGCTTTCCACAGAGTCGATTTTCAGAAACAAGGCCTATGAAATGATGTTGGAAATTGATTTGAAATTCCCGAACTTTCCTTATATCCTTTTGGAAAATGAATTGAAACAGGGAATGGAGACGAGCACAAAGTTTTGATTGACGATTTGCGTGCGATGCGTAGCAAGGAAATAACCTTTGACGAATTTATCCAACGCAAGCCCAAACGCATATATTCAATGTCGAACATTATGCGAACCTACGACAATATGTGCCGTGAAAGCATTTATGACGATGCTTGGCGTTCGCTTGAAATAACTTACATTTACGGCAAAACCGGAAAGGGTAAGACGAGATATGTCGCGGAAAAATATGGGTACAAAAATATATACCGTGTTACGAAATATGACCATACGGCTTTTGATACATACAAAGGTCAAGATGTCGTTGTCTTTGAGGAGTTTAGAAGTTCGTGCAAAATCGAAGAAATG
>Ga0268262_10002329_pt1 | contig 22160 bp, 16 predicted proteins | sample TergutNc150P3_FD_190354 | JGI IMG/M metagenome (GOLD analysis project Ga0268262, IMG submission 190354) | Nasutitermes corniger P3 segment gut microbial community from laboratory colony in Florida, USA - Nc150 P3 (SPAdes) (version 2) | ecosystem: Host-associated > Arthropoda: Insects >... | reverse complement strand
ACGAAACTCAATACCCGCCTTATAAAATACGCACCGACATAAAATTAAAAACAGCCCCCAAGAAGAAAAAAGCTCCCCCTCTAGTCCTTCACATCTGGCTGGGCAATTTTGAAAGCGCCGAAGAACTGGAAGAATACGCCGACAACACAGAGTACGAGTGGGAGTATTACGGACATCTGTTAGGCGAAGACAATTTTGACGAACCTCCCGAAGAATACGGCCTGTGCTGCAGTTTTTGTTATGAGAACGAGATTATGTACGAAGACGCCGCAGATATAGCGGACGATTTATTTTATCAATTTTACGAACAGGAGCAGCCTTTGCAGGACATATTCGCCTCCTTACCCGTTAACACGGAGGAAGTGTTGGAAGCCTGTAAAGAAAAATTTCCAATACTAAAAAAAGTCAACTCCTACATAGTGGTTTTCGGCTGGCACAACAAGAGAAAGAACTTCCAAAAAGCGCGTTTGAGCAAACCCTGCTCCTACCTCGGCGAATTTGAAATTGAATTGCCCGAACCTGACACGGACGGGCAGTATGAAGGGTGGGTGTGAGCAAAAAAAAACGGTATAGTGTAACCTATACCGCTCTTAAGTGGGGAGTGGAGGATTCGGGGTTACGGTCGCGGACATCCATGTCCGCTCCCTTCACCCCCGCCTGCGCGTTCCCGGCGCATCCTGCGCCGCACACTGCAAGTCAAGGCTTGCGCCTTGGAATAATTACAGGAACGCTTCGGTTCGAATCCTCCACTCCCCACATTTATTTTGAATGTTAATTTTAATGCTAAGAAATAAAAAAACGGTATAGTGTAACCTATACCGCTCTAATGGGGAGTGGAGGATTCGAACCTTCGAAGGCTGAGCCAACAGATTTACAGTCTGCCCCATTTGACCGCTCTGGAAACTCCCCCGTTTTAAGACACTATATTTATATAAAAAAAAAGGAATCTTGACAAGGGGGGTTATCGCTTTTTTCTAATTCCGTCTACAGCCCAGGAAATTATGACACTAAGCCGCTTGGAAATTGCGGAATCAATATCTATCTTAGACGCGACAAAATCTGAAATATCAGCCCCCGCAATGCTGTATATTAAAATGCCTTCCTGAATCGGCTCAAAATAGAGCTGGGCTATGAATTTTTCTTCTTTAATTACAGGAATAAATAAATAACTCATATTGCGAACATTTGTCAGTGTATAGCGTAAGCCGTTTTGAATCAGCGACATTTCTCCGCGATAATAAGTGTTTCCAAAATTGACGTCCTTAAGCCTGATATAAACAGTCTCTTTTCCCGGCAGCGTCTTTGCGGGAGCGGGATCGGGGATAGCGTTTGTTTGCCTGTCACTGACGATTCTGTTTGCTTCTTCAAAAAGAGGGACAGACTTTTTTTTAGTAGCGGAATTGTACAGCCTTCCTTGAAGATCGCTTATATTTCCCAATGCGTTGTATATGTCAAGAAGGCTTACAGAACCGTAATTTCCATTGAGAACCAGTATTGATTCTACCAGGTAGCCGGGGTTTTTTAACAATACATTATTAACAATTTGAGTATCCAGTTTTGAGGTTTGTCCGTTTCCAATAATGATAAAACCGCTTGTTTTTTGGCTTGATTTCACATAACCAAATTCTTTAAAGGCTGAAGCTTTAATATCCTGATTGAGATTTGGAAAAATGTCATTAAATGAGCGTAATTGGGCAAAGACGTTATTTACAAAAAATGATAATAAAAACAGATAAAATATTTTTTTCATTTAATATGCGCCCTTACCGATAATTACTACGCCAAAAGTTTTAAATATTATCCAGAGATCCAGCCATACTGACCAGCTCTGCTGATAATATATGTCATAAGCGACTCTGTCAAGGTAATTGGAATCCGATCTTCCCGACACCTGCCAAAGTCCGGTTAATCCCGGCTTTACGGAAAATACCCTGTTAAAATCTTCTCCGTATTTTTCTATTTCGCCGTCAACAATAGGACGCGGGCCTACAAGGGACATCTCGCCTTTTAAAATATTGATAAGCTGGGGGAATTCATCAACGCTTGTGCGGCGTAAAAATTTTCCTATTGCGGTTATTCTTGGATCTTTATGCAGTTTATGGTTTTCTTCCCATTCCTTTTTTAGCTCAGGATTTTTCTCCAATAAATTCTGTAATATTGTATCCGCGTCAGATACCATTGTTCGGAATTTATAAGTGTAAAAATGTTTGCCGTTTATACCAAGTCTTTCCTGTTTATATAGTATTCTGCCCGGCGAACTTAATTTTATTATTAACCCTATAATAAGAAGAAACGGCAAGACTATAATACCGCCAAAGACAACTACGCAAATATCCATAAACCTCTTAATAAAAAGATTAAAGGTCATGTTGAGTTTGTTGCTTGTTTCAATTCCAAGGACGCCGCTAAAATCGCGCACGGACATCCAAATACTTGATATGTTGTAAAAATTCGGGATAAGCACATTATAACGGAAAGCGCTGACGGACGTATTTTGAAGATGCTTCAATTTCATGGGGTCAAGAGACGGCATTGCGACAATTGCCATTTTTATATTGTAGCGTTTTACAATTTCAGGACCTGTGGAAGTATCGTGAATTATCGGGATGCCTTTATATTCATCATCTCCCAGGGGGTTATCGTCTAAAATAAGAACGGGCGCATAACCTGTCCTGATACTGCCCAATAGGCAATCGGTAACTAATTTCCCTGTTTTTCCGGAACCGTAAATTACAGTCGGAATGCCTCCCAGTTTTGTTTTATGTAAAAACCAGTGAGTCGCGCTTCTGACCGTCAGAAGTATAATTGTTGAAAATACTCCGCTAATAAGGAACGCGGTATTAACTGAGTCCCACCTGTCATTTTCGATAAATCGTGACATGGTTATGCCGCCATAAACGATTAATGAGCCGATAAAGAATCTTCTCATTTCTTCGGAAGGGGCAAGGGAGACGCCGGGATACAGTTTGTGAAGCCAGAAAATCAGGATGAAGGCGGGAAGATAAGGCCAATATGTAATAAATGACTTTGCATTAATACTGCCATAATTATTGATAAACCCGTAAATTCTTACCCAAAAGAATCCCCAGGCAAAGGATAACATAACCGCCAAAATGTCGGAAAATACAAATGCCGTTGCGGTAAGCGCGGAACTTGTGCGGCGGTATCTTGTCCTGTACCAAATGTCAAATTCGGCAAGAGTCATATATATAAAATGTATTAAAATTACAATAGTTTCAAGTATTATTGTACAATATTGACATAAATAATTCTTGTGATATTATATATATAATAGAAATTTTCATCTTCATACGTTAAAATTGAGGTTTATTGTGTTAAAAAAACGCGCGTTTTTCTGCGGATTGGTTTTTATTGTCAACATGTCCATTTCGGCTCAAACCCACATCGCGGTTCCCCTTGAAAATCCTGTTTATATAGTGATTGAGCAGGCCCAAATACGTGGGCTGTGCGGTTTCCTTCCTTCTACAAAGCCATATTCTCAGGCAATGATTCTTTCTATTATAGAAGAAATACTTGACAGCGATCCTTCTCGCGCGTTTTTAGGGCTTAAAGAAAAAGAACGCGATATACTGGAACAATTCCGCAAAGATTTTACGCATGACAGAAACGGGATTAATCTGACGCGGGGTACGCTTTCAACGGAAAATACATGGAACGATGTATATTTTTCAGGGGTATTTAATTTTGGCATGTATTTAGCGTTTGGCGCCGGTTTCTATCCTGTCGCAGGAGGTTATCATTATGATCCTGATGACGATCCTTCCGGTGATTCTCTTTTTAAGGACGCCGCGCATCCCGCGTCCGGTGATTTTTTCACGGATTTCACCATGATGCCTTACATCTTGTTAACGGGAGACCTTGGCAAATACGCGTCCTATGGGTTTGGGCTTTCAGGATTAATGATGAGATCGCCCCGTGCGGTACTTGGACAATATGAAACTACTCCGGATCCTGATGATACGCGTTACAAATCTTTCCCTGCCCGCAGTGAACCTTTGGCGTATTTTCCGTATACCTATAAAAAGAAATGGGAAGGTTATATCTGGGCTACCACTCAGGTTGACAACGGGGGACAATTAAGCTGGCCTGAAAATCTTTCAATAGGGTACTCCGTGCTGCCGGAATTGTCGGGGGCTTTTTTAAACGGGCATTTTATGTACCGTTTCTCGCGTCTGGACAGGGAATGGGCGGGACCTGTAAATAACAGCAGCCTTATTCTAAATCAGTCCGCGCAGCCATTTTTGGCGTTTGAGACCGTAATTGTCCCCTTTAAATGGATTTCATTTTCTTCATTAACGGGAGTGCTTGAATTCTGTAATACGCATGACGTGGGTTTTAAAGATTCCGCGAGAATATTTCAAAACGCTTTTTCTATAGTTATGCTGGAAATTAATTTAGGTAAATATTTTAAAGGAAGTTTTGGAAGCACTGTTGTATGGCCTAAGCGTTTTGAGTTGGGGTATCCTTTTCCGTTTATAGAAAATTTTTTATATCAGAATAATATAGGCGATTTTGACAATTTGGCGTTATTCCTTAATTTGGAGGGGCATCCGGCCGGATTGGGGAAAATCTGGTTTTCTGTTTTTGTTGATGAAATAAATCCTGAAAGCAATTTTTTTGAGAAAGACAGAATGATGTACGCTTATCAGGCCGGAGGATCGTTTTATTTTCCCTGGCTGCCCTTCGCGTCGGTAACGTTGAGCTATACAAAGATTGAACCGTATAATTATACCCATACCCGTACGAATGTTCCCTGGTACGCGGACAACATGATGGAAACAAATTATGTAAATTTTGGAAAACCTCTTGGTTATTACCTGCCGCCCAACTCTGATGAAATCCTGTTTAGTATTCAAACGATTTTCATCCCTCGGAGCATGATGCGCCTGCAGTATCAGATGATTAGGCATGGCGCTGATTACGGAGACAGAGCGGTAGACGGGAGTTCTTTGTGGTCGGAATTAAAGAGTAAAGACAGAAGCTCAATGATGAAGTATTTTCTGCAGGATGGGGCGTATCAATGGATGCACATATTAAAATTTAGAGTGGAATATTCATTTGCGGAAAAAAAACTGCCTTTAAAATTGATGGGTGAAATTGGCGGAGTGTATTCTTACTTTACGGATACCGATTCACAGTTGGGAACTTCAGGAAATTTCAGCGTAATAAATACGCCGCAGTATCCTCATTCATTAAGTCTTATAGCGTTTCTGGGAGTGCAGATATTCCCTAAATACTAAATTTTTCAGTAAGATTTCACATACTAAAAAATGAAATGCCAGCAAAATCAAATAGCTCTGTCTGAATCGGTATTATTTTGATTATCATACTCTCTTTTTTTCCGTAACGACGCGGGATATTCTTTCTTTAAACGCCTCGCGCGAGAATTTTCGCGCTTGTTCGCTAAATAGTTCACGGTTATTGAAATGATCCTGACAGGCTTCAAAACCTTCGATTGCTTTAATCAGGGAATCGGGGGTTTGTTCGTCAAAGAAAACGCCGGTTATGCCGTCTTTTACCGTATCAAGCGCGCCGCCGTCGCGGTATGCGATTACAGGGCAGCCTGCGGCATTGGCTTCTATCGGTACTAAGCCTAAGTCTTCAATGCCGGGGAAGAGCAAAGCCTTTGCTTCCGCGAAAAGTTTCGCCTGCTCTTCGCCTGAAACCCTTCCTTTAAATGTGATAAGACCGGTCTTTTTATACTTGTTTATGTCTTTTTTCTTCGCGCCGGCTCCGGCAATTACAAGTTTTCTTCCCGATTTAACGCAGGCTTCAATCGCTATATCGGCGCGTTTATAACCGGTAAGCTGTCCAAAAAATAAATAATAATCGGAAGGTTTTCTCTCTATTGAAATAAATTGCTCGACATCGGCGGGCCCGTACACAACTTCCGCTTTGCGGTTATAGATTCGGCGTATTCTTTTCGCTACATAATTTGAATTTGTGATAAATCTGTCCACCATATTAGCGGAAGTTATGTCCCATAATCTAAGCGAGGGAATCAGGCGCTTCATGAAAAAGCGCACTAAAAGGTTTGTCCCCTTGAAATACTCATGGTACATATCCCAAAGATAACGCATCGGGCTGTGGCAATAACACAAATGGTAAGCGTTAGGTGCGGGAACCACTCCCTTTACAGGCCCGGCCTCGCTTGAAATTACCAAGTCGTATTGCTGCAAGTTAAAATCCATGAGCGCGTTGGGCATAAGCGGCATATAAAGCTGGTAGAGTTTCTTCGCGAAAGGCAGACTGTTTACGCGCGATGTGATGATGCGTTTGCTTCTTATCAAGGCGGAAACAGCCTTTGGGTTATACACATGAGTATAAATATCCGCGTCGGGAAACATCTCCAAAAGGGCTTCGAGCATTTTTTCTCCGCCTCGCATATTTACAAGCCAATAATGAATAATAGCTATTTTCATTTTATTTTCTTATTATTGAAATATGAGGAATAGATGAACCTTGCCATGTAATAAATACTGGTTTGTCTGTAATTTCTACAATAGCTTCGTTCTGTAAAGAATAGTTGTCTGCAGATGATATATCATGAATGGTAATTAAAGACGGGATTGTAACCTTGATTTTTTGTTTAGTATTTTTGTCATTCCAGATAATCAAAGTATTGGTATCTGATTCATTTCCCGTAAAACATAAAGTAACAATATTTGATTTTATTCCTTCTTTTATAGGAAGTTCAGGATTATATCGCGAACCGGGAAGATAACGGGCGCATAATTCATAGGCCCATGCTCCGCTTTTCCTTGAAAAATCTGAATATACAAGACCGAAATATAATTCCGAATCGAAATTATTAGGGTATTCGCCGTATTTATAAGAATCTTTTAAATCATACCATACAATGCCGCGTATTCTCCGGGCGGCGGCCTGGGCAATAGTTTTTATAACATAAGTTGGCATTTTTCTTAAAGACACTCTTGACGGATACCAACCTGATGTAGGATAACCTACTTCCGTAATCCAAATATCTCCGTTAAAATCAATTTCTAAAACTGTTTTAAAAAAAATATCCAAAAGTCTCATTGAACCTTTTGGATTTACAGCGTAGGGATGAATTGAAAGAGCGTCAAGATTTTCCATAGCTCCTGAATTTTTCATGTTTAAAATAAAATTATAGGGGTGGCGCAGGAAACCTCCGCCAATAATATAAGCGTCAGGATCTATTTCTCTTATTTTTTGAGCCGTAAGCTTTGATAATTCATAAAACTCTTTATTTGTTCCTCTCCAAAAGATCCAGTTAGGTTCATTCCATATTTGCCATGCGTCAATTTTTCCTTTGTAATGGGTCACTATAGCTTCTATGTAATTTAAAAAATATTGAATATTTTTACCGGATATATATTTATTATTTTTACCGTCATTAAGCCAGGGCGCGGCATAAGCAAGAACGGCAATTATTTTTATTCCCTGCGCTCTTATATCATTAACAGAATTATCATAAGGAGAAAAATCAAAAACACCTTTTTCTTTTTCAATTGCGCTCCAATAAAAAGTTTTAAGAAGCCATGCCGGACGCATTTCATTTAAGAGCTGATACTCTTCAACTATGCCGCTTCCTCCACCTTCTATGCCAAAATAATCAAGAGGAACAGTAATTTGATTTAAAGTCGTTATAGGAGAGGTTGAACATGATATCGAAATCACAAATAAAAGAAATCCTATAAAAGCAGATTTTATAATAGGCGTTTTCATTTAAAAAATATTATTTTATATCTTGGAAATAGTTTTATAATTATTGTTATAAATACGGCAACCTTCATTGCAATTCATTTAAAACAGTTAAAGCGGTTTTTTCAAAAGTATATTTAAATAATAATTCTTCTGATAAAACAAGAGAAGATGGTTTTTTATTAAATAGCAGTTCCATTAATTTTTCTTTTAAATCCGTAGGGTCTCCACTGCGGAAAAACGTTACAGGATAGCCTGAGTATATTTCCTTTAATACCGGAATGTCAGAGATCAGCGCATGAGTGCCCAATACCATTGCTTCAAGCGGCGGAAGGCAAAAACCTTCATAAAGCGAAGGTTGTACAAGAAGAGCGGCAGTTGAAAGATATTCCATAACTTGTTCATTGGAAATAAAACCTGAAAAAGTTACCGTTTCAAAGCCAAGGGATTCAATTTTTTGTAAAATTGTATTATCTGCAGTGCGAAAATTTTCTTTTGAGCCAATGACAATTAATCGATGAGGCAGCCCGTCCTTTCTTGCCAAACAAAAAGCGTCAAGCAGAATATCAAGTCCTTTGTGTTTTTTTATGTTGCCGACAAACACAATGGTTTGCGTTTTTTGTATATTTTGAACATTAGCGCGGTAAGCAATAAACATCGGCTGTATTGCGGAATGGGTAACAATAATAGGCTTTGCGGTTCCCAGATGATGCTGTATTCTTGACTTGGAGAATTCGGAAACTGTAAATATTTTTTTTGCCTTTTTGCAGGCGCGGCGGTAAAAAAACATACGTGCGGCAAGACCGGTTTTAGAGGCAAGTTCAGGCATATCAGGAAAAATAATGTCGTGAATTGTAATGAAAACCGGAATTGTTAAAAATTGCGGAATATTGAAAAAAGGCGACCAAAAAAGGCAAGCGCTGTTAATTTGCCTCGCTGTTTTAAGAGAGAAGAAAAAAAGTTCCTTCAAAGAAAACGGTTTTATATCACATTCAATTATTTTAACATTTGTGTTAGACGAAAAACAATGTAACTGTTTAGTATTTCCCAGCAGTAAAAAATTACCCTCTGATTGCAGGAACCAGGGTAAACATCCGCGCAGATACACCCCGATTCCGCTTGAGTCTATCATGCGGCAGTCTATACAAATAGTCATTTTTTACCTAAAGCGGGAATCCAATTTTCAGCTTTAAAAATATTGTCATGGACAAAATAATCAATTTTCGGATCAAGACGGTATTGAGTTTCATCGTTGTCGTTAATATGGAGAGAACCTGATATGGCAATATATAGCGGTTCTTTTTTCCTTTCCATGGAAATTTCATTACCGGTAAAAGGATTTTTGGGATTTTCAATTATATCAATAAGAGAAAGATATGGCACGTCAGCATTGGACATAAACGTCATATCTGTTTTTATTTCACCGGAAGCGTTAAAATCTTTGACCATTAACAATGGGTTAAATTGATCAACATTAAAGGGAAGTCCTATTTTAGTAATATAATTAGGCTGCGGACCATGATCTGAAACAAAAATGATTCTGGTATTGTCGTACACATTTTCTTTTTTCAAAAAATTTAACCAGGCGGCAATACGCTTAATTGCCGCAGCATTAACATGGTACGCATGTTCTTTCGCGAAACCGGTATTGCCATAATTGGTAACGGTTGTTACGGGTATATATTCCGGAGCCTGCAAGAAAGAGCCTTCGTGTGTTGTATTGTTTGTCATAACCAGCGCGGTATCTGTATTTTTATCGGTAATTTTTGTCAAACGGGGCAGATAATCAAGTACGGCATATCCATTTAATGTCAGGCGAAGGCGTTGACTTAAGTCCGGGGAACACCAGCTTCCTTCCATATATATCGGTTCTCGAAGAAGCAGAGGCAGTCCTTTTAATATACTGTACCAAAACATATTTCGTTTGATGTTGTCCTCTGTTTTTGGAAGTTTAAAATTATGTTCCATTAGCCATAAATCGGTATATTGCGAATGGGTAATAAAAGCGTTTATACTGCCGTTGCTATTAATACTAGTTTTATAATTATCAAAAATGCTTAAATCACTTTTCCAGTTATAATTAGCGTAAGGCGGATCAGTAACGCATACGGAAAAACCGTTTTCACTTAAAAGTCTGGGGAGCATTATAAGGGATTGATTATGTTTTTCTACAAGAGGGATATTTATTTTTTTATTAATTTCTTCCGGCGTATATTCGTATCCTCCATATAACGGAGGCGCTCCGATGAGCGTATAACCGTTAAATGATACGGTATTCGGGTAGAATGTAAAACCGGAATATATTTCTTTTAATTCCGGAGATTCCTCAAAAATTAACGGCATAAAAACGCTTATTGCCCTGTCGAGCATTATCACTACGATGTTTTTTCCGGTTCTGGATAATGAAAAAATCGGCAGAACTTCCAGTGTTTCATCATTTTCTTTCACATAATACGTTTTTAATTTGTTAAAAGATACATTTATTTTATTTATATTAACAATAGAAATACTTAGAAGAGAAAAAATGCAAATAGAAACAGGAATAAGAATGATGTTTTTATTTTTTTGCATATAAAGTATAAAAACGGCGGCTAGTGAAATGAGCATTACGCAAAGATTAAAAAGAATATCCGATTTTGAATGTCTGATAACTTTGTCATACACAAAATTTATCGAAATAATGCCGTAATTGCCCGGAAACAAAAACACATTAACGAGCATTCCGACGGAAACGGCGAGGAATACAATTGAGAAATATTTTTTTATATTGTTTGGAAATAGAAAATAAAGGCAAATCGGCCAGAAAATAAAAAATCCAAAAACCTGAAGAGCGGTATTAAATAAAAAGAACAACGGATTGGCATAGTTATCAACAAAGGAAAATTCCTGCGGAGAAGAAGCTATTAATTGAGAAGGTATAAAAAGTCCGAACAATACCCAAATCATAAAAATGGAAACCAGAAAAACCGAAAGAAACTTGACAGGTTCATATTTTATATTGATAATTGTAATGATTTGCTTCCTGAAAATAATAAATATCCATGGGATAAGAGCTGCAAAAAAGCAGATAGATGTCAGTGTCCGCGCCTTTGAAATGTAACCGTATTTCACCAAACAGAAAACAGCTAAAAAAATACAGCTTACAGAAAATAAGCCTAATAGAAAATAACGTTTGTGCCTGATCTGTATCCTGTAATATATGTTTTTTACAGCCGAAAAAACATTGTTCATTGTCCAATACAGGACAAGCGCGGACGGCGAATTATATAACAGTATTAAAAATATACCCGCCATTCCGTATAATTGAATTTTATCCCTTGCCGGAAGTCCTTTGACGTATATTGCGCCGGCAAAACAATTAATCAGGGTCATGGCGAGAGGAAGCAAATTAATTGTAAACCCGCCGATAGAAAATAAAGCATCCGGCGCGCTTAAATCCCTAATAAATAAAAATGGCACATTTTTTAATATTTCAAGATGTGAAAGATATGAATATGCGGCTATAAAAAACGGGACTTGAATTAAAAGGCCAAAACTGCTTCTTAGCGCATAAATAGGGTGATAATGATTTTGACGGTAATATGTTGATAAAATCATGTATTGTTCGTCACCCTTAAATACTTTTTTTATTTTATCGACTTTTTGTTTTAATTTTTTTCCCGTGTCCCTTTCAAGCTGCTGCCATTTCTCCGCCACGGCATACAGCGGTAAACAAAGTATGCTGATAACAAGGCTTATAAAAATAATGGATATGCCGGTTTCTTTGAACAATTTTTGCGAAAAAAGAAATATAAATTCCAGAATTTGAGTAATCGGATAAATAATAATCGTATAGAGAACATTAGGCATTTACTATTTCCGTCATAAAGTTATAAACACGTTTTCCCGCTTCGCCGGGATACTGCCATGCCGTTTCGCGGGCTTTTTTTCTTGCCACGGCAAGAGCCTCATTATCATTGGCATTTTTTATTATTTCGATAATTTGCGGAAAATCAATTTCTTTAAGTTCAATACCGGCCTCTTTGACTGTTTTAAACTGCCACGGCTCATGGTCAAGATCGTCCGCGTCATAGGGACGAAGATCAAAATTTTGATTCACATACAGTACCGGCCTGTCGCGCAGGAACATGTAATCAAAAATTATTCCTGAAAAATCGGAAATCATTATGTCTGCCTTACTGAGTGAAAAAATATTTTCACGCTCATAATCCCATTCAATGTTATTTGAATTCTTATAACGTGTTTGCAGGCGTTCCAGTATAGAAGTTTCTGATATTTTTGATTGGGGATGAGGGCGGATAATAATTCGCCAATTGGAAGCGGCAAGAGGATCAAGTAATATTTCACCATAACGAGTTAAAAGAGCGGAAGCGCCCCAGGAAGGAGAGACAAGCACAGTAAATGAATGGTTTTCTTCTTTTGAAAATTTATTTATTTTTTCAGCATAGACATCAAGATATGAACATCCGACAGTCTGGAGTTCCTTTTTAGAAATATTACGTTGATTCTCCAGAGTTCTTATATCTTCAGCCTGATAATCGCCTGTTAAAAGCACGGAATCAAAATAATCAAAACTAAAAAGACGGTAAATGGTAGCGTCGCATGGAGCGTGAAGGATATGAGAATAATGTTTAACCATTTTTGAACGTTTAAGCTGATACACATCAAGGCCGGGTGTAGTCATAAGACAGATTCCGGCGCGAAGCATATTAAGACGCGCAAAAGCACGATTCCCCTCGCCGATATATTCTGATTTGATAAAATTCCATGAAGCGTCAAAAACAGGATCATCCCGGGCGGATGTAAGATACAGAAGACCAACCTTTTGGTTTTCAAATTCGTCAAGGACAGGTTTAAATACATTCCAATATTGTTTTCCTTCGCAATAGATTACAAATGGATGTTCAAGGGAAGAGGCATTTACGGCTTTTCCTCCTGAAAAAAATACTTTTAGTTTTAATATAAGCGCGCGGCCTAAAAAGTAAATTGTCGCCGCAGCGCCAATTAAGATTGAAAACAACGCGCTTCCTGTTCCGGGATCAATGTAAAGAGGACTAAAATAAATCATAATTTTTCCTGATATAAAAAATTTTCGGTGAAATCATGTAAATTAAAAAATGTTTTTATATTATTTATTTCTTCGTATGGTTTGCCATTTGTCAATAATACCGGAATACAGCCGGCGTTAATTCCCGCATTTACATCGCGCATATCATCTCCTGCCATATATGATTGGCAAAGATCAATATTGTATTTTTCCGCAGCTTTAAGAATCATCCCCGGTTTCGGTTTGCGGCAATCGCAGTCAATCTTGTATTCAGGCCGCTCGCCGGGGAATCCTTTATCAGGATGATGGGGACAGAAAAAAAGATCGTCAATATACGCGCCATGTTTACCCAAATCGGTTTCCATTTTCATGTGAATTAGATCAAGCGTTTGGAAATCCGCTTCTCCGCGGGCTATTACAGGCTGGTTTGTAATAACAATGGCAAGGTATCCCAAACTGTTTATTTTTTTTATCGCCTCCGCCGCATCCTCAATTAATTCAAAATCTTCAGGCTTTGTTATAAAGTCATTAAACTTATTAATAGTGCCGTCCCTGTCCAGGAAAATACATTTTTGTTTAACCGTTAAATTTTTTTGTTTTACTATTCCATTTTCAATATCAGATGTAACCTGCGCGAAACGATCAGGGGTACCCATGTCTTTAATATATTCGGGAGTAGAATAGGCAAATATTTTCCCGCCTGAAATTGAAGGTTTCAGCATATCGCGGTCAAGATCAATTTTTTCTTTGGTTTGCGGACAGTTTTTTAAAAATTCTGCGGAAAGGATGTGAATTCCCGCATTCACTTGATTTTTGTAATATATACGCTCGTCTTCTTTGTTAAGCCAGCCGGTAACTTGATTATTGTTGTTTGTGATGATTAATGCGCTGTCAAAGGGATGGCTGTTTGGATGAACGGCAAGCGTTACCAATGCTTTTTTTTCACGATGAAACGCAATCATCCGTGAAAAATCAATGTCAAAAATAGTATCGCCGTTTAATAAAATAAAATCATCCGATAAATTTGTTAATTTATATAGCGCGCCTGCGGTTCCGAGCGGCTCTGTTTCAGTATAGTAAGAAATATTACATCCAAAACGGCCGCCGTCTTTAAAATAATCTTTTATATGCTGACCGAGATGTCCAATAACAAGAATAATATCCGTTAAGCCGTTTCTTTTCAGACAATCAATTTGATGTTCCAAAATGGGTTTGCCGCAAATTGGAATCATCGGCTTGGGAATGTCATTTGCTATTGAAGAGACGCGGGTGCCTTTTCCGCCGGCCATTATTACAACTTGCATTAAAAAAAATGATTCTCCAGCATCTGACAAAGACAGTGATATACAGGCAGATGCAGTTCCTGAATTTTCCATGTTTCCGTTTCAGGTACGCAAATACAAACATCTGAATATTGTTTTAATTTACCGCCGCCGTTTCCTGTAAGCGCGATAATTTTTAATTTTTTAACGCGGGCAACAGCCGAGGCATAAAGAATATTTTTTGAATTTCCTGAAGTTGATATTGCAAGTAATACGTCATTTTCCTTTCCGTAACCGTAAACCTGCTGGGCAAAAGTAATATTCCCGTCAATATCGTTTATGCACGCAGTATTAAGCGATGCGTGGCCTGAAAGCGCTATTGTAGGAAGCCCGGGCTGCATACGGGGAATAAGATATTCTGCAATTTCCGGATCAACTTTTTTAATATCTGTAATAAATGAATCAGGCAGGTTCCTTTTTTTTGCAAAGGTTTTCATCAATTCACCGGCAATATGCTCGGCGTCGGAAGCGCTGCCGCCGTTACCTGCTATTAACAGTTTTCCGCCGTTTGCGTATGAATCGGCAATAATATCAAATGCCGCGCTTATGTCGGTTTTAACGCTTTCCAGTGACGGATAACGATTGACCAGCGTATTTATATATTCTTTTTCCATGCTCATTAACAGTCCTCACTTTATACGGGCGCGCTGACTTTTATTTAGCGCCACGCCGTGTCGATTTTTTCATCAGCACAGCTTAAAGCCGCGCTACATTAGGCGCCATCCTTGCGTCCCTATTTCAGTAAATGAAGGGGTAAGTACCATGCCTTGTTTTTCTTTTAGCGCGCGGATAAGAGAGATTCTTTTGCAGGGATTACAGTATATCATCATAAAGCCGCCGCCGCCCGCGCCGGAAATTTTCGCCGATTCCGCGCCGTTGTCAATTGCGTATTGATACAGTTCATCTAAAAATGAATTGGAAATTGAAGCAGCGGCGTTTTTCTTTGCAAGCCAGCCGTTTAAAAGGCAGTCGGAAAATCCTTTAAAATCTCCTTTCAGCAGGGCTTCTTTCATAAAGACCGCCTGCTTTTTTAGTTCATGCATGCTTTCAATGTTTTTAGCGTCGCCTTTTTTTGTATGTTGAATTTGTTCGTTAATGATATTGGCGCTTTCCCTTGACACTCCGGTATAGTATAAAATAAGCGACGCTTCAAGTTCGTTCCTAATCCAGCGTTTTAACCGAAGAGGATTTACAATTACGCGTTCATTTTCGTAAAACTCCATAAAATTAAAACCGCCGAATGTCGCCGCGTATTGATCCTGTTTGCCGCCCGCAAGCCCGATATCTTCACGTTCAATTTTACAGGCAAGAGCGGCAATGTCGTATTCGCCTAACGGTAAATTCAACCATTCTTCAAATGCTTTAATTATTGTTACTACCATTGTGGAAGACGAGCCAAGACCGGAACCTGCGGGCGCGTCAGAGTAAGTCGTCATTTTAAAAGAAAGCGGCTTTTTTACAAAATCGGAAATAATTCTGTTGTAGATGCCGCAATGCAGGGGCAGGGCAGCGGAGATTGGGAGTTTTTCCGCCGCGGTATATTCTTCTTTTTTATCCAAATCGGCGGCGAAAAATTCTATCTTGCCCGAATCATTCGGTTCAATTGTACAGTGGGCGTACATATCAACTGTGGCGTTTAACACAAAGCCGCCAAAACGATTGTAGTAATCGGCGATATCTGTTCCGCCGCCCGCAAGGCCAAGACGAAGAGGAGCTTTGGATCTAATAATCATAAAAAATCTCCGATTTAATTATAGCGTTAAATTTTTAATTATGTTATATACCATATGCGCCGAAGCGTCATAAGAGTATTTTGCAAGAATCGCATCAGGCTTTTCAACAGGTTCACGAAGTAATGCGTCAAGATCAACATCGGTATTAAACGGATCGATATAATGCGCCGTGTTTCCGTAAATTTCAGGCAGACTTGCCGTATTTGCGATAATAATTTGCGCTCCGCAGGATAACGCTTCAAGCGGAGTAAGGCCAAAACCTTCATAGTAGGAAGGATGGATAAACGCTTTGCATTTTTCCATAAGCGCTTTTACTTTGGAATCTTCAAGATACCCCAATAGAATAATATTTTTAGGCGTCGAATTATTAAGCTCATCTATTTTAAGCCTATTCAAACTTACGCCGGAAATGACAAAGATAGAATCAGGTTTTTTCTGAGCGTATTCAATTATCCATTTAATGTTTTTTCTTTTAGAAAGACTTCCCAAAGTAAAATAATATTCACCTTCTTTTAAAGAATTATGATCAGTGAAAACGGAATAATCGGCATTAATGGATTTAAAATGTTCCCACGAACTATAAATGACGGAAATTTTTTCAGCATTTATACCGTAATTTTCCGCTATTTGATTCCTGATAAAATATGAAACGGTTATTATTTTTTTTGCCTTTTTACTGATTAGCCTGTATTGCATGCGATTATATTGTCTGGCGAGTTTATCGCGAAAATTATTAAAATCTTCGGGAAAGAATTCACAATAAATGTCATGTAAAAATACAATACCTGGAGAGAAGGGCAGGGCAGTGTTGCCGAATTCAAGAACGGTATATTCTTTATGCGTAATAAGAAACCATTGTAATGGAAATAGTTTCCATAAAATATTGTTTATGAAATTATTTGTATGTCGAATGATTGTAATATTTTTATAATGAGGGATATTTACGGCGTTATTCGGTATTATAATTGAAATCTCACCCGGACTGCTGATTTCATCAAGGCGTAATGTTATTTCATTGGCATAACGTTCAATACCGGTTAGTCTGCGGCATAGAAAATCGCCATTAATTAATATTTTCATTTGTTGTCCGTATGTTTTTGGAACTAATTCTATTATCAGGCTTATAATCCGATTGTAATACATAGTTTAATAATAATTTTGCCTGATTTTCTCTTGTGTATTCCCGTATTAAAAGAGCGTTTTTATTATTAACAATTTTTTCTTCAGCCGTTATATACCTTACTAAGAACTGTTCTATTAAAAACACATCTTTACCAAGAAAAACGCCGGTATTAGTTTTTTTTATCAATTCTACCGCACAGGATGATTCATTACCGCCAATAACAATAATATTTCTTGATACATTGATATATTCAAATATTTTACCGGATAAAATACCTTCAGTATTATTATAATCAATAAATAAAGCGGTATCCGCATTGTATTGAAGGCTTAATGATGTTTCATAATTAACAAATCCTAGATAATTAAAAGAATCTGATATATCATATTTTTTTGCAATATCGCTAACATCGGAATTTAGTCCCGCAAATTGTATTTGAATTTTTCCGTATAATAAAGGGTATTTCATTTTTATTTGAGAGACAGCGGCAAAGAGAGGGGAAGGATCTTGAAGTTTACGATAAAAACTTCCCGTATAAACAATTTTAAATACATTATTAATTTCCCTGTCTTTTTTTTGTATATCAATAAAGTCATCAGGATCAAAACCATTGTAAATAGTTTTAACGGGAGTTGAAGTTATACTTTCCAATGTTTTTTTTAGAGGATCTGATATTGTAGTAATTAAATCGGCGTTTTTGTGAAATTTCCTTTCAAGATAAATTTCATAGGGAATAAAAAGCGGAAAACCTTTTACCATTGGATCTTTTGTCCAAAGATCGCGCCAATCGACAATCCATTTTATTTTTGGATTTTTCTTTTTTAAAGCAAGTCCAACACGATGAACGGAGTATGGACCGCCGCTGGAAAGCACAATGTCATAATTATCAGCGTCAACCAGTTTTACGGCTTTTTTTGCCCATATGTCGCTAAAATCAGGAAAGTGCGTTGAAAAACATCCTGTTTTTTCCCTGAATAATATAAATAGTTTAAATAATATTTTTATGGGAGACAGCGAAAACTTTGAAGATTTTTTATCGGGGTTTGATACGGAATTATAAGAAGCGGTTAATCTAAAAAAAGGCATAGCTAACCTTATAATATTGAAAGATGAGCAATCAAGATTCAAATCATTTTTTGAAGTATTATTTAACACCGTAAGTACGGATATATCATGCCCGGCACGATGCCAATATTTTGCAAAAGAATACAGTCTTAAAGCGCATATAGTATTTTTTGGAGGAAAATATTTACTGACAATCAATATTCTCAAAGTTTAAAAACCTTATCTGTTTCAATAGAAATATTTTTAACGGCGTTTCTGGTATCTACGACCAACTTTGCTTTTCTTACGATATAATCGACATTGAAGCATGAATGGTTGGTTGTAAACACGACGCAATCAACCGCGCTAAGCAGTTCATCAGTGGGTAAAACGCTAACATAATGATTACCATGATCATCGGTGACATCTAATATATAAGGGTCATGGTAAAATACTTTAGCTCCTTTTTTTGCCACTTGTTCCATAACCAACAACGCGGGGCTTTCACGCGCGTCGTCAATATCGGGCTTATAAGCAATGCCAAGAAATAAAATAGTGGAGCCGTTTAAAGCTTTCTTATGCCTGTTTAAGGCATAAGATATTTTATTCATCATACGGTAAGGCATAAGATCGTTTATGGCCCCCGCCGTATGAATCATGGAAAGTTCAAAATTAAAGTTTTTTGCAATATGCTCAAGATAAAAAGGATCAAGCGGGATACAATGTCCGCCAATGCCCGGGCCGGGATAAAAAGCCTGGAAACCGTAGGGCTTTGTTTTTGCCGCTTCTATCACTTCCCAAATGTCAATATCCATTTTGCCGGCAAGAAGGGCAAGTTCATTAATAAGAGAAATGTTAATAAGCCGGTATGTATTTTCAAGAATCTTTACCATCTCGGCTATTCTCGGCGAAGATACAATATGCAGATGTTGAATTGCAAGACCGTAAAGGGCGGCGGCGATTTGATTTGCTTCTTCTCCAAGAGCGCCTACAACTTTCGGAGTGTTATCGGTTTTGTAGTCCTTGTTACCGGGATCAATTCGCTCCGGACTGAAACACAACCAAAAATTTTTCCCTTCCTGTAGTCCGGATTCCTTTTCAATAATCGGTTTCATAAAATTCTCGGTCGTTGTCGGATAAGTAGTGCTTTCAAGGCTGATAAAAGTGCCTGATTTCATATTCCTGCCAATATCAATGCAGGACTGTTCAATGTAACTCATATCCGGCTTTTTAAATTTATCCAACGGCGTAGGCACGCAAATTATTACGGCGTCACACTCTTTTATACGGGAAAAATCAACCGTTGCTGATAACAATTTTGTTTCAGAAACAACTTTTTTCAAATCCGTATCAGTTACATCGCTGATATAATTTTGCGAATTATTCACCGCGTCAGTTTTTTGAGCGCTTTTTTCAAAGCCAATCACGGATACGCCGTTACGCGCAAATGTAACAGCAAGCGGAAGACCCACATAGCCAAGGCCTATGATTCCGATTTTAACTCTTTTTTCGGAGATTTTTTTTAGTATTTCTGCGTTTGACATTATTTTCCTCTTTTGCCAAAAATTTCCATGCGGGAATTACATCAATTTTTTTCCCATCAGTTTTAATTATATCCTCAGTATCGAAGGTAATGATAGTGCCATAGTCCAAATCAAAAAATTCCATTGCCTCAAGCAAGCCGTTAATTTCCCGATCCTGATTGTCATGCGTCAGTTCCCAGCAAACTTGAATACAGAATGGGTTATTCTGCGGTGAAGCTATAAAATCACATTCACCGCCGCTTTTACCTGTAAAATAGTAAATGCCAAAGCTTGATGGCAAACCTGAACTGCCGGCTTTAGCACGCAGGACGTTATATATACAATTTTCAAGTAAAGCGCCCAAGTTGCCGCTAAATGAAACGGCGCCTGTTTTTATAAGCCCTGTATCGGCGATATACACTTTTTTAGGCGCAAGATTCTGAGCTTTTACAGACCATGCAAAACGGGGCAAAAGATGTATAAGGTAAGCAGCCTCAAAAAAAGAGATATACTCCAAAACCGTAGTAGGCGATTTAACTCCAATAACGCCTGTCAGCTTACTCGGTGAAAAAAGCTGAGCGGGATTTGACACAAGATACACAAATAAACGCTGCAATGACGCGGCATCGCGAATTCCGTATCGCACGGCAATATCCCGGTACAAAATATCCGACTGTAACTGAGTCAGAATATTTGTATTGCCGGTTTTTAAATATTCGGGAAATCCGCCCTTTTCAATATAATTTGACAGCGATGCAGAACAGAAATTAATTTCTGTAAAATCGCAAAATTCCGTGTAAGAAAAAGGAAAAAGCTCCCTGGACAGATGCCGCCCCGTTAAACGGCTTCCAAGTTCACGGCTTAAAAGGGAAGCGTTTGAACCTGTGATGACAACTTGAAAACCCTCGTCAAGTTTTTTCCGTACATATAATTCCCATTTTTGTGCCGATTGAATTTCATCAAAAAAAATCAGTTTTGCGCCTGAATCAATGATAACTTTATCTATAAGTCCGAAATCAGTATGTGAAAAAGACGCAAGGCGTATATCGTCAAAATTTAAATAATAGTATGAACGTTTTAATTTCTGTACAAATTGGCGAAACAGCGTACTTTTTCCACACCTCCTGATACCGCATACAACCAGCGCGTGGCTTTGAATGTCTGGCAGCTCAGCCAATGATAAGCGTTTAAGTCCCTGTTCTTGCTTCTCCAGCGTCAGTTTTTGAGTGACGCTTATATCCTGTATTTCCGATAACTTCATGGTATTAGTATATACCAAAACCAGATATTATTCCAGTAGTAATGGAATAAATATTTCAGTAGTAATAGAATATATATACCAGTACTAATGGAATATATATTCCATTAGTAATAGAATAAACTATTTAATAAAATCGCATATCTTTTGAGCGCAGTTTCCTTCGCCGTATAGGGATGGGTATTCATCCGGAATGTGTAAATTCCGGACGGCGTTGATGATTTTTCCGGTATCCGCGCCGGTAAGCGTATTCCAGCCGGCGGTAACCAGTTCTATCCATTCAGTGGAATCACGCATGGTGATACAGGGTTTTTTAAAAAAATACGCTTCCTTTTGCACGCCGCCTGAATCGGTTAAAATGGCAATGCAGGCGGATTCAAGCGCTAACATTTCAAGATAGCCTACCGGTTCAATCATTTTTATATGTTCTGACAGTTTAATATTTTCTTGTTTAATAATTTTTGTTGTACGTGGATGAACAGGAAAGATAAAACTAAATCCGGATAATTCATTAAGAGCGGTAAAAATGGCGTTAAGTCTCTTTGGATCATCGGTATTCTCGGCGCGGTGAATTGTTAAAAGAATGAAATTCTTATCATCTATTTGAACGACGTTTTTATTTCTATAATAAAGCGAAGCGTCGTACATAATATCACCCGTTAGCGCGACACGTTTGTTATCGGAAGAGGGCGGAGCAGAGCTGTTATCTGATATACCTTCATGTTTTAAGTTATCAATTGCCGTTTGAGTCGGACAAAAAAGCCATGTTGAAAGATGATCCGTTAGGCGCCTGTTTTGTTCTTCCGGCATTGACATCATGAAGGAACGAAGCCCCGCTTCAACATGGGCGACGGGGACATGGAGCTTGCTTGCCGCCAGCGAGCCCGCCAAAGTTGAATTTGTATCGCCATAAACCATGACCGCGTCGGACCTTCGTTCAAGAATTACTTCCTCAATCTTTTCAAGCATCAGCCCTGTAGTTTTTCCATGATTACCTGATCCTGCATGAAGATTTATATCAGGCTTAGGAATATCCATTTCTTCAAAGAACACATCGCTCATATTTTGATCATAGTGCTGGCCTGTATGAAGGAGAGTTTCTTTAATACCGTATGAAGTATTATCACGGAGAAAACGGCTAAGGACTGCGGCTTTGATAAATTGCGGACGCGCGCCGATGATGGTTAGGAGATTCATTTTGATTATTTCTTTAAATATAACATCTTCAAGTTCGCGTCATTAATGATAAAATTGCAAAAAGCATCAATAATTAGGTTCATTATTCTTTTCCATCATTTTATTATTAATTATAGTTTGAGCGACAAAAAATGATAAAAAATATATAAAAGACATGGCTATGGCATATAAAATTAAAAAATATCTTATTTCCAATAATAAATATT
>Ga0268262_10002328_pt1 | contig 22166 bp, 11 predicted proteins | sample TergutNc150P3_FD_190354 | JGI IMG/M metagenome (GOLD analysis project Ga0268262, IMG submission 190354) | Nasutitermes corniger P3 segment gut microbial community from laboratory colony in Florida, USA - Nc150 P3 (SPAdes) (version 2) | ecosystem: Host-associated > Arthropoda: Insects >... | reverse complement strand
CAACTCCATACTATATACATACTGATATAGTAATTACCGTAAATTCTTGACATAATATAGTAATTATTGTATAATTTTATATTAATATAGAGATTACTATATTGTAAAAATGCATAAAAAATGGCTGGTTTTTAACGAATTTAAGGGGGTGTTTTTATGAAAATGACGGTTAAAGGTTTAGGTATTGCGGTACTTGCGGCAATGTTTATTTTTGTGCTGATGGGGTGTAATGAGGCTGAAGAGGAAACTCCGCCACCGCCTGCTGTGTCAACTCCTCCTGCTGTATCGACTCCTGTTGATACTGTTATCAATATACCCACTATAAAGATATCCGCTATACAGGGCGTTACCGCTCCGGCAAAAGGAGAAACCCCTGTTACAATTATTACTGCAAACGAGCAGTACAGCGGAACTGTAGAATGGTCGCCTGTCGTAAGCGAGACATTTGACGTTTCGACTGTGTACACGGCAACCATTACGTTGACCGCAAAAACCGGCTTCACCTTGCAAGGAGTAAAGGCTAACTTTTTCACAGTTGACGGAGCAGTATTGGTAAGTAATGACGCTGATTCCGGCGTTGTTACGGCGGTGTTTCCATCTACTGATGCAACTGCCATCAATGTAGCCGACATACAGGGTGTTACCATTCCGAAAAAAGGAGAAGCCCCGGTTACAGCCATTATTGCAAACGAGCAGTACAGCGGAACCGTAACATGGTCGCCTGCCGTAAGCGATATATTCGCAGCTTCAACTATATACACAGCAATCATTGCGTTAACGCCTGAAGAGGGTTATTCTTTGCGAGGAGTGCCCGCTAACTTTTTCACAGTTGACGGAGCAACATCAATCAGTAATTCCGCTAATTCCGGTGTTGTTTCGGTAGTATTTCCGACGACTGCTCTGGCAAGTATTGATTCTGTAAATATCAACATTGCCGCTCCGGCGAAAGGCGTAAGACCAAGTACAACCGCAAACGGTACTGGTAATTTTACTATTGGTACGGTATCGTGGTTGCCGCCGGGCACTAGCTCTTTTCTCGGCAATACGGTATACACTGCTTTGGTTACACTGACGGCAAAAAGCGGTTACACTTTTAACGGATTAAGTTCCGCGACTATCAATGGGCAAACTGCAATAATGTCAGATAACACAGGTTTAAATGTTAAGTTGTCCTATACCTTTCCGGCAACTAACGAAAAAGCAGTTAGCAGTATCGCAATCAGAACACAACCAACCAAACTTGTTTACACGCACGGCGACAAGCTTGATTTAGCAGGGCTTGTGGTAACGCTGATTCATGATGATACAACAACAGAAGATGTTGACGCTGGAAATTTAGCGGCTAAGAATATAACCGTAAACCCTGCACATGGTGATGATTTGAGCTGTTCAATGCATAACCTTAAGCCGATTACGATAACATACGGTGATTTAACGAAAAATACCAGTAATTTGATTGTAAATAAAGCTACGCCTATAGCCGCCGATTTTGACATCAGCGGAACAGGAACAGTTACCTATGACGGAACTTCCAAGACTGTTACTATAACGTCCAAAGAAGGAAAATCTACAGGAACCATAACTGTTAAATATAACGGCGTTACAACCAATCCATCGGCGGCTGGTATTTATTCCGTAACTTTTGACGTATTGTCATCGACAAATTATGTTTCCGTAAACGGACTTTCCGCAGGAACCATGACGATCGTAATTCCCTCAACCTTTACCATCTCCAGTATTGCCGATTTGCAAACTTATTTGAAAGGCTTACCCGCCAATAATACCGCAACAAGCAGTCCATATAATATTGTATTGAATGTAGATGATCTTGGCGGTAATTACTACACTCCCGGAAGTCTTGGATATGTACTTAGGAACAACAGTACCAAATACGTCAACATTGAGTTTTCCGGCAGTAATTTAACCAGTATTGGGGAGTGGGTTGTTTCCAATTGCACCAGTCTTATCGGCATAACCATACCCAACAATGTTAAAAGCATTGAGAGCTACGCTTTTTACGGTTGTAACGGTCTTACAAGTGTAACCATAGGAGACAGCGTAACCAGCATTGGGATTTCTGTTTTTCAAGATTGTACCAGTCTTGCAAGCGTAACCATAGGGAACAATGTTACCAGTATTGGGCAAAGTGCTTTTAGAAATTGCACAAATCTTACCAGTTTAACCATACCGAACAGCGTTACCAGTATTGGGATTTATGCTTTTAATGGTTGCACAAGTCTTTCTAGCATAACCATACCGAACAGTGTTACCAGTATTGGAAGTTCCGCTTTTAATGGTTGCACGAGTCTTACCGCAATAAATGTTGATGTTAGTAACAGCGCATATAGCTCACAGGACGGCATATTGTATAACAAAAATAAAACAACTTTAGTTGTATATCCGATCAGCAAAGTTGGCGCTTTTACCATACCCAACACCGTTACCAGCATAGGGAGTAGTCTTTTTGATGGACGTGCTGGTCTTACGAGCATAACAATACCAAAGAGCGTTTATTCGATTGGGAGTAACGCTTTTAAAGGATGTACAAGTCTTATCAACGTAAGGTTTGAAGGTACGATTAGTTCGAGCAGTTTTTATAGTTCCGCATTCGGCGTTTCCGGTGAAGAAGGATACATCGGTGATTTGCGCGACAAGTTTTATGAATCAAACTCAACCAATGGAACAGCGGGAATATATACAAGACCAAACGGATCAAACGAAACATGGACGATGGCAAATGCCAAGATTATTACAGTTGATCCAATTCCAGAGCAACAATACACAGGAAGCTCAATACAACCTGTTGTTACTGTAAAAGACGGCACAACAACACTAACACTGAATACCGATTATACGGTTTCGTATACTAGCAATACCTATGTAGGAACCGCTACTGTAACAATAACCGGCATAGGCAATTATGCAGGTAGTTCTATTAGTACGACATTCACAATAAGTAGAATCACTCCTGTTACTACCGATTTTAACATTAGCGGAATTGGAACATTTGCCTATGACGGAAGCGCCAAAACTGTTACCATAACGCCCAAAGCAGGAAAATCTACTGGAGCAATAACCGTTAAATATGGTAACAGTACAACTGCGCCGTCGGCAGTTGGTACATATACTGTAACTTTTGATGTGGCAGCGATAACAGGTTTTAATGCCGTAAGCGGTTTATCTGCGGGAACTCTGACGATAGTAAATGCAACTCCTATAGCTGATGATTTTAATATTAGCGGAACAGGAGCTTTTATTTATGACGGAAGCACCAAAATCGTTACCATAACGCCCAAAGCAGGAAAATCTACTGGAGCAATAACCGTTAAATATGGTAACAGTACAACTGCGCCGTCGGCAGTTGGTACATATACTGTAACTTTTGATGTGGCAGCGATAACAGGTTTTAATGTCGTAAGCGGTTTATCTGCGGGAACTCTGACAATAGGAAATGCAACTCCCATAGTTGATGATTTTAATATTAGCGGAATCGGAACAGTTGCCTATGACGGAAGCGCCAAAATCGTTACCATAACGCCCAAAGCAGGAAAATCTGCCGGAGCAATAACCGTTAAATATGGTAGCAGTACAACCGCGCCGTTGGCAGTTGGTACATATAATGTAACTTTTGATGTGGCAGCGGCGACAAATTATAATGCGGTAACTGGACTTTCTGCCGGAACTCTGACGATTGGAAATTCAACGCCTACAGCCGCCGACTATAACATCAGCGGAATTGGAACATTTAATTATGACAGTATATCCAAAACTGTTACCATAACGCCAAAAACAGGAAAATCAACAGGAGCTAGAACCATAAAATACAACGGTAGTACAACCGCACCGTTGGCAATTGGTACATATAACGTGACATTTGACGTTGCGGCGGCAACAGGGTTTAATGCCGCAAGCGAACTTTCCGCAGGAACCATGACGATTACCACCCCAACCTTTACTAGTATTGCAGCTTTTGAAACGTATTTAGAATACGTACCTGCCAATACAGCCAACGCTCCTTATACCGTTGTGTTTAACTTAGATGGCTATCAATACTACTACGGTTTAAAATATGTACTTGAAAAAAACAAAACCAAATTCGTCAACCTTTATCTTTCCAGCAGTACCATCAGTACCATTGAAAATACCGCTTTTTCCGGTTGCACCAGCCTTACGAGCGTAACCATAGGGAACAGCGTAACCAGTATTGAGGGTTACGCTTTTTCCGGTTGCACCAGCCTTACGAGCGTAACCATAGGGAACAGCGTAACCAGTATTGGGTATGAAGCTTTTTACGGTTGCACCAGCCTTACCAGCATAACAATACCGAACAGCGTTACCAGCATTGGGGATAGGGCTTTTTCCGGTTGCACCAGCCTTACCAGCGTAACAATACCCAACGGCGTTACCATCATTGGGGAAAGCGCTTTTAACAGGTGCCACAGCCTTACCAGCGTAACAATACCAAACAGCGTTACCAGCATTGGGGACAGCGCTTTTAGAGGTTGCACCAGCCTTGCCAGCGTAGCCATACCAGCCAGCGTAACCAGTATTGGGTATGAAGCTTTTTTCGGTTGCACCAACCTTGCCAGCATAACAATACCGGACAGTGTTACCAGCATTGGGAAAAGTGCTTTTTATAATACGGTATGGTTATATAACCAGCCAAACGGTTTAGTTTATGCCGGGAAAGTGGCGTACATATACAAAGGCACTATGCCTGTAAATACAAGTATAATATTACTTGATGGCACAAAAGGAATTGCTGATAATGCTTTCGATCGTACCAATCTTAAGAGTATAACCATACCGAATAGCGTTACCAACATTGGGCAAGAAGCTTTTTACTGGTGCGACAAGCTTACCAGCGTAACAATACCGAACAGTGTTACCAGTATTGGGGATAGTGCTTTTGAAAGTTGCACCAGCCTTACCAGCGTAACAATACCGAACAGCGTTACCAGTATTGGGCATGGCGCTTTTTCCTGGTGCTCAAGACTTACCAGCGTAACAATACCCAACAGTGTTACCAGCATTGAGCGTTACGTTTTTGCCTTGTGTGGAAGCCTTACCAGCGTAACTATACCAAACAGCGTTACCAGCATTGGGGATATGGCTTTTTACGGTTGCACCAGCCTTACCAGCGTAACTATACCAAACAGCGTTACCAGCATTGGGGAAAAGGCTTTTTGGGAATGCGAAAACCTTACCAGCGTAACGTTTCAAGGTACGATTACTTCAAGTAATTTTGATAATTATGCATTCCAAAATAATGATGAAAGCTTAGGTAATTTGCGAGGAAGTTATATTGCATTTGGGATAGGGACATACAATAGAAGTGGAAATGGCACTTCAAGTTCGCCTTATACATGGGCACGGATTAGACAGTAGGGGAGAGAAGAAGCACAGTGCCGCTGGTTAGCAGCGATACTGTGGTTTAGAGAAATGATTGCATCAATGATAACGCGAACTATGTCAAAGATGTTTCTCAAAGTTTTGGAGAAGGTAATAAAAGAAGCGGAAAGGAAGGAGTATTTATGGAAAGTACTGAAAAAACATCAGATATTCTGAAATCGAAATCCTTAAAATCATTAATAAAAGGTTCATTAGTGATTTTAGGTTTATTTATTGTTTTATATTGTGGTATTGATATACTTTTATTACTTTTTAGTAAAAAATTTGAATATAATTTATGTAAATTGATTATCTTTCTTGTAAGTCCAATAATAGCTCTTTTTTGTTTTTTTTGCTCTGTTAATAAGATGTCTTATTGGTTCAAAGGCGATAAAAATGATGATAAAACTTTTAATGCGAAAAATACAAAACTGATAATTAATGTGTGTAATATTATAATAAAGGCTTTAAATGCAAATTTAGTAAAAAAAGATGAGTCATTTAAAAATATGATAATTGAAATACTTGAACAGTATTTCAATATTAATTTAAAAGGCTTAAAAAATAATAATGAGAGAATAAAACAAAATATTAATTATGGTTTATGTAGTAAGTATGCCAAAAGGAAGAAATATTTTTTAAAGCGGAAATAAGGAATGTTGTTTTCAGGATTGAGCGTGTTACGTTATCATTTCTGAAAAAAGCGCCAATAGCGGCGCAAAATTGTTAAAACTGTTTTTTCAAGTTTTGGCGAAAAAAAAAGGAAATAAGGAAGGGTTATTGTTTATGAAAATACCTGTTATTTTTAATCCAAAATCAGTGAAAGGATTTATTAAAGGTTCGTTAGTACTTATAGGTTTATTTGCTGTTTTGTATTGCGGAGTTGCTGTGTTTGTATTAAATTCTGGTGACAAACTTGATAGTAACAAAAATATTGAAACTAATAAAAATATTGAAGCTGGTAAAAACATAAAAATTGATAAAAAAGAAATTAGTAAAAAAATTGATTATAAAGCCTTTGCATTGATTTTAATTCTTACAATTCTTCCATTAATGATTTTCTTTTTTATATTTTTTAAATTTTCTTCCTTGGTGAAATCATATTATAAAAAATTATATGGCTCCACAGATGGTGAAGGGGCTTATATAAAAATACGGAAGTTTGAAATGGATAGCGAAAAGCAGAGGCTTGAAAAAGAAATCGAAAGACAAAAGCATGAAATTGAGAATATCGAAAGGAAGAACTTTGAAAAACATGAACAGAAAATGCAAGAAACAAGAACGATAATCAAAGCATGTCAAGTATTGGTAAAAACAATAAAGATTGATCCGGAAAAAGAAGGAGAGTCATTAAATAAAATATTAGAGGGAATACTTGAAATATTTTCAGAAAAATCTTCAAAAGAAAAGTTGAATGGAGATTCTTGTAATAGTGGCAATTAGTAATGAGTGTATGTATTTTATGTACTTTGAATCAGATTAGAAAAAAATAACCTTATGGAGATTTATTTGTGAAAGAACCCCCTGATATTCTAAACTCAAAAATAAAGAAACTCAGAATAGAACTTCCGCATTATACTTTCAGTCATTCATCATCCGGCGATTCGCCCCATGAATTTATCGGGCGAGAACGAATAAGGGAAAGAATAAAAAAAGTAGTAGAGGATTCTCCCGATGAACCCGGTGTTTATTTAATCGCCGGGAATAGGGGGGTAGGGAAGACAAGTTTAATTAGTTGGGTAATCAATGAAACTTCTTTGAAAGCAAAAACCAACCTTACTGAGCTCTTGAAATGTTTTCTTCTCCTTTTTATATTTGTTGCCGGAATTCAATTTTGTTTGGAACAAAAATTCATATTTTCTTTTTTAAAATCTATTAAATTTTGGTATGCAATTTCAGCTTTGTTTTTCATAATATTATGTTGTTTTAACAGTTATAGGCATAAATTTCCTGAAAAAACTCATGGAATTTGGAGAAAAACCAAGAATTTCATTTTCATGATCATTGATTGCATTACATCTGCTTTTAAAGAATTTAGTTATTTAGTTAATTCGCATAATCCATACGGAAAAACACAATATGTGTTGAAAATAATTTTGGTCGTTTGCTATACGCAAATTATCTCGAAAATACAGTTTTGTGGTTCTTTACTATCTATTAAACATCTTAAAGATACTCAAATTACTCCAACAAAAGCATTTGCTTTTTACATTTGTTTTATTCTTGCCTTTATATTTTGGCGGTATGCAAGAAACAGATTGCGTAGGTATTATATAAAATTTAAAAATGATAAGGCAACGGAAAACAGTATTTATGATATTGAGAATACAGTTTGGATAAAAATGATAAATGCTATATTCAAAATATCATCATTAACGTTATTGTTTCTGCCAATGTTTATTAGTTATTGTTCGGATAAGTTATTAATAATATCCGTACCTTTTGTTTTAGTTTTTATTCTTGTTTGTTTTTGGTGCCTTAAATACTTAAAAAAAGACTTTCTATTTAGAATAAAAAGTATAATTAAAATAATATTTTATGACTCAATTATAAATCCAATTAGAAATTATATAAAAAATCATAGCCGTTTATATTTACGCATAAATTTCGGACATAACTTAAAAGAAAAAGATATTTTACGGTTAATAGCGCGTTCGCTAAATACAGAATACAATAGATATCGTCATTCATTTTTGCGAATGTTGCCATGGAGAATTATAGCATTCGGGCTTCTTTTACTTTTTGCTTGTTTGTTTAGTCCTGTTGTGGAAAAACAAGAATTCTATAAATCATTAATTAAAGGAAAAGAATTGTATGAAGCAAGTTCTCAGGTGCTATTATATAAACTATTATATAAAAAAAATAAAACTTGTTTAGTGAAGATAGGAGAATCTGAATATAAAATTTATTCAAAAAATTTAAATTTATTTCTTTTTTCAAAAGATAGAGAACGTTTAAATAATCTTCATATATTTTTTAACAAGGAAGAAACTCTAAATAATACTAAAATAATAGAGACTTGGGAAAATATTCAAAATGAAAAAATAAATAAAACTACTAAGCAAAAACCGAAAATACTAGAAAGGTTTAGTAATATTTATCTAGTATTTGATCAATTAGTTTATGAAACAACAAAAATAATAAAAAAAGCTCCGAAGTTTTTTTGGGAAGGAAAAAAAGATTTTAAAGAAAAGTTTTTTTCTCCAATAAATTATCTCTCTTGTTTATTGTTTTTAGTGATGTATTTATTATGTGTTTTAATATTCCGTTGTAATTGGATTACTCCCATTTTTGCTACACATAGAATAATAATGCGAAGATTGAAAAGGCTGAACAGCGACATTACACATAGTACAGAACTGGAAAATTCAATAAACTTAAATAGTGGAATTATTGGAATAGGGACTGGAATTGAAAAGAAAGTAAAAAAAACACGTAATGTTGCCGATGCGCGGGAAATAGAAAAAGAATTACAGGATATTTTAAGCGATATGCATAGAATACCGTTCATTATGTGCCGTCCCTACATTGTCATTGTGTTTGATGAATTGGACAAAGTTGAACCGGGAGAGTCCAGCTCGGATAAAGAAAATTCCCAAACAAAAGCATCATTGTTTTCTATTCATGCTACACGCGAAAGGCAAACTGAGATTTTGAGAATTTTATCCAATATGAAATATTTTCTTTCTTCCGCTCGTACAAAATTCATATTTATTGCCGGACGCGAAATGTTTGATATTCATTTGGCGGACGTATCGGATAGAAATAATTATATCGGTAGTATTTTTAATGTTGTTATCCTTGTACCGAGTTTTCTTACCGATCACCATACAGGGAAGAAATATATACTTCAAGAATCAAGTATAGCGTCATTGCCCGAAGAATTTGTTTGCCGAAAGCTTATTCCATACGATTACCCTGTAGAATCTTATGATTTGGAAAATTATCGGGAATACTTAAAATATGTGATATATAAAAAAGAGAAAAAAACTAAAGAGGGAAAAGAAGAAGAAATACAGAAAATAATCGCTGTATTGCAACAATTTATAATTTATCTTGCCCATGTAAGCAAAGGCGCGCCCAAAAAAATGATGCAACTCTTTGAGTCTTTTGTTGAAATTAGTAATGAAAGGGATGATAAAAGAAATACACTTTTAGTACAGCATTATCATGGTTCGCGGCATTTTTTATCCTTCAATTATTACAAACAATATACGCTTGGTATTGTCGCATATCTGATAACGCCTATTTTTTATCGTCTTGCTGAAAGTAATATTAAGGAACATAGCGATAAATTGCTGGTGTCGTCTTTGCGGTTTGTCGATTTCTTATTCAAATTTCATAAACATTCTTTTTCGTGGAAACATCTGGATATGTCGCCTGAAATGCTGGAAGTAAACCGCGCGCCGGAACTGAAATCGGTTGCCGTAGAATTGCTCAATTATTTGACGCAAGTACATATTAACAAGTCGAATTTCAGTCTTTCTGACTACAAATTTGATGGATTAATAGCCAATGAAATTTTCGCTATGGCAAAAACAGATGAGGTTTTCTCGGCTCTGTTCAGTTTCTCGCTTGATGAAATATTGCCGTTGAAAAAGCATTATCAAGACCTGTTGGCAAAAAAAGAGAATGAATACAGAAAGAAAAAAAAGACTTCCGTATATATAGATGCCATTTCTTCATTACAAGGGGTGTTAGGTGATATATATTACTATGATGATGGACTCGAAGAAGCGGAAGCGTATTATAAAAGCGCTGTACAAGTTCTTAGTAAACTAGGTCAAAAAAAAGACGATAAAATGGCGCTTGAACAGCTTTACGTATATGTACGCAATATGCTTAGATTGGGGATAATTTATGAAAAACGAAAACAATATGATTTTGCATATATGACTTATGGTGAACTTTGTAAACGGATTATTCTGGAGCGGGACATTGCATTTAGTAAATTAAATATGGGAATTAAATTAAGAAGAGATAAAAATGATAAAATTGTGTTTGTAAAAGAATCATCAGCGGAAAGAATGTCCAAAAAGGATAAGAAATATTATGATAATATTGATATTCTTGATAGAACTTATAATGAAAAATTCGATGATTTAATAGCTTCGCTGGAACCATTAAATTTTAAAACTATTACGCCCAAAACCAACGATATGTTGTTTAAGAAAATGACATACGAGGGATTAAAAATGCTCTATTTGCCTTTTATTGCAAAACTTCAAATATTGGAGAAAAGCCATATAGGAGGTATTACCAGTAATCATTTGGAACAATTGAATAAAGAATTTAAATTCCTGACTTTTATTATAAACCATGAAGAAGCAAAACTTCTTGAAGCTGAATTTTATTCACGAGTAGCGGATATTTTGTATTATAAAAATACGGATTTAAAAGGTAAAAGCAATGAGGAATTCTCAAAAAATTGTTCCTGTACTGCTTGCGACTATTATCTAAAAGCTCTTTCTACTCTGTTATATAAAACAGAATTAATTAATCTTAGTCGAGATACTATGAAAGATTTGCTATGTGCAAGTGTTGACTGGCTCAAAAATAACTACGATGTAAAATTTTGTACTATTCTAGCAAGAATACTTTCTGATTGGGGCAATGTATTCTTTTCTTGTGATATTAATACCGAAAAAAATAATAAAAATGAAGATAGATGTTATATCTGTGGTGGAGATAATTATAATACAATATTTAAAAAGAGTTCTAGTGATATTTTAGATAAATGTATAGGATATCTTGAAGAAGAAAAAAAATATTCTCTTTCTTTAGAAAATAAAAAAGAAATTACTTTTGCAATGTATTCTATCTCATCAGTAGCATATCGTAAAGCAAATTTATATAAACGTTCCGCTTACCAAATATATAAAATGCTCAGTATGTTTAATCACTATGAAATTTATAATGAATATAATTCAAAAACTTATATTGAACAATTAAGCAAAGTAGCAATTCATTATTTATGGCATGCAAATGACGATTTGAATATTCCTGAACTAAATAAGCGCAAAAAAGATTTTAAAAAGACTACTATTAAAGAGGAAGATAAAATACCATTAAAAAATATTTTAGTGGATACCGAAATTACCAGAGTACGGATTTTGGTAAAAGAATTGGGATTAAAATCAGATTTACCTTCCAAAGAATTAAAAGATTATTATAAACTTTACATAACCTCGCCATATCGAATAAATTACAGTATTGTGGCACGTATTTATCGGTTGCGATTGAAATCTAAACTTAATTATAAAACTTATAAAAAAATTCTTGAAAAAGCAAATGTGAAGAATGATATACGAAAAAAAGATTTTATTTTGGAAAAAGAAGATTATGATAATATTTTTAATTATGAAGAATGTATAGATACTACTCAAAAAATATTTGGGAAAAAACTTGATATTAATGAAATATTTGAGAACCTTATTGCCGATTCAATTTATTGTTTGACAGACATTGCCCAGTTGTTAGAAACAATGGAAGAAACATATCTTTTCCCTCATAGTTTTTTGGGTTCAATACATGAACATCTCTCTTTTTGGATAAGGCAATTTGAAGCATATGAAGTATACAAAAAAGAAAACTCACAAGTAAATAAACATTCAAAAATAAATGAGCTTTTAGATCAATATCTTGGTGAAGAATGGAGAGAACAATTATCCGGTTATCGTGAGAATCAACGAGCATTATCGCATTATTACAAATGTTTAGAAATGCACAGTGGAGGCAGAGCTTATCAAAATATGCTAGATATCATGGTTTATGTCAAAGACGATTTCAATGACCGCTCAGACCATTTTAACATCGCGGAAGAAAGACACCTTATTGTGAATGGAAAAATTGATGAAAAAATCAAAAATATAAAAGACATTTACAAGGATTCTAAACTATATAAAGTGGACAATTATTTTAACGATGCTTCAATATAGTATTATGGCGGTCATATGGAGATTATGTTGTATTTGACAAACTAATAAATTTCCAGTATTCTGATAATATCGAATTATCAGGAGAGATTTATGCCCGTATTGAATGTAAAAAGTGTAAAGAAAAAATTGGATTCTATTTTGGAAGCGGTTCAAGGTACATATGAGCCGCTAATTATTGCCGGAGAGAAACATTCGGCTGTTTTAATTTCAGAAGATGTTTGGCGTTCTATTGAAGAAACTTTATATCTTTCATCAATTCCAGGTATGAAGGATTCAATTATTAACGGTATGAAAGAGAAAATAGAAAATTGTGCGTCAACAGTAGAGTGGGAAAATTATTCGTATGTGGATACACTATGAATAAGCTTCTGATTCTTCTTGTGATGAATTAATAAATCATAAAAAACGCAAAATTCCCACATAACAACCAAACAAACCGCAAGTCAAAAATGATTAAAAAAGTTAGGTTTTTATTTTAATTATATGTTACATTATACATAAAATGAGGAGTACAATCATGTTCGGGCTTCGCAGTTTAAAATCGCGTTTTGGTCCTTGGTCGTTTTACAAAGAGGCTTTGGCTATCGCGTTGCCTGTTATGCTTCAACAGTTAATTATGAGTATGGTCTCGCTGATCGATAACTTTATGGTTGCCGGGCTGGGGGACGTAAGCATGGCGGCTGTTAATGTTACCAACCATCTTGTTTTTGTTTTCTTTGTAATTGTAAATACTATATGCCAGGCAGGCGGCATTTATATATCGCAGTTTAACGGCGCGAACGACAGCGAGGGCATGAAGAACGCTTACAGTTTTAAACTGCTTTTCGGCGTCTGCGTCGCCGTTCTTTATTTTGCGGTCTGCCGCATTTTTCCGCATCAGCTTATTAGTATTCTTACAACTAACAATGCCGCGCAGGAACAAATCGTTATTGCCGGCTCCGAATATCTTGAGCTTGTGTTGTGGGCGTTTATTCCGATGGCAATATCAATGGCTATCGCGACAAGTTTCCGCGAGATCGCGAAGCCTAAAATACCGCTGATTATTTCCGCGGCTACAACTGTAATTAATACCATAGGGAACTGGATTTTAATTTACGGAAATCTCGGCGCGCCGCGGCTTGAAGTTAAAGGCGCGGCTTACGCTACCATCATCGCGCGGTGCGTTGAGGTTGCGGCGTTTCTAATTTACGCGGCGGTTTCCAACGCGCCGTTCTTTGCGGATATTAAAAGATTATTTCTTATTCATAAAAAATTGATAATCGAGATATTCGGCAAGTCCGCGATGATATTCGCATCTGAAATATCGTGGATAGTTTCTGAAACACTGATGATCGCCATGTACAACAGGCGAGGCGGCGCGGAAGTTGTCGCAGGAATGTCCGCCGGGTGGACTATCGCAAATATTTTCTTTTTGCTGTTCGGCGGCTTGTGGACAGTATCCTACGTTTTGGTCGGTGGCGCGCTTGGCGGCGGAAAACTTGACGAAGCGCGTGATCGGGCGAAGTGGCTGAAGTGGGGCGGAGCGGCGGCTGGGCTTATCTTCGCAGTGCCGGGCTTTTTCATAACATCCGCTCTGGTTCCGCTGGTGTTTCATAACCTCAGCGCCGGCGCAAAGGCGAACTGCCTTGGGCTTGTCTTTGTAATACTTGTCTATCTGCCGTTGTGGTGTTATTTAAACGTCCAATTCGCTGTTTCCCGCGCCGGAGGAGATACGGCAATGGGAATGTATACGGACATATCCGTAAATACATTGCTTTTCGCGCCGGGATCCGTTCTTCTTTCGTTATTTACCAATCTTGCCCCCGTGCCGATGTTCGCGATCCTTAAACTTACCGATATTATAAAGGTTTTTATCGCGCGTCATCTTTTACGCAAAGAAAAATGGGTGCGTAATTTGACAATAACTAAAGAATAATCGGCGTTTTATTTATTGAATATTTTATAAGAATATGATATATAGATAATATGAAGAAAATAAATTTTTTAATTATTGGAGTAATATTAATTTTGAGCGCTACAGAAACAATTGATGCCCAGAGTCTGGGCGACGGGCTTTTTGCGCAGATTACAACCAACCGCGGAGACATCATCGTAAAACTTGAATATCAACGCACGCCGCTTACTGTTTGTAATTTTGTCGCTTTGGCGGAAGGTAAAATGGCTAACCTTAAAGGCAAACGTTTTTATGACGGTCTGACTTTTCATCGAGTTATTTCAAAGGCAAACGGGGACGAACAGGATTTTATGATTCAGGGCGGCGACCCTCAGGGAAACGGCAGGGGCGGTCCCGGTTATGAATTCCCGGATGAAATAGTCCCGGCTTTAAAGCACGACAAACCCGGCGTTTTAAGCATGGCAAACGCGGGTCCCGGAACAAACGGCAGTCAGTTTTTTATCACGATAGTTCCCACTCCTCACTTGGACGGGAAACATACGGTTTTTGGTTATGTCGTTCAGGGGCAGAATATAGTAAACACGATCAAGCAGGGCGACCGTATTCAAAAAATAACTATAATACGCAACGGGGCGGACGCAAACGCGTTTAAAGCCGATCAGGAAAATTTTGACAGATTGCTCGCGCAGATGAAATCGGCGGAGGAGAGCAGAATGCAGGCTCAACGCCAGAAAGATATTGCCAAAATAAAAGCCGATTATCCCAACGCCCAGCAAACAAAGTCGGGCATTTATTACATTATTCAAAAGCAGGGAACAGGCGAAAAGCCGGCTCGCGGTAAAACGGTAAGGGTTCATTATACGGGCAAACTGCTTAACGGGACTGTTTTTGACGCTTCTTCTTTGAGGGGTCAGCCTTTGGAATTTGCCGCCGGAACGGGCAGAGTTATTCCCGGCTGGGACGAAACTGTCCTTGATATGCAAGTCGGCGAGAAGCGGACTGTTATTATTCCGCCGGAACTTGCCTACGGAGACAGGGCGGTTGGCGGCGTAATTCCGGCAAACAGCTTTTTGGTTTTTGATATGGAGCTGGTAGGCATTCGTTAATACCTTGTATATTTTTTTGTTTTAATTTATGCTGGTTTTATGAGTGATAAAAAACCGGAAAAGGAACCGGAACAAAAGGAAGAAAATCCTCAAGCCGAAGCCGCTCCGGAAAAGAAAGTAGAAAGCTCTCAGCCTGAAGCCAAGCCGGAAGAAAAGAAAGAAATTATAAACTCCGAGATTATAGGTAAAAAGGTGTTTTTTCTTAATCCGTCCGTAAATATCCAAAATCAAATTATGGATGAATTATCACAGCATGAATACGAGGTCTATTCTGTAAGAAATTCCGCACATTTAACCCGTGTTTTAAAAAAATATACCGATTCTATCGTTTATATCAACCTTGACGATACGCAAAAAGCCGAAGCGGAGAAATGGATTGATATGATAGCCGGCGCCGTGCCGGACGTAATAGTAGGTATTTTTTCTTCAAGTACCGATGAAGCGCTTAAAGATAAATATGTTAAAAAGCCCAAGGTTAAATGCGGATTTATAAATATAAGATTTGATATGAAAAAGACAGTCCAGCAAATTATGAAAATTCTTGAAAGTATGAATGTAAAAGGCAGAAGAAAATATCTTCGCGCTACAATCGAAAAGGAGGAAACCGCAACGATAAATATGTCGCATGGCGGCGGAAACTTTGTTAACGGCGCTATAAAAGATATAAGCGTCGTAGGATTTTCATGCAATTTTGAAGAGGATCCGGCTTTGACAAAAAATACTTTATACAAAGATATTCAGATTAGACTGCATACCATGCTTATTAAAGCGGAAGCGATTGTTTTTGGTTCCCGTGACGAAAACGGCAAAAAAGTTTATGTGTTGTTATTTTCACAGAGAACAGACCCCGAAGTCAGCGTAAAGGTGCGAAAATATGTACGGCAGAATCTTCAGCACAAAATGGAAGCAAATTATAAATAGCTATGAAAACTGCTCCCTTCGACGCTTCGACAAGCTCAGCGACCTCAGGGAGCGACTTCAATCTCTCTTTGTGGCAGTGGTGCGGGACGCTGAGCCTGTCGAAGCGTCCTGCGGAGCATCCCCATCTCTCTTAAACACCAAATAATTTTATTCCCTCTCCCGGGAACTTTTCTTTTACTTTTTTAATAGCGCGTTCTATGCCTTCGGCTTCGTCTTTTTCGCACCAAACGATAAGCGCAAAATTTTCTTCGGGCCAGACAGCGTCTCCCATGCGGGGACCGCAGGCGCCGACTCCCAGCACGTTGGGAATCTTTGTGTAAAATTTTGCGACGCCTTCTTTGGCAAGGGCTTCCAGGATATTTTCCTCTACAGAACGATTTGCAATTATCTCTACCCTAATCATAATCCCTCCTTATCTGCATGCGCGGATATTTTAGTTTTTGAACGTCCTTCGCCTGCGGCTATTTTATCGCGTTTTTCCTGCGCCAGCGCGGCTCGTCTGTCTGAATGTTTATTTATAATAGCATAAATTACAGGCATCAGGAATAATGTCATCAATGTGCCGAATGAAAGTCCGCCGAGAACGGTCTTGCCTATCGGGGCGACAATTTCAGTTCCTTCGCCGGGGAAGAATGCCATCGGTAAAAGCCCCAGTACCGTAGTGAGCGTAGTCATCAGTATAGGGCGGAGTCTGTTTCCGGCGGCTTCGATACACGCGTCGATTAGCTCGTAACCTCTCTTGCGTAAAAGGTTTGTGTAGTCAACCAATACAATACCGTTATTTACGATTACGCCTACCAGCACAAGAAGACCGACGGCGGTGAGTACGTTGAAGATTGTATTGGTTATAAGATAAATTGTTACAATTCCAATCATGGAGAGCGGAATTGTCAGGACGATAATGAACGGATCTCTGAATGATTCAAAAAGACTCGCCATAACGCCGAAGACAAGGAAGACGGCTACAATACAGATCAATACAAAGCGTCCGAATAATTTTATCATATCGGCGTTTGCTCCGGCGTATTCTATAATCAGATCATCTTCAATTGGAATCTCGCTTCTGATAATATCTTCCACAAGTTCTTGTATAAGATTTGTTTTTACGCCCGGTCTTGCTCCAGCCGTTACGTGAATAACACGGCTTTGATTTTCACGGTTGATTGTTAAAGGTCCCGTTCCCTGCTCATAATGAACAAAACTGGAAAGAGGAACTCTGCCGGACATCTGGCTGTTGATAAAAATTTTGTCCAGAGCGGGCAGTGCGTTGCGATCTGCTTCCGCAAGAATTAAAATAACATCGTAATCCTTGCCGCTTGATTTGTATCTGGTAGCGGTAATGCCGTCAACCGCCGCTTTTATTTCATTGCCTACCGTGTAAGTGTTCAGCCCTAACGCGTACATTTTTTCGCGGTCAAGAATAATCTCGTACTGCGGCAATCCGTCCTTTAAATCAACCTGCGGCTCCGTTACATACTCGGAAAGCCTTTCTTTTAACAGGGCGGAAATTCTTTCTCCGATAACCTTGCCCTTTGACAAATTGTCCGTCCGTAAAACTATGTCTACAGCGTTGCCGCCGCCCATCATTCCGCCGCGCATACCTCCGCTGAAAGAAAAAATTACGCCGGGAAACTGGTTAAAGTAAGGGCGCAAAATGTCTTTTATTTGATTGGCAGTCTCTGTTCTTTCGGCGTATTTTTTCAGATTGATACGCAAAGATCCGGAATTGGTGTTGTTGCCCATACCCATCATTCCGCCGCCGCCGGCGTTGAGGATTATTCTTTCGTAACTTTTAACTTCTTTTTTTACAATCAACTCAAGTTGTTTTAAAATAGCTTCTGTTTCCGCAAGAGGCGTACCCATCGGCAGAGTCGCCGATATATTTACGTTGTCTTCTTCTTGCTGAGGCATAAATTCCCAGCCGATTATCGGAATTAACGCCATGCTTCCAGCAAATAACACAAGCAGGAAAACAATAACAATCAGTTTATGTTTAAGCACCTTTCTTACCGCGTTACGGTATTTATTTTCCAGCCATATAAAAAATTGTTCAAACTTTGCGTCAATTCCGGCTAAAAAGCCTTTCAGCGGTTTTTGTTTTCGCGTAACAAGAGGCAGATAATGGCTTGACAGTATCGGGACAAGGAAAACAGCGGTAAAAAGCGAGATACCAAGCGATATAACAACAGTAAACGCAAGACCGGCAAAAAGCTCGCCGGGCATTTCCAAAAGACCTTTGAACATGACAAGAGGAGCGAAAACGCAGATGGTGGTAATTGTAGACGCGGTAATTGCGACTATCATTTCCGAAGAGCCGATTACAGCGGCGGTTTTTAACTTCGCGCCTTTTTCCCTGTAATGGTAAATGTTTTCCAGAATAACGATAGAGTTGTCAACTAACATACCTATTCCAAGAACAAGCCCTGCCATTGTCATAAGATTGAGGGTAAGATGGAAAAAGTACATTATCATCATTGTGATAATAACCGATACTGGTATGCTTATTCCTATGATTAGTGTAGGTTTTGCAGAGCGCAGGAAGATAAAAAGTATCAATACCGCGAGCAAGGCTCCGCTGAACGCACTTGACGTTACCTGATTAAGAGAATTTTGCACCATATCCGTAGTATTAAAAATTTCCGTTATTTTAATATCAGGCGGAAGCTGTTTGCCTATAGTTATCAGTCTTGCGCGTAAATCTTTTGCAGTTTGCACGGAGTTTTTTCCGCTTTGTTTTTGCACCATCAACATTACCGCCGACTGGCCGTTTACATAAACCATACTGGTTTCATCGCGGTATCCGGCAAATACATTGGCAAGGTCGCGCAAGTATATCTGCTTCGGCATTTCCACCTGACCGCCCGAATAACCGCCGCCCTTGTAGGAAATAACAGTGTTCCTGATTTCGTTTAACGATGTATATTCGCCCATTGTTGTAAGAATGTAGGAAAGCCCCCCTTCCGTAATGGTTCCGGCGGCTGTCTGCATATTTTGCGCGGCGAGCATCTGCTGTATTTGCGTTATTGTAAGCCCGTAGGCTTCAAGACGAGTCTGCGGAATTTCCACGCGGATAATTTTTTCCCTGCCGCCGTTTACGGAAGCAGTCGCGACGCCGGGCGTCTGCTCAATGCGCGGAACTATTGTGTCTTCAGAAATTTCGCGTAACTCTTCCGGAGTGCGCTTGTCCGACGTAACCATAAGCCCCATGATCGGGATCATTGCCGGATCAAACTTGAAGATCATCGGCGTTTGCGCGCCCGTAGGCATATAGTTTCTGATACGTTCAAGCAAGTCGCGGATTGAGTTTGCAGCGTCCGACATATCTATTCCGTAGGTAAAATTCATAATTACAATGCTTGAACCTTTGCTGGATATAGAAGTTAATTTTTCAAGCCCGGACGCGCTGGAAAGAACCGCCTCCAAAGGACGGGTAACGGAGCGTTCAACTTCTTCAGGTCCTGCGCCCGTATATGTAGTGAAAACCGCCATAATGGGAGGATTTATTTCCGGGTAAAGATCGATTGGCAGGTTTACCATTGCGAAAAAACCAAGTCCGATAAGCAGGGCAAAAATAATTAAGAACGTAGTCGGTCGTGATACGACAGTTTTTACCATACTCATATTTATTCTCCCAACGGCGCAAGACGTTCGATGATATTTACTCTTGAGCCGTCGTCTAACAACGTCTGCCCTCTGATTACTATTTCATCGGAAGGCTCCAACCCTTTTTGAATTTCCATTACGTCGTCAATTAAAATGCCGGGCGCAATGATTCTTTTTCTTACAATGTCATTGTCTTGTTCATCTTTTGCTATTACATAAACAAACTGTTCCCCAAAACGGTTGATTACAGCCGCCGCTGGAATTTTTACAATGTTATCTTTTCGTTCCGTAATAACGCGCACCTTTGCGAACATTCCGGCTTTTAATTTGGAGCTGTTGTCCCTGACATTGACGCGTATTTCCATTGTGCGCGACGCTAAATCGACAGTGGGCGATATTTCGCTGATGCTTCCGCGGAATATTTCGCCGGGCCACGCGTCGAGTGTAATTTCGCAAGGTTGATTCATCGCCATTCTGGAGATAAATCTTTCCGCTATACTTAATTTAATTTCAAGCGCGCCGCCTCCGGCTATACGCGCAAGAGGAACCGCCTGACTAACAGTCATTCCCACTTGCGCCGGAATCATGACGATAGTTCCGCCGATTGGCGCGGTCGCTATGTTTTGGCGGAATGTCATTCCCGGTCGGGAAGGATCGACAGACGCGATTTGATCGCCCTTGCTTACCCTTTGACCGACGGAGACAAAAATACTCGTTACTTTTCCAGCCGCTTCGGGATAAACATCGACTGTCGAGCCGGCTACAATGTCGCCTGAAAATGTTAAGTAATCCTGGATTTGTCCTTTTACCGCCAACGTGGTATTAACGGCGAACACCGGCACTTCTCTCGGTTTATCCATTACCTTCTTTTCCTTGCCTTTACAACCGGATAATACGGACAGCGCCGGTATCAATAACAGAATTACGCTGTAGATTTTGTTTGCTTTCATTATTTGCTCCTTTGTGACAGAGTTCCAAACGGAACTCCCAATGAATATTCAAGATCAATAAGACCATTAAGATAATTAAATTGCTGTTCAAGCAGTTGAACTCTCGCTTGCCGCAGGGATTGTTCCGCGTTTTGAACCTGGAAATAATCCTGCAAGCCTGCTCTGTACGCCTCTTCCGTTAGGCGAAACGACTGCTCGGCGAGACCGACTGTCTCTTCCTGCGCTTTTGTGTTTTTCCGTGTTTTTTCAAGCGCAAGCACGGTGTTGTAAACTTCTATTTCCGTTCCGTTTACCAACTGTGCAAGACCAATAGCAGCGGTTTTAATTTGATCGTCAAGGTTTTTTATACCCTGAGAATCCGTACTGAAAGGAATTAAGCTGTGCAGGCGCAAAGCAAAGGTAAGAGAAAAAGAGCCGGATTTTTTCCAGTCGTCGCTTGAATCGAACCATGAATCTTTCCACGGATCTTTTATGAACGCCGATGCGGAGCTCCAGCCTAAAGTTAAACTCGGCGTGAGAGCGTAAACTTGAGCCCTTCGCGCGCTTTGCAGCATCATTATTGTATTTCTTAATTCTCTAATATCCGGTTTTTCTTTTGACGCCTTGGAAATTGTATCGATAACATCAAGAGATACAACGCCGATATTTTCAGATAACGGTTCAAGTTCAAAATTGGTATCGTAATTTAAGCCCAGAAACATGGCGAACTGCGCCAGAGAAAGTTTCATGCCGTTTTCCACCTGATCAATAACAGGGCGCATATTTTCCCTTGCGACGCGCGCTTGAAGCAGAGTCAATTCAGGGGCAAGCCCTGCGTTGTAATTCGCCTGCGCCATTTGCACCTGACGCTCGACATTCGCGTAACTGCCGCGCATAAGAGCGATATTTTCCTGCAACAGAAGAATATTATGATACGCCTTGCGTACATCGCGTTCCAACTGCGCCTTTGCTTTATCGTAACTTAAAAGCCCGCCCTCGTAGTCGATACGAAGCCGCTTCATGTTCTCAAACATTGCCGCGCTGATAGTAAGAGACATCTGAATATTACCGACAATGTGCCATTGAGGCATATCAAATGAATATGGAGTACTTAAATAAATATCCGTACCCGGCGGTAAAGTGACACCGGGAGGCTTGGGTATTGTATTGATTAATCCTGTTGGTGCGACAGCTTCAACACCTTTTGTTGTTGTTACCTCATTATCTCTGGACAAAATTCCCGCTACCGTCACATTGGGAATAAATTGATTCCATGACAGATCGGACGCGCGTTTTTTTGTCGATAAACTTGTACGCGAAGATTCAAGACTCAGGTTGTTTTTAATCGCAAGATTAACAGCCTCGTCAAGAGATACCCGCACAG
>Ga0268262_10002327_pt1 | contig 22168 bp, 15 predicted proteins | sample TergutNc150P3_FD_190354 | JGI IMG/M metagenome (GOLD analysis project Ga0268262, IMG submission 190354) | Nasutitermes corniger P3 segment gut microbial community from laboratory colony in Florida, USA - Nc150 P3 (SPAdes) (version 2) | ecosystem: Host-associated > Arthropoda: Insects >... | reverse complement strand
GGCTGCGGAACAATAATATCACCAAATCCTATATCAAACTGTAAAACACAACGGCTGCGGTCAAGACGTGCGGTTAACTTAATTCGTACCCCTTGGTATTCGGTATCTTCCTTTATTTGTTCCGTAGTTATATTTTCTGTATCAAAAGATACCGCGTCATTAATTGGTATTTTTGCAATTTCCGTAAATATCCTAATCAGTTCAGCGGGAGTACTTTCTATATTCTGCGCAAGAAAATCAATGTCTTTGGTGGCTCGACCCCTGTTTTTAAGTACGGTGTATAGTAGAAGGCCGCCTTTTAAAATGAAATTATGAGCATAAGGTGATATAGACAGACGATATAAAAGACGTTCTATAAAATAATGAAATAACAAATAGTTGAAATCTTTCGCGCAGGAGTCAGCTTCATTCTTGAGTTTTGCTTTGATACTTTCAGCGGATACCGGAGAGGAATTGCCGTTCATGCGACAAGCACCTCCAGATAAGGATAGAGGACTCCCTTTATTTGAAGCAGTTCAGCGTATTCGGAGAGCTTTTGCAAATGTTTCTTTCCAGCCATATAATTTTTCAAAACTTCAAATGCGCAATCTTTTCCAATTTGAAGTCTCATGCGGAAAAAGTCACAGACCGTGCGTTCCCTATCATATATTTTCAGCGGACACCCTTCTCTTTTTACCGTTTGTATACCTACCTCATAAACCTGCGGGATTGCTTTATGGATTTTAACGTGAATATCCGGAGGAAGTACAGGAATGCGTTTATTAACCGGGAATGTTACATCAATTTGCTGAGGAATAACACTTGAAATATCGTGATATTGCGCTGCCGAGAAAAGCGATATAACGGCATCAGGAACCAAGGCGGCAAGTATCTCGTAGGTATCCATATCATTTAGTTTTTCCGGCGAAGCATAGTACCCTCTACGAAGACGCTGCAGAAGACCAAGCTGAATAAGTTCATCAGTATCTTTGCCGCAAAAACCAGCGGAACGCAGGGTTGAGGCCCGAAGAACCGGACCTTCAGCCTTACAGAGCTTGGTAACTTTTTTGAGACGAAAATCGGTCATATTTCACTACCCCTAAAACGTACTAGTTTGTATACATACTGATACGTTTTAATATTAAAGATAGCCTATATTCTTCCTATTGTCAACCTCTGTTAGTTAGATTTTTACATGAAATAAAAAATAAAGTGGGTATCATATTATTTTACACAAACAGCCGTTTGCTATTCTCAATAGTAACAGGTAACCGTTTAATCATCGTTTAACCATGCTCATTATAATCTTATCTTGCCTTCTCATTTTAGCAAGCTGAGATTTCGAGGATCTGCGATGAATCTCATGGACAATCTGTTCAATTATTGCTTTGTCCTTGATGACTGTAGGTTGAACAGGTTTAATTTTAGCTCCCATAAATACTCCTTATCTAATAATACATGGCAGTTTATATAAAATGACAATAGGTTCTTTAAATAGCTGAATCTGATATTTTATGCCAATCTTCCTCCAAACTGTCAGCACAAAGCTGTCTGCAGAACCGGAGCAGTCATGAATAATCAGTCGCTGTCAAGGCTTGTCAATCTTGACTTTTCTTCCATTATTTAACATTCTATACATCAAGGATGAGCGCCTATGACAGCCTGTGATGTGAAAAACACAGAACTGCAAAACCTTTATGCATCAGTTCGATTCTGATCGGCGCCTGATTCATAACTCCTTATGTCATAAGGAATTAGCATATAAAAGATAGGCTACCAGAAAACTGGCGCTTGTCCTAAATCCAATTATGTACTCATGGTTCATCTACTTCAAGGCAAGGCGCGCAAACAGCAAGATCAGTAGTCAGAAAAATAATGCGAAGAAAAGTAGGAACACCGTATTTAATTAGGAAGAACTGCATTGATTATGGCTCTTCTTTTTTAGCGGCAATCCGTCCAAAGAAGAAAACTTAATATATATTCAGCTATTTAACGTCCCTATTGTATTTCACTTTTAATTGTATATGTCTTTTCTCATGCTGATTGTCTTTCGATTTTTGTTGTATATTTCACTGTTTCTTAGAAAGCTATTCTTTTCATAAAAATCAATGATATGTTCGTCATGTTCAAGATCGGCATCTACCGTAAGGAAACGGCAAGCGCAATAATCAGTATTGCAAGCCCATGCAAGCCGTTCCGCGCTGTCAATCATAAAAGACCCTATGCCTTTGTATTTTTCTGAAAAAGACTGATCAACCGCTAACTTTGCTATTTTCATAGCGGGTATAGTACGGAAGGGATAATTGAGATGATGAAGTTCCTTTTCGGTAAACGACAATTTTATTGCATCCATAACAAGGGACATATACGCCGCTATACTGCCGGTGTTGCGTTCTATAAGAAGCCATGTAAGGGCGATATGGTCGTTCATGGAACGTAATGCATCATTTACCAGATAATCGTTGTATTCAGTAATAGAGCAACTAAAACCTTGCAAATCACTATTCACTCTAAGATGCTCCAGATAAAAATAACTCTTTACATTGGTGAGACTTATTTTTATTCTGCTCATCTACGTATTATCTCATCAATAATTTTTGCAACTTTCTCATGCCGCTTGTATACCGAAGCAGGTATGGGCTTACGGATTTGCTCAATGACTTCAAGGGCAATTTTTTTGTCCTTTATCTCAGTCGGTTGGACGGGTTTTACTTTGGTTCCCATTGTTGTACCTCTCTTTTTATTATACCACAAAATAAAAGAAAAGGGAATAGAAAAATTATGATTCATCCCCAAGTGTCAGCACGGAAGTGTCTGCAAAACCTTTATGCATCAGTTCGATTCTGATCGGCGCCTGTAATTAACCGCATCTATAATCTGGCATATTTAATAGCATAATAGAGGACATAGCCCCAACTGAATATCCCGTGCAGGATAGCCCAAGGGATTGAGTGCCATGCAGTGTATGAAATAACGATAGCCAGGCAGCTTCCGAAAGAAATGCCTGCTTTTGCCACTGTTGACTTTACATAAATAGCCATTGTCATACTCCTTTGCTTTTATTTCGTTCAAATACGCTCAAAATCCGCTGCCCCATGTTTGCACAGCGGACAAATAAAATCATCCGGCAAAGTATCGCCTTCATGTACATATCCGCATATTTTACAGACAAATCCTTTTTTGTTTCCTTTCGGCGGCTGGGGTTTCGGTTTTATATTATCAAAATAATATTGATAGGTAACACTGGGTTCGCGCGACAGCGAAAAGGCCTGATTCACCTCGGCGATAAACAGCGTATGGGTGCCGCAATCAACGGATTCTTTTACTTCCGCGGAAATAACGCCGTTTGTCCATTCTGACACATAACGGACGCCGTTTGGTGTGCGTAAGGCTTCCCCGCTGCCGGCAAATTTATCGGTGTCTTTTCCGCTATGAAAGCCAAATTGCTGAAACACACGAAAAGGCACACCCTCGCTTAAAACGGAAACATTGAATTTTCCCGTCTTGAGTATCATATCGTGGGTATAATTGGCTTTATTCACTCCAATGGTTATCTTCACGGGAGTTACGGTTATTTGCATAACGGTATTGATAATACAGCCGTTGTCCTTATTGCCGTCTCTGGCGGTTAATACAAATAAACCATAGGACAGCTTGAACATGGCAGCGGGATCAACGGTGTTTGGTACAGCCTGATTATTCTGAACAACTCCCGCGGGAACGGCAAAGTCCGCGCCGATTGCTTCCGCCATTGATTCAATATCTGAAACCTGCGCGGCCTTTAAGCCGGATAGTATGCTGACATTATTTTCAAGAATATTGATTTTTTCGCACTTGCCCAGTATTTCACGAATCAAGCTGCCGCTGGTGGCAGCCCATGAACCGTTTTCGATTATGGCGACACGGCGGTTTTGAATATTGTGCGCCGCAAGATCATTAAGCAGGGCTTCCATTGTTACAAAAATTCCCGCGTTGTAGGTTGTGGAGGCGAATACAAGATGGCTCCATTTGAACGCGGCGCTGACTATCTCTGAGGCCGGCGTAACTGAAACATCAAATATAACCGTTTTGATTCCCTTGTCGCGCAAGCGGCAGGCAAGAATTTCCGCCGCGTTTTCCGTATTCCCGTAAACGGACGCGTAAGCGATCATAACGCCGCGTTCTTCCGGCTCGTACTTGCTCCACAGCATATACTTTGAAATAATTTCACTTAAATTTGAACGCCATACAAAGCCGTGAAGCGGACATATCATTTCGATATTGAGAGCGGACGCTTTGTCCAATACCGATTCAACCTGTACCCCATACTTCCCGACTATATTTGAATAGTAACGGCGGGTCTCGTCCATATAATCCTTGGCGAAATCCACTTCATCCGCGAAAAGAGCGCCGTTCAACGCGCCGAAGCATCCGAATGCGTCCGCGGAAAAAAGTATTTTAGCGGTGGAATCGTAGGTCATCATGACTTCCGGCCAATGCACCATCGGAGCCATAACAAAATGAAGCGTATGCTTTCCGGTATTCAGGGTCTCGTTTTCTTCGACCAGATGGATGTGCGAATCTATATCAAAATCATAGAATTGTTTGATAAATTCCAATACTCGCGCGCTGCAAACAATTTTTATTTCAGGATGCTGCCGAATCAATTCAGGAATCACGGCGGAATGATCCGGTTCAACATGCTGTACCACGAGGTAATCCAGTTTTCTGCCTTTCAGCGCTTCTTCAATATTTTCCAGGAATCTCTGCCGCACCGCTTTATCGACCGTATCAAACAGCACGGTTTTCTCATCGGTCAAAAGGTATGAATTGTACGATACACCCGTCGGTACGGAATAAACACCCTCGAATAATGCCAGCCGCCGGTCATTCGCGCCGACCCACACTAAATCATCAGTGACTTTCTTTATACAGTACATATTCTATACTCCTTGGAAACATTATACGGCAGATACAGGCATTTGTCATTCCCTCTGTCAGCCTCGTAATAATGAATTCCATACTCGTAAATCTGCAAAACCGGAACAGTCATAACATCATAAATTTAAGAAAACAAAACCACGGAGGTCACGGAGTACCACGGAGTTTTGGTACGAAAATCTTTTATTCCTCCGTGAAACTCCGTGTACTCCGTGGTAAAAATTCTTAAGTTTATGATGTTGGAACAGTCATGAATAATCAGGCACTGTCAGGGCTTCGGGCCTTGACTTTTCTTCCGTTTTTTTGCACTCTATATGTCACCTGTAATTAATGGATAAGCCTTCCTCCTATTATATAATTCTTGTTGCCGCGTTACTGGCCTTGCTGGGCCTTAATTTGTTTTTTTCCCTGTGTGAAACGGGATTTACCTCGTTAAGCCGCATCAAACTGAAAAATATGGCAGACAACGGCAAACAGAAACGGCGTTCCGCGCGGGCGCGTCTTGTCCTTAAAATGCTTGATGCTTACGACAAACTTCTCTCTTCAATACTGATAGGGAACACTGTCGTCAATATTGCGGCTTCCGCCCTTGCGACGATGCTTTTTATCGATTTATTCGGCGCGAAGGGGGTCAGCTTTGCCACGCTGGCAATGACGCTGGTGGTACTGATTTTCTGCGAGATTTCTCCCAAGACCCTTGCAAAAGAATCCCCTGAACTGACCGCGATGAGGGTCGCGCCGCTTCTGCGTTTTCTTATCATAATCTTTACCCCGCTGAATTACCTTGCTGTGGCATGGAAGAAAATCATCGTGAAATTGTTTCCGGTTAAAGGCAACCGTTCCTTAACCGAAGGCGAACTGTTGACCTTTGTCGAAGAAGTGCGGCAGGAGGGTGGGATCAACAAAAATGAAGAGCAGATGATCCGCCAGGTTATCGAGTTTGACGATATTACCGCGGCGGAGATTGTTACCCCCCGCGTTGACGTCGCGGCGGTTTCGGACAACGATACGCCCGAGGAGATTGACCGGGTATTCGCTACGACCGGATTTTCCCGCCTGCCGGTTTACCATGAGAGTATTGATAACATAACCGGGGTCATACTGCTGAAAGATTTTCACCATGAGGTGATGAAAAAAGGCAGGCAACCTGGGGAAATTATCAAGCCGGTGGTCTTTGTAACCAAGACCATGAAAATATCCAGTCTGCTGAAGACTTTACAGAAAAAACAGTCGCACTTGGCGGTACTGGTGGATGAATTTGGCGGCACGTTGGGAATAGCCACCATAGAGGATATTCTTGAAGAACTGGTCGGCGAAATATGGGATGAACATGACAAGGTGGTGGAACCGTTCCGGCGGAACGCCGACGGGAGTCTGAGTGTACTGGGCAGCGTCAAGTTTCAGGATATGCTTGAATATATGAACGAAATCCCGCAGGAAGACATGGAGATTCCCAATACCACCGTTGGCAACTGGATATTGGAAAATTCAGGCAGCCTGCCTCGTACCGGAGAGCGTACTGTTTGGCATAATGTGCAGATCACCGTGTCGCGGGTACAGCGTAACCGTGTGATGGAAGTAACTGTCGTGTGTACGGCGGACAAAGCGTAGTTATAGAAAAGAATTTTTACCACGGAATACACGGAGGAAGAGGAATTAAGATACTATCATCTTAAACCTCCGTGAAACTCCGTGGTTAATTTCTTCTTTCTTCTTGGTTATTTAATTTTTTTCTGAGTTTCTTTGTACAGGTCAAGGTATTTTTTAGCCGATTTTTCCCAGGAAAAGTCCTGCTGCATTGCTCTTTGACGCATGGCCTTGATCTGTTCGGGATGATTGTACCAGGCCCAAACAGCCCAGCCGACGGTATTGTAGATTGCCTGGGGCGTCAAATCATCAAACATAAAGCCCGTGCCGGTTCCATTTTTTTCGTTATAATTTTCCACCGTGTCGGCAAGGCCGCCGGTCCTCCGTACAATGGGAAGGGTTCCATAGACCAGGGAGTACATCTGGTTAAGACCGCATGGCTCATAACGGCTGGGCATCAGGAAGAAATCCGAACCCGCCTCAATAAGGTGGCTTAATTCTTCATTGTAGCCGATGTACGCCTTAAAGTTGGAAAGCCGGGATGACAGGCTGGCTATTTCATGTTCACACCATGACTCGCCGGTACCGATTAACACAAGCTGCAGCTTCATGTCACTGCATATTGACCAGGCGCAGCCGTAACTGGGGCCGAACAGATCCCCTACCCCTTTCTGGCCGGTAAGCCGCGTCACCATACCGATGACCGGCATGCTGCTGTCCTCGGCAAGCCCAAAATACCGCTGCAACGCCTTCTTTGCCACGGCTTTTCCTTCCATGTTATCAACAGTATAACACTGGGGTATTAGAGTATCCTTTTGGGGATTCCAGACCCCCGTATCAATGCCATTCAGAATCCCTGAATAATCGGCGGAACGGTAACGCAACACTCCGTCAAGCCGGAAACCGTGAGCCTGAACCTTTGTTTCTTCGGCATAATTAGGTGAAACAGTGTTGAGTTTGTCCGCGCTGTACAGGCCGGCTTTCAGGAGGTTGATCATATTCCAGTCCTCAAAGCCCGCATTATAAAAAACATCCCAGCCCAGGCCGGTATAGTTAAAATTGTCCTTGCTGTAAATGCCCTGATAACCCAGGTTGTGGATGGTCAGCACCGAAACTGCTTTTTCAAAACCGCCTGAACTGGCCGGAACCCGTTCGGCATATTTAAGATACACCGGCGCAAGGGCGCTGGGCCAGTCATGGGCATGGACTATATCGGGATACCAGCCAATTTTACGACAGAGTTGAAAAACGGCGCGGCAAAAAAAGGTAAAGCGCCGGGGATTGTCAAGAAAATCAGGCTCAAAAATCGTCCCGTAAATCCCGTCCCTACCAAAATAAATTTCATGATCAATAAAATAGACCGTCACGGGATTTTTTTTGGTTGTTCCCGGCATGGAGGCTGTATAGACCGCGCCCCATTCCTCAATACCGCCCAGAGGAACCCCCAAAGCGCCGGGAAGCAGTTTCAGACTGCCCCGGTCTATTGAGTAATAACGGGGAATGATAATTTTAACATCATGTCCCAGCTTTGCAAGGCTAATGGAAAGAGCGGACACCATATCGGCAAGACCGCCAGTCTTGGCGAAGGGAACCGCCTCGCTGGAAACCATCAGGATTTTCATGCTAAAAATTCTCTGCCATAATCAGGCCGTTCTTTTCCAGAATTTCAAAGCCCTTCTCATGGTTTTCCAGTTTGAAAATTACCACCGCTTTGTCGTCACTGCCTTCAAGCGATGCATACAGATATTCAATATTTATCTCTGATTTGCGGAAAAGATCCATCAGGGCGGCAAGGCTGCCCGGCTTGTCGTCAATTTCCACAGCGGCGACATTGGTTTGTCGGGTGGTAAAGCCCGCGGCAGTCAAAACATTGATCGCCGCGTCGGTTTTATCGGCAATAAGCCTGAGTATCCCAAAATCGGCAGTGTCAGCGATGCTGATTGCCCTCAGGTTTATGCCTGCTTTTGCAAGTGTCTGGGTAACTTCACACAGGCGACCCGTTGTGTTTTCCAGAAAAACTGATATTTGTCTTATTCCCATTTTATAACCTCCGGTTATCAATAACCCGTTTTGCCTTACCGATGGATCGTTCAATGGTTTTGGGCTCCACCAGTTTTACCTTCAGGGAAACCTGAAGTTTCGACTTCATTACGCTCTCAATGCGGTTTCGCAGCCCCTCAAGGCTCTTTACCTCATCGCTGAAAAATTCCTTCTTTACCTCAACCTGTAGTTCCATTTCATCCAGATGATCTTTGCCGCGGTTAACCACAATAAGGTATTGCGGCTCAGTTCCTTCAATCTCTATAAGCGCCTGCTCAATCTGGCTGGGGAAGACATTGACTCCCCGTATAATCAACATATCATCGGTACGGCCCAAAAGCCGGTGTATCCGCACCGTGGTACGTCCGCAACTGCACGGTTCGTGCATAAAGTACGTAATGTCCCTGGTACGGTAACGAAGCAACGGGGTCCCCTCCCTGGTGATGGTTGAAAAAACCAGTTCACCTCTTTGACCGTCAGGAAGAGGAAGGCCCGTACCGGGATCGATTATCTCAGGATAGAACAAATCTTCGTTAACATGCAAGCCACTCTGGGCCTCACATTCAAAGGCGACGCCGGGGCCGATAATCTCCGTAAGACCGTAAATATCATAAGCCTTCATTCCGTAACGGATCTCTATTTCCTGGCGCATACCCTCGCTCCATGGTTCCGCCCCAAAACAACCCTTGTTTATGGGAAGGCTGTGCAGGTCAATACCCGCGTCCGTCGCTTCCTCCGCCACGTACAGGGCATAGGACGGCGTGCAGGTAAGTATGGTACTGCCAAAATCCTGCATAACCATAAGCTGCCTGTCGGTGTTTCCGCTGGACATGGGCAGCACTTGCGCGCCGATATTAAGCGCGCCGAAATGCACTCCCGCACCGCCGGTAAAAAGCCCATAACCGTAGCAGTTTTGCACAATATCATCTTTGGTGCAGCCTGCCGCCGCCAGAGTGCGGGACATAGCTTCACTCCAGATGCCAATGTCCTTATCGGTGTATTCGTTGACCACAGGCTTTCCGGTAGTACCGGAACTCATGTGAACTTCGACAACTCTGTCAGCGGGACAGGCCCGCAGTCCGTGGGGATAATTATCCCGCAGATCATCTTTGGTGGTAAAGGGGAGTTTTTGTATATCCTCCAGGGAATGTATATCCCTTGGCTGTATCCCCATCTCTTTCATTTTTTCCCGATAAAAGGGGACATGAACGTACAATGTCTCCGCCAAATTCTTGAGATTGGCCAACTGGAGTTTCCGCCTTGCCTGAACCTCCATACATTCGCTTTCAACATTAAAAATCATAGCTTCTCCTAAAACCAATTAAGTCTTATACCGACACTCATCCTGAAGATGGCCTCTGCGTTAACATCGGAAGATGCAAACCACAGTTCCGGTTCCACATACACTGCAAAATTCCTGAAGTACTTCCACTTAGGATAGAAAAATTGCATATCAATATTGGCTATATCCCACTGCGCCACTATAGCGCCCATAAACAGATCACTGCGCCATTCATCCATAGTAAAGTAAGAGAAGTTTGCTCCCAATGCAAAGTTCATTGAGTAAAAACCCCAGTCAAGCCCGAAGAAATAGGCAAAGGGCAGATATAAAATATTCGCCAATAACTTCACGCCATATACATAGCCGACATAGCGTCCGCCGTTAGTTAACATGGAATATTCATCCACCGGCGGCGCAATGCCAAATTGCGCCTGGATGCGCACATTATCATTAAAGAAGCTTAAGCCCACTCCTACGTCGAAATAAGTGGCGCCCAGAGTTTTAACGTCAAAATACAGGCCGCGTATCGCGCCCGGAACCGAGTAAAAGAATTTATCACCCGGACGCAGGCTGATATCCACATTGGCAAGTTCATAATTGTCACCGGCAGTTCCATAGACCGCAATATTGTCACGGTGGACGCTGTCCTCCGGCGGGGAAATAGTTTCCACCTGCGGGAGCGTAGTATCAACGTATACCATCAAACGGCGAACCGCTTCTTCACCGTTAACAAATTCCGCCTTTACCAAAATCGGCTGAGGCCCGCGGGGAAGTTCGCTCGTCTCCAGGCGGACTTTCCATTTTGCACTGCCTCTGGCCGACTTAAATGTACGGCCATTGTCGTGGCTTACCGTAATATGTTTTATCTTTTGTTGGGCTTTTTGTTCCGCTTTCTGACTACGGGTAAGAGGAGGCTCCCCTTCTGCTGGTTCGGGAGAGGTAATCCAGGCATGGCCTGAAAGCCAGGGCCGTCCCGTTATTACATTGCCATCTTCGTGGCTTTCCACCTGGAGTACCGGACCATAAGTAGAATAATACACGGTATGATCCGGGCTTGAGATTTTTTTGTTAGTCTCGGAATTGTAGTATGCCGATATTTTGTAGATACCTTCCCCGATTAACATTGACTCGGGAACTTCATAGCGGAATATCCCATAGCGCTCCACCGATACCGTGGTCAATGGCTGATCATTCATCATCAACTGAACTGCGTTTGGCTGGAATGCTCCGGTAACGATTCCGACAATATGCAGAGGACCTGAGTGAATTTCACCGGGCAGGGGGTTATAAATGGCAATCTCGGCAGCATTATCATCGGCATCATAGATTATCTTCCGCGAAACAAGAGACTCATTATCCGCAAGGTCCGTCGCGACAATCCGTATTATGTATTCGCCCTGGGGAAACCCGGAAAGTTTGATCACATCAAAAAGAACCAGCCGGGGCTGCGCGTCAATGGTCTGCCGGAAGCGGGGGTTTGCCGCGCTGATGACTTGATACGTCAGGCTTTTCAATGACTGATTGTCAAACACCCGGCCCATTAAACGCATATCGGTCCCTACATGCTGGCCGTCCACCGGAGAACTGATGTGCAGTTCCGGCGGCGTGTTGTCTATATTGATCATGGCGTTGGAAAAACTGGAAACACCGTATTTATCATAAGTGCGTATCAGCGCCGAATAGATACCGTCGGCATAATCAGCGGTGTTAAGAGCCAGTTCCCAGTTGCCGTCAGCGGCCAAATTTACCTTTTGATAGACATTGCCATTGTCCATCGAGAAGAAAACACTATCAATGTCATTCGCGTCACTGGAAAACCCTTTTACCATAATCGCTTTGCGGTTATAACGCGTTATGACCGGCGATAATACATTCGTCTGGGGCGGAGCGGTACTCACTTTAATTATGCGTGAAATCGTTTCACTACGCACTCCGTAGATATCGGAGGCATATATTTCAACGGTGTACTCACCGTCGGTGACCATCGAAAAGTCAACCGGAATACGGAAATTTTGATCTGTCAGTGTTTCCTTGAAGGATACATTGCGATTGGTAGCGAAAACAGCGGCGGCCCTTCGGGCCTCTTCACCCGCCGCCCCCCGCGAGATAGATTCCATCTTGGGACCCAAAATCCGCCAATAGACGGCATAAATACCGACATCATCATAAGCCAGGCCGGAAATTTCAAAGGGATTGGTAATAACTTCTTCGTCAATGGGAGAATTGAGAATAATGGTGGGAAGGGGCGGATTTGGTTCAATAGTATATTCCGGAAGAATATCGGACACAATACCGGAGGCATCAGTGATGCGGAAAACAAGCTTGCCGTTCGATTTGCCCAGGGTGTTAAAATCACAGAAATAGCTGAACCATGCCTTTCCCAGGCGCGTAACAAAAGGAATATCGGTAAATTTTTTCTGGTCAAGGGAGTAGGCAACGCCCCGAATCGGCACTGAATGTTCAATAACACCCGTAACGGTTTTGTTACCCCAAACCAGGGAACGCTCGCCTGCCGGGGCAAGGATTGTAACATCAGGCTGTGACGCGGCCCAGTTAAAGGGATGATATATCGGATAATATTCTTCGCCGTATTGGACAGTCCTCAGTTCCAGATGCACCGGCCCCTGAGGCCGTTCAGGCATATCAATAACCGCGTTGAAGCCGCCCTGTAAATCCACGCGCATCGGCTGCCAGTCATCCTGCGGATTAAGACGGAATTCAAGCTGCATATTCGCCGCACTGACGATATTCCCCTGCAGGGTAAAAGAAGCGCCGGATTGCCAACTGTTTTTTTCAGGTTGGGTAACGGTAATTCTCGATTCGTCTTTCTGTGACGGCTGTTGTTTAAGATAACGCAGGCTTATCGGCGCCCCTTTGACGGAATTGATGTCAACAGGGGTAAGCTTGAGGATTTGGACTTTTTTTCCGGGGGGAATCATATGGGGGTCAATACGGAAAGAGGATAACGCCTCCACTTCCCCAAAACCTTCAACCGACACCGAAAGCGGGGCGGCGCCCGGCGCAATATGGCCGTATATCGCCGTATCTGCCGGCATATCTTTCTGTAGTGTTTTCAGCATATTCTCCGTCGGATAATCTATTACCAGAACGGGAACTTTAATTTTACGGCGATCTTCCAGCTTACAGGTAATACTGCTGACATTACCGACTTTGTCTACCGCGGATACTTTGATAGTTGCGGCTGCGTCCTTGCCGGCCACCAATGCGACGTTCCAATAGGGATCCCCGGGCCGCATTTCAATATCTTCCTTAACTTTACCCCATTCATAGTATAGTTGAGAAAGACCGGTTTCGTCATAAGCACGGCCTGAAAGGAAGAAAGTACCAAAAACATCCTCACCCTGTACAGGACTGTACACCTCAAGCTCAGGCCCGCTGTTGGTTACAAAAAACAAATAAGGCTTGACCGTAGCAACACCGGTCATATCTATCGCCCGCAGGTAGTAAACCACGGGACCATCCGGTATTTTTTTGGTGTCTATCGACAAGGTAAATTCCAGGGTTGTATTACCTTTCTTTTTTCCGGATAATGAAACAAATTTTTCACCATCCACACTGTATTCTAAGGTTTTTATGCCGTTTGGATCGCTTACCGCTCCCTTGAGGATGACAGATTTGGTGATAATATCGCCCACTTTATGAGAACTCAAATCTATATCCGGCGGGGTCGTGTCGAGAATAAAGCTAACGCTTCCCACCGGACCGGCAACCTCTTTGGAATCAAATGCCTGGACATACAGGGTATGTTTGCCGTCGGGGACGGATGAAAAATCAACGAGTTGGTTCCAGTACTCTGTACCGGTAACATTGATAAAATCACTGTCATCCAGGCGCGCCATCACCCGTTCTACGCCGTAGCGGCCCGAAGCAACGCCCAGAAGATTGATATTCTGCCGGATTATCGCGTTATTTTCCGGATACACTACCCGTGCGGTGGGAAGACCGGCTTTGGGGTCTATCTTTACGTTAAAGGGGCCTGAAATCGCCTGGTTTCCCGCACGATCACGGGCATATACAATATAGTTATACAAGCCTTTCTTACGGGCGGTTACATCATAATCGTTTTGCCAAATTTCGCCGCCTTCCGCAGTTACCGTCTCAATCTTGGCTTTTCGCCCTCCGGCCCACAGCGCCGACCCGCACACGGCAAACAAAACGCAGAAAACAACAAACCGGCGGCCCTGCCGACAGAAGCGGATGGTATTCAAAATTGCTCTCATGGTAAACCTCATGGTACTCTCCTCCCTCCTAGAACAGGCTGATCCGCGCGCCAAAGGCAATGGTAAATTTGGTACGCCACGCATAACCGGTTGTTACATCCGAAGGGGCGAACCAAAGGCCCGGTTCTGTGTATAACGAGATAGACTTAAAATACTTCCATTTGGGGAAGGCATAAGATAAATCCGCCTTTATTATTTCCCACTGACCGAGGAGTTGGCCCATCCACAGGGGATTAGTAGTGTCATCTTCCGGGTCCATGAGAAAACACAAGAACTGGGCGCCTATGGTAAAGCTGGTGGTATAGAATTCCCAGTCCGGACCAAACCAATCGCCCAGGTTTTTGGAATAAAGATTGGCAAGCACCTTCCCGCCAAAAGCCCAGCCCTCATAACGGCCGGGAGCGGCCTTGCCGACATTGGCCTGAACTTTGACATTGTCATCAAAGAATGTCAGACCCACACCACACGCGTATTCAAGCCCGCCCAGGAGACTCCCATCAAAGTACAGGCCCTGAATAAAGCCCGGTACTTCATAACCGGCCTTGTCACCGGGACGGAGGCTTACCTCCACCGTATCCATATCATAATCATCACCGGAAGAACCATATACCAGTACCGAGGTACGGTGGGAACTGTTTTCCGGCGGGCCCATGACATTGACTACCGGCGAACGGGTGTCTACGGTAAGAATAATGCGGCGGACGGCAATACTGTCATCGGCAAAAGTTGCTTTGACTACTATGGGCAAGGGTCCGGGGGTTAATTCGCCGGTTTCCAGACGGAATTTCCATTTTTCCCCGCCCTTCGCTGAAACAAAACTGCGCCCATTATCAAAACTCAACTCTACTTTACGTGCTTTGGGGGCGGATTTTCTGGCTTCACGGGCGGCTCTTTCGGCGGCTTTGCGAGTAGCCTTACTGTCGGTTTCATTTTCCGTTACAGCGGCCTCACCGTCAAGCGCCTCATTCGCAGTTCCCGCGGCGGCATCTTTGGCGGCCACTTCTTCGGGAAGAACAAATAACGCCCTGCCGGAAATATACGGACGCCGCGTTATTACATCGCCGTCATGGTGGCTGTCTATCAGTAAAACCGGTCCGGATTTGCCTATCTTTACCAAATTCTCATAGGATACAATCTGTTCGCCGCCGGGGGTCTTGAAGGATGCGGAAAAAATAACCGGATCATCAGTCTGAACGGCGTCTTCCGGCAGTTCATAATAAAATACCCCGTATCGGTTCACAGTAATGTCGGTATAGGGTTTCCTGTTCAGCATAAGCGTAACAGTTTCAGGAACAACCGCGCCGGTGATCTTGCCGCTGACAATGACCGGCCCGCAGTGGGTTATGCCCGGCAGCGGGTTTATCAGGGCCACTTCGGAAGCGGCACGCGCTTTGAGCAGGTTGACATTACGAATAATGGATGTTTCATTTCCCGACTGGTCGGTAAGGGTGATTTTGAGAGAATAGTCTCCATCGGGGAAGGAAGCAACGTCCAGTGATTCCATGATGACAAGCTGCTCTGTAGGCAAGCCGAAAGACCTTTGCACATTGGGATTCTCAATATTCACAAATTGGACTGAAATATTCTTAAGGTTTATATTATCATAAACCTGCCCGGTTATCGGAAGGGTCACGCCTATTTTGTCACCGTTGCGGGGGGATCCCAGGTCAATTTCCGGCGGGGTATTGTCAATATTGATAATACCGTTGGTAAACGAAGATACTCCGTACTTGTCAATGGTACGAACCAGCATGGAGTATACCCCGTCCGCATAGGCTTTGGTATTCAGGCTGATATTCCAGGGAGAAGGATTTGTCTGACTGCTGACAAAATCCGCCCGTTGGTAACTGACCCCATTGTCCATTGATACCAGGACTTTTTCTATACCGTTACGGTCAAAAGTAGTACCACGGGCTATGATATTGCTCCGGTTCCAGATGTCCATGGGCGGTCCGGTAACCACGGTAACCGGCGGGACAAGACTGACCTTGAACACCCGGCGAATTGTTTCGCAGGCAGTACCGTAAATATCTTCAGCGAAAATTTCAAGGATATTCTCACCATCGGTCAGATTATTCAGACTGACAGGAATCGAAAAGTTCTGTTCCGTCTCAAACCGGTTAAACTCGGTATTACGGTTACGGGCAAGGGTTTCCGCAACCGTGTCCCAGGCGTTCAGGGGAGAAAGAATGCGCCAGTATATCATGGCAACGCCGTCATCATCAAAGGCAAGACCGGATATATTATAATCTCCGGTTACAATCTCATCCTCAAGCGGTGAATTAAGAATGATATTGGGGAAGTCGTTACTGTTGTCAAAGAGTATGCTGGGGCTTGCTTCTACCTTATTGCCGGCCCGATCAATCGCCCGTATGATCAGTTTTTGGTTATGGTTGTGCATGAACGAATAATCAAAACGACCGTTAAACCAGGCCTGGTTATACTTAGCCGTAAAATCTATATTCTCAAATGAAAGGCCGTTGTCGATTGAGTAACTGACATCCGATAAGGGTACAAAATAATTAATCATACCGGAAGTGGTAACCTCACCATGAATCGCGCCATATTTCTCCGCCGGAACCAGAAAATTAATAACCGGCAGAGTAGTATATTTATTCACCGGTAAATACAGAGGGAAATCGCCCTTGCCATCCCTGACAGTGCGGAATTCCATAGGCACCGGACCTTCCGGCACATCGGCCAGGCTGATTGTAGCGGAAAAACTCCCCCGCGTATTTACGCTTACCGGTTTCCAACTGTCGTCCCAGCGGAGGCGGTACTCCAGAGTCTGACCGCTATAACCGTCAATAGAGCCGCGGACAGTCACTGATTCACCGAACCAGGTATATTCATCCGGACTTTCAATCGTTAAAGGTGATTCTACCAGTTCAAAACCTGCGGGGCGCGCCGCCTTGTTAATACGCAAAGTGAAAACCTGGCCGGTTACATCATTTTCATCAAGCGCCCACAGCCGCATGGTGTTTCTCCCTTCGGGAATAACCTCCGGCGGAATTCGAAAACTCGGCTGCGCCATAATATATTCTATCTGCCCTTCAATGATAACGGCGTAAGGGAAAAAACCCGGAACAATATGTCCGTAAATCGGTTGATCCGGCTCCAGATTTATTCTGCTCATGCTGGAAGACATCGGGGGATAATCAATCGCCATAGCCGGAGTCTTGTTTTTACGAGTGTCCTGGAAACGCTGAACCACGGTAGTGACATTGCCGCTCTTGTCAACTGCGGTAATACGGAAAGGAACAGAGCGGTTGCTTGCCATTGAAATGGGAAAAGTTACCGCCCAAAAGGGATCGCCGGGATACAGGGGAATATCTGTTTTCTCGCCGGCCCATTCGTAGTAGAATTTGGTAAGACCCACCCCGCTGTAAACCCGGCCGCTAACCTGGGTTCTGCCGTAGGTATCCTCTTTTAATGCCGGTGAAATAATTTCAATTTGAGGCGGAATATTATTCACAAAAAACAGGAAGGGTCTGGTTATCGAACTGCCGGTTTTATTGGTTGCCCTCATATAATATACCACCGCACCGTCTTCCATTTTTTTGCTGCGGACGGGAAATTGAAAATACCGGCTGTCATCACCCCGTTTTTTGGTGAGGCTCAAAGGAGAAAAATGTTCGCCGTCGGTACTGAGGGACAGAGAGTCAATTCCGTTAGCATCATAAACCTTGCCTTGTATATTCACCGTACCGGCAATCAGATCGCCGATTTCACGATCAATTAACTCTATTTCCGGCGGTACCATGTCCAGGATAAAATTAATTTGAGACTGTGGCCCGGTAAGGTCATGGAAGTCTATTGCCTTGACATAGATGGTATGATTCCCCTCTACCAGGTCTTTCGCCGGTATACGGTAATTCCAGTATTCGCTGCCTTCAAGCGTTTGGTATTCCTCATTATCAATTTTTACGAGAACTTGTTTGATGCCGTAACGGGCGGAAGCAACGCCGACAATACTGACATCTTCACGTATAACCTGACCATGTTCAGGATACACAACCCGCGCTTCGGGAAGGCCCGCCATCGGGTGAACCTTGATATTAAACGGACCACCTACTCCCACATTACCCGCGGCGTCTTTAGCATTAATAACAATATTGTAGGTGCCCGGTTTTTTGCCGGAAACATCGAATTCCTTCTGCCATATATCAATACCGTCTGCGGTTTCGGTAACGATTTGCCTGCGGCCTCCCGCATATACGGCTGTGGGCAGAAAAACCACCAAAACCAGTGCCATAAGCAACAAAGCACGATGCCGATAATGGGATTGGTTAAAAACGATTCTAAAAACTTTGTGCATTGTTTGCTCCTTGCCAAATAAATGAACTTCGCAACCATGCCATTTGGGTTTCCCAGGAAACGGTATTATAGGGGACTCCCGACGGATGTGCGGGAATCCATTCGATAGCATTTGCTATAAGAGTCTGGACTTTGGGGTCTTTCAGCCATTCCTCGGTAGCGGTAAGTTTTTTTCGGTGTTTTTCAGCGCCGAACATTTTTGCCCATAGTATATTTGCCTGCAGCCCGTAACGGTTCCAGTCTTCCGGCTGCGGAAAGCGTGTAGCATCCAAAAGACCCGCCCGCTGCGGAGGCAAACCCCGCGTCTGGCTGAGTGGGGCATAGATCGAGGTAACTCCACTGCGAAACAACAGCGGCCAAACCTGAACCCATGAGTAGGAAAAAGCCCCGCTCTGGAAGGGATAATCCCGCGCCAGCGCAGAAGCTCTATCTGTCCATAGATCAATTCCCGGTACAAAAACACCCGGTCTTTCCTGCATAAGCTGGCATAGCCATGCCTGTATCGCCATCTTATCAGCGCCGGCCAATAAAATACTGCCTCGTTCATTCTCATTATCCAGAAAAGACCGGCCCGGTTCCGGGTCCTGGTGTTTACGGAACACCATCCAGGGGTCAAGAGCCAAAACCAGCCAGCCCTTATACTCCTGGGAGCGTGACAAGTCAGGGTAAAGGGATACCGGTGTACCGTCAACATATTCCCCTTCCGGTCCGCTGCTGCTGATTAAGAAGCCAAAACGTTTTTTAGGGAAAGGATCATCACCCTGACGGGAAATAACCTCGGCGCGCGGGAAAGGAGGGGCTTTTTCTTTTATCTTGACCGCATCTTCTAATATTCGGTTCCAGGCGGCGGAATAACTTTCATCAACATACCATAGCAGTTTGGGACGGGTAAAAAAAACCACTAAAAAGACCAATAAAGCCATTCCCAAGGCGGCTGCGCCACAATAAATAATACGTCTAAAACCGCGTCTGGTCAGGCTTTTTGAGGCATTTTTCTTTTTCCCGCCTTTACCGTATTTCATCCATTTTGCCAACTTTTAATGATAACTTTATAGTAATAGAATAATACATTTCAATAAAAAAGCAAGTGTTTTTATGGAGAAAAACACTTCCCGTAAGGGCGCACAATGGTGTATTATCCCTGAAAACGCCTTCATGAAAACCCGTCAATTTGTCTACCGTTGTTCCTCCTGCGGCCACGAAGAGCCTAAATGGCTGGGCCGTTGCCCCGAATGCGGAGAATGGAACACCCTTATTGAGACTTCGGCGGCCCCCAAAGGCCAGGGGCCCGGCAGCCGCCGGGATGTCAGGAGCAAAGGGCCGGGTTTACCCCAATCCTGGCCGCTTGCTTCGGTGGAAAGCAGAGATGGCGGGCGGATTTCATCGGGCATTGCCGAACTGGACCGGGTATTGGGCGGCGGGATTATGAAGCGCAGCGCTATACTGGTAGGCGGCGAGCCGGGTATCGGTAAATCCACCCTGCTTTTGCAAACGGCGGCGGCAGCTGAGATTAAAGGCCGCGTGTTGTACATTTCCGGCGAAGAATCCGCCGGACAGATTAAACTGCGGGCGGACAGACTGGGCCTTGCCGGGGATAGCGCCGGCGCACCTGGCGGTGCGGGGAAAAATAATCTTGAGCGGATTGAGATAATCTGTACCGGTAATCTGGAAGAAATTGAGATGACCCTGAATGCGGTTAAACCGTCACTGATTATGGTCGATTCCGCGCAGACCCTTTTTTCAGCCGACGCCGGCTCGATTCCCGGCACCGTCAGCCAAATGAAGTTTTGTTCGTTTGAGTTAATTTCCTGGGTCAAGGAGCATGACGCCGCTCTGTTTCTCGTGGCACATATTACCAAAGAAGGGATTATCGCTGGCCCCAAGATGCTGGAACATCTGGTGGATACGGTGCTGTACTTTGAGCAAAACGACAAAACCGCCGGATTATCCGGCGGGCAGGACTGCCGTTTTTTACGGGCATCGAAAAACCGTTTTGGTTCGGTGGATGAAATCGGTATTTTTACGATGGGAGAAAGAGGACTGACTCCGGTTGAAGATACCGGAACGCTGTTCTTGGTGAGGCGTGAAGGGGAACTTCCCGCCGGGGTAGCCACCGCCGCGGTACTGGAAGGCACCAGAACGATACTTGTGGAGATTCAGGCGTTGACCATCCCCGCCAAAGGAGCAGTCAGTCGGGTTTTTTCCGACAAGATTGATTCCGGCAGAGTTTCCCGTGTGGCGGCGGCGCTGGAAAAACACCTGGGACTCAGGCTTTCCGATCAGGACTTATATGTCAATGTGGCGGGAGGAATCCGCATTTCCGAAGTAGGAGTAGAACTTGCCCTTGCCTGCGCCCTGTATTCGGCACGAACCGGCCTGGCCCTTCCCGCCGGCCTTGCCATAGCGGGAGAACTTTCCCTGACCGGAGAACTACGTCCCGTCAGCCGGCTTGCCGGGCGGATAAAAACAGCTCAAAATCTGGGTTTTGCGGTTTTTCTCTCTCCCGCCCCGGATAGTCCGCCGGACACCCAGGGGCAGACCGTGGCGCTTAAACCCGCCCGCGACATAAAATCGGCCATTAAACTGATTTATGGGTAGAGAGAGAAGAATTTTTACCACGGAGGTCTCCTGTCCGTATACTCCGTGGTTATATTCTTTAAGAACAATTAATCCGTATTTTCCGGAAATTCGCATTTTTTTGGGGGAAACCACTTGACAATTTCTGTAGAATTGTCATAAAATAAAGATGGTTATAGGTACTTGTTTGGATAGTGTTGAAGAAAGCCCGCTGTATATAAACCGGGCGCTGGTTTCAGGTTTAGGGATTTTATCGGTGTTTTTTCCCCATCTCGTTCTCCCTTACAGCCATAGCATCTTATTTTCTCCGGTTGATTTTAACAGGGGGAATTTGAGTCGTCTGCTTTCGCAGGCGTGAATATTGGACCGCTGGTCCGCATACTCCTGGTGTAGTCCAGGAAAGGATTTTTTTCAATGGCCAAGAAATTGTATGTAGGAAATCTCTCCTACAACACCACCGAAGACAGCCTGCGGAATTTTTTCGCCGGTTTTGGCAATGTTGTTTCCGCAAAGATCATCTTTGACCGGGAAACCGGCAATTCCAAGGGATTCGGTTTTATCGAAATGGGCTCTGATGAGGAAGCAAACGCAGCCATAGCAGGAACAAACGGAACGGAATTTGAAGGTCGGCAGCTCCGCGTCAACGAGGCAATGGACAAACCCCGCCGCGAACGCTCCGGCGGCAATAGCTGGTAGCTTCTTAGGGACTGTTCCCTCTAACGGGGGACAGTCCTAATGTGCAAAATTCCCTCCAAAAATCTCACACAAAGAACACGAAGTTTCTTTGTGTGAATTCTTTTCTAAAAAAGTCACTTTTTTTCCAAAAAGACTAAAGCTTTTTGCAACTTCTCACCATATGTTGTGCAAGGAGATTCAAATATGAAAACTCAAATTGAAAATCCTGCTCAGTATGAGTGGTAACCGAATAACTGCGCCCCGATAAGGGGCGTTGACCGAATAAATATGAAATGTTACCGCGCACAGAAAAAGCCACAGTGTATATTAACGGTAGCACGGCTTTAGCTGTGCGTGTGCGCGGCGGGGTCCCTTCCCTTTTGGGGACAAAACCATCATGGACATCCGCTATGACCCGGTCTTCAAAGCGGTATTCACTAAAGAAACAACGAAATCAAGAACCGCGTTGTCGCACCTGATTTCATCGCTGATAGGCCGTACTGTCACGGTAGATACCATCATCGCCAATGAGCCGCCTGTTGACGATTTG